>Ga0194112_10007096_pt1 | contig 14634 bp, 14 predicted proteins | sample TA2MahC400mmetaG_FD_146191 | JGI IMG/M metagenome (GOLD analysis project Ga0194112, IMG submission 146191) | Freshwater microbial communities from Lake Tanganyika, Tanzania - TA2015016 Mahale Deep Cast 400m | ecosystem: Environmental > Aquatic > Freshwater > Lake | place: Tanzania: Lake...
GTCCCGGACCCACTGGCTGTAAAGGGCCGCGGCCCGGGTGTAGCGGTTATGGAACCGGTCATCCCCCGGCAGGGGTTGGGGCAGGATCAGGTGCACCATGTTGTAAGGGTGCCGGGCTGCAAAGGCCTCCCGCTCCCGGGGCTTGATGACGTCGTAGGGCGGAGTTATCACTTCCTCCGGGTGGGCCACCTTGTGGGGGTCATAATGTAGCCCCCTGAAAGGGGCGACATAAGCCAATGCATCTTCCTCCTGAGAAGTGATTTTGAGGGGAAGGTAAAGTTATTTCCCGCGGCCAGCCGATCAATCTCCCCCCAGGGCTTTGGCATTTTTCAATTTACCAGCTATGCCGTTCAGGTCAATAGCTAATGACAGGATTGGACTATTTATCTCCGCCAACCGCTTAACGAGGCATAAAAAAATCTTGACCGAACCCTTGGTAATAGATAAATTAATTGGAATAAACTTGCTCGACAAGGATTGGGTTATGCTGGGTAACCCCTTAACCCGTTAAGGGCCGGGGGTTACGAGGTTTCGAAGGTAAATATTTGGGGCGTTGCTCCCTTCCTCGTGCTCTTCGAACCGGCGGTGCCGGGGCCCAATATTGTTATTCCTGGAACCCTAAGATCCGGGACCGCGTCGGCAAGAGTTCGCCATAAAAGGCAGCAAGGGCATTCCCCGGTGGTGCCCTTACTTTAGTGCGAGGAGGACGCAACCTTGAACAATGCGCCGATTGGCTTCGGAATGCATCTCACCTTGGACGGTTATGGTTGCAATCCGGAGCGGTTAGCGAACCTGGACCTGATATATGAGTTTCTGGAGCGTTGCCCAGACCTGATTGAGATGACCAAAATCATGCCCCCCTATGTCTTCAAGTATCACGGCAAGGTGCCGGAAGATTGGGGGGTTTCGGGCTTCGTGCTCATCGCCGAAAGCCACATCAGCATCCATACCTTCCCGGAACGGAACTATCTCAGCCTGGATATTTTTTCCTGCAAAGAATTCGACTATGGCCGGGCGGCCGCTTTTGCCACCGAGATCTTCGGCATCACCCGCTATGAGCACCATATCCTGGACCGGGGCCTGGAATTTCCCCGGAACGTCCCCAAGGTGGAACGCCTCCTGCGCCAGGAACGGGAGCAGATGCGAGGCTGAACATGGAAGAGGCCGAGAAGTCGGCTCCCGGCTTCTTTAAGCGCCTCCGGCAGCGCTGGTTCGCCCGCCGCGCCATTACCCAGCCGGAAGACCTGGAGCGGGAAATCCAGAGCATCCTGGACGTGGGGGAAGAGCGCGGTTTCATCAGCCGCCAGGCAGGCGAACTCATTGAGAGCATCTTTGAGTTCAAAGACACCCTGGTCCGGGAAATCATGGTCCCCCGCCTGGAAATGTCCGGGGTGGAGCGCCACACCCCCCTGGACCAGATCATCGCCGCCGTCCTGGAAACCGGCCACTCCCGCTTTCCGGTCTTCGAAGGTGACATCGACCATATTGTAGGCGTCCTCCTGGCCAAAGACCTCCTGGTCTTCTGGCGGCAGCCCCCGGAAACCTGGGACCTGGGCCGGGTGCTGCGTCCCGCTTATTTCATCCCCGAAAGCAAAAAAATCAGCGATCTGCTCCGGGACCTGGTGGAGCGCAAAACCCCCATCGCCATCGTCATCGACGAATACGGGGGCACCGCGGGCCTCATCACCCTGGAAGACATCCTGGAAGAGATCGTCGGCGAAATCTACGACGAATACGACCGCATGGAACCCAGGCTGCTTCCCCAGGAAGACGGGGCCGTGCTGGTGGACGCCCGCCTGGACGTGGAAGAACTCATGGACCACTTCGGCCTGCCCCGCCCCGAAGGCAAATTCGAATCCGTGGGCGGACTCCTCATGCACTTCCTGGGCCATGTGCCCCGGGTCAACGACAAGGTTATGGTGGAAAACCTGGAACTCACCGTCACCGCCGCGGACGAACGCCGGGCCAAACAGGTCCGGGTCCGGCCATTGGCGTTGGAGGAGTAGTAACAATTTCTGGGGAAGGGGGCCAGGGGCCGTTGGCCCTGGTCCTCCCCCCCACATCTCATATAGAACGGTTCCTTATGCGCGTGGGATTTTCGCATTTTCTGGCGGCGATATTCTCCGGCCTGGTCATGGCCGCGGCTTTTCCCAAGTGGGATTACAATTTTCTGCTGCCGGTGGGCTTGATTCCGCTGTTGTGGGCCATCCGGGGAAAGTCCCGTAACGCCGCGTTCTGGCTGGGGTTGGTCTCGGGGCTGGCTTTTTACTGCGGGCTGCTTTACTGGATCGTGTACGTCACCACGGTGTTCGGGGGGCTGCCGGTTCTCCTGGGGGTGGGCGTCCTTCTGGTTTTGGCGGGTTATTTAAGCCTGTACCGCGCCTTGTGGGCCCTGGGGGTCAATTGGGCCGCGGCCCGGGGCCATAGCCTAATGTGGTTTGCCCCCGCTTTTTGGGTGGCCCTGGAATTGGGGCAGACTTACATCATCAGCGGTTTCCCCTGGGAGGTCCTGGGAAACGGGGCATACCGGTTCCCCCTGCTCCTCCAACTCGCCGATATCACCGGGGTGTACGGACTCTCCTTCCTGCTGGCCCTGGTTAATGTGAGCCTGTTCGTGATGTTGGTTGCCGACCAAGGCCGGGGGCCGCGATTTCGCCACCTGTCCGTGGTGGCCGTGCTGGTTCTGGTCTGGGTGGGGTATGGCCATTACCGCCTGGGCGAAGTGGACCAGAGGATGGCCCAGGCGCCCAAGATGAAGGTGGCGGTGGTTCAGGGGAATATCAAGCAGGGGGACAAGTGGAAAAAGGAGATGGTCCAGACGACGCTGGAGCGCTACGGGGAACTGACCCGCCAGGTCAAGGGCGCCCGCCTGGTCGTCTGGCCGGAAACCGCGGCCCCCTTCTTCTTCCTGCGCACGCCCCAGTTTTCGGCCCAGGTCCAGGAAATCGCCAAGGAGAGCCGCGCCTACCTGCTCTTCGGGGCCCCGGCCTGGGAGCTCACCCCCCAGGGGGAGACCTTTTTCAACCGGGCCTATATGTTGTCCCCCCAGGGGGAGGTGGTGGGTTACTACGACAAGGCCCACCTGGTGCCATACGGCGAATATGTGCCTTTGAAACGCTATCTCCCCTTCCTGGGCAAGATGGTCTCCATGGTGGGGGATTTTGCCGAAGGCCCGGTGGGCAAGGTGGTGGATTTGCCCGAAGGTCCGGTGGGGCCGCTAATCTGTTATGAATCCATCTTTCCCTATTTAAGCCGACCCCAGGTGGAAAACGGGGCGCGGCTGTTGGTGAACATCACCAACGACGCCTGGTACGGCACCACCAGCGCGCCCCACCAGTCCCTAGCCATCGCGGTGGTGCGCAGCGTGGAGTCCCACGTGGCCATGGCCCGGGCCGCCAACACCGGCATCAGCGCCTTCATTGACCCGGCCGGCCGCATCCTGTGGCAGTCGGGCCTCTTTGTCCCCGCCGCGGAGGCCATGGACCTGCCACTCCTCACCGGCGGCACCCTCTACACCCGGTACGGGGACTGGTTCGCCTGGTTGTGCGTCATCCTGGCGGGCCTGACTTTGATCCTGCCCCGACGGTAGTCCTCCCGCGGCAATTAAAACAGCCCCCAAACAGTTTTAAAGTGACAGGCGGACAAGTGGTCCTTTCTTTGTTTCCCTAAAATCGCTGCCTTGGGTCCGTAACTTGCAGTAAGTCATTCTTACCTAAAAATATTTCATATTTTCATGAAAAACTATATAGAAAATAATTGACATTTATTCTTTTATTTACTATTAGAAGCATTAACAACTAAATATAAGGAAGTGAATCATGGCTGACACGGAAAGTTGGCAAGAGATTCACACTTTACCCCCCAACCTCAGGAAATTGGCTTCCGGGGTGGCGGCCGTTTTTCTATCCGAATACCTGATGCCTCATGACCATGAGGCTGTCTCTATCCCCGTAGATCCCCAAGATCCCGAATCCATGGACCGCTTAAAGGATTGGGCCCATGGCGCCAGTTTCCTGGTGGGCAAGTCTCTATTGGCCACCGCCGGGCATGTCCTGGGAATACGCGGCACCGAGGTCTTTGGGAAACATTTTCTTTTAGGCTATCAGACGAATCAGGCGGGGGAAATTAAAACGCACTTTCCGGCGAATATGGCCTTAACCGCCGAATCCCTCGTGGACTCCCAGAATTTCACCTATATTGATTGGGGCCTGCTCACCGTGAACCGACCGGCTCCGGCTTCGACCCAGATTTTGAGAATCAACGAGAAGGATAACTTGCAGCCGGAGACCCCGGTGTTTATTATCGGACATCCCTTGGGGTTACCGGCCAAATATACCGGCCAAGGGAAAGTCACGGCGGTGGAGGAACAGACATTCACCATCGATCTGCCCATTTTTATGCATCACTCGGGATCGCCGGTATTTAACGCCAGCACTAACAAAGTGGAAGGTATTGTCTTTAATGAAGATGGTTACTGTTTTAAGATCTGTCTTTTAGCAGAACTCATCCGGAATCATCAGGGTTAACAGCATCAAGGAGAGTGTGGGACCATGCAAAGAAGGACTGCTAATATCTGCATGTGGTTCGTTTTATTGAGTTCCGGCTGGGTGGGGCTGCTAGGATGCTCCATGGGATTGCTGCAAACCAAACAAGCTGGCCTCCGCAACCAAATGGTGTATGCCCTGCCCAAGGGTTATATTAAGGTGGTAAATGATAAAGACGGACTTAAGATAGAGACGATCTACGAGCCGGATGAACATCATTATTATTTATTGGAATATACTCCTAATATCGGTTTTGACGACGATATAACGGTCAAAGTAACCGACAAGGGTTTTCTGGAGAGCATAGAAGTAACAACTAAATCACAGATTCCAGAAATCATTAAAAAGATCAAGGAAATTGCTGTTGAGGCGCTAAAAATACCCTTCAAGACTACCACCATACCTCATTATGAGATAATGTTTGATCCAAACAAGCTTGATGAATATACCCCGGATAAATTTAAGGAAACATTAAAATTGTTAGCTGATTTGAAGGACACCGCCAAACCCGAAGCTAGAAGTGCAGCACAAAAAAAGTTATCGGAATCTGGTGGGACATTATACAAACACTTTAATATTTCTCATATTTCTTTAGAACACCCCAAAGCCGGTTTCCTCTATACCGATTACAACCAATCTGCATCGGCACGGCCCGCCGGCGACAACCGGGGAGTCTGTTACCGTCCGGCCTTGCCGTTCAAGCTGAGATTGCTCGCTTCAGATCTTTATATTGAACGCGTTGTTTATCTCCCCGATTACTCGAGGCTGGTCGTTTTTGATATCAACAGGCCGGCTTTTGTGGAAAAAATACAAAGTCTTAATTTTACCAATGGCCTGCTGACCCAGGTGCATTTGAAAAAAGACAGTGAATTGTTGGCGGCCCTGGGCATTCCCGCCGATTTGGTTAAAACTGTGGCCGGGCTTCCCCTCGAGCTTGTGAAGTTCCAAACAGGCAGCAGGGAAGCTGAGAAAGGCCAGTTGCAGGCGCAAATCGATCAGATTCGAACCGAGCAGGAATTGCAAAAGCTTATAAAAGCCAAGGAAAATCCCAAGGAGGCCTCTAAATAGGGCCAAGATTAAGGTAATGATCCCAGGCGGCAACCTGATATGCCTAACCCCGATCCGAGCGAGAACAGATGAAGCCGTAGCCGCCGGGGGGGGTCCTAAAATACTAACCCATTTCCCAACGGTTCCCCAGGATGTCCATTCTGCACCGAAATCGGGGTGGGTTTTGGGGGGGTGAGGGGGCAAGGGCTGGGGCCCCTGGCCCCCTCACCCAAAGAACAACTTTTCCAAGCAGTCGCACATGAGCCTGCGGCTCACCCATAAATAATGAAAAATTATTGGCGGCACAGGCTTTCCAGCCTGTGCCGTCTGGAACTTTTCAAGGCAGCTCTTGGAAAAACTTGACTTTTGCCGGAAAATTTAATAATAATTATGGGTGAGCGGGCATAGCTCAGCTGGTAGAGTACAAGCTTCCCAAGCTTGGTGTCGCGGGTTCGAATCCCGTTGCCCGCTCCAGCCGCAAGCGGCCGGGTAGGGCCGCCGGCGACCCGCTTCCCCTGACGAGGATGGCCGGAACTTCGGGGCAAGAGGTCCGGCTTTCTTTGTGGGCGGAGATTAGCAGTTGACTCTGGGGTGCCCCGAGATTACAGCTAGTCTTGGAATTTGCCGGAAGTGGGCCACAGGCCCGCTTTTTTTATTAGGACTCAGAAAGGGGGATTTATAAATGAATTTTAAAGAAAATAGCCCTTTTACTCCTGGGAGCCCTGTTCCAATAGAGCTTTTTGTTGGTAGGTCAAATCAAGTTAAAGAGATACTCCAATATATAAATCAAACTATATACGGAAAACAAGAAAATGTTTATCTTGAAGGTGAAAGAGGAATTGGTAAAAGTTCGCTAGCATCTTTTATTAGGTCTCTGGCAAATAGCCAATATGAGATATTAGGTATCCATGTATTTTTAGGGACTATAAATAATTTAGATGAGATGGTTCGGAGAATATTTGAAGAATTATTAAAGCAGACACAGGTTCAATCATGGTTTTCTAAAATAAAGGATTTATTTGGACAATACATTAAGCAAATAGGGCTCTTCGGAATTTCTGTCTCATTTTCTCCACCTGCAGATGAATTAAAGAGATTGGTTATATCATTTCCTGAAGCGTTATCAAAGATAATTGAGAAAATAATTGAAGATAAAAAAGGATTGTTAATTATCTTAGATGATATTTCAGAATTGTCAATGAAATCAGAGTTCGCAAATTGGTATAAAAGTTTTGTGGATCAAGTTGCAACACACTATCAAAAATATCCTGTTTTTATAATGTTGATCGGTCTTCCAGAAAATCGAGATTCGTTATCAAAACTACAACCTTCATTAATGAGGGTATTTAGAGTGGTTGAGATAGAGAAATTATCAGACACAGAAGTTGAAAATTTCTTGTCATCAGCTTTTCTAAAAGTAAATATCGAAGTAAAACCAGACGCAATGGAACAAATGGTAAAATTTTCTAGTGGATTACCAATATTAATGCATGAAATAGGAGATGCTACTTTTTTAAAGGATCAAGATAAAATTATTGATTTAGATGATGCAATTGATGGAATTTTGGAGGCAGGCGAAAGAATAGGTAAAAAATATTTAGACCCGAAGGTTTATAGAGCAATTCGTAGTGAACGCTATATTTCGATCCTTAGAAAATGTGCAGAAGTTCCTTTTCTTAGAAGTTTTACTAAGCAAGATGTGGAAGCAAGATTAACTGAAAATGAAAAACAAGTATTCCATAATTTTTTAAGAAAATTAAGAGAATTGGAAATAATAGAACCTGATTTAGATAAGGGGCGAGGTTCATATCGCTTTGTAAACGAAATATATCCTGTTTATATATGGATGGAAGCTCAAAAATTTAAATATAGAACAAAATATAAACAAAACACAATTTGAAGGCAAAAGCCACCGGCCTGCGCACCAGGATGAATTCAAGGATGTCCCGGAGGAGCAGGCAAGGATTCTCCGGAGCCGGGGTTGCGGCTGCCAGGTTTAGCCGAGAGAAGCCGAATGGAAGCCGGGTTATGGGATATACGGAAGAACTTAAAAATCGCATTCAGGATCTGCTGGAGCCTCTGGCGGAGGGTCAGGGCCTGGAATTGGTGGACCTGGAGCTGCACCGCGCCCGGCGGGGCCGGACCCTGTTGCGCATCTTCCTGGACCGGCCCGGGGGCATCACCCTGGAAGAAATCACCCGGTTCAGCCGGGTAGCCGGGGAACTGCTGGATGTGCACGACCTGATTCCCGAATCTTACAACCTGGAAGTCTCCTCGCCGGGTCTGACCCGGGAGTTGAAAAAGCCCCGGGATTATGAACGTTATGCCGGGCGGCTGGTGCGCCTTACCACCAGAAGCGTCATAAATGGACGCCAGGTGCACCGGGGCATCCTTCTGGGTCTGGAGGCGGATGTGGTTACCCTGGAAGAAGAGGGCCAAGTCCGGTCCATCCCCTTGGGGGAGATTGCCCGGGCCCGGTTGGACATCGACATGAAAAAAATGAGCAAGGAGGGCTGAGGCCTCCCATGAATATAGAATTTAAGCGACTCATCGATCAAGTGAGCCGGGACAAGGGAATAGACAAAGACATCCTGGTGATGGCCATCAAGGACGCCATTCGGTCGGCGGCTAAAAAGAAATACGGGCCGCGCCTGGAAATTGAAGTGGACTATAAAGACGATACCGGGGCCATCGAGGTCTTTCAATTTAAAGAAGTGGTCTCCGAGGTCACCGATCCCAGCCGGGAAATTTCTATGGAGGAAGCCCGGAAACTGGACCCGGAATGTGAGATGGGAGACAGCCTGGGGATCAAAATAGACGCCACCCAATTCGGCCGCATCGCCGCCCAGTCCGCCAAGCAGGTCATCATGCAGCGCATGAAGGATGCGGAGCGGGACCTGGTTTTTGAAGACTTCAAGGATCGCAAAGGCGAAATCATCAACGGCATCGTGCAGCGGGTGGACCCGGATGGCACCATCGTCAACCTGGGGCGCACCGAGGCGCTGCTGCCGCCGTCGGAACAGGTGCCCCGGGAGACCTACCACAAGGGCGAGCGCATCCGGGCCTTTGTCCTGGACGTGAAACGCCAGACCCGGGGGCCGCAGGTCATCCTGTCCCGCACTCACCCCCAGTTCCTGGTGGCTTTGTTTGAGGCGGAGGTCCCGGAAATCTCCGAAGGCATTGTCCAGGTGCTGGCCTGCGCCCGGGAGCCGGGAAGCCGCTCCAAGATCGCGGTTTCCTCCCGGGCCGCGGACGTGGACCCGGTGGGAGCCTGCGTGGGCATGAAGGGGGCCCGGGTTCAGAATATCGTGCAGGAACTCCGGGGAGAGAAGATCGACATCATACCCTGGCACCCGGACGAGGCCAAGTTCGCCACCAATGCCCTGGCCCCGGCCCAGGTGAGCCGGATTATTTTAAACAAAGATAGCCAGAGCATGGAGGTCATCGTCCCTGACGACCAGCTCTCCCTGGCCATCGGCAAGCGGGGGCAGAACGTGCGTCTGGCTTCCCGCATGGTGGGTTGGAAGATCGATGTCAAGAGCGAATCCAAGTACTCCAAGTCCTTGAAGGAAGGATACCTCTCCCTGCTGCGGATTCCCGGGGTGGGGGAGATTACCGCCAATCTGCTGGGCGAGGCAGGGTTCACCTCGGCCCGGGAAGTGGCGGAAAGCAGTACGGAGGAGTTAATCCAGGCCACCGGCCTGACGGAAAAGAAGGCGGCGGTCCTCATTGCCGCGGCCCAGGAAATGATCGGCAAAGCCGGCGCCGAAGCCGCATCGGCGGCTCCGGCTCAGGCCCAGTAAGCCTGAAACAGATGTGAAACGCTACGGGCGAAATCATTAGGGGGGTAAAGTTAGTTATATGGCGAAGATCAGGTTAATCAATCTGGCAAAAGAATTGGACGTGGATGTCCGGAGACTTATTCAGCGCCTCAAGGATGAGATGGGAATACAGTTAGATAAGGGGTATCTCAGCTCTTTGGATGAAGAGGTGGCGGCTCGGGTGCGTCAGGCCATGAAGCAGGCCCCGCCTCAGATGGAGGAGATGCGGGTAGGGGAAACCATCCGGCGCCGCCGCCGGATGGCGCCTGCCGCGGTGGAGCCCGTCGCCGAGACGCCGGCGCCAGTGGAGGCCCCACCGTCTCCGCCCCCCAAGGCCGCGGCTCCTCCCAAACGCCGGGAGCCGGTGGCCCGCATAGTGTCCTTGCCTCCAAAGGAGAAGCCGGCTCCCGAGGCCGCGCCGCCGCCACCCCCCGCGGCGGAAGCAGCCTCACGCGAAGCCGCGGCTCCCATGGAAGTTACAGCCCCGGTGGCGTCACCGGAGGCAGCCGCGCCCAAGGCGGCTAAGCCTCCTATGATTCCGGTTATTCCTCCTGCCCCGCAGGTGCCGCCGGCCCCGGGCGTGAAGCGCCGCAGCAAAGCCAAAAAGAAAGACGTGCCCGCCCGGATCATCAGTTTGCCCACGGAACCGGTAAAGCCGCCCGTGGCCGCGGCGCCGCCGACCTCACCGCCTCCCAGGGCGGAAGGGACCAAACCTAAGGCGGAGGCGGGGCGGCCCAAGCCCGGGCTTCGGCCCAGCGTGGAGATGGTTCGGCCCCTGGCCGAGGGCAAGCCCCAGCCTCCACAACCGGTAGAGGAACGCAAGGAAGTTAAGGGTAAGAAAAAACCCAAGAAGGTGGAAGTGGTCGAAGCGGCCCGGGCTAAATCCGTCAAGAAGCGGGAAGTGCGGGAACGGGCCGACCTATATGGGGTCAGCGAAGCCGAAGGCCGGGGGCTGGCCCGGAAAAAGGGCTTGAAGAAGGCCTTCAAAAAGGTGACCCGGGCCGAACTTACGGTCCCCAAGGCCATCAAACGGCGGATCAAGGTGGGCGAGTCCATCACCGTGGGAGAACTGGCCAAACGCATGGGCATCAAGTCCGGAGAAATCATCAAACAGTTAATACAAATGGGGGTAATGGCCACCATCAATTACCCCATGGACTATGAAGCCGCATCCATCGTGGCGGGCGATTTCGGGTTTGAGGTGGAACGGGCTACCGTGCTGGAGGAAGATCTTCTGGCCGCCACCCCCCGGGTCGAAGGGGAGGCCAAGCCCCGGCCTCCGGTGGTCACCATCATGGGCCACGTGGACCACGGCAAGACCTCGCTTCTGGACGTCATCCGGGAAAGCCGCCTGACGGAAGTGGAAGCCGGAGGCATTACTCAGCACATCGGCGCCTACCATGTGAAACTGCCCGGAGACCAGGGAGAAATCGTCTTTCTGGACACCCCGGGCCACGAAGCCTTTACCGCCATGCGGGCCCGGGGCGCCCAGGTCACCGACCTGGTAGTCCTGGTGGTGGCCGCGGACGATGGGGTCATGGAACAGACTCTGGAAGCCATCAGCCATGCCAAGGCCGCCGAAGTCCCCATCGTGGTGGCGGTTAATAAAATTGATAAACCCAATGCCAACCCCGAGCGGGTCAAGCGAGAGCTGGCCAACCACGGGGTGGTGCCCGAAGAATGGGGCGGCGACGTCCTGATGGCGGAAGTTTCGGCGAAAAAACGCATCGGGATTGACGATCTCCTGGAGAAGATTCTCCTTCAGGCGGAAGTCCTGGCTCTCCACGCGCCCCGGGAGGCGCTGGCCCGGGGCCGCATTATCGAATCCCGCCTGGACAAGGGCCGGGGCCCGGTGGGCACCGTCCTGGTGCAAGAGGGCACTTTGAAACCCGGAGACTACTTCGTCTGCGGCTCCCAGTTCGGCCGGGTGCGGGCCATGTTCGATGACCGGGGCCACCGCATCGAGGAGGCCCTTCCGGGCGTGCCCACGGAAGTCCAGGGCTTCAGCGGCGTGCCCGAAGCCGGGGAAGAATTCCTGGTCCTGGAAGACGAGCGCAAGGTGAGGCAGATCGCCATGATGCGCCAACAGAAGCAGCGGGAAGCGACCCTGGCCCGCATCAGCCGGGTAAGCCTGGAGAGGCTCTACCAGCACATCCAGGAAGGCTCGGTGAAAGAGCTGAAGATGGTCCTCAAAGCTGACGTTCACGGCTCCATCGAAGCCCTGGCCAAGGCCTTGTCGGAGATGGGGACCAAAGAAATCAAGGTTTCCATCATTCACACCGGCATCGGCGAGATTAGGGAAAGTGACATCATGCTGGCCTCGGCCTCCGACGCCATCGTGGTGGGCTTCAACGTCCGGGCCAACCCCAAGGCCCAGTCCCTGGCCGAGCAGGAACAGGTGGACATGCGCTTCTACGATATCATCTATAACCTGCTCCAGGAAGTCCACGCGGCCCTGGAGGGCCTGCTGGAGCCGTTGCTGGAAGAAAAGCTCCTGGGCCGGGCGGAAGTGCGGGCCGTTTTCAGCGTCTCCAAGGTGGGCACCGTGGCCGGCTGCATGGTCCTGGACGGCAAGGTGGAGCGCAACTCCCTGGCCCGGGTGGTGCGCCGGGGTCAGACCGTCGCGGAAGGGGCCAAGATCAATTCCTTGAAACGCTTTAAAGAGGACGTCAAGGAAGTCCAGGCTGGCTACGAATGCGGCATCGGCCTGGACCGGTTCAATGACTTCCAGACCGGGGACTTCATCGAGTCCTACATGCAGGAAAAGGTGAAGGCCCAACTGGCAGCCCCGGCCGGCCGCCCGGAGAAGTCGGGATAAGCCGTTTTCGGTCTCCCGTCTCCGGTTAAAAGATTGACGGCATTTGAAAGGAACAGATATATGGGGCGCCCCGGCGCTGGCCGGGTGGGAGGTGTGACATGATCGTGGCCGCGGCCCGCATTACCCTGTTGATTCCGGAAAACGACTCCTTGAAGGGTAAACGCAAGGTGCTGCGCAGCTTGATCGAGAAAATTCGCCACCGCTTTGACGCGGCCGTGGCGGAAGTGGGGGACAACGACCTGTGGCAGAAGGCCCAGGTAGGCCTGGCCCTGGTGGGCAACGACCCTCAACTGCTGGAGACCCGGCTGGACCAGATCATGCGCTACATGGAGAGCCACCACCAGGCGGAGATCATCGATACCCATGTGGAGTTGTGCTACCTGAAAAGCGAGGCGCCATGAAGGCCAGGACTGCCGGCGGCAAACGTCCCACCCGGGTGGCGGAGTTGCTGCGGGAGCGCATCGCGTCCATCCTGCTCTACAAGTGCGCCGACCCCCGGCTCCATGACCTCACCGTCACCGAAGTGGAGGTTAGTCCGGACCTCAAGTTCGCCCGAATTTTTTACGTAGTCCGGGAAGGGGTGGAGGCCGGTCAGGTGAAGGCCGGGCTGGACAAAGCCCTGGGCTTCATCCGCCAGGAGCTGGCCCGGGAGACCCTGCTCCGGACTATGCCGGAGCTGATCTTCCAGCCCGACGCGGGCTTTGAGCGGGCGGAGCGGCTGGAGAGGCTGTTACGGGAGATGGAGGGAGGACCCCGATCAAATGAAACTTTAGTGCCTGGTAAATCTGAAAAAGAGCCGGACCGAGGTTAATGCCATGATTCGGACTAAAGAAGAGATTTTTAAAGCGATTGAGGCGAACAAGGAGAAAATAAGCGCCTTCGGCGTCCGACGCCTGGCGCTCTTCGGTTCTGTTGTCCGTAGTGAAGGGACAGAAGCCAGCGATCTTGACTTCCTGGTGGACTTAGACCCCAAGACTTTTGACAACTATATGGATTTAAAGGAATTTCTTGAAAATCTATTCCAGTGCAAAGTTGACTTGGTTTGTATTAACGCCATTAAGCCGAGGCTGAAGCCGTATATCTTGAATGAGGCTATATATGCCCAGGGATTTTAGAATCTATTTGCATGATATATTGGAATCTATCGAAAAGATACAAGAATATACTGAAGGAATGACCTTCTCCGATTTCTTTTCCGATTCAAAAACTGTTGACGCAGTAGTTCGTAATTTTGAAATTATGGGCGAGGGCGTAAAGAATTTACCTGAAGATATTTGTATTAGATATCCACAAGTAGAATGGAAGAACATTGCTAGCTTGAGAGACATATTAATCCATCAGTATTCAGCTATTGATTTGGAGATTATATGGGATATTGTACAAAATAAGCTTCCTATCCTAAAAATACGAATTAATAATATGATTAGAGAGATAGAATAATATGGAGCAGATAAAAGAAAAAAGCTTAAATGAGAAAAGATACTATTAATGGCATTATTTTTATAGACAAGTCCCCCGGCCCCACTTCGTTTGACGTGGTGCGGCGGGTGAAGGGGCTGCTCCAGGAGAGGAAAGTGGGCCACCTGGGCACCCTGGACCCCTTTGCCACGGGGCTGTTGGCCTTGTGCCTGGGGGAAGCCACCAAGCTGGCGCCCTTCCTCATGGGGGAACCCAAGACTTATGCGGCCATAATTCGTTTGGGAGTGGAGACGGACACTCAGGATTTAACCGGAGAAGTAATCGCCCACTCCGACAAGCTGCCCCAGGCGGAAGAGGTTTTTGCCGCCGCAGCCCGGTTCGCGGGGGAAATTGAGCAAATACCGCCCATGTACTCCGCGGTGCATTACCAGGGCCAGCGCCTTTATAAGCTGGCCCGGCGGGGCGAAGAGGTGGCGCGCCGGCCCCGGCGGGTGACCATTCACCGGCTGGAGGTGGAGAAGGTGGCCCTGCCCGAGGTGGCCATCAACGTGACCTCCTCCGCGGGGGCCTACATCCGCACCCTGGCCGCGGACCTGGGCGCGGCCCTGGGGTGCGGCGGACATCTGACGGCGCTGCGCCGCCTGGCGGCGGGGCCGTTCCGGGTGGAAGACGCCTTGACCTTGGAGGCCTTGGGGCAAATGACTTTGGAAGAACGGCGAAAACGCCTCATCCCTCTTCCGAACTGCCTTCCGGGGCTGCCGGCGTTGGCGGTGGGGGAGGGCGAAGCCCGGCGCTTGCGCCAGGGTCAGGCCATTGTCGGGTTGATAAACGGTTTTCAGCCGGGGCAGCGGGTGCGGGTCCTGGCCGGGCCGGAGCTGGTGGCGGTGGCCCAGGTGCGCCACGCGGCCGGCCTGTTGGCGCTAACTCCATTGCGGGTATTTCATGGGAGTAAGCAGTCAGCAGTCAGCAGTGAGCAGTGAGCAGT
>Ga0194112_10007101_pt1 | contig 14625 bp, 9 predicted proteins | sample TA2MahC400mmetaG_FD_146191 | JGI IMG/M metagenome (GOLD analysis project Ga0194112, IMG submission 146191) | Freshwater microbial communities from Lake Tanganyika, Tanzania - TA2015016 Mahale Deep Cast 400m | ecosystem: Environmental > Aquatic > Freshwater > Lake | place: Tanzania: Lake...
TCGGGATCGATAGTAACTTCGATGTCAAGTTCGCCGTTGGCTTCGATTTCACCTTCGGCCGGGTCGAAGAGTGCCCATTGCGGCACCGAGCGCGCTTCAGCCCAGCGGGTGAGATTGACGCATTCCATCATACTCGACCATTGCCAGTTTTGTTCATAAAATAAAGTGCCGGTGATACCGGTGAACAAAACCCAACCACTGCCGAATGGCCATTCGGCGATGATAGCGGTGTTATCCTGTTGCTGCGGGCGGTAATACCATACGCCGTCGCGCGGCACATCGGCAATTGGGACGACAGCGTAGTTCAACGAATTGCCGCGCATAATGCGCCGCACACGGTTGGTGTCCTGATTGTCATCACGGAAAAATTCGAAGGGCGTCAATAGTGGCAGTTCATCTTCGATACCGGCGCGCAGCCCATTGCGCTGCTGGTTTAGAAAATCCGGATTCACATTACCCCAATCGCCGCCCGGACCGCGGCTGACAGCGATTTGTCCGCCTTCCTTGAACAGGCGGATATCCTGAAATGAATTACTTCCGGCAAAGATGGAAAACACGCCGCCGCCATCGACATATTCTTCGAAAACGGCGCGTCGGTTGTTGAATTCCTGAAAGAAGGAAGCATTTTGGTCTTCGCCGGTCGCGACCAAATCGAAATCGGCGAGGTTGACATTACCTATTCCCTGAATGTCAATTTGCCGCGGCTGCGGATCTTGATTCTGAAATACTGCCAGCCAAGAGTCGCGGTCGTGCCAGCCATAGGCTCGGTCATCTTGGGTTTTAACCAGAAGGACGCGAAGCGTGTTGGGGTCGTCGCGACGCGGGTCATCCCGTTGCGGACCGCCTTGCTGACCGCGTGGAGGTCTGACGGTTTTTATGCGGAAAGCGGCGGCTTCATCGGTCGAATTTGACAACAACATATCGACCGCGGTCTGTTCGTCGGCATCCAGACCAGCTGCGATACCGTGGGGATTAAGCGAAAAGTCCGCGGCTGATGACGGCAGCGGAAGACAAAGAAACACCCAGAGAAAAAGTATCCCTGCGACCCTGAGCGAATTCGCAATGTTTAGCGAGCGCATTGAAATCTCCTTAAGGTGAGTGATTTAATTCTATCCTATTAATACCCAAAAACTTAAGATTTTGAGTAATTATTTGATAAAGGTGCTTGACGCCGGCGATTGACAGCGAGCGGTATTCCTCTCCTGGAATGTGCATTATGGATTAATGATTTTTACAGGACAGAACTTCCATATTCCTCAAGTGAGCAGCACAAAGTATTCAACAAATTAATATAATAGTCTTTAATGCTGACGGCAAGTAGAAAAAGGAAATATTGGCGAAAAATATTTGCGGATGTCAATTAATTTAATTATTATATTACTACACTGCACAGCGCTATAGTGTTTAAGCCTGTCTTACTATTCAATCGGAGTTCTAATGCTTTCCAATCGAAATCGTTCGTTTTACCCCGGCGGGCTGTTGGCGGCGGTCTTAACCGTTGCGTTATTCGGCGCGGCTTCAGCGCGCATCCTCAATGTTCCTTTTGAATACGGCACGATTCAGATGGCGGTCGATTCGTCACGGGATGGCGACACAGTGCTGGTCGCGCCGGGACGTTACCGCGAGAATGTCAACCTGAACCTTCACCATATAACGCTTGCCAGTCAGTTTTTAACCACCGGCGAGGAGAGATTTATCGCTGAGACCGTCATCGACGGCGGGTGGAACGGTCGCAGCGCGGTGCGGATGGCATCCGGCGAGAGCGGCGTCCTGACCGGCTTCACCATCGAAAACGATTCGACCGATTTCGGCGCCGGCGTCTATGTGCGCTTCGGCAGCCCGACTCTGTCGCACCTGATTATTCAAGATTGCTTTGTCGTGCGTAACGGGACGGCGATTTATGTAACCGGCGCGGCTTTGCCGACGATACGCAATGTCGTTATGCGGCGCAACCGCTGCGACTATGTCGGCGGGGCGATGAGTATATTCGGCGGCTCGCAAGCGACGATTGAGAACTGTTTAATCTACGATAATTACTCCAACCATGTCGGCGGCGCGTTCCATATCAACAACGCTGCGCTCACCCTGCGCGGCTGCACGATTGTCCGCAACGCCGCGCTGCACACCGGCGGCGCTGTCTATTTAACCCAAGGCGCTTCTTGCAACGCGACCAATTGCATTATGTGGGAGAACGAACCGGACGAAGCCTTCATTTTGGGCGGCTTCGAAAGCACATTGTTCTATCCCTCGTTCTGCGTTCTCGACGGTGGACAGGAGCGCATTTTCGCCTTCGAAGCGCGCCATATTCGCTATGGCGTCGGAAACATCGAAGACGACCCGCGCTTCGCCGATATCGCAGAGCGCGATTTTAGACTGACTGAAGACAGTCCTTGCATCGATGCCGGAAGTTACGAATCTCCACCTGATATCGACGGCACAAGACGGGACATTGGCTGTTATTACTTCCATCAGGAAGCGGGCGGTCAGCGGGTGAGACAGGTGCCGGCAACTTATGGAACTATTCAAAGCGCTATAGATGCGGCGGTTGACGGCGATGTAGTTCTGGTGCAGCCTGGGTTGTATCGTGAGAATATTAATTACCGCGGGAAGGGAATAACTTTAGCCAGCCGCGCTATATCCACCGGTATAGTTTCTTATCGCGATTCGACTATAATCGACGGCGGCAATAATAATCCAGCAGTAATTATTACCAACCCAAGAGCGCCGGCGAGGCTCAGCGGCTTTACAGTTCGTAATGGTCGGTACCAGTTTGGCGGGGGCATTTGCGCAGTCGGTAATTTTATTAGGTTAGATAGATTGCGCGTGGCCAATAATTACGCGTTAGGACGGGGAGGTGGAATATGGCTGACAGGCGGGAATCAACAAGCCCCCATCTTGAACGATGTTATTATCGAAAACAATGAAGCGCGCGATTGGGGAGGGGGATTATATATTGCCGATGCAATGGCTGAGGAAGGCGCAGCGCTAAATAATGTAATAGTCAAAGCCAACCGCGCAGCAAACGCCTGTGGGATATATGTCCAGGATGGAAATGCGGCTTTGAGCGAATGTCAGTTAATCGAAAACGAAGGTGATTCCTATGGTATATTAGCCACTACTAACGCATTAGTTCATATCGACAGAACCCTGATTTCACAGAATCGATGCGGAACGCTAATTCACGATATAACATCCTCTAATATGACTATAAATCGTTCTACAATTTGTGACAATCCAGGTGGACAGCGGTCGGTTTCAATATGGTGGCAGAGCGAAAATTTATCGATTAGAAACTCGATTTTACGAAATCAGGACTCATTAGTTTGCTACAGCCTTGGCGGAATAAATATCGATTATTCGAATATCGATGGAATGCGGGAGCGAATTCTCTGTCGTCAACCGCAGTTATTTCAATTTGGCGAGCATAACTTCGACGCCGACCCGCAGTTCGTTAATCCGGACAACGGCGACTACCGTCTGTCCGAAAACTCCCCCTGCATCGACGCCGGCGACCCGGCGGCGCCGCTCGACCCGGACGGCTCTCGCGCCGATGTAGGCGCTTATTACTTCCACCAGGTCATCGAACGCCAACCGTTTCTCTGGCGTGTGCCGGGTGACTTTGCGACCATCCAGACCGCCATCGACGCCGCTCTGCCCGGCGACACTATTTTAGTCGCGCCAGGACGCTATAACGAAAATTTAAACTATAACGGCAAATTGTTAGTAGTGGGGAGTTGGTTTATCACCACCCGCAACCCGCGATATATTTGGGAGACTATAATTGACGGCGGGCGGCGCGATGTCATAGCAAAATTTATGCGCAATGAAGGATTTCAGTCGCAACTCAGCGGATTTACGCTCACTAACGGCTACAGCCGCGAGGGCGGCGCGCTGTTTTGCTTCCGGGCTTCTCCGACCATAAGTTATTGCGTTATAACCGGTAATTCGGCACGCGAGGGCGGCGGTGGAGTTTATGTCTATGGCGCCGGACCAATTCTGCTCAATCTGACCATCGTGGGCAACAGTTCTGCATCCGGCGCGGGAGGAATTCATCTGCGCAACGCGGCTGGGCCGACGCTCCGCAACAGTATTGTCCGCGGCAACGTTGAAGGGGAAGTCGTATTCAGCGCCGACCGCGATCAGGTCGTTATCACGGTTTATTATTCGAATATCCTCGGCGGCGAACAGGGCGTTATTCTGAACGACAATGGGATGCTCACTTGGGAGGAGGGTAACATCGACGAGGATCCTCTGTTTGTCGATGCCGAACGCGGCGATTACCGGCTGAGCGCCGGCAGCCCCTGCATCGATGTCGGCGACCCTGCGAGCCGAGTAGATGCAGACAGTTCGCGCGCCGACATCGGCGCCTTGGCTTTCGACAACCGCATCGGCGGCGAGCAGGCATTCACCATCCAAATGCGCCGCGGCTGGAATCTCATCGCATCGCCTATCCCTCCGGCGGATCCGGCTATGCCGGCTGTCTGGCGGGAATTGGTCGAGAATAACCTAATGCAATTAGTCAAAGACCAGGATGGACGCTTCTACTGGCCGGCGCAAGACTTCAATAACATCCCCGGCTGGGATGCCCGTCAAGGTTACTTCGTTAAAATGAACGACTTTGCGAGCCTAATGCTGAACGGCGTTCCGCTGCCGCCGGAAGAGCCAATCGCCTTGCGCGAGGGCTGGTCGATGGTGTCATATCTGCCGCCGGATCCAGCCGCGCCGCAGGACGCGGTCGCCAACATAGTGAACGATTTGTTGATTTTAAAGGATGGTTATGGGCGATTTTATGTTCCGCGCTTCGACTGGACGAATCTTCCGCCGCTTGAGCGCGGTAAAGGCTACCAAATGAAAATGGCACGCGCTCGCGAACTTGTGTGGGGAGCGGGAGATGGTAGAGTGCGCGAGATGCGAGATGCGAAGCGCGAAGCACGAGAACCACAGCGCTATCAACCCGTCGCAGAGACAGGGATGAATATGAGCCTGCTTTTAAATTTAAAATTTGGAATTTGGAATTTGGAATGCTTGGAAATGGGTATATTTACGCAGTCAGGACTTTGTGTTAATGCATCAACTTTCCAAATTCCGCAATCTAAAATCCTAATCCCAAATTCCAAATTCCAAATTGGCATTGCGGTCTGGGGGGACGACCCGACGACGCTAGAAATCGACGGCGCATCCGAAGGCGAATGCCTAACCTTCAAGGTCTGGGATGGACGGCAAGAGCATATCGTCGATGTCGAATGGCTCGAAGGTAATGGGGAATATCGAACCGACGGATTTTGTTATGGACAGATTAGTAATCTTCTGGAAATACCTGCCGAGTTTAGGTTGTATTCGCCATTTCCCAATCCATTCAATAATTCCGTGAGTATCACCTTCGACATCCCCGAGGCGGCTGAAGTTCATCTTGCCGTCTATGACCTCAGCGGACGGCGGGTCGCGACGTTAATCGACGGGCGCCTCGCCGCCGGCCGCTATACCCGCGCCTGGCAGGCTGAAAATGCAGCCGCTGGACTCTATATCCTGAGACTCAAAGCCGGAAACGAAAGACGAACCTGTAAAATGATGATGCTTAAATAACCGAATCGAATGTCCCCTTAGTCCGTCCCGCTTAGCGGGTAGTGTCCATTAATCGTGGTGATGAAGTATTGACGAGAGTTTCCGGCCGCGTCTTTCCCGCGCAAACGGGAATCCAGATTTCAGTTTATTATAAAATTAGGTAATATTTTATTAAATTTTAAAGAGTTGTCGATTATCAGATTTCTAACAATATACACAATATGAATTATCGAGTTACGCATTTTTAAATATAAATCTGGATTCCCGCTTGCCGGGAAAGACGCGCTTTCAGCGCGTCGCTCTGTTTATCACAACGATTATAAGACGCCGCCGGCTTAACTTGGACGAGAGGGTGAAGTCATTTTGGGCAACAGGCTCTAAAAGAAAAGTGGGATGATTATCAGAGTAATCCTTAAAAATATCACTATCCGAGGAACTACACATCTTTAAGATTACCCTCACCTCGGTCAATAGACGGTTAATCTGGATTGTCGCAGTTTGCCTCGCTGTGTCCGTTTTGTCATCCTGCCGCCGTGCATCAAACCAAGGCGCGGATGCGGAGACTTCTATAGAGATACTGCAGATGCAGGCTTATTTCCCACTTAAGAATAGGACTTGTTGGAATTACGAGTGGGAAAATAACCGGGGCGACCGCTGGCGGGCGTCAATGAACATCGCAAATGAATATCAGGACCAGGGATTAACACTTGTCCTGGCGATCGATACGATGCAGATGTATGCGCTGACCGAGGTTTCCCGCTCGGCTTATCTTTGGGACGCGCAAGGCTTGAAGCATCTTTATCGTATCTCGGCTTCCGGCGACAGCACGGCTTTCGAACCTCCTCGCATCGTGTTGCCGGCGCGGCTGGAGTCCGGCAAAATCGCCAAATCCGCCCACCGCTGGACAGTCTATTCAACGATGAATGAAGCGCGTTTTGCCGCTGACGTTCATCAACAGCAAAAACTTTTGCCGGTGCAAGATTTGAATATCGGCGGCAAGTCGTATTCCAATTGCGTCGGCGTGGAGACGATATGGACCGACACTCATTCCGACGGCAGTTCGCAGACACGGCGCAAAATCGTCTGGTATGCCAAGAACAAAGGTCCGGTTAAAGTCGTCTCCAACATCCCGCCGACATCGCCTAAAACCGACGGCGAGGCAGTGGGGGTGTTAGTCGAGTGAAGCGCTTAACATCGACACAAATAATTACGCATAAATTTGTTAAAGTCACTCTGAACGAAGTGAAGAGTCTCGTCCCACTTGACCCGACGAGATGCTTTCCCCTGCTTACGCAGGGATGAGCATAACACTTTGACAATGTGAAGTTACTTCCAACGCTGGGCATAGCCAGCCTTGAATTTGAGTATATAAATATATTCCTAATCCACCTTAAAGGCTGGATGAATTGCGAGGATTATGAAGTGTCACAATATAAACCACAACCTCAACCACATCATAAGAATTAATGTCCCTTCCCATCGCTGAAATCGGCGAAGTTTTAAACCTAAGAAATATATCTCCTGATGTTTGGGATATGGATGTGCATTCGCCGCGCTTAGCTCCACTCGCTCAAGCCGGCCAATTTGTGCATATCCGCATCTCCGACCGGTTCATCCCTTTTTTACGCCGGCCGCTGTCCATCGGACCCATCGATAAGGATGTAATAAAGTTGATTTTCATCGTTCGCGGCGAAGGCACACGGCTGTTGGCGGCTAAAAGCCCCGGCGATAAAATAGATTTGATAGGTCCTTTGGGAATGCCATTTCCAATGCCCTCGGACGACACACTGGCTGTCTTAGTCGCCGGCGGCATAGGAATAGCGCCGTTATTATTGTTGAATCAGTCATTGCCAAAGGCAGTTGATAGGCTGTTCTTACTCGGAATGCGCTCGCTAAAGAATACGCCCGTCGATCTAAAATACGCCGCGCTCTTCAACTTGCAACTAGCCACTGACGATGGCAGCGCTGGATTTCACGGCAATGTTGTCGATTTATGCTCGCAGATGTTAAAGGGACAGCAAGCCAGAAACATAAACATTTTTGCTTGCGGTCCGGTTCCAATGTTAGCGAAAATAAAGGATATAGGCGTCACGCTTGGAGTCCCAACTTATCTCTCATTGGAGGTCCCGATGGGCTGCGGAGTCGGCGCCTGCCAATCGTGTGCCGTCGAGTGTGCTGACGGCAGCGGCTACAACCTCGTCTGTCGTGACGGACCGGTGTTCGAAGCGAAAGATATTATTTTACCAAGAGTTTAATTTTTCTCAATTCAGAGAATCCGCGTGATAGATACATCGATTCAAATGGGCGGGCTTGCGTTCCGCACCCCGTTGCTCACCGGTTCGGGGACCTTCGGCTACGGCGATGAATATCGGACGCTGATAGACTATAGCGCTTTCGGTGGTATTATCACTAAGTCGATTTCGCGGCTGCCGCGCCCCGGCAATCAGCCGCCGCGAATATGCGAAACACAACTCGGCGGGCTGCTCAACTCCATCGGACTTGCCAATCCCGGCGTCGAAGCCTTCATCGCAGACAAAGCGCAAATCCTACCTTTCGATGCAATGCAGGTTTTCATCAGCGTCGTCGGCGATGCCGTCGAAGAATTCGTATCAGTAGTGGAAAAGTTGGAATTTGTTCCGGCGGTCAGCGGTTATGAACTAAACCTGTCTTGTCCAAATGTGCAAAAAGGCGGCTTGAGTTTAGGCGGCGATAAGGACGCCGTGGCGGAAATTACGCGCGCCTGCCGCAATGTTACGAAACGGTTTATCTCAGTGAAACTCACGCCGCATCACGCCTTAGTCGCGCCGCTGGCTGAAGCCGCTGCAGCCGCCGGCGTCGATGCCCTGACGATGACAAATACATTGGTGGGGATGGTCATCGACGCCGAGACACGCCGCCCTAAGTTGGGCAATGTAACCGGCGGATATTCAGGTCCCCCGCTCAAGCCAGTGTCGCTGGCGAAAGTCTGGCAGGCAGCCAAGGCGGTTTCTCTGCCGATTTGGGCTTCCGGAGGAATAACCTGCGGACTGGACTGCATCGAGTTTCTGCTGGCCGGAGCGAGCGGGCTGCAATTAGGCTCAGTGCTATTTGCCGACCCATACGCGCCGACCCGCATTCTGCGTGAGATGTCCGAATGGTGCGAAAAAAGAGGTGTCAAAAAGTTGTCAGATTTAATTGGACAGTTGAAAACTTGATGATTGTTTTAACAATAAGAACGGTTAGTCTCTCGCTTCCCGCTCGGACGGAGATGAGAGGAGGGGGCGTTCATATATAAGATTACACTATCCCTTACTTGCTTGCAAATGCAGGCGGGGAAGAGAGCCATCTTGCGCCAATGGTTTGAGAGCGGATGGTGGCTTAAGAGAGCATTACTATATTTCCTGCTGATTTTTTTCTTAACCGCCTGCGCCTCCAAGCCGCGCTTTACCGATGGCGGCGGTTGGGCCGGCGAACCTTCTTCACATTTCAAAATCGGGCAATCTTGGATTTGCACCACATCCTATTACGGCGCTGAATTTGACGGCCGGCGCACGGCCAGCGGCGAGGTGTTCGATATGAACAAAATGACCGCCGCGCATCCTTACCTGCCGTTTGGCACAATTCTCGAAGTCGTCAATCTATCGACCGGCGCCGAATGCCGCGTGCGTGTCAATGACCGCGGGCCATCCATCCCTGGCCGGTCATTGGATATATCCTACAAAGCCGCGCAGGCTTTGGGTTTGGACATTCAAGGCGTGGCTGAAGTCCGGGTTACTATTATCGAATTGGAACAGCAATGAAAAAAAATGGCTTGGCGGCGCGGCTTTTAGTCGCGTCTTGGGGCATTCCTCTGCTGCTCGCCTTGACTTATCTCGGCGGCTGGTGGACAACTATTTTAATGATGGCTATCGCCCTGCTTGCCCAGAGGGAGTATTATCGGTTATGGCAAGCCCAAAACCACAGCCCGATTATTGAACCAGCGCTGCTTTTGGGAGTCATCATAGTCGGATTATGGCAGGTTGCGGGGATGGAGGCGCTGGGCTGGGCATTAGCGGTAGCGTTCATATTATTAGCCTTCACCGCTTTGGCAGCCGGCCGCAAACATATCGATATGGTCATAACCTTTGCCGGCCTCTGCTATCCGCCATTGCTGGGTGGGAGTTTCTTAGCAGTGCGAAATTATGAGCAGTCAACGCCGGACGAAGGCCGTTGGATTGCCATCGGTTTATGGTGCACAATCTGGCTGGCGGACACGGCGGCTTATGCCGGCGGTAGATTATTCGGCAAACATCCTTTAGCGCCAAAGATAAGTCCCCAAAAAACTATTGAAGGATTCTTCCTCGGATTCATCGGCGCAGCGCTTACCTCTGCGCTAGGATGGGGATTGGATCTGTTCGATTTAACCAATGCCGTGGCGTTGTGGATTGCCGCCGGACTTTTCGGGCAGTTCGGCGATTTAGTCGAATCGCAACTTAAACGCGAGACCGCCGTCAAGGATTCCGGGACCTTTTTGCCCGGCCACGGCGGGATTTTAGACCGCTTCGACAGCCTCTTCATTGCTGCGCCGACAATGGCTATGTTTTTATTAATAAGGATATTAGGCAGGTTTTAAGGATTCTGAATCAACCACAAATTTAGCGGATTGTCCGGTTGACTATCCGTTTAGTCTTTTCAATCTATTGTTAATCCTGAACTTTTAATAAAACGCAAAGTGTTATTATAGGACTAATACGCACTCTTTTGAAATATTAATCCAAAACAGCAAAGGCACATCTTAAAAGATGTGCCTTTGTCTTTAAATGGAGACGACCGGTCGCGTGTTGTTGCAATTAGCAATTTTCGCCGAAGTCGGCGATGAACGCATCGACCAATTTCTTTTCCCAGCCGTCGAGCGCTTCCATCCTACCGAAGAAGAAGCGCAGCACCGGCGGTTCGTGGACGAACTTGAGTTTGCCGACTAATTCGCGGTGCGTATAGAGCCATTTCAAGCGGTCCACCATATATTCGATGTGCGACATAGTATAGACACGGCGCGGCAACGCCATACGTGCCAGTTCGAGGTCAGCATACATTTCGGTGCCGTCCGGGGCGCGTTCCATCGAGACGGTGCCGCGCTCCATCGAACGAGCGCCGGAAGCCAGATAGATCGCCGCGGTCAAGGCGCCGGCTTGATAGCCCTCCTGCGGAATATGCGGCAGGAAACGCTTGGCGTCGAGGTGGGCTGCCAGACCGCCCGGAGGCGTAACCGCCGGCAGTCCCTCTTCAACCATCCGCTCGACGAAGTATTTAATGAAATCCGGTCCAGCGCCAGCGACTTCGAGCTGCGTCATCTCACGCAAACCCACCGTCATCGCTTCGATTTCCTTCGTGGACATACCTCCGTAAGTCGAAAAGCCTTCATAAACCGGCAGCCAATCTAGCAATAGGTCGTAATACTTCTTGTGATTGGTGCATATCATACCGCCGCGCACCGAAGTGCTTTTACGCGCCGACATATAGAAGATATCCGCCAGACTCATCATCTCCCAGATGATTTCCTGAATGGATTTATTCTCATAACCCTTTTCGCGCTGTTTGACGAAGTAAGCATTTTCGGACAGCAGGCTGCCATCGAAGACCAATTTGATGTTATGCTTGGTGGCGATTTCGCGCACAGCGCGTAAATTTTCCATCGAGAAGGGCTGCCCGCCAACTAGATTGGTCGTGGCTTCCATCCGCACAAAGGAAATCTTATCCGCACCATATTTCTTTATGCAATTCTCGAATTTCTGCAAGTCGAGATTGCCTTTAAAGGGATGATTGCTTTCGGTTTTCAGCATCTCGTCGGTGTAGATTTCCAGCACTGTCGCACCGGCGAGCTCGAAATGCACTTTGGTCGTCGTGAAATGATAGTTCATCAAAACTACATCGCCCGGCTTGATGAAGACCTTAGCCAAGAGGTGTTCGGCAGCGCGGCCCTGATGCACCGGCATCGTCCAGTCCATACGCAGGACATCCTTCACTGCAGCCGCTAATTTGTAATAACTCTCGCTGCCGGCGTAGGCGTCGTCCGACACCATCATAGCCGCCAACTGGTTGTCGCTCATCGCATTCGTGCCGCTGTCGGTCAACATATCGAGAAATAATTCACGCGTCGGCAGGAGAAAGGTGTTATAACCCGCTGCGCCAATGGCTTGCAGCCGTCTTTTTATAGGCGTTAATTCGGTCTTTTGCACAATGCGAACCTTGTGCATTTCAATAGGAATAAGTTTCCCGTTTGATAGTTTGACGCTCATAGAAGGATTGCCTCCGTGGTATTGTAGGATATTTGTGGTATTAAATTACTGCCAGCGTTGGATAAATGATTTAATTTGAACGCTGCAAATCGACTTTCAAATATAATCATTTGAATAGATAACTGCAAGCGTTATAGCGCAGGTTGATTAGATTGGAATTATTAAATGGATTTTATTTGTTATTTGGTGGAAAAATCGATGACGCCCTAATGTTAATTCAAGTTATTTCCGCTAGTAATTTAAGATAACTGCGGTATCTTTCGCCCGGCAGGTCGGGGGAGCCGGCGGCGGCTTGAACCGCACAGTTGATTTCATAGCGGTGGAGGCAATTGCGAAAACCGCAGAATTGACGCAGGCGGGCGATTTCCGGAAAGGCTTGCTGAAGATTCTCTCTGTTCAAATCCCAAGGCGCGCATCCGCGCAAGCCGGGTGTGTCGGCCAGCCAGCCGCCGCCGCGCAACGGATGCAGTTCGACCGCGCTGGTCGTATGCCGTCCCTTGCCGGTAGCGGAGGATATTTCAGCCGTGCGCAAATGCAGATTGGGGTCGAGGGCGTTGGCGAGTGTGGATTTACCAACGCCCGAAGCGCCGGCGAAAAGCACAATTTTGCCGGCTATCAGATTATACAACCGCTCAAGACCTTCGCCGCTTAGGGCTGAAGCGAATAAGATTTCCGACGCGGCGCAGCGATAATTATCGAACCACATCTCCAACTGATGCTTAAAAGCCAAATCAATTTTGTTTATTAGCAGCGCCGCCGGTGCATTACCCAGCGCCGCGGTTACCAGTAAGCGGTCGATTAAACCGAAAGGCGTCGCTGGCGCGAGCGCCGCCGCGACAACTACCACCAAGTCGAGGTTGGCGGCAATAATCTGCGGCGCTGGCTTAGGGCCAGCCGTCCGGCGGGTGAAATTATTCCGGCGCGCCTTAGCATCAACTATTTTGAAACTATCCCCGGCATTCTCAAGCCCCACTATATCGCCAACCGCCACAGGGTTGGATCCGGACGAAGTCAAGCGCCAGCGTCCCGGCAGAGCCAGCCATTCGACCTGCGCGTCGACTAGCGCCCGCACATAATTACCTTTGACGCGCAAGACTAAGCCCATTTTGTCGTGGTTAGGAATAGTTTTTAGTCCTGTAATAAGGCTTTAGGCTGAAGTTGTATTGGCAAGTAGGTTAACACTCTCAATGGATTTATTGAACGCAGTGAAGCATTTCGCTGGAATTATGCTGATGAGATTTTTAACTTCGTTCAGAATAACTCGCTTCCGTGTGCTGACTTACATCATCAATACAATTAGAATAAAAACACACAATTGAGCTAATTGCTAAAGTGATGATTAATCCAGAAAACTCAGACCATAGCAAGGCGGACGCCCTCGTCCGCCGAAAACCAAACATAGAATGCGGCGGACGAGGGTGTCCGCCTTGCCATCAGTTAGTAAATCCAACACTTTTGCAATTACCTCAATTAACTTCAATCAAATTGAAAATTATTTTGAATCTAAATACCTAAAACCCAAAGCCTAAAGCCCAAAGCCAAAAAAAAGCGGAACCCCTGTCGTCAAGGATCCCGCTGGATTTTACGATTTCTCGTAGCGAACGATGGAAATTACCCGTTGATTACTTTTTAGACGACATAATCTTATACATACCGGTGCCGCAGACCGAGCAGACGCCCTTCATCGCCGGGCGGCCATTCTTCATCGTAACCTTTTGGGCTTTGACCATTTTGCGCTGCGCTTTGCACTTGACGCAGTAGCCTTGTTCTTCCATTGGAATCTCCTTTGAGATTGTGAATTAGGTTTAGATTATCGTGTTAGATTTAAGATAAGCACGGCTCGGCAAATGTCAAGAGTTTAAGCGAGTTTTATCACACTTTTTTTGTTTATATCAAAATAAACGATTTTCCTGCACTACGACGGACGAGTATCAGGCAGGTGGAATTCAATATTGATGGATTTTTCACTAAAGATTAGTTAGCCTACACCGGTTACCTCCGTTTGAGGGCTTGTTGACCAAAACTATTTTGCGGATACTTGCAGTCTATGGTTGCCTATCCTCCCGCTTGACGGCGAAAAATTAGATCTTCTCAAACAGGTCGCATCGTTGCGTATCGGAGAAGTCAAAGAGTTTGATATTATATTAATGGGTGCAGAATAGAGTGTCTCGGGCTTGGAGGGCAGGTTTCAATCCGCCCGAAGCGGGACGGGATAAATCCCGTCCTCCAAGAGAAAATAACCCGATATTTATTTATCGGTATCGACTCTAATCTGTGTCCACATTTATTGTCAATCTGTTTTAAATTATAGTCGCCTGCTCATCTATGGAATTCTGATACCTGTGTTAATATACCCTCTCCTTTGGTTCATACTTCGTAATCACCACCGGCCGCCAGTCGAACTCGACGCCGCCTTCCGGCTTGCGCCAGGCTAAAGTGTGCTTAAGCCAGTTGGCGTCGTCGCGCTTGGGGAAGTCTTTGCGGTAGTGCGCGCCGCGGGATTCTTCCCGTCCAAGCGCCCCGGCGACAATCAACTCAGCGAATTTCAACAGATGCCCAAGTTCAATGGCTTCCATCAGGTCGGTGTTGAAAATCATCCCCTTGTCGTCTATTTTGATATTCTTGAACCGGGCTTGCAATTCGCGCACGAATGTCAGTTGGTCGGTCAGGTCTTTGGCGGTGCGGAAGACGCCGCAGCGCTTGGTCATCGATTCCTGCAGGTCATGCTTGATGTCAGCGACACGCTGGTCGCCGCGGTTGTTCAGTATCCAATCGACTTCGGCTTGGGCGAACCGCCTTGGATCGTCCG
>Ga0194112_10007102_pt1 | contig 14623 bp, 14 predicted proteins | sample TA2MahC400mmetaG_FD_146191 | JGI IMG/M metagenome (GOLD analysis project Ga0194112, IMG submission 146191) | Freshwater microbial communities from Lake Tanganyika, Tanzania - TA2015016 Mahale Deep Cast 400m | ecosystem: Environmental > Aquatic > Freshwater > Lake | place: Tanzania: Lake...
CAAGCGGCGTGGGGCGACCGCCGGCAGGTGGCGCGAAGTAGAAGTATTCGATGTCGGGTGCGATGTAAAAGACGAAGCCGAGTTTGCGCGCGGCCTCCAGGTTGCGGCGCAACACTTGGCGCGGGTCTCCCTCGAACGGCGTGCCATCCAACTGCGCGATGTCGCAGAAGACACGTGCCTCGGCCGCCTTTGAATCCACCCACGGGAGCACCTCGAAAGTGTTCGGGTCGGGCAGCGCGAGCACATCGGCTTCTTGCACGCGGCCGTAACCGTCGATTGACGAACCGTCGAAACTCATGCCGTCGTTGAGCGCGTTCTCCAACTCGGCCGGGCTGATCGCGAAACTCTTCAGGTTGCCGAGCACGTCGGTGAACCACAGACGCACCAGTCGGATGCCGCGCTCCTCGACGGTGCGCAGAACGTAGTCGCGTTGGGCGTCGAGCATGCCGGGCACCCTCTCAGTCAACCGTCACTACTGATCCTCGCCACGGGAAGCAACCGGGGCGCGCACCAGCGAGAATGCCCGGCGGCAACGGCTGTTGCGCACGAGTGCTGGTGCACGCCCCGGAGGGTTACTTGCGACCCTTGCCATTTTTCTTGCCGCCGTGGGCTGGCAGTTTTTCCTGCGAGCACACGGTCTCCAGCAGGAGGCGGGTGACGACGTACGGGTCCATGTTCGCGTTCGGACGACGGTCTTCGGCGTAACCCTTCCTGTCACGCGCCACCTGCCACGGAATACGGATCGACGCGCCGCGGTTGGAGACTCCGTAACTGAACTGATTCCACGGCGCCGTTTCGTGCTTGCCGGTGAGACGGCTCTCGATGTCGTGACCGTAGTTCTTCACGTGTTCCATCACGCGGTCGCCGATGGCCTTGCACGCCACCTCGATCGCGTCGTACGAATTGCGCATCGCCTTCGTGGAGAAGTTGGTGTGCGCGCCGGCACCGTTCCAGTCACCCTTCTGTGGCTTGGCATCGAACGACACCACCACATCGAAGTCTTCGGCGACACGGTGCAGCAACCAACGAGCCACGTACAGCTGGTCGCTCACCGCGAGTGCATCGAGCGGACCAACCTGGAATTCCCACTGACCTGGCATCACTTCGGCATTCGTGCCGGAGATCATGAGACCGGCATCGAGGCAGGCCTGCGTGTGGATCTCGATGATGTCGCGACCCATCACGCGACCAGCACCGACGCCGCAGTAGTACGGGCCCTGCGGGCCGGGCTCGCCGTCGAGTTCGGGGAAACCGAACGGGCGACCGTTCAAGCGCATGAACGTATATTCCTGCTCGATGCCATAGATCATCCCGTGCGCCTTGTACTTCGCGGCGGCTGCAGCGCATGCGGCGCGCGTGTTGGTGGGGTGCGGCTCACTAGTTGCGGCGAGATACACCTCGCACATCACGATGATGTTGCGACCGCCACGCAGCGGATCCTTGCACCAGAACACCGGCTTCAACATGCAGTCGGATGACTCGCCGGTCGCCTGCTCGGTCGATGATCCGTCAAAGCCCCAGATTGGCGGCGTCTTCACGGAGTTGTCGAGCACCTTGGTCTTCGAGCGGAGCAGCGGCGTGGGCTTCACACCGTCGATCCAGATGTATTCGGCCTGGTATGGCATGCGTGTTTCCCTTCGTGAAACGAGACATGTCAGTTTCGTTCGTCTTCGTGTCGGCGGCATCATCCGTTTGTAAACGGCGTGTGAAAATTGCGACCCTGTGCACCGTGCCAACGACGTTGCGGCAGTCGTGCCGGTCACTGTGCCGACGATGACAGACGAGCAAGGATCGCCTCCTCAGTAGCCTGACGGCGTGGCCACCGCGGCACCGCCAGCCTCGTTACGGGTCGGTCTTGCCCAAATCAACCCACGGGTCGGCGATTTGGCGCACAATCTGGCCAAGGTAGAGGAGTTTCTGGCGCGCGCCGAGGCGGCCGGTTGCGACCTCGTCGCCTTCCCCGAGCTCACCCTCTCGGGGTATCCGCCCGAAGACCTCGTCTTGAAGGCCGGGTTCGTCGCCGACAATCGGACGGCGTTGGAGAAAGTGGCGGCGCGTAGCGGAAGGTGCGCGGTGGTGGTCGGGTTCGTCGCTGTTGCCGACGACGAAATCGTCGAGCAGTCGAGTGCGCGACCGCCGCAACTGTTCAACGCCGTCGCATTATGTGCCAACGGTGCGATCGTTGGCGTGTATCACAAGCAGTTGCTGCCGAACTACGCGGTGTTCGATGAAGCGCGATACTTCGCCGCTGGGCACAACGACTGCACGCTGTACGACGTTGCGGGCGTGTCGGTCTCGCTCAGCATTTGTGAAGACGTGTGGGTTGCCGACGGCCCCCTTGCTCGCCAGCGCGAAGCCGGTTCACAGTTATCCATCAACGTGAATGGTTCGCCCTTCGACCGCGCCAAGAGCGGTGAGCGCGAACGCACCGTCGTGAGCCGCTCCCGCGAAACAGGATTGCCGATCGTCTATGTCAATCAAGTGTGCGGGCAAGACGAGTTGGTGTTCGACGGCGGCTCACTCGTCGTTGATGCGCGCGGCGAGGTCGTCGGGCGCGCGGCGTACTTTGTCGAAGAACTGCTGGTCGTTGACGTTCCGCTCGCGCACGCGTCGACACCAACTTCTGCACGCATCGCGCCGCCACTCGGCGAACTCGACAGCATGCTCGCCGCGCTTGCGCTCGGCACCCGCGACTACGTGGTGAAGAATGGTTTCACCGACGTGGTGATCGGGTTGTCGGGCGGCATCGACTCCGCTCTCGTTGCGGCAATCGCCGTCGATGCGCTTGGCGCCAAGCACGTGCACGGTGTGTCGATGCCGTCGCGCTATTCGAGTGAAGGCTCCAAGGCCGACGCCGCGAAGTTGGCGGCGAACCTCGGCATTGAGATGCTGACGATTCCGATCGAGCCGGCGTTCGCCGCATATCTTGCGATGACGGGTGAGGCGTTCGCTGGTCGTACCGCCGACGTCACGGAAGAAAACCTGCAAAGTCGTGTGCGCGGCACCACGCTGATGGCCCTCTCCAACAAGTTCGGCTGGATGGTGCTCACCACCGGCAACAAGAGCGAACTCGCCGTCGGCTACTTCACCTTGTACGGCGACTCGGTCGGCGGTTTCGCGGTGGTGAAGGACATCTTCAAGACCGATGTCTATGCGTTGGCGCACCGCATCAACGAGCGGGCGGGTCGTGATGTAATCCCGACTGCGACGTTGACGAAGGCACCATCGGCCGAGTTGCGCCCCGATCAGCGCGACGACCAGAGCCTGCCACCGTACGACGTGCTCGACGCGGTGCTTGCGCTCTATGTGGAGCAGGACCGCACCGCCGCCGAAATCATCGCGCTCGGCCACGACGAAACGTTGGTGCGCCGCATCGTGCGACTGGTCGACAACAACGAATACAAGCGTCGGCAACTCCCGCCCGGCGTGCGCGTGACGAGCAAGGCGTTCGGCAAGGATCGGCGTCTGCCGATCACCAACGCTTACCGCGGCTGAACCCCGCGATCGCCACAGCACTCAGCACCGCACACGCAATGCCCGCGAGCGCGGCACCCGAGATTCCGTAGTCCTCGTACAACGAAGTGGCGACGATGGTCAACACGCCACGGCCGAACGTACCGACGCCGATCACCAGACCAAAGCCCTTGCCGGGTGCCGAGTCGACGAGCTGTGTCGCGAGCGGCAACATGCTGACCACGCCGTATTCAAACCCGATGATGAAGATGGTGAGCCCGACCAAGCCGACGATGAGCGACGTATCGAACGCCGCGAGCAGCAATGCGGAGGGAACCATCATCGTCGCCCCGAGCACGACGCTGTGTTCCTTGCCGAGGCGGTCGGTGAGTCGCGCGCTCGACGTTGACGACACCAGCTCGCCGATGCCGAGCGCGAAACCGACGAGCGCGATTCGCGATGCACCGAAGTCGAACTCGTCGGCGAGCCAGGCGCCGAACGTCACGAAGAGACATTGGGCCCCGCCCATCATCCCGAACATGGAAATCGGCACCAGCCAGGCGCGCATCGTCATCTTGCCCGGTACGGAAGTCGCTGTTTCCGTGGCGTGCGCGATTTCGCCCGAGCGGCGCAGACGCGCATCCAACCACACGGCGCACGCGGCGATGAGTGCACCGCCGATTGCGCACGCCACACGCCACGACGAAACAGCGGTCACCAGACCGAGCAGCGAGACACCCACCAACAAACTGAGCGCCCACGATGTTTCGGTGAGGCCGACGACACGACCGCGCCGCACGTACGGCACGCGGTCGGCGATCCATGCCGCCATGCCGAGATCAAAACATGACTTCAGCAGGTTCAGCAGCGTCAGCCCGACGCACAACACGATCAGGTTCGGTGCACCAGCCATCAGCATGATGCCGACGAACGCACCGCCGAGCCCGACCGCTATCGCCGTGCGACGTGAAACGCGATCGACGAACGTGCCGAGCAGTGGGGCGAGGAACCCCGCCAGTTCAGAGATGCTGATGATCAGACCCACTTGCGCGATGGAAACATCGAAGCCCTGCTCGTTGCCGGCGATGATCGCGATGAACGGCGGGGCGAACCGGTAGCCGGTGTTGGCGACGGTGCGGGTCACCGTGAGCGGGATCAGATTGTCGCGAACCGCTCGGTCGTAGGAATCGTCGAGCAGTCGCGCCAGCACGACGACCGACGCTAGACGGCGTCGTTGGTGACTGCCCGCGACGACGTCGAGAGCAACACGAACTCGCCGGCCATCAGTTCGCCAGCGTCCGACAAGTGGAAGAAACAGCCCTCCAAGTTGTGCAGCCGGCGGTCGTGCGCCTTCATCACGCGGCGGATGGTGCGGATGACGCCGCTGTGGCTGACCACCAGCATTCGCTCGCCAGAACGAGCAAGGTCGCACAGAGCAGTGGTCGCCCGCGCGAACACCTCGTGGGGCGGTTCGAAGTTCGGTGGCGTGCGGCGATCGCGCAGATAATTCGGCCAGCCGGCCTCGATCTCCTGCTCGCACAATCCTTCCCACGGGCCCACGTCGGTCTCGACGAGTCGTTCGTCGATGTGTGGCGAACCGACGCCGAGGTGTCGGGCGATGATGTCGGCGGTCTCGCTGGCACGCGTCAGCGAACTCGCCACAACACGATCAATCACGATGCCGAGCGCGGCGATGGTGTGGGCCGCCTCGCGTGCCTGACGACGGCCGGCGTCGGTGAGTTGCGTGTCGGCACGACCCTGCCATTTGCCGAGCATGTTCCACTCCGACTCGCCATGACGCACGACGATGATCGGCAGGGTGCTGTGCGATGCGTTCGTGGTCATGGTGTGCCCGTCGCAGGGTAGCCGCTTGGGTACGCTGACCACGTGGCGCGACTTCTGCTTTTTGCTTCCGCCCGCGAAGCTGCCGGGCGTTCTCGCGAGACGATCTCCGGCGACACCGTCGCTGATGTATTGGCGGTCGCCAAGCAGCAATTCGGCCCGACGTTCGAGGCCGTTCTGTCGTCGTGCACGATCTGGTTGAACGGCGAAGAGTGCACACCGAACTCGCCCGTCGGGGAAACCGATGAGGTGGCCGTGTTGCCACCGGTGTCGGGCGGTGCCGACGCGCTGTCTGCCCTCACGTTGGATCAGGTGCGCGCGCAGCGCAGCGACCTGCAGGCGCAAGAAGACGCCGTGTCGTTCGTACGTCGTGTGGCACAGGGTCGGCTCGATCTCGCCCGCGACGAAGTACGGCGGCGGGCGAGCGGCGAGGCCCCGCAGCGCGACGTAACCGATGGCATCACGCGCGTGTTCGCCACCGAGCGTGGCTCGGGTTCGAATCGTCCGCCGCGCGACACCGAAGTGACGACCGACAATGCGCTCAGCGCCGAACTCGAACGACTGTGCGAATCGCTCGGATTTGGTGGCTTGCGCGACCTCGACGATGCCGAACTCGACGCATGCGTGCGCGAACTCGGCAACTTCGAATTGCGGGTCTCCGCGCAACGCAAAGACTTGTTCGCACGCATCGACGCCATGTCGGCAGAGTTGGTGCGTCGCTACCGCTCGTCGACCTCGAGTGTCGATTCGTTGCTCGATGAGAATCGTTGAAGCGTGGTGAACCGAAGACGGCCAGATCTGGGCACGTTCATCCGGCAACAACGTGAGATTGCCCAGCAGTCGATTCGTGACCTCGCCAAACGGGCCGGCGTGTCGAACCCTTACTTGTCGCAGATCGAGCGTGGCTTACGCAAACCGTCGGCGGAAATCCTGCAGCAGATCGCACGGGCGCTCGAGATCTCGGCCGAGACGCTGTACGAGCGTGCCGGCATGCTCGACCCGAAAGAGTCGCAGGGCAACGCGGTGGTCAACGCGATTGTCACCGACATTCGGTTGAACGACGAGCAAAAACAGGCGATGCTGGCGATCTACCGCAGTTTTGTGGCCGACGACACGACGGCGTAACGCCGCGCCGGGCTGGCGTCCCTCAACACGACGGCAGAAGTTCGCGTCCGGCTCGGGCGTTCGGTGGGTCATCCAGATAGGTTCAGGTTGTCATGGCTGCAACCCCCGCGCAGCGCGTCGCCGTGCTGTCCCTGCACACTTCTCCGCTCGCCCAACCAGGCGTCGGCGACGGCGGCGGCATGAACGTGTACGTGCGTGAACTCACGTCTTCGCTCGCCCGACTCGGCGTGCAGTGCACCACCTACACACGCGCCTGGAAGCCCGGGCTCGCAGAGGTGGTCGACATCGAGCCGAACCATCGTCTCGTGCACGTGCGCGCCGGCGACTTTGATCTTCCGAAAGAGCAACTCGTCGACATCGTTCCGGAGTTCACCGATACGGTGAGCCACCATCTGCGCACGCATTCGCCCGCGCAGGTGATCCACGCCAACTATTGGCTCTCTGGATTGGCGGGACACTTGTTGAAGCACGACCTCAACCTGCCGCTCATCACCACCTTTCACACGCTGGCGCGGGTCAAATCGCTGCACGGTGATGCGGAGTCGCGCGAGCGCGACAAGATCGAGTCGTCAATCATCGGTTGCAGTGATGCGATTTTCGTTTCGTGTCGCGAAGAGCGCGAACAATTCCGCACGTTGTACGACGATTCGCCGGGCACCGTTGAGGTAATCACCCCGGGTGTTGATCGCGCCTACTTTTCGCCGGGCAGTCGCAGTGGGGCACGCAGCGCGTTGTCACTCGGTGCGCACCCAGTGCTGCTCTTCGTCGGTCGCATTCAGCCACTCAAAGGATTGGACGTCGCCATCGAAGCCCTCGCTGCGTTGCATCGCAGCGATGCCGTGCTGCTCGTCGTCGGTGGTGTGAGCGGTCAGGACGGCCAAGCCGAACTGCGTCGCGTGACCGTACTCGCGGAGTCGCTCGGTGTTGCACGACAGATTCGCTTCGTTGCACCGCAGCCACACCATTTGTTGGCCACTTACTATCGCGCCGCCGACGTCGTGCTCGTGCCGTCGCGCAGCGAAAGCTTCGGCCTTGTCGCACTCGAAGCATCGGCCTGTGGCACACCAGTGGTGGCCACGGCGGTCGGCGGATTGCTCTCGCTCGTCGACGATGGCGTGAACGGCTTCCTCGTGCCGGAGCGCGATGGTCAATTGTTCGCCAGGCGCGTCGCGCAGATTCTCGACGACAGCGCACTCGCCGACGTGATGCGACAGCGCGCGGTGCAACGCAGTACGGCGTACTCGTGGCAGGGTGCGGCTCGTCGCATGCGTCGCGTCGTGGCGGAGTTCGCCGCTCGCGACCTCGTGCTCTGCAACTGAGTCGCGCATGACTGACCTCTTCGACGACGCCCGGCGTGTCGGTCTCGAGCGACGCATCGACGAGTGGCTCGCCACGGCGCACGCAAGACACCCGCACGTGGTCGCCGCCCAGCGCGCCGCCGACGAAGCGGGTCGCTGGATGGTGCGTCTGCGCGGTGAGGCCAAGGAGTTCACCACCATTTGGTTGCGACTCGGTCAACGCACACTGCGCTACGAGACCTACGTGATGCCATTCCCCGACGAGAACTCGGCCGCGGTATTCGAGTTATTACTGCGCCGCAACGAACGCCTGGTCGGCGTCCACTACGCGTTGGGTGCGGAGAACGCCGTCTTTCTCACCGGCGAACTCGTGCTTTCGTCGCTTGATGAGCGCGAACTCGATCGCATCATCGGTACGTTGTTCGCCACGGTCGAAGCGCAGTTCGACGATCTCATGCGCCTCGGCTTTGCCAGTCGATTCTCCTCATCTCAGTAGCCTTCGCGTGGTGACCCAACGCGCACTGCTCGCCGTCATCGGCGGCGGCAACATGGGCGCGGCCCTCGCTCAGGGTTTGCTGCAAGCGGGTCGAACCGCGGGTGATCTCGCCATCTGTGAAGTGAGTGCCGAGCGTCGAGTGTCCCTGGCGGCGATGTTCACTGGTGTCTCAGTGACCGCCGATGTGCCCGCTTGCAGCGAGGCGATCATTGCGGTGAAGCCTGCTGATGCAGTTGCCGCCTGTCGGCTCGCGGTTGCCGCCGGTGCGCGGCGCGTCGTGTCGATTGCGGCAGGCGTGACGCTCGCCGCGCTGCAAGATGCCTGCGGCCCCAACGTAAGAGTGGTGCGGGCGATGCCGAATACCCCGGCACTGGTGGGCTTGTCGGCGACGGCGTTCAGCGTTTCTGCCTCGTGCACGGCCGACGATCGTGCGTGGGCGGGTGAGTTGCTGCAATCGATCGGCATGGTGGTGGAGTTGGATGAGCCGATGCTCGATGCCTTCACTGGGTTGGTGGGTTCGGGCCCCGCATACGTGTTTTACCTGGCCGAAGCGTTGCGAGACGCGGCGATCGCCGAGGGTTTCGATGCACACCTGAGTGGTGAATTGGTCGCGCGTGTGCTCGTCGGCGCTGCAGCACTGCTCGAACGAGAGCCGCAGAATGCAAAGGAGTTGCGCGCACGCGTAACGTCGCCCAAGGGTACGACTGCCGCAGGTGTCGGCGCACTCGACGATCGTGCAGTGCGCGATGCAGTGGTTGCCGCCGTGCACGCTGCCACGCAACGCAGCAAGCAACTCGGTGACGCCTAGCGTCTCGTCGTCAGGATAGCAACCCGTCGTACCGCGCGTCGGGAGGCGTACAGGGCACAGAAAATTCCTGCGCAGAGAGGTTGCAAACCGAAAAACGGTGCGTAAGGTAGGGACACAACAAATCACCGGGCGGCTTGCCGCTCCGGGAGTCGCGCCCGCAAGGGTTGCGCCGTATGGGTCGGTGCCGTCGGGGGGTTGGCACCGACCCTTACGTTTTCTCGCCGCAAGTTGCGCGACAAGATTGTGCGTTTTCTGGCGGGCGTAGCGTGACCGTGCAGTGAACGCGCAGCGCTACGACACGATCTCGTTTCTCTCCGATTACGGATTGCGCGATGAATTCGTCGGCATCGTGAAGGGCGTCATCGCCGACATCGCGCCGCACGCGCGGGTGATTGATTTGACCCACGAGATCCCCCCGTTTGACGTGCGGGCCGGATCCCTCGCCCTGGCGCGCTGCATTTCGTACGTTCCGTCGGGCATCGTGTTGGCGGTCATCGATCCAGGTGTCGGCACGGCACGGCGCGGGGTGGCGATCTCGGTGGGCGGGGGGCGCGGCATCCTCATCGGCCCCGACAACGGGCTGCTTTCGATGGGCACCGCGTTGGCGGGCGGCGCGGATGCCGCGGTCGTTCTGAACAATCCGCAATATCACTTGGAAGCACCAGGTGCCACGTTCGCCGGACGCGACATTTTTGCGCCGGCCGCCGCGCATCTCTGCAACGGCGTGCCATTCGCCGAACTCGGCGATGCGATCGACCCCAACTTGTTGTTACCCGGCGTCGTGCCGTTGTCACGTATCGAAGGCGACGAGACGATCGCCGAGGTGACATGGGTCGACCGCTACGGCAACTGTCAACTGAATGTCGGGCCCCACGATGTGGCCGCGCTGGGTGATCGAGTCAGCGTCGGTCTCACTTCACCGACAGGCGAGCGCTCGACGAGGGCAGCCAACGTGGTGCGCAACTTCTCCGAGATTGGCGGCGGTATCGGGCTCGTCGTTGACTCCTTCGGCATGCTCGCGATTTGTGTCGATCGTGGTTCTGCCGCCGAAGAGTTGTCGATCGCCGTCGGGGATGTGGTGCGACTTGCTGCACTCGCTGATGCGCCTGGCGTGACGACGAACGTTTCCCTGCGCCGGAATCCGGCTCACTAGGGTTGGCGTCGTGCGTCCGGCCACCACTCTGGCGCTCGGGTTGTTGTTGCTCGCGATTTTCGCAGCCGGTCTCATTTCAATCCTGATGAGCTAGCCCAAAGAGCTGGAGTTGTTGGCGCGATGAACCTGGCCACCATTCTCGAGGCACATCCCGCCGCATCGACGGCCATCATCAGTCGCGGTGTGGTCTACACCTATGGCGATGTGCGGGCGCAGATTGCGGCGATGCGTGGCGCCCTCGCTGAACTTGGTGTTGGCAAGGGTGATCGACTGGCGCTCTTGTGTGGCAACACGGTGGAGTTCGTCGTCGCCTACTTTGCGTGTGTCGGTCGTGGCATCGTGTGCGTGCCACTCAACCCGATTGCGCCAGCCCCCGAACTGCAGCGAGAGTTGAGCGTCGTTGGCGCACGCGCAGTGGTGATTGCTCCTTCTGCGGTTGGCGGGTGGACGAACGTCGACCGCACCGCGTTGCCGAACCTCGCGCACGTGATTGCCACCACCGACTTGCCAGGTGCGCTGCAGTTCAAGGACGTCGTCACGCACGCACCGGCACCGATCGTGGAAGTGGACCCGGAGCACCTCGCGGTCATGTTGTTCACGAGTGGCACGGCGGGTTCGCCGAAGGCGGCGATGTTGTCGCATGCGAACTTGCTCAGCAACCTCGACCAACTCGCACAGGTGCGCAAGATGGACGACACCGACATCGTTTATGGCGTGCTGCCGTTCTTCCACATTTTCGGGCTCAATGTGGTACTGGCGTACTCGCTGATGCGCGGTTCGGCGATCGTGTTGATCGAGCGCTTTGACCCGATGACCGCCGTAGAAACCATCCGTGACCGCAGGATCACGCTGATTCCCGGCGCGCCGCCACTGTGGATGGCGTTCGAGCAGATGCCCAACCTGCCCAAAGACACCTTCGCCACCGTGCGCACCGCGCTGACCGGCGCGGCAAAGATGCCGGAGCACACCACGCGGTCGCTGCACGAACGCTTCGGTCTGCTCGTCACCGAGGGATACGGGCTCACCGAGTGCTCACCCGTCGTGACCACCACGACCGACGTCGATCGCGACACCGCGCTCGCCAAGATTGGTTCGATTGGTCGGGTGCTACCCGGGGTGGAGGTGCGCGTCGTCGACGAGAACGGTGAAGACGTGCTGCGCGGTGATGCCGGTGAAATTTGGGTGCGCGGGCCGAACGTGTTCCGCGGATACTTCGAGGATGCGCAGGCAACCGCGCGGGCGCTGACCGCCGACGGTTGGTTGCGGACGGGTGATGTCGCGGTGATCGATGACGACGGTTTCTTCTATCTCGTCGATCGGGCAAAGGACCTGATCATCGTGTCGGGCTTCAACGTGTACCCGGCCGAAGTGGAGGAGGCGATTCTCGAACATCCCGCCGTTGCGCAAGCCGCAGTGGTGGGTGTCGAGCATCCGCACACCGGCGAAACGGTGCGCGCCAACGTGGTGTTGCGGGCCGGGCAATCACTCGACGAAGACGCGCTCATCGACCACTGCCGCGCACGACTGGCGCGCTACAAGTGCCCGACGAAGGTGCTGTTCGTGCAACGGTTGCCCACCGGCGGCACGGGCAAAGTTCTTCGCCGCGCGCTGCGCTAATTCATTTCGCCGGCTACGCCGTGCGGCTCGTGCCAGTTGCAACGCCGCGCGCACCCGGCACCATGAAGCCGACGAAGAGAATCACTTCACCAACCGACAGCCTCTAGTTCAACCAATACGCAGTAGTCACTAGGCGGGAGTTCGAAAAGTCGTCGAACGTCGTACAGAGAATCTGGCTCGATACAACTTGGAGTGAGAACGGTGGATCTGTGAGCACCACGCCACTTGGAATGCCTCTGGCGAGTCGTGACGACACACCGGTTGGCTGGTCGAGGTTCGGAGTGAATTCGACTCTGGGTAATGGTTCGGTCAGAATAAGGATCTGGTATTTGCGCAACTTTTGAACAATCCGCGAGATGTCAGCATTGCATAGGTGCTGCAAGACCTGCCGAATGATGCAAATGTCACCGTCTGGGAACTCATCACCAATCATGTCCAACTGCAGGAATTCCACATCGAAATTTGAGTAGCGAGCCTTGTTCTCCTCCAGAACTGCGAGTGCGACATCGCACGCGATGTATGTTCCGAAGTACCGTCGAATCCTGCTTCCCACGTTGAAGTCGCCGCACCCCAGATCGACAACGCTTGGTTTCCACGAAAGACCGCCGACAAACTGACCCACGGCTGCCACATAGGGGACGACATGCAAGTCCATGTACGAGCCGTGCCCAGACGAGAACTGCCTTTCACCAGCTGGTCGCCCCCATAGTTGTCGCCGATAGATCTCAGAAAAAATCTCCGATGCTGGCCTTCCCACAAGTTCCTGGTCTACGCGCTTGATCGATCTCTTCAACAACCATCGCCGTCGCATCTCAACTGCGAATCGGGGCACCAACTTCTTTGCCGTCTGGAGCACAAGGCTCTTGAAGTGGGTCAAAACTTCCCCCGCACACTTGATAACTGCGTGAGGCAATCAACTGTGCCAGACCCGATTTTTTCAACGAAGTCGCTTATCACGATGCCTATGCACCACGATAGACGAAGTCCAAGAAGTGTGTGCGCAGAAGCAAGCTGATGAGACGGATGGGCCTGGTCGAGAGCCATCTTGAGACAACTCGGGTAACGGCTGTCTTGCGGCTAAAGCAAAGTGCTGCATCGAGTGCCGCGCACACTCGGCACCATGAAGCCGACGAAGAGAATCACTACACCAACCGACAACGTGACGGTGAAGGCTTGCTCTTCGCCGAGCCGCCCGGCTAGCGAGCCGCTCGCCGACAACACGAGGGTGCCGATCGCGATCAACACATTGCTGACGACGAGTCGCGGCGTGGTCACGAGGTTGCGGTGTTGCACCCCGGCGAACGCCGGTGAACGTCGGGAGACGAGGCGCACGATCGACCAGAGGGCGCCAGCGATGATGATGAGCGCGGGCACCCCTGATCCGACTGCGGCAAGCGTGCGCGGGAGAACACCGAAGTGGTCGCGGGCCTGGGGAAACTCCGTTGCGATGAAGCCCTTCTTCGTCGGTGCGACAGTCATGACCCCGACTGCGAACGCACTCAGCAAGGCAACGACGCGACCGATCTTGATTGCGACTCGGTCACCGGCGAGCAAGGAAATCGAGCCGAGTGCCAACCACGACACGTTGAGCACTGCGCCAGCGGTGAAGAACACGCGGAAGACCCCATCCGACCATCCCGTTGATGTCGCCCACCACAGTGAGAATGAACCGACGGCAAACAACACCATTGCAATGGTCCACGCGCCGTGATGGGTCTGCCGGCGGCGATGCCAGCGGTCGGCGGTCACCAACGCAAAACCCGAGGCCACGAGGCTGGCGAATGCGGCGAAGGCGACCGTGCGGGTGTCCACGCCGGCTCAGACTAGGAAGCGTCTCGGCGGCGTACTCGTCTCGTGCCATGCGACACCTCGCCACGAGAGGCTCGTGAAACTGTGCGCAAGCGCCGTAGCCTAGGGCGCATGACCTCCCCAGAAAAGAACGCTTCGCCCCGCCGTCGTCGCATTCCGACCGCGGCCGTCAATCGTCTACCGGTGTACCTGCAGATTCTCACCGACCTGCAACTCACGGAGACCACGCAAGTGTCGAGCGACCAGCTCGCCGCGCTGGCGAACGTGAACGCCGCCAAGGTGCGCAAAGACCTCTCATATCTCGGCACCTACGGCACGCGCGGTGTCGGGTACGAAGTGGCATTCCTCATCTATCAGATCAAGCGCGAGCTCGGTCTGCTCACGGAGTGGAAGACGATCGTCATCGGCGCCGGCAACCTTGGCGCGGCAATCACCGTGAATGGTGGATTCGCATCGCGCGGATTCCCGGTTGTCGCCATCTTCGACGTCGACCCGCGCAAGGTTGGTTCGCACGTCGGTGATCTCACCGTGCGCAACCTCGACGAGATGAGTGACTTCGTCGCCAACAACGGTGTGCACATCGGTGTGCTCGCGGTGCCGTCGACCGCGGCGCAGTCGGTTGCCGACGACTTGATTGCCGCCGGCATCGGCTCGCTGCTCAACTTTGCGCCGATCGTGTTGACCACCCCCAAGGGTGTGGCCGTGCGCAACGTCGACCTCGGCGTCGAACTGCAGATTCTCGGCTACCACGAGCAGATGCGCGGCCAGTCGTCGTCGCAGCACAACCCCGTCTCGGTCTGAACCCGCAGCGGCGCCCAACGCCGCACCCCGCTCGAGGCGAAGCAGAATCCTCGTCGTAGTCTGGCGAGTGATGCGTCAGTTGTTGTCGTGGCGTACGTGGGCTGCGATTGCAGTGCTGCTCATCCTGGTGACCGTCGTGCAATTGCTGACGGGTCGTGGACCGCGCGGAGACTCGAGTGACACCGACCTGCAGCCGAGTATTCGCCGCGTGGAAACGGTGG
>Ga0194112_10007111_pt1 | contig 14614 bp, 10 predicted proteins | sample TA2MahC400mmetaG_FD_146191 | JGI IMG/M metagenome (GOLD analysis project Ga0194112, IMG submission 146191) | Freshwater microbial communities from Lake Tanganyika, Tanzania - TA2015016 Mahale Deep Cast 400m | ecosystem: Environmental > Aquatic > Freshwater > Lake | place: Tanzania: Lake...
CAGGAGAGGTTCTGGGAAACAGACTGTTGGAGTGTTGGTGGAGTGGGTGGTTTTCATAGGTGATTGATCATCACCTATTTGACCGGCCTCCCCGGCCTTCGTTCAATCAATCAGTGAATTATTCAGGCTATCCGAAGGGCGTCGTGGCCAAGGCGCTGATGAACGTGGCGTTTCAGGACGACGGCCTCATCCAATACAAGGCCGAGGTGATGCTCCGCATCTTCGAGGAAAAGGTGATGCCGCTGGTCGGCGGTCGGGCCAAAGCAATGATCGTCACCAGTTCCCGCGTGGCCGGGCTGCGATATTTCAACATCATCAAGGAAAAGCTCAAAGAGCGCGGCGCGAAATACAAAGTGCTCTACGCTTTCTCGGACTTCACGCACCCGGAAACCAACGCGGAGATTCACGAGCACGCCGTCAACGAGTTGAAGGAAGGCGAGTTGATCGAGGAACGGTTCGAGGGTGAGGATTACCGGCTCATGGTGGTTGCCAGCAAGTTCCAAACGGGCTTCGACCAGCCGTTGCTGGCCGGCATGTTCCTCGACAAGCCAGTCGTGGATCGCAATGCCGTACAAACCGTGTCGCGCTTGAACCGCTGCCACGAAGGGAAGAAGGACGTGATCGTCGTGGATTTCACCAACAACGCCAAGGCCATCCTCAAGGCGTTCCAAAAATACCGGAAAGGCACGCCGTTCCCGCCGACTGAGCCGGACGAGGAGCTTGTCCCGAAACTCTACAGGGAAATCCTCGATGCCGGTGTGTTCACGCAAGAGGACGCCGCCGAGTTCGTCAAACTTGCCGCCACCGGAACAGACGCTCAGGTGCAGTTCGTCGTGAACGGGCTGCGGACACGCTTTCAGACCAAGATTCCCGGCAACGAGGATCGCAAGGCGTTCGTCTATTTGCTTGCCCGGTATGTGAAGGCACTCCATTTCCTCACCTGCTTTTTCTCGTATGCGCCGGAGTTGAAGGAGTTCGCCACGTTCGCGGAATACGTCGGCCCGCAACTCATCAAGGTGGGCAGCGTTTCCGATTTGATGAAGCAAATCCGCCAAACGGAAGTCGTCAAGGCTGCGGTCGAGTATCAGGGCGTCACCACCAGCGGCGGCACGGTGAAGTTGAAACGCGGCAAAGGCAAATCACGCGGCGGGCCGCCGATGAAGAAGGTCTCCGTTCAAGACATGATTGACGAGATTCGCCAGAAGTTCCAAATCACCGACGAAGAAGCCCTCTACATCAAGGAAGTCACGCAGGAGAAGATTGCGGACCCGGTCATTCGCACCACCGTCATCGCGCACCGGGGCGACCGGGTTTATCTCGACGGTCCGTATCGCGGTCAGGTCAATAGCGAGATTCAGACCGCCTACGACCAGCGCGGACGCTACGAGGAATTGGCCGATGCTAAATACACGGACACAGGCGGCATTTTCGACATCATGGCCATCACCGTCATTGATACCAACCTGGCATTTGCGGCATGAGCAAGACCATTGACCAAATTCCCCAGCACGACCGGCCCCGCGAGAAGTTGTTGGCGAAAGGCGCTGCCGCGCTAAAAGACCACGAGTTGCTGGCGATTCTGCTCGCCAAGGGCACGACCAAGATTGACGTGATGACCGTCGCTGAAAATCTGCGGCGAGTTGTGGATGAAAAGGGACTGGCGCTGACGGTGGAAGATATTCAACACTTGGAAGGCATGGGGCAGATCAAGGCGATGACCATCGTTGCCGCCATCGAGTTTGCCCGTCGCCGCATCAAGCCCGAAGGAACGAAGATCACGACGCCTGCCGATGTTCTCCCGCTGATTCGCCACTACGCCGACCGCAAACAGGAGCATTTCCTTTGCGCGACGGTCAACGGCGCGAACGAAGTCATCAACATCCGCGTCATCTCCATTGGCCCGATTGATCGCACGCAAGTCCATCCCCGTGAAGTCTTCGCTGACGCCGTTGCCGACCGCGCCTCCGGCATCATCGTCGCCCACAACCACCCCGCCGGTCCTCTTGAGCCTTCACCTGCCGACACCGAAGTCACGCGTCAACTCAAAGCCGCCGGTCAAATCGTCGGTATCGAACTGCTCGACCACATCATATTCAATCGGAAAAGCTACCTCAGTTTCTTGGAGGATGGACTTCTCTCCTGAAGTTTTCCTCTGTGACCGCGCCGTGATCGCCCCCCGCCGCTGAAACAATGTTCCGCTCTCCCATCACCCAGCAATCAGGGAAAGCACGAAGTCAGAAGGAAGAAAGCGTAAGCGGGAAGCGGTCAGCAGTCAGCGGTCAGCACCGGAACCTTTGCGTTTTTGCCGCCCTGCCCCCTCGGCGTCTCGCGGACTCGGCTTTGCGCGTTATTGCGGCCATCCAATCCGTGTATTCTGTGTATTCCGTGGTTCCCACCTTCGCTAAAGCTATGGCGGACAAGCCCGTCTTCGCGTTCTTCGTGGCTTCGCGGTGAACATCCCTTCTCCATCCGCGCCCCGGTTTTCCCCCGCCGCGTCGGGAGCCGAGTCCGACGAGACGCCGAGGGCGAGGGCGGCAAACACGGCCTGCAACTCGCGGAACAGGCGGGACGCCCGTTCTACTGTTCACTGCAACGCTGCGCCGCCCTTTTTTTCCTTCACGGGGGCGGGCGCCATCGGCGACGGCCAACCATTTTCACGAATCCGACGGCCCACTTCGCGCAACGTCTTCACGTCCACGGGATGTATCGAGCCGTCGGGCAACGGACCGGTGTTCATCAAGAGATTGCAGTCCTGGCCGAACGATTGCGCGAGACGTTTCAACGTCTCGTCGGCATCGAGATGTTTGTCGTCGTCGTCTTTCTTGTAACCCCAGATGTGCGGCTGGAGCGTGTCGCAGATTTCGTTGTGCTTGGTCTTGTTCGCCTCCCACGCATCGCCGGCGATCTTCGCTTTCGCGTCGCCGTACTGTTTGCGGACGCGCTCGGCGAGCGATTGGCCGGTGCGTTCGGGCGCGGCGAAGTCCTCGGTGCCGGTCGCGCCTTGTTTGAAGCAGAGCAACGTCTGCGGCTGGAGCTTGCGGATCATCGCGTAGGTCTCGTGGATCGGGAACAGGTCGGGCCGCGCGTAGTAGCCCATGATCGGGTCGAACCAGATGCCCGCGAGCGGACCGTAGTTGGTGAGCAGTTCCTTGAGCTGGCCGTGCGCGAACTCGATGTAACGCGCAAAATCTTCGTCCTTCTTCCAGAGATAGCGCGGCTCCGGTTGCTTGTAGGCGGGACGCGCCATCGGATTGTGCTCGCGCGAATAGAAGTACGGATGCCACCAGTCGAGCGCGTAGGAGTAGTAGAGGAACAGGCCGAGTCCTTTCTTCCGGCATTGCACGGCCAATTCGCCGACGAGATCGCGCTTGGCGGGGCTGTTGACGCTGGTGTAGTCGGAGTGCTTCGAGTCGAACAGGCAAAAGCTGTCGTGATGGCGCGCGGTGATGTTGACGTAGTTCATGCCCGCCTGCAACGCGAGGTCGGTGATGAAATCGGCGTCGAACTTGTCGGGGCGAAATTGTTCCTTGAGCTTTTCGTATTCGGCGACGGGAATGGCCTCGCGGAACATGACCCACTCGCCACGTCCGAGGATGCTGTAGAGACCATAGTGCATGAACAGGCCGAACCGGGCGTCTCTGAACCACGCCAACGCCGCCGCGTGCGGGTCTTTCGCGTACTGCGCTGCATGATTCTTCAGGTGCGAGGGCACGGAGCCTTCCGCCGCGCGCTCCCGCTTGCCGCACCCGGCCGCTGCGGCGGCCATGCCGCCCAGGACGGCAACAAATGTTCTGCGATCAATCTGAGGAGTGTTCATGGCCGTTTGTTTACCGGCGAGGACGGCATTTGTCGAGCGCAACCATACGGCAGAAAAATACGCAAACTGGTCGCTTATAGTGTTGACGGAAACGCATTGGCGCGTTGAAATGCGGCGCGTTGCCAGAAAGGAATCAAACCATGCCACGCAAACTCAGTTCCATCTCTGCCGATTGGTGGGATTACACCACGCTCGACTCCGAGGTCATCGAAGCCGTTGCCCGGCTCACACCACGCGACGTCGAAAAACTTTCACGTCCCGGCTTCAAGGTCGTGATGTACGACACCATCGAAGACTTTTACCTCGCCGAGGCGCTCGAATACATCAGCGCGTGGCGCCAGAGCACCGCCGACAATCCCGTCGGCATCTGCGGCCCGATCGGGCCGACCGAGCAGTTGCCGCTCGTCGCCCGCATCGTCAACGCGCTCGGCCTCGATGTCCGCTCCGGGCATTTCTGGGGCATGGACGAGTGGTTCCTCGACGGCAAGGAAACGCCGGTGACGCATCCGCTGTCGTTCGAGAAAGCCGACCGCGAGATGTGTTTCAACCGCATCGAGAAGAAACTCCGGATGCCCGACGCCAACCTGCATTTCCCGAAAGCCGACACCGCGCCGTACCGGAAAAGCTGGGACGCCGGCGTCCGTTGCGCCGTGATGCAAGGCGGCCAGGGCGACGTGAAACACTGGGCGTTCAACGACCCACCCCAACGCACCGGCAAATATAAAGATGCTCCGCCATCGCCCGCCGAATACCGCGCACTGACGACGCGCGTCGTGAAGTTGCATCCGCTCACCGTCGCGCAGAACGCGCGCACCAGCGGCGGCGGCAACATCTCGCTCGTGCCGACGATGGCGATCAGCGTCGGCCCCGTCGAGACGTGGAAGGCCGAGAAAGTTTCCATCTGGCAGGCCGGCAATCACGACAACCCGTTCGGCCAGCGTCTCACCGCCTACATGATCTCGAAACGCATCCCCGACAGCGCGGTGCCGATGTCGTTGTTGGCGGATCATCCGAACGTCCAGTTCAACTATTTCCGCGGCGGCCTCGGTTCGTGCGCCGTCGAAATGCACTAACTCCAGAAAGGCAATCATGAGTTCTACCCTGACAGCAGCACAACGAACACGCTCCATCGGCGCCAATGACCGGATTCGCATCGCGCAAATCGGCTGCGGCGGCCGCGGCCGGCAGGCGCACATGGGCGGCGTCCATAAACACGACAAGGCGCAGAACGCCGAGTTCGTCGCCGTGTCCGATCCGTGGCGGCTCGCCCGCGAGGAAGCCGCCGGGATGTGCAAGCAATGGTACGGCACCGACGTGAAGCAGTTCGTCAGCTATCGCGACATTCTCGCGCTCAAGGATGTTGATGCCGTGATGATCGCCTCGCCCGACCATCATCACTCCCTCCAACTCGAAGCCGCCGCCAAGGCGAAGAAGCACGTCTATGTCGAGAAGCCGATGGCGCGAAACATGAAGGAGCTTCTGAGCGCCGTGGCGGCTGTTCAGGCTGCCGGCATCGTTGTGCAGGTCGGCACGCAGACGCGCAGCTTGGGCACCAGCACCGCTGCGCGCGAGCTTTGGAAGTCCGGCATCCTCGGCAAAGCCTCCCGCATCGAGCAGTGCCGCAACGGCGAGAAACCCTATTGGTACGGCTACGTCAAAGCCCACCTTCCGAAGGGCAAGGAACTCCGAAAGGAAGACATCGCGTGGGACGAGTTCCTGATGAACGCTCCGAAACGTCCTTTCAACGCCGAGGTGTACGCCGGCTGGTACGGCTACCTCGACTACACCGACGGCCCCGTGGCGAATCTCGGCTGTCATTTCCTTGACCTGATGCACTACGTCACCGGCACGTCGTATCCGGTGAATTGCTTCTGCAACGGCGGCACCTACACGTGGATAGACGAAAACAAGTTCACCTGTCCCGATCACGCCGAGGCATTGTGGGAGTATCCCGAAGGTTTCATGGTCGCCTACTCCAGCAACTTCGGAAGTTCCGGCGGCACCCGCCACCGGTACTTCTGCGAGAAAGGCGAACTCAACATGGATAACTGGGGCGCGCCAACCTTCAGCGCCCAAGGCGGCCCCAAGCGCGACGGCAAAATCCGCGGAACCAATCCCGTCAAACCCATCGAGACGCCCGATCATTTCCTCGATTGGCTCCAGTGCATGCGCAACGGCAAACCGACGCGCGCCCCGCTCGAAGCCGGCATCCAGCATTCCGTCGCCGTCATCATGGCTGCGATGTCCTACAAGACCGGCCGCAAGACGCTCTACAACCCAACGAAGCGCGAAATCACTCTTGCGTAGGACAAGACCATGAACCCCAACATCACGCGCAGGGATTTCCTCAAGTCATCTACCGCGCTCGCCGTCGGCGCGACGTTGGCCTCGCGCGTCACACTCACCGCCGCACAGCGCGCACGCTCCATCGGCGCCAACGACCGCATCCGACTCGCTCAACTCGGTTGCGGCGGACGCGGACGCGGAGCGCACATGGAGGCGGGCATCCACCCGCACGACAAGGCACAGAACGTCGAGTATGTGGCGGTGTGCGATCCTTGGCGTGTCGCGCGCGAGGAGGCCGCCGCGCTGTGCAAGGAGTGGTACGGCACCGATGTAAAACAGTTCGCCCGTTACCGCGACCTGCTGGCGATGAAAGACCTCGACGCCGTGATGATCGCCTCGCCCGACCACGCGCACACCGCGCACATGGAAGCCACCGCCAAGGCGGGCAAACACATCTACGTTGAGAAACCGATGGCGCGAAAAATGGACGGTTTGCGGCGCGCCGTGGACGCAGTCAAAGCCGCTGGTGTCGTCGTGCAAGTCGGCACGCAGATTCGCAGCCTGCCGACCAGCACCGGCGCGCACGAACTCTGGAAGTCCGGCATCCTCGGCAAAGCCTCGCGCATCGAGCAGTGCCGCAACTCCGAGAAACCGTACTGGTATCGTTACGTCAAGGACGTGAAGAAGGAAGACCTCGATTGGGAGGAGTTCACGCTCGGCGCGACGAAACGCCCGTTCGACGCGGTCTTCTATTCCGGCTGGTATGGCTACCTCGAATTCAGCGACGGCCCGATCTGCGCCATGGGCAGCCATTTCATTGACCTCATGCATTACATCACCGGCGTTGGATTCCCGACAAGCTGCGTTTGCAACGGCGGCGTTTACACTTGGAAAGACGAACGCAACTTCACCTGCCCCGACCACGTCGAAGCGCTCTGGACCTATCCGGAACAATTCATGGCCGTGTTCTCCGTCAACTACGGCAACTCCGGCGGCAGCCGCCACCGTTACTTCTGCGACAAAGGCCAACTCATCATGGACAGTTGGACTTCGCCGACCTACAGCGCCGAGGGCGGCCCCAAGCGCGATGGCAAAATCCGCGGCGTCAACAAAGTCACACCGGTTGAGACGCCTGATCACTTCCTCGATTGGATCCAGTGCATGCGTTCCGGTAAACCGACGCGCGCCCCCATCGAAGCCGGCTACCAACATTCCGTCGCCACCCTCATGGCCGTGACAGCATTCGAAACCGGCCGCAAGACATCCTACAACCCCAAGAAACGTGAAATCACATTTGCCTAAAGGAGAACATATGAACAACAACATCACCCGCAGAGATTTCCTCAAAGCCACCGGCGCGCTTGCCGTCAGCGCAACCGTCGCCGGTTGCTCGTCCCTCACCGCGTTGCAGCGCGCGCGTTCCATCGGCGCCAACGACCGCATCCGCCTCGCCCAGATCGGTTGCGGCGGACGCGGCATCGGCGCCCACATGGGCGGCATCCACAAACACGACAAGGCCGAGAACGTCGAGTTCATCGCCGTCTCCGACCCGTGGCGGGTCGCGCGCGAAAAAGCCGCTGCCACCGCCAAGGAATGGTATGGCACCGACGTGAAACAATTCTCCGGCTATCGCGACGTGCTGACACTCAAGGACGTGGACGCCGTGATGATCGCCTCACCCGACCATCATCACTCGGCGCACCTGGAAGCCGCCGCCAAGGCCGGTAAACACGCTTACGTCGAGAAACCGCTCGCGCGAAACATGCAGGAACTCCACCGCGCGTGCGCCGCCGTCGAAGCGGCCGGCATCGTCGTCCAGAACGGCACCCAGATTCGCAGCCTCCCCACCAGCACCGGCGCGAACGCCCTCTGGAAATCCGGCCTGCTCGGCAAAGCCTCCCGCATCGAACAATGCCGCAACAGCGAGCGCCCCTACTGGTATTCCCGCGTCAAAGAGATGAAGAAGGATGACATTGACTGGAAAGAATTCATCGGCGATGCCCCGAAGCGACCGTTCTCGGCCGAGCTGTATTCCGGCTGGTATGGCTACCTCGACTACACCGACGGCCCCGCGGCGAACCTCGGCTGTCATTTCATTGACCTGATGCACTACGTCACCGGCGCAAAGTATCCGACCAACTGCGTCTGCAACGGCGGCGTGTATACATGGATAGACGAACACAAGTTCACCTGCCCCGACCACGTCGAAGCGTTGTGGGAATATCCCGAGGGCTTCATGGTCGCCTACTCGACCAACTTCGGCAACAGCGGCGGCAACCGTCACCGTTACTTCTGTGAGAAAGGTCAACTCATCATGGACAACTGGAGTTCGCCGACCTACAGCGCCGAAGGCGGTCCTAAGCGCGACGGCGGCATCCGCGGCGTCAACGACGTCAAACCCATCGAGACGCCCGATCACTTCCTCGATTGGCTACAAGCGCTGCGCACCGGCAAACCGACGCGTGCCCCGCTAGAAGCCGGCTTCCAGCATTCGGTCGCCGTCATCATGGCCGCGACGAGCTACGCCACCGGCCGCAAAACCTTCTACGACCAACAACGCCGCCAAATCTACACCGCATAGTGGAACGGGCGTCTCGCCCGTTCATTTCCCGAAGCGCCTGTAGCCGCGAGCCTGCTCGCGGCGGGGATTACAACAGGCCGCGAAAACGTTTCGCGGCTACAAGTCGTCGTTCCACAGAGCGCGACAAACGCCGTTGCATTTCCGGTGACAGCCCGATAATCTGTTGCCTGTGAACTACGATGTCGAGATCACGGATGAAGCGAAGGAGAAACTTCGTTCCATGCCCAAGGAGGTACGAAGACTGATTGGTTACAGGATTTTCCTCCTCCAAGACAACCTCGGTGGCGATGTCCAGAAACTGCGCGGGTCGAAGAACGAATATCGTTTGCGGGTCGGCGATTATCGGGTACTATTCGAACTGGAAGGTCGAAAGATCATGATTTACGCTGTAGGCGACCGAAAGGAAATTTACCGATGAGCACTGCTGTCATAAGCCGAAAAACAGAGCGTACCAATCTGGACGTTCAGATTCGGCGTGCCAAGGCCGTCTTGCGTGAACTCCGAGACGCATTAGAGGACTTGGAAGACCGTCGCGACCTCGCTGCCGCCAAGAAACGCAACGCGGGAAGACCGGGGACCCCGTGGAACCAAGCAGCCAAGGAACTCGGCATCTGACAGCACCACTTACCTTGCCGTTCTGACTGTTCCGCCTTCTTGCTTCCCAATTCTTCCTTCTTTCTTCTCCGCATCAAATCGGCTATCAAAGTCGCGATGAAAACTGCCTTCATCCTTCTGCTGACATTGCTCTCGTCACTCTGCGCCGCGCCAACACCCGACCTGCTCTGGTTGCCTCTCGACGAAGGTTCCGGCACATTCGCCGCCGACCGTTCGCCGAACCGGCTCGAGGCCGATCTCACTAACGTCCAGTGGGCGAAAGGCGCGTTCGGCACTGCGGCCCGGTTCAGCGGATCAAACTCGTTCATCGAACTGCCGCCCGTGCCGTCGTTGAACGGCGCGACGCAATGCACCATCTCCGTCTGGGCCACGTGGGAAGGCACCGGACGTTATCCGAACCTCCTCACGACGCACACGTGGAGTCCCGGCGGCCTGATGTTCTTCGTGAACAACAATTCCTGTTCCTTCCGTCTCGGTCGCCCCGGCCCGGTGTGGTCCGAAACCAGCGCATCGTTTCTGAACACGCTCCCGCTCCGGCAATGGACGCATCTTTGCGCCGTCTTCGCGTTGCCCAACATCAACACCTACGTCAACGGCAAACCTGCCGGCAAAGGAACTTGGCGCTACCCCATCGCGGCGGACGCTCTCCGCATCGGTCGCTGGGCCAACTCCGTCTCCCACAACGGTCTCATCAGCGATCTGCGCATCTACAGCCGCGCACTGATGCCGTCGGAAATAGACTTCTCCGCACGCGGTAGCGCAGACTACACGTTGGTCAAGGAATCCCCGCAACTCGCGGCGAAGTTCGAAAACCGACGCGCCGAGCTTTCGATTGACACACAGGGACGGGTCGTCTCGCTCCGGAGCAAAGGCTCGAAGCGCGAACTGCTGGCGCATCCTCAGGAACTGATTTCCGCGAAGCTGAAAGACGGACGACAACTCGCCGCCCGCAAAGCGTCGTTCCGCAACGGCGCGTTGACTTTCGAGTTCCCGCGCGGCGAGGGCGCGGCGGTGCTGGCTGTTGACGCCCGCAAGGATCATTTCACCTTCACGATCCGGTCGTTGACCCTGCCCGATGTCGCTGCTCTCACGTTTTTCAACGTGCCGGTGACCACGACCAAATACCGCGGCACGATGGCCAACATGCTCTCGGACGACACCGACGCCGTTTGCCTGCGCGGCTACGATTTGCCGGTCGAGATGTCCACGGAGTTGAAAGTCTGGACCACCGCCGAACACGGCCTCACCGGCTGGCGTGCCGGTCTCGCTGTCGGACCGAAGAAAGAAATGCCGATGATGTTGCGCGCGATGGCCGCCGACGCCGGCGTGCCGGTCTCGAAACTCGGTGGGGCGTGGTCGCTCGGCGCGGAGGCGAACCGCGGCTCGTACCTGTTCGCTGACCTCTCGCTCGCGTCGGTGGACGATTGGATCGAGTTGGCGCGACGCGGCGGCTTCACGCACATCCACATGCACGGCTGGTGGAAAACGCTCGGCCACTACGGCGTCAACACGAACCTCTTCCCGCGCGGCCTCACCGACATGAAGGACACCGTCGCCCGCATCCATGCCGCGGGCCTCAAGGCCGGCATCCACACGCTCACCGCCTGCATTGACACGCGCGACTCCTGGGTGACGCCCGAAGCCAGTTCAAATCTCATCGCCGCCGCGAGCTACACATTGGCGCGCGCCATCTCACCAATCGACACCGTGATCTACGTGAACGAGAAACCGATTGCCCAGCACGATGTCGTGTTCACCTATTCGGGTCGCGGCAACGCCATTCGCATCGGCTCGGAAATCATTCAGTATAGCGAAGTCCTTTCTGACGGATTCGCCAAATGCCAGCGCGGCACGTTCAAGACGCGTCCGGCAGCGCACGCCGCCGGCGAGCAGGCAGATTATTTGCAGCAGCGTTACATGGCGTTTTATCCAAAGCCAGGTTCGCCGCTCGCCGACGAATTGGCCGATTGCATCGCCAACGTCTTCAACACCTGCAAACTCGACCAGATCTACTTCGATGGCTCCGAGGGCATGATGAGCCGGTACGGCATTGACTTCATGCGGCACGCCATCTTCAAGCGCCTGCGCGGCGAAGTGCTGGTCGAAGCGAGTTGCTGGGGCGCGCACAACTGGTGGTTCCATTCGCGGCTCGGCGCGTGGGACCATTCCGTCTGGGCCGCCAAACGATTCCAAGACCTGCACATCGCTTCCGACGAAAAATTCCGCCACAGCGACCTGCTCGAACCGCAAATGGGTTGGTGGGCGCCGCGCGCGCCGAGCACGCAGGCGCGCGGCCATTTCCTCGACGAGATGGAATATTTTGCGGGCAAGAACCTCGGCCTCGATTCCGCGATGTCCATCCAAGGCGTGAACGTTACGCGCCAGCCGCTGCCATTCCACATCGAGAAACAAATGACCGTTCTCGGTTGGTACGAACGCCTGCGGCTCGCGCGCTACTTCGACACCCAGACCGTCGCGCGCGTCGCCGTGCCCGGCGATGAGTTCCGCCTCCGTCAAGATCGTGACGGCGCATGGAAGTTCACGCCGGTCAAGATGTCCGCTCATCGCGTCACGCAGCCCGGAAGTTGGAAAACGAAGAACCCGTTCACCGAACAACCGTTGTCCGCCCGCATCGAAGCGCTTTACTCCGCCGCACCGTACGACAGCCCGAAACGAATCTGCCTGACCGGTGACACCAACCTGTGTTTGCGCGCCGAGAACAAGAGCGCGACACGACGCAGCGCTTGGACCAAAACTGCTCTCACGTTCGCGCCGCCGTACCGGAACATCACCGGAACAGGGGCTTTGGGTGTCTGGGTGAAAGGCGACGGCAAAGGCGCGCTGTTGAACATCCAACTCGCCAGCCCCCGCGAGTACATGAGCGGACGTTCGGACCATTATGTGACGCTTGATTTCACCGGCTGGCGTTACTTCGAGCTGTTGTTCCGCGAACGCGACGTTGATCAGATGCACAAGTACCAGTGGCCCTACTCCAGCAGTTACACCCTATACCGCACCGGTCTCGACTTGGCCCACATTTCCGAACTGAACCTCTACCTCAACAACCTTCCACCGAGCGAAACCACCGAAGTAGTCATCCGTCCCATCATGGCGCTCCCTGTCCAACCCGCCGAGTTGAAGAACCCGTCGCTCACCGTCAACGGCAAAGCGCTCTCCTTCCCCGTCACAATGAAATCCGGCGATTTCCTCGAACTCGAACCCACCGGCGAATGCGCTCACTACAACGACAAAGGCGATTCGCTTGCCTCGCTTCAACCCGTCGCTGCTCCTGCGTTGCGCGCCGGTGAAAACACAATCGCCCTCAACTGCGCCCGCGCCGAAGTCACCATCAACTCCTTCGGCGTTCCGTTCGGCACACTCAACCCGCGACGCAAACAGATTGCGCGCGAATACGACATGCCCCGCTGGATCAGCGGACCAACCGAATGGGACTTGCCGGTCCGTCCCGGCGAGAGGGCGAAACTCGAACTCGAACTCACCGGCGCGATGGACACTCCCGTCTTGACCGTGAACGGGCGCGAGTTTCGTTTCCCTGTCACCCTGAAACCGGGCGAAAGACTGATCTGCCGCGACCAACGTCACTGGGTCGTCACGGATGCCAAGCGCAAAACAATCGCGAAAGGTGAGCTTCCTGCCGCGCTGCCCGTTCTGAAGGGCGGACCGAATCGCATCGCGTTCACCTGCGCCGCACCCGATCGCGCCCAAGTCAAACTCGTGAAGGAGTACGACTGATGAAAGCCGTTATCATTGCCCTGCTGCTAATACCTCTGACCTGTAAGGCTGCTCAACTCCAAGCCGGTGTTGCCAAGGCGGACATCACGGACCGCACCGTGCCCGTCAACGACCCGCTGTTCGCAAAGGCGCTGGTGTTGCGCAGCGGCAACACGACCGCGGTAATCATCACCGTGGACGCCGTCGCCATCGGCGAGATCGGTCGAATCAAGAACGACTTCCTCACCAACGTCCGCGCGCAACTCCAGAAGGAACTCAACATCCAGCCGTCACACGTCCTCATCAACGCCAGCCATTGCCACGGCATCGTTTGCGCGGATGTCGAACAGCGGACGGTGCAAGTTGTCAGAGATGCTTGCCGAAATCTTGTACCCGTCAAGGTTGGCGCGGGACGTGGCCACGAAGATCGCGTCGCGGAGAATCGACGGCTCAAGCTGAAGGACGGCACCGAGACCGATGTGCGCCACGCCTATTCGACGGCTCCCGACGAGGAGATTGTCGGCACCGGACCAGTGGACACGGAGATCGGTTTGTTGCGCCTCGATAAACTGAATGGCCAGCCGCTGGCGGTCATTTACAACTTCGCCGTCCATCCCATCCAAGGTGTGCCGAGTCGCGGCAACACAGCAGACATCACCGGCTTCGCCTCGAAGGCCATCGAGGACGACCTCGGCGACAGCGCGCTTGCGCTGTTCCTGCAAGGAGCTTGCGGCGACATCAACCCGGTGCGCTACAAGGACGTCCACAATCCCCGCGACGCCGCGCCGCTCGGAAATATGCTGGGCTACAGTGCGCTCCAAGCATTGAGAAAAATACAGACGCGCGAGACCGGCGAACTGCGTGTGATCAACGAAATCCTCGCGTTGCCGCGAGCCGCTGACTTCGACCGGCGCATCGCAGCGCTTCAAGCCGAGCAGACCAAGTTGTCTCAGTCGTTGCGGGGAACCAGTCTCAACCTCAAGACCTTCACGGAGTTGTTCCCGCAATACAAAGAAGGCAAACTCGACGCAGAGAAACGCGCGAACATGGAAGCTTACATCCGGAACGTCCACACAATGGAGAAACTCACGCGCCTTCAAGTGAACCTGGCCTTGCTCAAGAAACACCAAGCGAAAAACGCGGCAGCCGGAAAGCCGACGATTGATGTCGAGATCATGGGTGTGCGAATCGGTGATTTCGTTCTGCTGACGTTCCCCGGCGAACTGACTGTCGAGATCGGTCTCAACATCAAAAAGCGCGCGCCCGCGCCGTTCACCTTTGTCGCGGGCTATACCAACGGCTACATCTACTACGCGCCGACGGCACGGGGCCGGAACAACAAGGGATTCGCGCAAGAGGACTGCGACTGCCTGCTCGCGCCCGAATGGCAGAAGCTGTTCGAGGACAAAGTGGCCGCCATTCTGAAATGCCTCTGATTCAACATGCGTGCTAACCGCAATGCCGATTAGATATTTGGGGTGTGTTTGTAAGTAATTGATAATTATTTACTTCCGGTTTCATCGCGATTTTGCTTTAACGTCGGGATGCACCACAAACATTCCTGCAAACAACCCCGCCATGCA
>Ga0194112_10007113_pt1 | contig 14612 bp, 10 predicted proteins | sample TA2MahC400mmetaG_FD_146191 | JGI IMG/M metagenome (GOLD analysis project Ga0194112, IMG submission 146191) | Freshwater microbial communities from Lake Tanganyika, Tanzania - TA2015016 Mahale Deep Cast 400m | ecosystem: Environmental > Aquatic > Freshwater > Lake | place: Tanzania: Lake...
CGGCGGCCAACTCCGCCCGGAGCGGACCCTCGTATGGAAGCACGCAGGTCACGCCGTGGCCGTCGCGGACCAGGCCGCGGCTCAGCCGCAGCAGCGACCGGCTCGCGCCGTACATGTCGGCGCCGGTGTGCACGAAGAGGATTCTCATGCGGTCTCGCGGTGCCGGTTGATGGCGTAGAGGAACTTCCCGCCCGCGGAAGGCGCGATGCGCTCCGCACGGACTATCTCCAAGTCCGCATCCGCGCCCAAGACGCGCAGCAGATCATGACGTATCCCGGCGGCCGTCGCCAGGTAGGCGGCGTCCGCGACGCTCGCGTCCAGCTCCAGCGCGAGGCGGTAGGCGGACGCACCCGTCTGCACGAGCTGGAAGCAGCGGATGGTGCCCGGGTTGTGCACCACGCCCACGAGGTGGCGGATGTAGACGGGTGAGACGTATCCGCCCGATACGGACGTGAGGAACTCCGCCGCGCGTCCTTCAATTCTTTCCATGAGCGGAAACGGCCGGCCGCAGTCGCACTGCCGGGCGCTCAGGGCGCCGATGTCGCCGATTTCGTAGCGGATCATGGGAAAGGAGAAGTTGCCCAGCAGCGTCACGACGAGGCGGCCGGTCCGTCCGGGCGCCACGGCGCGGCCGCCGTCGTCCAGGACTTCGATCCAGGCGTGATGGCTGTAGACGTGCATGCCGCCGCGCTCGCATTCGCAGGCCATGTCGGTGCAGTCGCGGCTGCCGTACTTGTTGTGCACCCGCGCGCCGAAGACGTCGCGCAGGGCGGCCCGCGCGTCGTCCGTGACCGTGCCGGCGCACGCCATGATGGACTCGAGCGGGCGCGCGGCGCGCCCCGCGCGGCGCGCGTGCAGCGCCAGCGCATGCGCGGCGTCCACGTAGGCCATCATGTGGCGGATCGGCGAACGCGCGAGCGCGTCCAGGTAGCGATCCATGTCGGCCTGGCTCATCAGAAAGGCGTTCAGGAGCCGCTCGCCGGCCAGGGCGCCCATGAGCCGCTGGCCGGGTGACTGCCGCAGGCGGTTGATTTCGGCCATGGAGCCCCAGAGCCGGAAGTAGGGCACCCCGAACGGGAAACCGCACAGGTATTGCGAATAGAGCCTTCCGGCGCGGCCGCGGTCCCGGAACGAGGCGTCGTGCACGACCGTGGTGGGGGTGCCGGTGGTGCCGCCCGTGCGGACCTTGATCCACGAATAGCCCGCGCCCCGCTCGCGCCCCGCTTCCGTTTCGGCGCGAAGGGGCGCCGCCATCAGCTCCGTGAAACGCGCGGCGACGTCGTGCTTGGTGAGCACAGGGAAGTCCGTCAGGACGGGGGTGCCGCCCGCGGGAAGCCTCGCGCGATAGTACGGGATGTCGCGCGCCGCGTGCCGCAGCACCGCCGCCAGACGCTCTTCGCTCAGCGCCGCGAGACAAGCGGGCCCCGCGCGCTCCAGTTTCAGCGTCGCAGCGTATTCCGCCCGCACGCGCGAGCCGATCGCGCGGCTCAACAGAAAGAACAGGTCGCGACGGATCATGGTGACGCTAGTTCGATACGGCCCTGCCAGCCGGGCGTCGGAAGGAAGCGGCGCAGCACGGGCAAGGCGTCGAGGCCACGCAGCCGCTTCCCGTCAAGGATGACCGACACGGTCCGCGGATCGAAGCGCGCCCACCGTTCATCCTGAAACAGCGCGCAATTGGCCAGTTGCGGTATGCGGTCGCGGTCAAACCCCATCAGGCGCGCTGCGGCCATGTCCATCAGGAAGGGGTCGTCAGACACGGTCACGATGCCCAGGTCCACCGGCAACGGATCGAGCGGCCCGTTGCCCTCGCCGGCGCAGATGCCGTCCATGATTGCGACGTAGTCCCGTTGCGGCGTGGCGGCGAGAAGGCCGCCACCTGCAGGGGCGTAGCGCGCGGCGCGGTTCAGGTCGTAGATCATCCGCCAGATGGTGTCATTGCCGTACCAGGAGCCGGACGCGACGTACACGCGGCCCGATGTCAACACCTCGCGCGTGGCCGCCGTGTGTACGCGGGCCAGGGCTTTGATCCCGCTCCAGGCCGCGCGTCCGCCGGCGAAGAGCCGGGGCGAGCGCTTCTGAAGCGCATCGCGCACCCGGCACTGCAGCCGCACCAGTCGCGTGCTGCAGGGCCCGAATTCGTCAACGCCCTTGCGGTGGTGGACCAGGCAGGCCTTGTCGCCGTTGATGCCCACCAGGTTCTTCAGCGCGCCGGTGATGCCGGCTTTCTGGTGTGTCTTCATCTTCGGAAGGTTGACGACCAGGTCGGCGTCCAGCACGGACGCACTGATCAGGTAGCGGTGTCGCCCCGGGCCGTGGCGGCTGACCATTTCGCCGGGGTCGTAGTCCGACACGCGAAAGCGCGCCGCGTCGGCGCTAACCGGTTCCAAGTGGCTGGCCGCATCGAGGGCAACTTCGCGGTACCCGGCCGGGTCACCCGGCTGGTCGGCTGAAACCCGCATGAATCCCTGGCGCTCAACGGCGCGCTCGCGCCGCAGGTCCAGGAAGCGCACAGCAGGCCCCGCCACCGACGCGTAGCGGATTGCCATGGCATCCAGCCCGGTCTGCGCGCTCAGCCGCTTCCAGTCGCAGGTCTGCAGCGGCGCGTCGCCGACGGTGATTGACCTGGCGCCGGGGTACTTGGCGAGGCAGGCCTGCAGTACGGCGTCAATCAACCGTGTGTCCGTCACGAGCGCACGGATCGGGAAGCGCGGGTCCGTCTCATGTCTGACCCAGTTGGGCTTCACCACGATACGGGTGTAGGGGCCTTCGGGCAGCCGGTCCCGAACAAACCGCACCAGCGTTTCGCCCGCGGGGCTGCCGGTCAGGATGTGTGCTTCGGCCATGGTGCGTCAGCGTTTGCTTCGCAGGGCGCCGGCGTAGGCTTCGGCCGTTTCCTGCGCGCAGCGCTTCCAGGAGAAGCGGGACGCCTGGCGGCGGCCTTCCTCGATCCGCTGCCGCCGTCCCGCGGCATCGCGCAGCAACTCCCGCGCAGCTTCAAGCCAGGGCTCCGGCTTCAGTGCCGCGTAGAGGGGGGCGTCTCCGCCGACTTCCGGCAGACTCGCCACCCGGTCGCAGATCACGGGACAACCCAGGCCCATGGCTTCCAGGACCGGCAGCCCGAAGCCTTCGTAGATGCTTGGAAAGAGAAGCGCCTCGGCGCGCCGGTAGCAGTAAGCGAGCACGTCGTCATCCTGGCGTCCCGCGTAGATCCATCCTTGCGGCGGAGCGCCTTCCGTGGACACGCCTTCCCAGCGCGCGCCAATGATCACCAGCGGGGGCAGCGCAACCCCGCGTGCCGCGGCCAGGACGTAGGTCTCGCGCAGCAGCGCCAGGTTCTTGCCCGGCTCCAGCGAGCCGACGAAGAGGAAAAACGACGGCGGCAGATCGAACTCGGGAGGGCGCTCGGAGACGCTTGCGGGATCGGCGAACGCACTGCCCTCGTAAACAACGTGTATGCGCGCGGGGTTCACGTCCAGGAGCCGTATGGACTCGTCGGCCGTGAAGCGGCTCACGCACACGATGCGGTCGGCGGCGGCCAGACGACGCAGGCGGTGCGGTGCGGAAAGCCGCTGCCAGGGTCTGAACTTGGCTGGAAAACGCAGGGCCGTGACGTCGTGTATCGTTGCCACGGTCGGCAGCGCGTGATGCCGGAACACGCCTGTGCATGCGAAGTGCAGGACATCCGGCCGCAGGCGCAGCATCCGGAACGGCGCCGCCGTGTTCGCCCACACCAGCTCGCGCCACGCGGTCTTCAGCGCGCGCGCCGGCTGGCGGTATTCCAGGTTGAAGACCGGCCACGCGAACGGAACGATCTCCGGGGCGGACGGACCCATCTCCCTGAAGCCTTGCATCAGCCCCAGGAGGTAGCGCGCGACACCGGCGCGGGTCGTGTACAGCCCATTGGTGTCCAAGGCCACCTTCATCCGAAGTTCCTCCTCTCTCGATGGCCGCGCTTCCCGGGTCAAGGCAGATCGCCGCCAGCGCTGTCGGCTTGCCGGTGCTGCCGCGCGAGCGCGGCAGCAGGCGGTTTCACGCGTACAAGAAAAAGCGGCGGCAGCGTCTGGCGTCGTAGTCCTTCGCGTGAGGCACGACGTATGCCTGGTTGGCGAGCAGACAGAGCGCGATGTAGACGACGGACAGCGCTCCCTTGTTCCAGAACCAGAAATTGCACACCCACAGAAGGCCGGCGCCAAACGCGAGGAAGGGGCAGCGCGTCTCCCGCCGGACCACGGCAAAGAGGAGCAGGCCGCTGCCGAGCGTCCGGTCAGGCCCAGGACTTCCCGGAGGCTATTCGCTCTCGGCACCGTCACCGCCTTCGCAACGCGCCTGGCGTCGGCGCAGCGCGGCTGTCGCCGGCGTCCGACGCCGCTTTCACGCGCTCCTCCCCTTCCCGGCCGGGGATCCCTGCCCCATCAGCGCCAGCCACGTGTCACGGTACTGCGCGGCCATGCGTGTTGCCGCCAAAAACCGCGCAGCAGTCCCGCTCTGACACAACGGCGTGGATAGCCTCCTTAAGATACGGCGTTCAAAAGACGATCGTAGATAGCCACTATCTGCTGCGCATGGAGAGCGGGGTTGAACCGTTCCGCCCGCTGCGCCGCCGCTTCGCCGGCGCGCTGCAGCGTCTGCCGGTCGCGATACAGATTCGCGATCTTCTCCGACCACAGCGGTGCGGACAAGGGCAGCAGCCAGCCGGTCACGCCCGGCTCGATCGTCTCGTCGAACGGCTCGATGGCAGTGGCGATCACGGGTCTGGCCTGGACGGCGGCTTCGATCACCGTGCGGCCGAACGATTCGGGGATCGTATTCGGACAGACGACGAGATCAGATGCCGCCGTGGCTACACGGCCGTCCACGTACCCGCAGAATAGAGCCCGGCGAGCTTCCACGTGCCGATGCCACCGTTGCTGGACGCAGGCTCTCTCGCCGGCCGTGCGGAGCAGGCGGCGATAGGCAAACCGGAGTGCGCGGTGGCCACGGTCCGCCGGAACTTCGTCCCGTTCGCCGGCCAGAAGGAAGAGGATGTCCGCGCTGCTGTCGAGACGGTCCGCCACTTCGGCCAGAAAGAGACCGCCCTTGGCCGTGGAAAGCGATCCCATCAGCAGGACGATGAAGACCGGTTCCGCGATGCCGAGCCGGCGCTTGAACTCGGTGACTTCCTCCGGCCTAACTTGAGCGAGGGAGACGGGATTGTGAATCACCGTCATCTTGTCCCGGCAGGCCGGCAAACGTGCGGCGACGGCGTTCGATACGGCGATCACATGGCCGGAGCAGCGGGAGTAGATGCATTGCTGGAAACGGCCCAGTCCGTTTCGGCAGAGCATCTCGCGAATGTGCCAAACCACGGGGAGCCTCAGCGCGCGCGCAGCCAGGCCAAGCGTCAGAGCCTGGCCGGCATTGATGTGGACGAGGGCCGGACATGCCTGCCGCACGAAGCGCACGGCGCGAACGAAGTCACCGGGAAAGCGAAGCATCCATCGCCCGAAATGGTAGAGCCATGGCAGGCGCAACCCGGCGGGGAAAAAATCGTAGTTGTCGAGTCTCGCAAGAGGAAGAATATCCGCCGGCACCCCGGCCCAGTGCCGCGGGTCGGCTGGTGTGCCGAAGGCCAGCCTCGGCTCATAACGCCGCCGGTCCAGCGCGTCGATGTAAATGCGCAGGCTGACGTTGGATCCGCCGCCTCGCCCGCTGACATCAAAGAGGAGTACTCTCCGGCTCATGATCCGACCGATGCGCGATCCGGTTGTCTCGCGTCCGCGGCGGGAGCCGGCGGGCTGTCGGACAGAACGGCACCGCCTACGATCCACAGGCCCACTTGGAGATGGGGCATCCAGAACATGTCGGTGATCAAGCTCAGAATCAGCCAGGTCGGCATGAAGGCGACGACAGCAGCTCCCAGCACCTGAGTCAGGGGACGATCGCGTAGCCCCCCTGTGCGGAGTCGTCGGCGTATCTTCAGCGCGAGGCGTACGTGCAACCCGTAGAACAGAAGCACGCCGAGCGGCCCCAACTCGCTCAGGATGGTGAGAAAACCGCAGGCCGGATATCCGAGAACGCTGTACCCCTGCGTTCGCTGGATGCGCTCCGCCGAATACAGGTCTTGAATGTAGCCGAAATACTTTATGGCAAGCGGCCTGCGATATGTTAGCCCGTAGACGCTGCCACAGTTGCCGGGCCCTGCCCCAACTGCCCAGAAGAGAGGACAGTCATACGGAAGGCGTCGGAAGACGTTGGCGTACGCGATCCCCTTCTCCCCGCGAGCGGTCATGGAGAAACGGGAAGGGAAATATGAGGAGCGCGACCCGCCGATATCCATACCAACGCACAGGAAAAGCAACAGCACGATCCCGACAGCCATGACCAGCGACAGTATCCGGCGCAAACGCACCAAGCTGGGCCACAGCGTTGCCACGAAGATCGCGAAGGAGGGGATGACCAGAAGACTGGCATGTGCCGTGCCGGCGAAGTAGAGATGGGCAAGAGACAGAGACAGCATCATGACCAGAGCGGTTCTGTGGAGAAGGCCCGTCGGCCAGGACAGCAGCCCTCCGTATACCAGAGAAGCAAACACCGCCAGGTACGCCAGAAACGAGCACAACTCGAAGCTGCCCTTCGCGACGTCCTGTGTTCCGAGATGTGCATTCGGCAACGGACTGATCCTCAAAAACCATCCTGCGTTAAGCACCGCCTGGAGCAACAGGATGGCGGAGAGCGTCACATAGACGTTCCGGTGACACGATGGCTTGAGAAAGAGGTACCCGAGACAGAACGCGGGGAAGAATCGCAGGTAGGCGAGCAGGAACTGAGCGCCCGCCGCGGATGCGGGGCGGTTGACGAACATCGAGACACCCGCGAGCCCAAGCAGCGAAAGGAAGGGCCAGGTAAATCCCCGAATCTTTCGGGTGTCGGGCCGTCCCATGACCAAGTAGCCGATCAGTACGATCCAGAGGAACAGGGTCAACGCCTCGTCCGTGTATCGTGTGAAGACGCTGCGAAGCGTCAACTCCGCCAGATAAGCGATGCACGCCCAAATCCAGTATACGGCGATGAGCACGCGAGGCCTCGCCACAAAGAGCACGCTCGCGAACACAATAAGAGGGATCGCGCCTCCCGTCGGGATGCCGAATGACAGCATGAGGATTGGCAACACGAGCACAAGAACCGCTGTCAACCCCACTTCCACGGCTCGCTGCGGCAATGCGATAGGGCTCCGAGGATTCATGTTCTCATCCTATCGAATATCCGTTCCGCTCCAGCCAAAGCAGGAGAACGGACCACGTCCAGAGGGCGTCGTCCGCTTGTCCCTGCCGAAGCCGAACCTTGAGACGGCGCAGATATCTCGGCGTGAACAGCTCTCTCGCGTTGCGCGTCTCCAGCGCAAACGTGACTTCCGAACGGAGGGTCGCGCTGATCCATTCAGCATAGGGCAAAGCGAATCCCATCTTGCGTCGGGTTCGAATCGGCTCCGGCAGGAATTCCTTCACGGCCGCTTTGAAGACCTTTTTCGACTGCCGGCCATCCAACTTGACACGCGCTGGCAGGGCGTAGGCGAATTCCACAAGCGGATGATCGAGCAGCACGGGCCGCAACTCCAGGCCGTGCGCCATGCTCATCCCGTCGCCGTCCCGCAGCAGAGTGCTGACGAGGTAGTTGTGGAGTTCTACATAGCTGACCTGCTGAACGGGATCCGCGTCGTCGAGAAGCCAAGGACGGTGAGTGGCCTGCATGTGCTCGCCCAGAGCCGCTGCGAACTCGGGCCGGAAGGCGACGCGCATTTCCTCGTCGCGCAGGATTTGTCGGAAGAAGGCGCAGCGATCAGCCGGCTCCTTGCCCAGGAACGCCTGACGGTGGGTGAAGCCGTTGAGTAGGGCCGCTTTCCGCAGGAGGCGCAGGGCGGCCGTCTTGACCGACCCGTTGTTTGAGCGTGGCAGTCCAAAGACGCCGAAATGGTAGTACCCGGCGAACAACTCATCCCCGCCAAGTCCTGAGAACGCAACGGTCACTTCCCTCCTGGCCGCCCGCGATATGATCCAGGTGTTGAATCCGTCCGAACTCGGCTGATCCATCGCGCTCAGGACCTGATCAAAGATCGCCGCCGCGTCGCCGTCCGGGACGACAACCTCCCGATACCGGGCACCTAGCTGCCCGGCCGCCAGGCGGGCGTAGAGCCGTTCGTCCCGGTCGCCATGGCGAGACTCGAATCCGAGTGAGAACGTGCTGACCGGCTGCCCCGCGACCTGGCCCATGAGGCCGACGACGGCGGTCGAATCCACGCCCCCGCTGAGAAAGGCCCCCAGCGGTACGTCCGTGATGAGGTGATAGCGGGTCGCTTCCTCGAGCAACGAGCGCAGGCGCTCCTCCGCTTCGGAGTCCGTGATGTCCCGCAACTCAGGCCGGAGAGATGCCGTGGCCTCATGAAGATCCCAGTAGCGGACCAGCCGATCGTGGTCCCGGCGAATCTCCATCCAGTGACCCGGGGGAAGCATCCGCGCGTCTTGTAGAATAGTCCGAGGCTGGACGACGGAACCCGCGGACAGGTAGTCGAGCACCGCGCCGCCGTCAACGGATCGCCCTGCGGCGTCGGCGGCAATCAACCCGCGGAGCTCGGAGGCAAACCATACGGCGGCACCCTTGCGGCTGTAGACCAGCGGCTTGATGCCCAGGCGGTCGCGAACGAGATAGAGCAAGGGACCGCCCTGCGGCGGACGGCAGTCCAGAAGGGCAAAGGCGAACATCCCCCGGAAACGACGGACGCATGCAGGCCCCCAGGCGGCAAAGGCGGCCAGTATGACCTCCGTGTCGCATTCGGTCCGAAAGGCAAACCCCAGAGGTTCCAATTCGCGCCGGAGTTCCCGGAAATTGTAGACTTCTCCGTTGTGAACGATCCGGTAGCGGCCGTCGGCGCAGGACATGGGCTGATGGCCGGCCGGCGAGAGGTCCAGCACGGCCAGTCGGCAATGCCCCAGCGTCGCCGGAACGGAAGGATCGGACCAGAGCCCGGCGTCGTCGGGTCCGCGCTTGGCCTGGGCCTGCACCGCGGCGCGAATGGCCTGCTCATCGCTCTTGCCGAAGACTCCCGCAATGCCGCACATACGATGTATTCCTGCTCAGGCGTTGACGCCCGCGTCGCCTCGCGCCGCCTCGTACACCGCAATCGTCCGTTGCGCTACGGTTGACCAACCGAAGTCCCTTTCCGCCCGCGCGCGTGCCGCCTGTCCCATGCGACTCCGCTCGCCGCTGTCCGTGGCGAGACGGAGCACGGCCTCCGCCAACGCACCTGGATCGGCGGGCGGAACGAGCAGCCCGGTTCGCCCGTCCTCGACAATCTCGGGCAGGCCGCCAACGGCGGTGGCCGCCAGTGGTTTGCCGGTGGCCATGGCTTCCAGGCCGGCGATGCTGGTCGCCTCTATCAGGGAAGGCAGCACGACGATGTCGGCCGCAGCAACATAGGCGGGCATTTCCCGATTCGGAACGCTGCCGGCAAAGACGATGCGGTCACCCAGACCCAGGCCGGCGATAGCGTCCAGCACTTCCTTGCGAGCGGAGTAGACGTCGCCTGCGGTGTAGTCCCCAACGAAGAGAAACCGCAACGGCTTCCGGCACCGGGCCAGCAGCAGGGGGATGGCCCGGACCCAGTAGATAACGCCGTTCTTCTTCTCGAGCCGCCGGGGGCACAGCACGACGCAGTCCGAGGCCGAAAACTCCAGACGTGCGCGTAACTGCCGGCCGTCCACGGCAGGCGAGAACCGCCGGATGTCCACACCGTTGGGAATGGCGGTCAACCGCTCTTCAGGGAAACCCGTAGACGCCGTGGCAGCGGCGAGCTCGCGACTGGGGGCAATGACCCGATGGGCAGGACCGACCAGCGCGCGTGCGAGCGCTCGCCGGCGCGGATCGGCGGCGTACTCCAGAAACTGGGAGGTGTGGTTGGTAAATACCCTGGCGACACCGCGCACCAGGCGCACGGTGAGATAGTCGAAAGTGTGCCAGTGGAGGACGGCAGCGCCCGTGGCCCGGATCTCGCGCCGGAGCCAAGCGGCCGTCAGGCGCGGATGCACGAAGCGGCCAAACTTCACATACTGCGGCACGTCGAGCCGGACGACGGGATAGGGGTCGCCCGGCTCACGATGCACGCCCAGCCGGGGCAGCAGCCGACGCCGCCGCGGAACAACGACCGTCACCGCGCAGCCCCATTCAACAAGGCCGCGGCTCAATCCGTCCACGTGGGCGGCGATTCCACCGATATTCGGAAGGAAATCCGTGGTCAGAATCACGACGCGCACGGAGGCTTCTCCAGACTCACACAGCACACGGATAGAGAGTGAAACGGTGCGCGGGGCCAGCGCCCCCGCAGCAGGGCCCCGATCCACTGACGCGGCGACAGCCGCCAGGGAAGGGCCTTGGGGCAGTGGAGTCGAAGCCAGTCGGTGGTCAGAAAGTCCTCCCTTGCCACATGGATCCGGCGCAAGTCTTCGACCGCATCCGGCAGCGCCGCGCCAAACAGCGCCGCCGCGTCATCGACCAACGCTACGGCCGCGGCAGGACTCAGGCCGCACAAACCGTCCACTCCAAAATCGAATGTCAGACACATGATGCCTCCGGGCCGCAACACACGGAAAATCTCCGCGACGGCCCTATCCGGCCGGGGCAGGTGCTCCGCCACAGACACGCACACCACCGCGTCGAACGCGTCTGCCTCCCAGCTGAGAGCCTGGATGTCCATGGCGCCGAACCGCACGCCGGCGCATCCTGCCTCCGCATAGGCGCGACCCCACTGGGCGTCGATGTCACAGCAAGAGACATCCCATCCGGACGCCATCAGGAAAGGCGGAAAGAATGTGAAACCGCAACCCGCGTCCAGCACGCGCGGCGCGCAGCCCAGCCGCGGCGCGGCGCGGCGCCAGCGTTCGAGATGAAACGCGCAGAAGGGATACTCCCAGAAGCGAAAGGCGGCGTGAAACGGGTCGGTCACCCACTGCCGCGCGTACGCGCGGCCCGACGCAAGGCCGTGCGTGGCGCGAACGAAACGATTGGAGAACCCCTCCATCCTCTTGAAGTACTCATCCTCCATGGCACGCCGGTGGCCCGCGACGCGGGGAACGCCGGAGGGATAGGGCATCGCATCTGCAGCCGGGGCGAACGGGGAGGGCGGCATGATCAGACTCCGCAAGGGATGACCGCCGGCGTCGGAGGTTTCCGGCGACAGACGAGCGCGGCAAAACCAAACGTCCAGATCGCATGCAGCCCGTACGCGCCGAGCCGCGCCAGCGCCAAGCCCATCGAGCCCAAGTACAGGAGATGGCCGGTCAGGAGGATACACCCGACGGCCCATCCGAAATTCATGGCGAATCCCAGCCACATCCGTCCGGTCGCGGCAATGACCTGTCCCACGGGCGTCTGCACGGCGAGCAGTCCCGCCGTGATCAGCGAGACGACCAACGTGGGCCATGTGCCGCCGAAGTCCGGGCCATACAACCGCATGATCCACGGGCTGAAGGCGCAGCCGACGGCGACCAACGGCAGAATCAACACCGCGTTGACGACAAGCGAGGCGCCCAGGACACGACCAGCGCGCGCCCGATCGCTGGCGGCCATCCGTTCGCAAAGCAGGGGCAACATCGTGTTGCTCAGCACGCCGGGCAGGAACAGCAAGGCGCCGAACCATTGATTGGCCGCGTTGAAAGCGCCCATCTCGTGATAGCCTCCCGGCCGGTTGACCAGCATCGCCGAGCACACCCAGTGGACGGGAGTCACTAGGGCGGAGGAGAGAGCGGCGGGAAGGCCAAAATTCCAGAGCATGGACCACTCCGCCTGGCTGGGCCATAGGCGGATCGGAACCCCGGCCTTCCGCGTGACGGATCGTAGAGCGGCGTGATTCACGAGGCAACTGGCGATGCCGCCGACGGCGAGTGCGACTACGCCGCCACACAGACCGCCGGCATGCGCGCCTCCCACCAGCAGAGGCAAGGCAATCAGGCCAGAAACAAGATTCGCGACCGCAATGGCTCGGAATGCCTCGAAACCCGCCAGTACGCCCATCTGCGCCCCGTTGACGGCCCCCGTGAAAAGCAGGACGGCTCCCACGCGAAGCAGTCCGGCGAGAAGAGGTTCGGCCAGCGTCCGGGAAGCCAAGGGCGCCGCCAGCACGAAGAGCGCCGCCGCGAACAGAACCCCGCCGGCACCGGCCACGACATGAGAGAAGGCGATGATCCGGCCGACGCGCACGGGATCCCTGCCGCGGAACTCGGCAACATACTTGGTCGCCGTCAGGCCGACCCCGAACCCCGCGAACACCTGGAGCATGCCAACCGTGTTCTGGATGATGCCGAGGCGGCCGAACATCTCCCTGCCAAGCAGGCGGGCCACGAGCATCGATCCCGCCAGCGCGAGGACACGGGACGCCACAGACCCCGCCGCTGCCCAGAGAGCGCCTCGCACGAGCCGCTGAGCCAGCGAGGAACGGCGGACTTGAGCGCAAAGGGCGTTCAACCGCGAAACGAACGAACAGCATCCGTTCATGAGGGTGGGGGGCTCTGCACAAGGTGACGGAGGCATGCCTTCACAATCCGCCCGGCGGCATGACCGTCGCCGTACGGGTTATGAGCCCGGGCCATGCGCGCATAGAGCCTGGGATCGTTGAGGAGCGCGGCGGTCTCCCGCACGATGGTTTCGCAGTCCGTGCCCACAAGCCGGGCAGTCCCGGCTTCCAGGGCTTCCGGCCGTTCCGTCAGGCGCCGCAGGACCAGTACAGGTTTGCCAAGACTGGGGGCTTCTTCCTGAATCCCACCGGAATCCGTCAGAATCAGGTAGGCCCGCTCCATGAGCGCCACGAAACCGAGATAGGGAAGCGGATCGATTAGATGGATGTTGACGTGTCCCGAGAGAATGTCGAAAACGGGCCGGCGGACCGAGGGGTTCAGATGGACCGGATAGACGAACTGAACGTTGGGGAAAAGGCGCGCCAAGTCCACTATGGCCCGGCAGAGTGACCTGAATTCCTCCCCGAAGCTCTCGCGGCGATGCGCCGTAATTACAACGGTTCGCGTCGTTGCCGGCCAAGAGACGCCCGGTACGCTGACGCCGCCCGCGTTGGCCCTTGCGATGAGGAGCGCATCGATCACCGTGTTTCCCGTGACGAGGATGCAGCAAGGATCGACGCCCTCCCGCAGCAAATTCTGCCGGCTCCGCTCCGTCGCCGCAAAGTGCAGCGTCGCCAGATGGGAAATCAACACGCGATTGGCCTCCTCCGGCCACGGCGCCGACAGGTTGTGCGTGCGCATCCCGGCTTCCACGTGTCCTACCGGAACACGGTTGTAGAAGGCCGCTAGGGCGGCGCAAAAGGCGCTTGTGGTGTCGCCCTGAACCAGAACGAGGTCCGGTCTGTCCCGAACGAGATACGCATCCAGAAGGTCGATCATCCGGGACGTGACTTCCGACGGCCGCTGGTCGGGCAGCATGACGTTGAGGTCCGCGTGCGGGATCAGACCGAAGACATCGAGAACGGAGTCCAGCAACTGGCGATGTTGTGCCGTCACGCACACGCGGCACTCCACGGCCGTTTCCCGCCGGAAGGCCAAGATGACGGGGGCCAGCTTGATCGCTTCTGGCCTGGTGCCAAAGATGACAGAAACCCTATGCTTCATCGTCAGACGGATGTCCCGATGGAATTCGGCCCCATGGGACCGATCGTCGGCCAACAGACGACAGCCGTGCTCAAGCCATCGGCAACGGCAAGGTATTCAGCGGGACTTGTGAACACAGCCTCTGATGCGTTTGACCTGGCCACGGCCCATGCCTTTGACTTCGCAACCCAGTTCAGCTCACCGTGCGCTTGCCGGCGGCGCGGTCGCGGATCTGCTGCTCGATCCAGGCATAGGTGGGCTTGAGGCCTTCCTTCAGCGGCGTGCCCGGCTCCCAGCCCAGGATGCGCTTGATCATGGTGTTGTCGCTGTTGCGGCCGGCCACGCCGCGCGGCGCGTCAAGGTCATACTCGCGCCGCAGCTTCACGCCGCCGATCTCCTCAACGTAGCTGACAAGATCGTTGATCGACACCAGCTCGCTGGTGCCCAGGTTGATCGGCGTGGCGACGAGGTCCTCGCAATGCATGATCTGGTCAACGCCGTCCACGCAGTCGTCAATGTACATGAAACTGCGCGTCTGATGGCCGTCGCCCCAGATCTCGATCGTATCGTCCCCGTCCCGCTTGGCCATGATGACCTTGCGGCAGATCGCCGCCGGCGCCTTCTCCCGGCCGCCGTCCCAGGTGCCGTGCGGGCCGTACACGTTGTGGAAACGCGGGATGAAGGTCTTCAGGCCGCGCTCGTGCCAGTACTCCTGGCAGAACATTTCGGAAATCAGCTTCTCCCACCCGTAGCCGCGCTCGGCCATGGCCGGGTAGGCGTCGGATTCCTTCAGCGCGCGCACTTTCGGGTCCTGCTGCAGATCCGTGTTGTAGGCGCAGGCCGACGACGCGAAGAAGTAACGCTCCGCCCCCGCCCGCCAGGCCGCCTCGATCATGTGCGTGTTGATCAGCACGCTGCGCAGGCATTCCACCCGAAAGCGCTCGATGAAGCCCATGCCGCCCATGTCCGCGGCCAGGTTGTAGACCT
>Ga0194112_10007123_pt1 | contig 14594 bp, 9 predicted proteins | sample TA2MahC400mmetaG_FD_146191 | JGI IMG/M metagenome (GOLD analysis project Ga0194112, IMG submission 146191) | Freshwater microbial communities from Lake Tanganyika, Tanzania - TA2015016 Mahale Deep Cast 400m | ecosystem: Environmental > Aquatic > Freshwater > Lake | place: Tanzania: Lake...
AGCTGGAGGCAGCGCTTGCCCGCTTGGTCGGCAAGGATGCCGCTCTTGCCTATCCGACCGGCTATCAGGCAAATCTGGGTTGTATCGCCACTATGGTGCAAAAGAATGAGTACATTATCACCGATAAACTCGACCATGCCTCGATTATCGATGCCTGCATGCAGTCCATGGGTACGATGCTGCGCTTTAACCACAACGATATGAAGAGCCTGGAGCGCGTCTTACAGAAGCATGAAGGTAAAAACTCCCTGATCGTGGTGGATGGCGTGTTCTCTATGGAAGGTGACATCGCCGACCTGCCTGCCATTATACCTCTGGCAGAAAAGTACGGTGCCAGTGTGATGGTGGACGAAGCTCATTCGCTTGGTGTACTTGGCAAAGGCGGAGCAGGTTCGGCAGAGCATTTTGGACTGACCGGCAAGACCGATTTCATTATGGGCACCTTCAGCAAATCCCTCGCTTCGGTTGGGGGCTTTATTGCCGCCGATGATGACCTGATCCATTACCTGAAACATAAGTCCCGGGCATTGATCTTCTCAGCATCTCTGCCACCTGCCTCCACGGCTTCTGTCCTGGAAGCGCTGAAGATCATGGAAGAAGAACCTGAGCGGATAGAGCAACTCTGGACAAATACACATTACATGCTCGACGAGTTCCAAAAGATGGGCTATAATACCGGTACTTCCTGCACACCGGTCATTCCTCTGCATGTCGGACATATGATGATCGCCTTCCAGATGTGGAAGCGTCTGGACGAGGAAGGCGTCTTCATCAATCCCGTGATCCCGCCTGCCGTTCCGCCAAATTCCTGTCTCATCCGTTGTTCATTTATGGCTACACATACCAGAGAGCAGCTCGATTTTGCCCTGGAGAAGTTCTCCGCCATCGGTAAAGAACTGAACGTAATATAAATAAATCCTGGAGGATCAATGTCAAGCAAATGCAGTGCCCAATACTACCAGAATCTCAAAGAGATGTCTCCGATCCGAGCCATCGCGGAAACCATGCTGAATGACCACAAAGTTCGCCAGGTCACGATCGCCGAGGCATACGAAATGGCTCTCAAGCAACCCGGCGTCTCGATGACCGATCTACCCGTCTATCCCGTCCTTGCCCGTGATTATGGCTTACCGGAAGATGCCAAAGTGCTCAATGATTGCCATGGTAATATCGTCGGCAGAACCGCCAAAGCCCGCCGTTTTTATCACCGGCTGAATGCTTCCCAGAAAGGTAAACTGGAAGGCGATTTCCGCGAAGCCGTTCACCAGATGCAACACTATCCTCTGATCAAAGCGGAAGCAGTGCTCGGGATGGACAAAGACCTGATGATCAAAGCCACTTTTGTCACCACCGAGACCGACGTCGTCAATCTCTACAACTGGCTCCTGAACTTCATGCCTTATGAACTTGTAGAGCAAGAATACGAGCAGAGCCCGCCCCTGCCTATCCAGGATATAATCCTGATCGCCTTCAATGAATGGACTTGCGATGATCCCTTTTACAACAACGTCGGCGCCCCGCAGCTCGCATTGGTGGATGAGAAGCACAATGTTATCGTGAACCTCGGGATGCGCTACTTTGGCGAACGTAAGAAGGGCACACTCACTTTAGCCTGGACTTCCGGTATGCGCATTGGTATGGCTGCATGCCATGGTGGTATCAAAGAGATCGATTTCACAACTTGCGAAGACCCTGCCTACCATTCTCTCGGCAAGCGTTCCATCGCCTTCTATGGGCTTTCCGGCACCGGCAAGTCGTCTCATACAAACAGCCATGACAATGGTGGTACCCTGCCCAAGGGCTTTAGCAAGGTCGTGTTACATGACGATGCCTTCCAGATCGATCTGGAGAACAAACTCTGCCGTGTCTGGGAACCAACCCTGTTTGATAAGACGGATAGTCGTCCACCTGGCGATCCAGACTGGGAGTATGCGCTTGCCTTGATGAACCACTTGATCATCGAAGTGGATGGCAAGAAGGTTCCCATCGGCCTTGATATTCGAAACTCCAATGGTAGAGCGCTACTCGATCGTGACCTTCTTGGTAAATGGGTGAACCGCTGTTCATTCCCCAAAGCCCTTGTCTGGTTGATCAAGGATAGCGTCTTGCCACCGATTCTCAAACTCACCGATGTACAATTATCCATCGCCATGGGTGCAGCGCTGATGACCCAACGCAACAGAGCGGAGAACGTACCCGAGGAGGAGCTCAATAAGCTTGTTTTCGAGCCCTTTGCCAATGCCTTTCGCGTATATGAACTATACCTTGATGTGGATGCTTTTCTGCATATAGCGAACTTCGGTGCGGAGTTCTATTGTTTCAATTGCCGTGGTTATTGGAAAGACAGTGATTCCATAGTGGAAGCAATCCCATTGCAGACATCTCTGACACTTCAGACCGCTGTCCTCACCGATCGACTTGATTGGGAGCCCTGGGATATTCTGCCAGGGGCAATGATCCCGACCCGAGAATCGATAGACAAGATCATCCCGGGTTTTTATGATCGTTATAATCCCACCAAACGGAACAACTACAACGAGTACATTGCCTTGATGAAAGACCGCTTTCAGCAGCGCATCGATTTCTTAGTCAATTCCGATGTCCGTGAGAAACCGGAGATGCTGGATAAACTGGTCAATGCCTTGAGGTTGACCATCTGATCGAGAATGCCTGAATCCGGACTGACCAGCGATTCGCTTGACAAAATACCCAGCGCTGGAAAAAGAGACTACTCAGCAATCATAGAGTGACGACGGGCCTATAGCTCAGTTGGTAGAGCTTCCGGCTCATAACCGGATGGTGGGGGGTTCGATTCCCTCTGGGCCCACCAATTATAAACAGAACCGCCGAAACGGTACTACCGGATCGGCGGTTTGCTTTTTACATCACGGGAGCACTTTCTCCAGCGCTCAGCAGAAATTCTGGTGGAGCTAAGGGGGATCGAACCCCTGACCTATTGATTGCGAACCAATCGCTCTCCCATCTGAGCTATAGCCCCACGCTCGTTTATCTCACGGCATCAATCGGGCTTTTTTGTCAAGTGTTTTCCGAAACCCCTTATCATACAACGGATTAAGGGATGGACTTAGCCCAGATTCTCCAGTTGTTGACGCAGCAGTTCCACCTTTGTGCCCACTTCCGTCAGTTTGGCTCGTTCTTTCTCGACCACTTCCGCTTTGGCATGCTGCACGAAGTTCTCATTGGCAAGCTTATTCCGGATCGCCGACAACTCCTTTTCCAGCTTCTCCATCTGCTTGCCAAGGCGTTCTTTTTCCGCTTCAAGATCGACCAATCTGGAGAGCTGCAGATAGATCTCCACATTCCGAACCACGGCACCGATGGATTGAGCCGGCTTGGAAAGAGCCGTTCCCACGTCTGCCTGTCTCACCCGTGCCAGCTTGTTCAGATAGGTATGATACTGCCGGTAGAGCTGTTCCTGGCGTTCATCCCCGACGATGATCGTGATCTCGATCTCGGAAGCAGGCGGGAGGTTGACCTGTTTACGGAGGTTACGGATAGCGGTGATGGATTCCTGCACCAGAGCCATCTCATCGGCGATGGCGGGATCGATCAAAGCGTTATCCGCCACTGGGTAAGCCGCAATGATCAACGACTCTTCCGGCATGGGGAAGAGGGTCTTGACCGATTGCCAGACCTCTTCGGTGATGAAGGGCATGATCGGATGCAGGAGCCGCATCGCCGTCTGCATTACATCCAACAGGATGTATTTGACAGTCAGCCGTTTACGCTCGTCATCGCGTTGATACAGCCGGTCTTTTGCCAGTTCGATATACCAGGAGCAGAATTCATCCCAGATGAACTGAAAGAGGCATTGCCCGGCATCATTCAAACGCAGCGCTTCATAATGCTCCCGGCTTTCATCGATCACCTGCTGCAAGCGCGAATAGATCCAGCGGTCAGCCAGTTCCAGCGCGAGTTCATCCGAGGCACAAGCGAAGCTTGTCTGTTCCGCACTCATCATGATAAAGCGATAGGCATTCCAGATCTTGTTGGCAAAGTTACGTCCCGTCTCCAGCATGGCATCGGTATAGAAGACGTCCGCTCCTTTGGGAGTGCTGAAGATCATCGAAAAGCGCAGCGCATCGGCACCCACGCTCTCGATAATGTCAATCGGATCAGAAGAATTGCCCAGGGACTTGCTCATTTTCCGTCCGATCTCATCTCTCACCGTTCCATGCAAGAGCACCGTATGGAAGGGGATCACTCCCCGGAATTTCAGAGTGGACATGATCATCCGCGCCACCCAGAGATAGATGATCTCCGGTGCCGTGATCAATACATCGGTGGGCAGAAACCGCGTCAGATCATGCGTCTCATCCGGCCAGCCCATCGTCGAGAAGGGCCAGAGCCAGGAGGAAAACCAGGTATCGAGGACATCCTCATCCTGCCGGAAATCAGCGCTTTGGCACTGCGGACAGGAGTGTGGCACCTCCTTGGCGACGACCATGTGACCACATGCCAGGCAGTAATATGCCGGGATGCGGTGTCCCCACCAGATCTGACGTGAGATACACCAGTCACGGATATTGTGCATCCAGTGCATATAGACCTTCGTCCAACGCTCCGGTTGGAACTTTACTTCCCCGCTTTCCACCACTTCGATGGCGCGCTCTGCCAGGGGCTTCATCGCCACAAACCACTGATCCGAAAGGTAGGGCTCGATCACTGTATGACAGCGATAGCAATGCCCCACGGCATGATTGTGCTGCTCGATCTTTTCCAATAATCCCTGTGCCGTGAGCATTTCCACCACTTTCCGGCGGCAGGCATAGCGTTCCATGCCCTCAAACTCGAGACCGGCAGCGGCATTCATAATGCCATGCTCGTCCATTACCAGCAGTTGCTGCAGATCATGCCGGCGTCCGATCTCAAAGTCATTGGGATCATGCGCCGGAGTGACCTTCACGCAACCGGTACCGAATTCCATATCGACATATTCGTCCTTGACCACCGGAATCCGCCGACCCGTCAAGGGTAGGTGCAATTCCTTGCCGATCAGATGTTTATAGCGTTCATCGCGGGGATTTATCGCCACGGCGGTATCGCCCAGCATCGTCTCCGGACGCGTGGTGGCAACTACTACATAACTGCCGCCATCCACCGCCGGATAACGGATATGCCAGAGCTTGCCTTCCTCATCGCAGTGTTCCACTTCGTCATTTGCCAGCGCAGTCACACAACGCGGACACCAGTTGATGATATATTTGCCTTTGTAGATCAAGCCTTCTTCATAAAGCGAGACAAAGACCTCTTTCACCGCCCGCGACAGCATCTCATCCATCGTAAAGCGCAGACGGCTCCAGTCACAGGAGCAGCCCAATTGTTTGAGTTGTTCGATGATGCGGTCGCCTTTCTCATACTTCCACTGCCAGATCAGTTCCACCAGCTTTTCACGTCCGAGTTTGTGGCGATCCTGTCCCTGTTCCGCCAGTTGTTTTTCCACCATGTTTTGTGTGGCTATGCCGGCATGATCCACTCCCGGAAGCCAGAGCGTGGGTTTGCCCAGCATCCGGTTATATCGTACAATGACATCTTGAAGAGTGTTGTTGAGCACGTGTCCCATGTGCAAAATCCCCGTCACGTTCGGAGGCGGGATCAGGAGGGTGAACGGCTTTTTGTCCGTTTCCTCCGCAGGGGCGAAGAAGTTATGCTCCATCCAGTAGGCATACCACTTCTTCTCAATCTGCGTCGAGTCGTAGGTCTTGCTGATTTCCATCTTTTTTTCCTCTTCTATCATTGTATTCAGTCCTAAGATCAATGTGGATATAGAACTGCCAGCTTAATGCGGGCATTTTTTGAGGGAGGCTTTTCGCGTCAAGTCAGATATGGCGGATCAATTGCTTCAGCGTGGGAATGTGCAGATATTGAAACACGCTCGAATCAAGCGTATAACACGTATTCCAGCATCCCTGGCAGGCGCGGAACTCACCTCTCTTTTCCTTCCAGGCAACACTGGCGAATATCTCTGCCGGTGTCTGATGCAGGAGATTGCCGACCGAACCGCCCATGCATACCTGCAGATCGCCCTTGTCGCTGATAAAGAACTTACTCCCAAAGGTAGGCGACTGCAGATAGGGACATATCTTGACTCGTTTACCCTTCAGATAATCGATCACTCCGTCATAGATCCAAACCGGCGTTAGCAGATTGGGCGCTTTGCGAACCTTATGTAACATACTGTCCAGCAGCTCCAAATCCCTGATTTTCAGCCGTTCATCTTCCTGATGAAACTCAGAAGTCCAGCGATAAACGTCGATATTCATCCACCAGCCCAGCTCCTGTATCCGCTGGATGATCAGGGGTATTTGCCGGATGTTGAGTTCGGAGATCACGACAGTTGCCGTAGGTTTCCACATTCTGCCGATCCTGCGTTTGATGGCGGTGATTCTGTGCATCCCACGTTCTACGGTGGGTGCCACATCCTTCGCTCCCCGGATCAGGTCTGCCGTCTCATCCACGGCATCGTAGGAAGTATTGATTTGGACGTTGTGCTCAAAACTAAGGTCGATCACCTTATCCTGCAGAACTGGCGGGTAATAGAGATTGGTCAGGAGGTTGCTCCCGTGAAATCCATATTGATCCAACAGGCGATATATCTCCTCCAATTGTGGATGGATCGCCGGTTCTCCCCCGGTCAGAGTGATCTTGTTTGTCCCATATTCCTTCAATTTCCTGATTATCGTTTCAAAATCATGCAGTTTCAGAAATTGCCCGTCCGCATGGGAGGGGATACTGCATTGTAAGCAGTTTTGAGTACAATTGGAAGTAAGCTTGATCGAACAGATCACCATCGAGGGTTGGCGACGCACAAAACGGGATAGATACTTGTATGATTTACGCAGCTTCATCTCAGCTGACTCACTTTTTCTCAGATTTCTGATCGTTTCGCTGGCACAATTCACTGCCATCCCGACGATTGAGGATGAAGATCCCATTAATGCCGTAGAGGCTGTTTCCATTGATCATTTTGCCTGGATACTTTTCCATTTTATGATGCGGCATGTAAATGACAGGCGTTCGTCATGTCAACTACAATATTTGACCGCATGATCATACTTGCCAACCGTGTGCAGATCGACCGCGCATCGGGAGTACTGAAAAAAGAAAATCCTCCCTTCCTCCCTGCTTGATAACCTGAGTATAACCTTAGTATAACCTTACGGTCGTAAGGTTATACTAAGGTTATACTCAGGTTATCAAGCAGGGAGGAAATGGGGCAGACACTTTTTCTGTGTCGTTTGGAGGCAAGATCTGGGTGGGATCTGAGAAAGATATTGACTTCTCGGGCTGAAAGAGATAAAGTGGCTCCCATGAGACAATAAGGAGCAGAAGATGACCTACAAAGTGATCCTCGTAAAGATCGACCACCGCAGCGTGGAAGCAGGCAAGGTGCAGAGCATTCTGACCGAATTTGGCTGCAACATCAAAGTCCGGCTGGGTTTGCATGAAGTCACTGATGAGTTTTGTGCCAATGACGGACTGATCATCCTCGAAGTTCAGGGCGATCAGGTGATTCTGGACAAGATGCTACAAAAATTGAATCAGGTGGAGCACGTCACGGCAAAGATGTGCGAGATGTGATCAGGCGATCCTATTTCCACTGATAAGAGCCCAGAGTTCCCCGCAGGGCATAGAAGATGAATTGCAGGGGAAAAAGCAGGATTTGCACCGGATAGAGGACAAGCAGTTTAATGAGCCGGACGCGTGCCAGGAAGCTGGTGAGCAGGATCAGTTCCGCACCTGTCTTGACTGCCAGCATGGTCAGGACGGTATGGGATCCTGCTATGGATTCTGTGCCAGGATGCCAGAGGGAGAACAGCCAAAGTCCCACTACCAGATAAACCAGGATCCAATAGATAAAGGCGGCGCTGGAGGATATCCTGAGCCACCAGGGAAAGCAGGTAAATTTGGATGCCCGACGGATGTTGGTCTGATGCCGGGTTTTGCGGTCTGCCCCATCCCACAGGTTCATTTTCATCTCCGGTGAATAGACAAATCCGGCGGTGCGAATATGAGGCATCATCTTCATCAGCAGGAGGTCATCGTCCCCGGAGCGGAGGTGGCCGATCCCGTCGAAGGCGCCGGCTTTCCGAAACAGGTCTTTGCGATAGGCATGATTGCCGGCAAAACTGGTGATCGGGATTTTCCAGGCAAGCCCACCGGCACAGAGTGCGGCATAGACGCAGCGTTCAAAGGTCTTGAGCCGGAAGGTGCGGGGTTTTTTCCGGTCCAGAAGAACCGTCAGCCCAACCGCATAATCGGTCTGCTCATCCATTGCCCGATCTATCGCACGCAGCCAATTGGCATTGGGCAGGGCATCGGCATCCGTGAAGGCGAGGATATCAAATCGGGATCGGTCGATGCCATACATCAAAGCGGCTTTTTTACCGGTATAGAGATGCTCCCGCTCCTGAAAATCAAGCCCGAGGAAATTGGGTTCTGCCCTCAAGGGATCGAGGATCGCCATGCTGGCATCGGTGGAATGGTCGTTGACGATGATGAACTCATATTGCTCCGGAGGATAGTTCACGCGCCGCAGATGTTCGATCAGACCGGGAAGATTGGCAGCTTCATTACGGGCAGCGATGATGACCGAGATACCCTGGCAGGTAGGTGAACTGACCCTGCGTCTTCCCCCGAAAAGAACCCCACCGGCGATGAGACCGATAAATCCGGCATAGAACACCGTAATAATGCCAAATACAACCAACATCGTCACATGATCATTCGTCAACTACTTTGAAGCCCAGTTCCTCGACGAGTTGCTTAATATGGGGATTGTTATCAATGATCTGTTCTGGTGAAAGGGGAGCAGGGGTGGCGGCTTGCTCCTGCACCGGTGCGTCGTAAATAAAACGCAGTTTAATGGGTGCAGTGAAGAAAGAGGAGGCGGTTTCATCGATCAATTGCTGGTTTTGGGTCAGGGTGTTGAACCCGGTATGGGAGGAAGTTCTCATCTCCACGGTATTGGCGGAAAATCCTGCGATGGTGCATTCCTTGAGGTTGGTGGCGGTGAGCCGGCTGTGCTTTGCCATCCGGTCGGTGAGTTTGGGCATGATCTGGGTAAAACTGGCTTCACTGAACGGGAGTAAAAGATCACGGGCAGCATCGCTCCCCGGGGTGTCATGAACCGGTGGATGGGATGGCGCATGTTTATGTTCCCGGGGTGGCTGAGGTTGGACAGCGGAGGTCTGCGGTTCGGTCACCCGGGTTTGAGCGCCCAATTGCAGCCGCTCCAGCTCGGTTACCAGGCGGGCAATGTCGTCCATCATACTCATCCGGGAGAGTTTGATCATGGTGACTTCGAGGATCAGGATGGGATTGGAACTGGTCTTGATGTCCAGTTTGGTCTGGATCAGTAAAGTCATCATATACATGAGGTTATTGTCGCTGATGAGGTCGGCGGTCTGCTGGTAGAGCTCAAGATTGTCAGGATTGACCTCCGAGGGTTTGATGCCCAGCTTGATCAGGGTCAGGTCACGCAGGAAGACCAGCAAACCATTGATCAGTTCCTGTATGTCCGAGCCCTTGCCGATCAGTTCGTTGATCAGAGTGATCAAGCCGGCGCTGTCCTGGGCAGTGATGTTATGGATCATAGTGCAATAGACTTGGGTGGGCAATAATCCAAAGACGGTGCGGACGTCGTTTTCGGTGATGCTGCTTTGACAATAGGACAAGACCTGATCCATCAGCGACAAGGCATCACGCAAGCTGCCATCGGCTTTTTGGGCAATGATATACAGTGATTCCCGGTCAGTTATGATATGTTCCGCCGTCGTGATCTCCTCCAGACGGGCAACGATGTCCTCGACCGGAATACGTTTGAAATCGAAGCGGAGACAGCGGGAAATGATGGTGGCGATGACCTTTTGCGGTTCAGTGGTGGCAAAGATAAAGATCACATTCTCGGGTGGTTCCTCCAGGGTCTTGAGCAGAGCGTTGAAGGCGCTTTTGGAGAGCATGTGCACTTCATCGATGATATAGATCTTGTACTTCGATTGGCTGGGGGCATAGAGCAATTCACGCTGCAGTTCCCTGATGTCCTCCACGCCGGTATTGCTGGCGCCGTCGATCTCAATAACGTCGGTCGCCGTACCGGAAGTGATCTCTCGGCAGATATGACATTCATTACAGGGCGTGGAAGTGGGTCCGGTCATGCAATTCACGCTCTTTGCCAGGATCCGGGCCATGGAGGTCTTTCCCACTCCCCGGGGACCGGTAAAGAGATAGGCGTGAGCGATCCTCTGGGTGTTCAGGGCGTTCTGCAAGATCTGGGTGATATGCTCCTGAGCATAGATCTCTTCAAAGGTCTGAGGCCGGTATTTACGGGCAAGGACAATGTAGCTCATATCTTCTCCTGACGTTACACTTTTTGAGCAGCGGTTTTTAGGCAAGGTTTTTTTGCTTTACAAATACGGGGCTTTGATTTCGCATCGCCCGCACGAACGTATTTGTTCTTCCCGATTACACAGGAGGTTTTGATGAAACTCGAAGGTAAAGTTGTCGTAGCCCAGGGCGGAGGTCCCACCGCCGTGATCAACCAGTCCATGGTTGGAGTTACTCTGGAAGCCCGCAAGTTTGCTCAGGTAACCCGTGTCTATGGAGCTACTTATGGAGTAAAAGGTATCATCAATGAGGAGTTTATCGATCTGACCCAGGAAACGACACATAATCTGGAACAGGTGGCGGATACACCGTCCTCAGCGCTGTTGTCCACGCGGGATAAACCTGATGAGAAGTACTGCCGCGAGATCTTCAAAGTGCTCAAGGCACATGACGTCCGCTATTTCTTTTACATCGGTGGCAACGACTCCGCCGCCACGGTGCATATCGTCAATGAGGAAGCCAAGAAAGCGGATTATGACTTTCGGGCGATCCACATCCCCAAGACGATAGACAATGACCTGGTGCTCAATGATCACACTCCGGGCTATGGCTCGGCGGCGCGCTTTGTCGCCCAGGCATTTACCGGGGTCAATCTGGATAACCGTGCTCTCCCCGGAGTTTATATCGGCGTGGTAATGGGCCGGCATGCGGGATTTTTGACCGCTGCCTCCGCGCTGGCACAGAAATATCCCGACGATGGACCGCATCTGATTTATGTGCCGGAACGCCCTTTCCACCGTGACCAGTTTCTCCGGGACGTTAAAGCGGCTTATGAGCGACATGGTCGCTGCGTGGTGGCTGTTTCGGAAGGGATCATTGACGACCAGGGCACTCCGGTCATCACGAAACTGACCGAGAATGTGGAGTATGATGCCCACGGGAATGTCCAGTTGTCCGGTACCGGTATGCTGGGAGACCTGCTCTGCGATTTGATCAAACGGGAACTCCAGATCAAACGCGTCCGCTCCGATACTTTTGGTTATCTACAGCGCTCTTTCATCGGTTGCGTTTCTGATGTGGATCAAAGGGAAGCCCGCGAGGTGGGAGAGCGGGCGGCACACTTTGCCATCTGGTACAATCTGGACGGCTCGATCTCTATCCAACGGACTGGCTTCTACTCCGTAAACTACCGGTTGGAAAAGCTGAGCGACATTGCCGGTATGACCCGGCATATGCCGGATGAGTTTATCAATCAGAGCGGCAATGGTATCACCGACGACTTCAGGTTTTATCTGCGTCCACTTCTGGGATCTGGTTTTCCGGTCGCTCACCGCTTGCGAGCGCCAAGTGTGGCAAAACTCCTCGAAGGAAGTTCTTGACAGTAAACCGTATTATTCTTAGTGGTGCGGGAAAAGAAATCCAGATGGAGGAATGACATGACCATTCATGAATTTATGGCGCAAGTCGCGGCACGGAACGCCGGTCAGCCGGAGTTTTTGCAAGCGGTGCATGAGGTAGTGGAATCAATATGGGATGTCTATATCGAGAATCCCAGATTTGTCAAAGGCAATATCCTGGAAAGGATCGTGGAGCCGGAACGCGTCCTCATCTTCCGTGTACCCTGGATGGACGACAAGGGTGTTGTACATGTGAACCGGGGTTACCGGGTGCAGTTTAATAGTGCCATCGGTCCTTATAAAGGCGGCATCCGTTTTCACCCCAGCGTAAATCTGTCCACCCTCAAATTCCTGGGCTTTGAACAGATCTTCAAGAACAGTTTGACCACCCTGCCCATGGGCGGAGGCAAAGGTGGCTCGGACTTTGACGCCAAAGGTAAATCCGATGCCGAGATCATGCGCTTTTGCCAGGCATTTATGAGCGAACTATTTCGTCACGTGGGTCCCAATACTGATGTTCCCGCCGGAGACATCGGCGTGGGCGGACGCGAGATCGGATATATGTATGGCATGTACAAGAAACTTGTCAATGAATTCACCGGCGTCCTGACCGGCAAAGGACTTAATTGGGGTGGTAGCTTGATCCGTCCTGAAGCTACCGGTTATGGCGTGGTGTACTTTGCGGAAGAAATGCTCAAAACCCATAATCAGACCTTTGAAGGAAAGAAAGTAGCCATCTCGGGGTTCGGTAACGTTGCCTGGGGTGCGGCGCAGAAAGTGAACGATCTGGGTGGCAGGGTCATCACCCTTTCCGGTCCTGACGGTTATATCCTCGACGAGGAAGGGATCAGTGACGACAAGATCGATTATATGTTGGAGCTTCGCGCCTCCAACAATGACCGCGTCATAGATTATGTGGACAGGTATCCCAATGCCCGGTTCTTTGAAGGCAAACGCCCCTGGGAAGTCCCGGTCGATGTGGCTCTGCCCTGTGCCATTCAAAACGAACTGGATGTCGAAGATGCCAGAAATCTGGTCCAGAATGGCTGTATCTGCGTCAGCGAAGGTGCCAATATGCCCTGCACCCCGGAGGCTATTGAGGTATTCCTGAAAGCCAGGATACTCTATGGTCCAGGTAAAGCAGCCAATGCCGGTGGCGTATCCACATCCGGTCTGGAAATGACTCAGAACAGCATGCGGCTGAATTGGTCACGCAGCGAGGTGGATAGCAAACTCCATCAGATCATGATCAGTATTCATGAAGCATGCCGGAAATACGGTGCGGAAAGTGACGGTTATACCAATTATGTGAAAGGTGCCAATATCGCAGGTTTCATCAAGGTCGCCAACGCTATGATGGATCAGGGACTGGTATAATAAGTTCAATCTCAGATCTCGGATTATAAGACCTTGAAGATTCAAATTCAAGGTCTTTTTCGATGCCTGAACCGAGAAGCTTCCTTCGTTCACCCGGAGATCTCGTAACCGGTATCCAAACGCTGGTCTGGGACCTATTCAAACAGTTGATATCCACTACTTTCACCTCAGTCCGGTTAAAAGCATGCATCAGATATGTCGCCGGAATCCTTATCCATGACGTCAGGTTAGTTCATGGCATTATCCGACTGTGCTCATAGATCAATTCCTTTGCTTTCGCCTCGAGATCGCTTCGAGATCCCTCGAGTGCTCGAAGCGATCTCGAAGCGATCATGAGACAAAACCAAGGCATTCTATCCGGTAACTCCTCCGGGCGAGTTTTCGGATTCGGCTTTTATGCGTTAACAGGGAGTTTGGGATCATTGGTCATAACTCGATGCCATAATCACATCCGGGACTCTCACACGAGCGAAATATCCTGCATCCTGTTCCTGTTAAGCCGGATGCATCTGCAGTTTGCGCTCTGCGGGTTTTATCCCGGAAAATAGACAAACTCAGCAAACAGGATCTGATTCCGGAGCTTCGATTCAAGATCATAACCTGGCGCATGAATAATTATCTCGAGCAAAACAATCTGGATAAAACCCGGGAGACATTGGAGAGTTTCGAGCCTCATTTGACAAATGAACTGGGCATCTTATCCAGAATTGAATATCATTATGAAAGGGGAGTTCTCTGATATTCACCGATGGTGATCTTGCTTTGAGTGGTCATACGTTGCATTACATTAACAAAGACATTTATTTCACATCCGATGATGCCGTATTTGCCGCCCTGAACGTTAGCAAGTACGATTCCGGTCCCAGTGAACTCAGTATCCCGCGCCGGTGGGACACCTCTGCCGATTTTACCAATTCGGTGGATGTGACCTTCAGATACCCCACCAGCATATCCACTTCTGAGGAAATGAGCGTCTGGTATAATGATGGCTCATGGAAACTCCTGGGAAATTACCCTGCCACACAGAATGGATCTTATATGTATGTCACGGCTACAGGTCTTACCGATCTGGGCAGCATCACCAAGGAAATCATGCAATGGACTCTGTCCGAAGTGGATCTGCCCCTGCCGGTGGTGCTTTCATCATTCACGGCAACGATCAGCGCTTATGGATTCATTCAGCTTGCCTGGGTGACACATACTGAGACCAATGTTTCCGGATTCCGGATCTATCGCGGAACCTCGGAGTATCTGGACGAAGCGTTGTTGTTGGATACTTTCATCCCCGGAACCAATACGTCGCAGACCCAGAATTACATCTACCGCGATCAGGAGCCGTTGGAGGACGGCACTTATTATTATTGGCTGGAAAGCGCTGATTTTGACGGTACTTCCAGCTTGTATGGACCCGTGATCATCACCTACAATCTCAATGGGTCTTTGAATCCTCCCCCTATTCCCGTGGTGACCGGC
>Ga0194112_10007127_pt1 | contig 14589 bp, 7 predicted proteins | sample TA2MahC400mmetaG_FD_146191 | JGI IMG/M metagenome (GOLD analysis project Ga0194112, IMG submission 146191) | Freshwater microbial communities from Lake Tanganyika, Tanzania - TA2015016 Mahale Deep Cast 400m | ecosystem: Environmental > Aquatic > Freshwater > Lake | place: Tanzania: Lake...
CCCACACGAACTGCGTGAAGTAGTGAAAGCTGGGGGCCGTGAAGCAAGGCGCGAACGCCATCAACAGCGAAGCAACCTCCGGAGGGGGGATGAGCTGTGGCATGGGCTGTGACCTCGGCTGCGATGGAGTGGTGCGATCACACCCTACTTCGCTGCCGAGCCACCGCCCTCCCGCTACATCCCTCGTCTCCCCTCACCCAAAAGTGCTGAACTACAGACTAGAAACGGCGGGTTGCGGGTTTCGAGTTTCGGGTTGGGGGTTGAGGGTTGGCGGCGAGGGCGGGCGAGGCAGTAGGGCACCCTCAGAGGGTGCATGAGAAGCACGGCATTGGGCGTGATGAATCACGCCCCTACACTTGGGCGCGATGAATCGCGCCCCTACATGACGGCAGTACGCGGTCGTTGGTGGCGTGATTCATGGCGCCCACCCGCGCTTGCTCCACATGCCCTAAGGCTAACAAGGGACAGTCCTCGTTTCCTGCCCTTGACGGGCAGGAAACGGGACAGTCCTGAGCGGCCATCGGCCCCCAGGAGGAGAATCGATGCGCGGACGTGGCTGGCTGATCGTTCTTTGCGCTGCGGCAGTGGTTGCACCAATGGCAGGATGTGGGGGTGGGAACGGAGGGGGAGGCGGGGGTAACCCCGGGGGCAGCGGCACCATCTCGATCGGCGTCGTGTTCCCGGCTGACGGCGCCACGGCGATTCCAGCCAACGCGGAGAGCGTTCGCGTGCAAGTGCTCGCACCGACGGGCCCGGGCGACACGAGCCCCGGCGCGCCGCTGGTGCCGGACGCGATCCTGAACAAGCCGCCCGGCGGCGGCCTCGCGCAGTCGAAGATCCGGGGCGTGCCCGTCGGGTGGGTCGTGGTGAAGGCGATCGCCCATCCGCAGCGTGACGGCCTCGGGCCGGCGCTCGCCGATGCGCAGGCCTCGGCGCAGATCATCGCCGACCGCACGACCACCGTGACGCTCACCCTCGTGGCCATCGTCGCCGGCGTCAGCGCGGACCCGGACCATCTCGTGATGCTCGTCGGCGAGAGGCAGCCCATCGTCGCTCATGCCCTCGACGCCGTGGGGGCCGTCATCATCGGCGCAACCGTGGACCTCTCGAGCGACGACCCCTCCGTGGCGGAGGTCGAGGGGACCTCGATGGTCCACGCGCAGGCCCTCGGCTCGACGATCATCCGCGCGCGGCACGCGGCGAGCGGGAAGGAAGCCCTCGTGACGGTGGACGTCGTGGAGGCGCGGATCGCGCGCGTCGAGGTCAGCGTGACCCCGCCCGCCACGACGATCGACCACGCGGTGCAGTTCACGGCCCTCGCGTATGATGACCTCGGCCAGCCGCGACCCGGGCGGAAGTTCGACTGGCGCGTCCTGAAGGCAGCCGACGGCACGATCAGTGGATCGGGGCGCTTCACGCCGCGAAGGACCGGCGTGCCGAAGGTCGTGGCGACGGAGCGGTCGAGCGGCGTCGAGGGGGTCGGGCTGGTGCCCGTCACGGACTGGGTAGTGCTCCTGCAGTGGGCGTCCGGTGCGGATGCGGACCTCCACGTCTTCGACAGCACCCAGACGACGCACGCGTACTTCGGGCAGACGACCGTGCCGCTGGGCACCCTCGTCCCCGACGCGATCGCGGGGCCGGGCATCGAGGCGTTCGCCGGGAACAAGAGCGCCGCCGGGCGGTACCCGGTGGCGGTGAACTACTTCCGGGGACAGGGCACCCTCGCCGCGGACGTTACGCTGCTGGTAGCGGAGGGCGGCGACACAACCGTCCCGGTCACTCTCACCGAGGCGAACGGCGACGACGGATACCCGGTGACGGCGCCGACGGCCTCGTGGGCGCGGCCCTTCGATGTGGTGATCTCGACAACCGGGCAGATCACCGCCGAGACGGCCAATCCGTCCATCGCCCTCGGGCCGCCGGGGTCGCGCGTGAAGTGACGGTCCGGCCACCAACGACGGATGACAAGGGGCCGCAGCCATGCCGTAACGAGGCTGCGGCCCCTTGCTTCTCTCGCGCCTGCGTGTCCGCCGCCGGGTCGGCTACTCCTGCCAGGCAATCGCCTCAGCCGGGCAATCGTCGATCGCTTCCTGGATCGTGTCCTCAGGGTCGCCGGCCGGGTTGATGACCTCGGCGACTCCGTCATCGTTCATGGCGAACGTGTTCGGCGCGGTCCCGCAGCACAACTCACAGCCCGTGCAGGCATCGGCATCGACAACTGGCACCTTGGCCACTGTCATCACCTCTCGTGGTTTGTCGCGAGTCCGAGGGTCGTTCCCCGCGGCTCGCCGAAGTCCTTCAACGTTTCGAGGGGAGGTTTGCCTCACGGGAACGGCAGGTTCGGGGTTCGGGGTTCGGGGTTCGGGGTTCGGGTTGACGGCGACGGCGCAGGGCGCGATGAGGATTGCGTTGAGAACGGCAGGGTCGGGATTGGCATCCCGACCTACGAGACACGTAGACGGTGGAGGAGACGTACTCCTGCTCGATCGAGTGCTTTGTCAACACAGTCTGAATGGCGCCCCTACTTGAGGCGGACGTTAACTACCGCGACGTCGCCGGCGGGGATCGCGAGCGGGATCTCGCGGCCAGCGGTGAGCTTCTTACCGCGCCAGAGTTCCTCGGCGAAGGCGGCTTCCGCGCCCCGGAAGCGGAGCTTGCCGGTCCAGTCGGCGAAGAGGTCGTTGTTGAGGAGACCGACGAGCAGGCGCTTGGGATCGCTGGCGAAGCAGTTCACCCGGACCGTCAGTCTGCCGGGCTCAACCTGCGCGGGACTGAAGGAGGCGAAGTACCGGTCCAGCATGTCGGCCAGCCCGCGCACCAGCAGGTACGGCGGCTCCATGTTCACGAGATCGGGCTGGGCGTACGTGACCTTGTCGGTCAGCCAGTAGTCCGGCGCCGCGACGATGATGCGGCCCTTGCCGGCCTGGGCGAGCGTCAGGAGAGGGTCACCGTTCTCGTTCTTGAGGAGCGTCTGCGCGGAGGTCTCGGGGAAGGCCTTCGCGTGGCGAGCATCGAGGAGGAGGTCGCCGCCGGCTTCGATGAAGGCCCTGAGGTTCGCGACGACCTCGGGGGTCAGCTCGACATCGCCGAGCAGCATGATCGTCGTGTACTGCTTTAGGATGTCGGGATGGCAGCGGTTGGTGATGACATCGAAGAGGTCGCCGTAGGGCGTCGGGCAGATGAAGCCGCGCTCGTTGCGCAGGTAGCTGCAGTCCTCGTAGCCGGGCCAGACCATCCGGAAGACGTTGTCGATCTGGTAGTCGCCCTTCTCGTAAGGCAGCTTGCCCCAGATCTTGTACTTGTCGCCGCGGTAGAGGTGCCGGGGCATGTTCCACCCGTTGTAGAAGTCGAGCATGAACGCGATGGGTGTGTACATGACGCCGCGGTCGGGGTGCTGCTTGGCCCACTCGCGGATTGCGAGGTGCTGCTTGCCCAGCGGGCTGAGTTCGGGGGCGCCGCTTTCGAGCGTATCGGCGGTGAACTGCGAGGTCTCGCTGCCGACGATGCTGTCGCCGCCGAGGTAGCTGCAGAGGAAGAGGCGCTTGTGTAGCGAGAGCGAGCAGCCCTTGTGCGGGCCGAGGCCGTAGCCGTTCGCGCCCTCCGTCCTCCGATCATTGTACATGTTGTAGCCGAAGCGGCTCCAGATCGACGTAGCCTGCGTCGTGAGGCGGCCGTACTGCTTGCTCGCCCCGCGCAGGAAGGCGAACATCAGCGTGTCGCTCGGGAGGCCCTGCGCGGTCTCCAGCCCGAGGGTTCGCGCGCCTCGCTCCCCGTAGTAGTGACTGAAGTTCAGGGAGCCGGTCGCGTTCATGTAGTTCATGCTGTCCTTGCAGATGCCCTCATCCCACTTCACGAAGCAATCCCAGCCGCTGCGGCGATCGGTGATCGGGTCGCGGTCGGCATACGAGCCGATGTAGCGGCCATCCTGCTCGCCGTTGTCATAGCCGAGGAAGCGGTCGCCGAGGATGCGCGTGAGGACCTCGTGGTGCTCGGGCGTGACGCGGGGCGTCGGGCCGGCCTCGTTGTTGGGCACGTAGCCCCAGATGTCCCAGAGCACCAGGCCGCGGTCGCGCACATCGACCAGGCGCTCTTCGAGGCCCTTGAGGGCGGCCTGGTAGTCGGCATCGGTCTTGTAGTCGCGGCGCTGCGGGAGGATGCCGATGTGCGGCCAGCAGATGTCGCCGAAGTCGTAGTGGCGATGGAAGCTGTCGAGCGTCCCCGGATCGATGCTCCGGGCGCCGGTGAAGTGCAGGTCATACCCGAGCGTCGCGCGGGTGACGGGCTTTGGCTCCGTGGAGGCGTAGAGCGGGTGCTCTTCGGGCACGACGGGCTTGGTCCAGGGGCGGAAGCCGGGAGAGAGGGGGCGAAAAAGAGGGACACCATACGAATTCAAGACGTCCGAATTCGTATGGTGTCCCTCTTTTTCGTCGCGGCGATGGAAGCGCAGGTTCGTGAACGTCAGGCTGAAGGCAGAGGTCTGCTCTGCATTCACGTTCCCCTCATCGAGGTCCAGGCAGATCGCGGTGACGCGCTGGGGATCGAAGACGTCGTTGCCCTCGAAGGAGAGGGGCACCGTGATGTCCTGGGGCGCGTTCTGCTCATCGCGGAGGCGCCATAGGAGCTTCTCGTCGCCCTTCGCGTCCACCAGCCAGAGCGCCGCGACGTGACCCGTCCCACTGCCGCTGAGGCGGAACGTGAGGCTCCCGAAGGGCTCCAGGTTGAGCTGCCCCTGGCGCGCGAAGCGCACGCAGTCGCCGGCGAAGAGGTTCTCCCGATCGACGTTCGAGAAGGTCGCGGCGAAGCGCCAGCCCGGCTCGGGGTCGGCGATGAACGTACCGGCGCCGGTGGCCTGACCGAACTGGCATTGGGCTTGCCAGGGCGCGCGTTCACGGAGGAAGTCTGGGTTCGGGACGTCGTGAGGCTCCCAGGGCACGGGGCGCGCGGGCGCCATGAATGGCGCCCCTACATGATCGGGCGCGATGAATCGCGCCCCTACGCGGAGGGGGTCGAGGCGGAGGGCGACGATGTCGGGCAGGACATCCTGGAGGCGCAGCCAGTGGACGCCGGGGGCGAGGGTGGTTGTGCCCTGGTACTCCCAGAAAGCATCGCGCGCGGTGCAGTGGCCGGTTGTGTTCAGGGCGCACATGTCGAAGGCGTTGAGGTCGTCGCCGTCGATCACGATGTCACACGGGCGGCGCGCGGAGGCCGCGTAGCGCAGGTACACGCGGTACGTCGTCTCCTGCGGCACGTTCAGCCAGAACTCGGCGTGCCCGTCCCCGACCAGCAGCGGCGTGCCCGACGGGTCCTCGTCGTCGATCTCAAGCGCCCCCCACTGCCGGTCGATGTCCGCAGGGGCGAAAAGAGGGACACCAAACCAATTCGGGACGTCGTGAATTGGTATGGTGTCCCTCTTTTCGCCGACCTGTAGTGGCACGAGCACCGGCGGGCGGAAGGTCCGGCGCGAGCGCGCCTCGCCGGACCACTGCGCTAGCGTCTTGCCGCCCGCCGTCAGCTTGGCCGAAGTGACCGCGAAGTAGCCACTTGCATCGGTCGGCTCGAGCCCGAGGATGTAGCAGCCGTCGCCGACAACCTCGTCGGACACGTCGAGGCTCAGGTTCACCTCGGCGCCCGGCGCCTGATCGGTCAGCGCATACTGCCCGACTGCCACAGCGCGCCTGCCCGGCCGCTTCAGGCAGACGAAGCCAGCAGCGTTGCCGCCGTACAGCTTGCGGAGGGTCACGTCCAGCGTCGAGAGTCCCGTCTGTTGCGGCACCCGCACCGTTCTGGGCGGCAAGGTCTTCCGGGGCATGTCGAAGATCACCCCTCCGGGTTGTAGCTTCCTCTCTGGATCATACCGGATGCAGTCCGAGATGCGGACCTCGTCGATCAGCCCGCTGAAGTAGTAGTCCATGTCCACGTAGCAGCCGATCCACAGCCCCCGCGAGGGCGCGCCCAGCAGGAAGTCCTTCGCCGCCTCCGAGCGCCCCTTGAGCACGCCATCGAGGAAGAACGCAATGTAGCTTCCGTCATACGTCGCGGCGAGGTGGTGCCACCGTTCGGTCCGCAGGGAGCCGAGCGTCGCGCCGAGCTGCTGGTGCGGCCTGCCCTCCGCGTTCGGCACCGCGCCGCCCTGGTTGTAGATCGAGAGCCCGGACCACGCCCCGTCCGCGACCTCGAAGTGGAATCCCACATCCTGCCCCACCAGGAACCGCCGGCCCGCGGTCGCCTCCTGGTTGAACCAGCACTCCACCGTGAGCTGCTTCAAGCCCCGGACCGCCTCGGGCACCTGGCGGAAGACCGAGTCGTCCTTCCCGTCGAACCACAGGGCGCCGCCGAACTTCCCCTTGCGCCACTCGGGGCCGTGGAGGTCGCCATCGTAGCCGCGACCGCTAGCGTCACGGGCGATGGCGCCCTCGCCCTCGTCGAAGTGGTAGAGGAGCAAGGTGTGGTCGTCTGCAATGAAGGGGATGAGAGGAGGTTGGTCGGCCTGGGCGAGGCATGAGGCGGCTAGTAGGGCGAGGTGGAAGGTGAGCACGAGAGGGCCTCCCCGGGGCGTTGGGGTACGGCGTTGGGCGTGATGAATCACGCCCCTACATGTGGGCGTCATGAATGACGCCCCTACACATGGGCGCGATGAATCGCGCCCCTACACTTGGTAGGCTTAGACGAGCCGCGAGCGGATACGTTCGAGGAACATGCGCTCACGCAGGTCCGGCTTCCCGTCGGGGTTCTCCGAGTCCTGCTTCCACCGGTCCGGGTTCTCCTCGATGTACCAACGAATCGCGTGGAAGGCTTCGGGGTCCTCGATGATGTACTCGTAGTACCCGCGCTGCCAGCCGAAGCGCGTGTGGCCCGCCTGCCGCGCCTCGCGTGTGACGACCGCCTTGAACGTGCGGACGACCTCGCCCAACGGCGCCCGCTCGCCGTCGGCGCATGTAGGGGCGCGATTCATCGCGCCCGATCGTGTAGGGGCGTCATTCATGACGCCCATGCCGTCACCGCCAGATGCACGCACCGTCTCGCCGTCGGGCCCCGTCAGGACCCTCTCTTCGGGCGGCACGATCACGATGATGCCGTGGACGTGGTTGGGCATCACCACGAAGGCGTCGAGCCTCACATGGTCGGGGAACCGGTGGGGCAGGCCGTCCCACACCTCGCGGGCCAGGCCTCGGAGGCGTGCGTCCCCGAAGAAGAGCCTGCGGTCTCGCGCGCAGATCGTCACGAAGTACTCGCCGCCCAGGGCGTAGTCGTGACCCCGCAGACGGATGGAGCGGCGGCCGGGTCGGTGGTCAGACATCGAGGCCTCCGAGGGTTGCCGACGGACGGCGGGCGCGATGAATCGCGCCCCTACACGGGGGCGTCATGAATGACGCCCCTACATCCCGGGGTAGAGGTTGTTGTTGTAGAGCGTCGGGATGGCGAGGGGGCGAGTGTTGGTGTAGATGCAGCAGCCGCGGGAGCCGAACAGGATGACCTCGTCGCGGCTGTCGCCCCACACGTCCGCGCGGGTGCAGTAGTAGTGCGCCTGACGGTCCGCGTCGGAGCGATCAGGGGTGCACTGCATCCCGAACTCGTCCACGATCTCGCCGTTCCCGTCGTAGATCGCCAGCGGGTTCCCCGGGCCGCGCGCGTAGAGCATGATGCACTGGGGCGCGCCAGCGCCCAGCCAGTCGATCGCCGTGCAGGCCGCGTACCAGCCGCCGGCGGGCTGGAGGCGATGCCAGACCTCGTTGCCGTCGAGGTCGTAGAGGTAGAGGGTGGCCGGATCGCGGCCCCCATCGGCGCGAGGCTGGCCGCGATCGATGACGGCGAACTGCAACGGTGAATCGGTGCGGTAGCGAGCGGCGACGACGTGCTGCGCCTCGGCGAGAGGATGGCTCCAAAGCTCCGTCCCGTCAGGCGTGAGGCAGTGGAGGCCGTGGTTGCCGAAGAGCAGTCGCCACGAGCCGTCGGGCAGCTGCACCGCATAGGCGGCGTCCTGATGCGCGCCGGCCGAATCGTGCTGGAAGAGCACCTTGCCGTCGTGACCGACCAGCGCGAAGCCGACGAAGATCTCGTCCCGCCCGTCGCCGTCCACGTCGCCATAGGCCGGGAAGTGGCCCACCGAACCCTCGTAGCGCCAGAGCACCTCGCCCGCGTGCGAGACGCCCCACATGTTCCAGTAGCGGTCCTTCACCACGAGGTCCTCGCGGCGGCCGCGGCCGGTGAGATCGGCGAAGAGGAAGCAGTCATCCGCCGGAGCGGGAAGCGGGAAGGTGCTCAGCTCCTTGCCCGTCGCGCCCTCGAGGACCACCATCGTGGCGGTGCCCTCGTAGCGCGCGGCGCGCTCGCGCGGCCAGCCCTGCCCGGCGGGAAGCTCGGCGTAGGTCGCCTGCTTCACGTAAAGCACCTCGTTGCGGCCGTCATTGTCCCAATCGTAGACCTGCACCGGGAGGTCGCTGTAGATGACGCCGTTGTCCGCAGAGGGCGCGCCGGTTTGCCACAGCACCTCACCGCGAATCGTCGTGGCGGTCAGGCAGGTGATCTCGCGCGTGGCGTGGACGCTCTGGACGAAGAGGAGGTCGGGCTCGCCGTCCGCGTTGAGGTCGCCGACGCGGACTGTCTCGGCGCCAAAGTTCTTCACGTCGATGAGCGTGAGCAGGCGGTGGGTCATGGGAGCTTCCCCTGTCTGAGCGAGGGCAGGCTGGGAGAGGAACGGCGACGGCTGAAACACGAAGAGCGCGAAGAAGGCACAAAGACACGCGAAGAACGGCGCGGCACAGTGCAGGTCGTCTCTGTGCTTCTTCGTGCCTTCTTCGCGGTCTTCGTGGTTCATGGTATTGGCCAATCGACGACCTCCTGAGGGGCTTCGGCGGCGAACAGCTTCTCGCCTGCCAGCGAAGCCGACTGCACCCTGACACCGTGGAGCGAAGCGCGCCGCCACCCGTCCGTCGATCGGGTGAAACAGATGGCCAGCGCGGCGGCCGTCGCCGAGAGAGAGCGGCCGTCCGGCAGTGCGACCGATACGGGCACGGCGCCGTCGGAGGTCAGCGCAACCACCGCTTCGTCGCCCACCACCACCCAGACAGCGCGCGCCCCCGGGAGCGTCTCGATGTGAGTGTTCGCGGGAGGGGCAGTCGCGAAGGGGACGAGCAGGGAACTGAAGGTCATGGGAAGCGGCCCGCGTTGCTCGAAGGCGGCCGTCGGCACGTTCGTCAGTGCCTCCCAGCTTGCGGCCGCAATCCCCTCGCCGACACTGAGCTTCGTTGCCCCCTGCGGCGCGACGCGGATGAGCAGACCCGGGCCGTCGCCGGTCGTTTGGACGGAAAGGTCTTCGGCGTCGCTCGCGACGGACCCCGGCGCGAAGCGGTAGCGCAAGGCCGCTGTGTGCTCGCCCTCGCCGGTCACGTCGTCGAGGACGAGCCAGAGAGCGGGGTGTGTGGCGAAGGGCTTGAGGAACCACACGCGGCGGTCGTGGCGGACGCCCTTGAGGGCCCCATGGTGACCGGCGAAGTAGCTGAAGCGTTCCGAGGTGACCCAGGCGTCACACTCGGCCCCCGCAACGTCGGCATCATCGACGGTGACGGTGTTGTGCGAGCGCGTCCGGCTGAGTTCGGCGCACTCGGGCGTGCCGTAGATGTAGACGCCGGGGTCGATGAGCGTAAGGCGGCCGAAGGCGGAGACGATGAGGCTGAGAGGGTCGGAGTGGCCGTGGCTGCCGTGCGGGCCGCAGCGGATCGCCATGTACTGTGCGTCGGGCTCCCAGCCGCTGCGCATGTAGTAGAAGCCGCCATCGGGGAAGCCGATGCTGGTCTTCTCGGGCGGCTTGCCCTCCTTACCCCGTGTCCCGACGAAGCGGAAGTCGTCGCGGCTGAAGAGGGCGGCTGCGCCCTTGAGCGCGTCGGGCGTCGTGGGCGGGTTCGCGTCACCCCACAGCGGGAGGCTGCCGTCCGGCAAGGCGGAGTACATCACATACTCGTGCATCTTCTCGACGAGGCGGAGCATCTCGTCGGGGATCGGCAGCTTGAGCGCGCGGGCGCGCTCGATGACGCCGACGTACATGCCCATCACGAACGCGTGGTAGTTGATCGTCGGTTCCTGCAGGCAGCCATCGGGGCGGACGGTCGAGAGCGCATTCTGAACCACCGTGCCGAAGCCCTGCTCAGCCCAGCGCCTGGCGCCCTTGAACTCCGGGTAGGTGAGCCCGAAGTCGAAGAGCGAGTTGGCCATCTGGGTCTCCCAGTTGCCGCCGCCCTTCTGGCGCTCCAGCACCTCAGCCATCTCGCCGAGGTTGATGATGAACGCCGCGCGGACGTCATGGGTGAAGTAGGGGGAGTCCAGGAAGCGTCGGTAGTACGCGAAGCCGTGCCCCATGCGCGCGGCGATCGAGAGCCCGGACCACATGCTGCCGCCCGCCAGCCCGGTCGGCAAGGCCGCGGGGATCTGCTCGTCAGGGCCATAGACGCCGGCGCGAATCGGGGAGGGATGCTCGACGAACAGATGGGCGAGCATGTCGTCGAAGGCCCGCGCGTACTTCTCGTTGCCCGTGTGCTGGTAGCCAGCCGCCAGCGGCTTGCGGAGGCCTCCGCGCGTGAGCCCGACCCCGCCCTGCTCCGGCCAGAGCGTGTAGTGACTCCACTGCGGGCCGAGATCGACCGTGGCGCCGTCCGGCAGAGGGACCTTGTGTTCGGCGGCGAGGTCAGCCTCGCGCGTGTCGAAGGCCGGGTCGAAGATCGGGCGCTCGCGATCGGGAGGGATGAGGTCGGGGCGACTCTCGAAGTGGGCGATGAGCGCGTCGACCGCGACGTCCCAGTCGCGCTTGCGGACGGCGGCCTTGACGCGCCTCAGTTTCGGGTAGTCGAGGTCGAAGCGGCCGAAGGCCTCCGAGTAGAGCGCATCGCGGTCGATCGGCCGGCGCGCGTGGATCGCGAACCAGAGGTCGAAGTCCTGCGGCTGCCCGCCGACGAAGGCCTGGCCCGGCGGGTAGTCCTCCTTCGCGATTCCGATGCCCACCAGACGGCCGTCACCGTCGGCGAAGCCCGGTCGCTTGCCGGCCAGGACCCACTCGCGGGGAATCTCGGCGGGGCGCAGGGGCTCGGTCTCGACGGTCAGCTCGAAGTAGTAGGCGTGGCTCGGCGCGACGCGCGCGTCGAGGTGGAAGATGGGGACGGCCTGCTCCCACATGCGCCGCGCGTAGGGAATCGCACAGCGGCCGAGGGCAACGCGCTTCTCGGGTCCGTTCCATAGCGTCATGACGAGCGACTCGTCCGGCTGCCAGGTCTCGTGCCAGAACGCCTGCCAGACCGCGATCTCGAAGACGCACTCGACCTCGGGGCCGGTTACGAAGGTCTGTCCGACGGAGGAGCCGGGCTCGACGGTCGCATGGCGCGATTCGTCGCGCTTCGGGCTGTGGGCGTCGAGGAAGGGCGCGTTGAGGAGGTCGTCGAGGCGCGGGCCGGCGTCTGCCGGCGGACACCAGAGAGGCACGAGGAGCGCCGCCAGAACCAGTCTGCTTGCCATGGTTACACCTCCCTCCCTCTGCCTCACGGCAGCTTGTAGAGCGCGACGTCGTCGAAGAGGGTTCGCGCACCCTCAGGGTGGTTGCCCGTGCCGAGCATCAGCACGAGGCTGCCGGCGGCCTCGGGCACGGTGGTGAGCAGCACGAGCGGCTGCCAGTCGGCGGGGCCGACGATCGCGTCCACCGAGGGCTCGGCGTCGCGGCTCGGGTGCCAGGCGCCCGCGGGCGTGCGGAAGCGGATCGACAGCTTCGCGTCGGTCAGCGTCTCGGCGGGAATGACCTTGATCCAGGCGGTGCAGAGGTAGCGCTCGCCGGGCTGGGCGGCGATGGTCTGCAGATAGCAGCCGCCGTCCGGCCCGCTCATCGCGGCGGCGTGACCGGTGCGGCCCTCGTCGGGCAGGACGGCGAAGCGCGCCGCGGGCGTGCGCGCCCAGGTGCTCCAGGCCTTGGGGGCGCCCTTGTTGCTCCAGTCCATCTCGGGCGCGTTCTCGTTGGCGGAGAGGTCCTCGAAGTCCGCGTTCGCGGCGAGGTTGGCTGGGTTCTGGGCCTGCACCCACTGCCACGCGTCCACGATGTCCGCGATCGGGCCGCCCGCGTCCTTCAGGCGGGTGGCGACCTGGGCGAGTTCGTGCGGTGCGTTCTCGGCGTACCACGCGAGCACGCGCATCGCGCCAATCGGGCCGCCCTTCTCGACGCTCGGAACCTGGCCCGTGACCAAGTAGCCCATGTTCAGCAGACCGCGCAGGTTGGCGCCGAGGAGGTCGTCGCGCTTGGGGGCCTCGGTCCAGAAGCGCTCGCGCTCGGAGCTGAGCTTCACGAGGCGCTCGGTCAGGCCGAGGGCCGTGTCGGCGCTCGCGCGGTCGGTCACCGAGGCGGTCATGAGCTGCTTCGAGAGGTCATACGCGTAGATGATGTAGCTGCCATACTGCAGGCCGCCGCGGATGATGTCGAGGCGCTGCTTGACGGCGGGGTCAGTGGTCTGCTTGCTGGCCTGGTCCAGGAGGCGGAAGCCCTCGTCGCACGCCTCGGGGGAGATGGCGAGGGCCTGGGCGCGGATGTTGCGGTGCTCCCAGCCGTGCGGCTCGCGGGGCGAGTTGTACGAGCGTTCGAGGAGACTGAAGTACGCCTTCATCGTGGGCGCGGCGTCGCCGAGCATCTTCGCGTAGAACTCGCTCAGCAGGTCGTCGATGTCGAGGGTGTGATCCCACTGCAGCTTGGCGGTCGCCCAGATCATCGGCGCGGTGTCGGGCAGGAAGGTGTAGACCTCGATGTACATGCCCTCCAGGCCGAGGGACTTGTCGAACTTGATCTGCTCGGCCACATGGTGCGGGTAGAAGCGCGGCGTCATCGACGCGAAGCCGTAGTAGTCATAGCGCGACAGGTGCTTGCAGCGGCGGGCCCACTCGCGCGTGATCTCGTGATCCGCCTGGCGGGTCTCCTCGTTGAACCACAGCGCGCTGGTCTCGGTGATGAAGCCGAAGACGTTGTCCTCCAGCTTCGGCACGGTCTCCGGCGGCTTGCGCGCGATGTTGTAGATCAGCGTGCCGATGTAGCGGTCGGGATGGGTCTTCGCGACCTCGCGGGCGATGGTGTTCACGAACTTGTAGTGGCGGTCCGAGAACTCGCGCTTCTCGTACGAGTCGGGCGCCGGGTCCCAGGAGCGGCAGTTGGGGCAGCCGCACAGGTGGGAGATGTCATCCATGCCGAGCGAGAAGCTGTCGACGTTCGGGCGCTCGTCGAACCACTTCCGCGCGAACTCGACCGTCAGCCGGATGACGTCGGGGTTGCTCTCGCACGGGCGCCAGTAGCTGTCGCTTCCGGGCGGGGGTATCCAGCGCTTGCCGTCGATCAGCGGGTAGTACTCGGGATGCTCCTGCGCGTACTTCTCGGGCGGGAAGACCTGGTTGAGGAAGTTCTGGAACTGGCGGCGCGGCACCACCTCGCTCAGCACGGTCTTGTTCCGCAGGTTCCACGCGTTCCAGTCCTCGGTCCAGGCGTGGCCCGACCACACGCGCGGCGAGGTGCTCGGCACCTTCACCACCTCGCGCACGTTGACCGTCAGCTCCCCCGGCTTGCCCTTGGGGACGTACTCCCACAGCTCGCCCGGCGCAAACCAGCGCACGCCGAGGCAGTTCTCGATGAAGGAGTCCACCGCGAACCTCACGGGCGTCGGCCAGCGACCGGCGAAGAAGACGCTGCCGTCGCGGACGCGGATGGCGTAGGTCTCGGGGTTCAGGCCGGCCTCGGGGAGGTCGGCCTCGGTCGTCGGCGCGCACTGACCGATGTAGAGGCCGACGCCATCGACCTTCGCGCCGTCACGGTTGATCGGCAGCTCCACGCCGCAGATCGCCTTCACGTAGTGCTGCAGGTCGAGCGCACCGCCTTCGAGCTTCGGGTCAGCCTGCGCGGGAAGGACGATGGTAGCGGTGGGTTGGCCGGCGCGGGCGAGGGTGGTCGGTTCAGCGTGGGCGAGGGACGACAACATGAGGAGCAGGAGCATCATTGCGGGCCTCCTTCGTGATGGGCGAAGGCGCCTGTGGGCGTGATAAATCACGCCCCTACATATGGGCGCGATGAATCGCGCCCCTACACTGAGCGCCATGAGTGGCGCCCCTACAGGCGGGGTCAGACGAGCCGCGAGCGGATACGTTCGAGGAACACGCGCTCGCGCAGGTCCGGCTTCCCGTCGGGGTTCTCAGAGTCCTGCTGCCACCGCTCTGGGTTCTCCTCGATGTACCAACGGATGGCGTGGAACGTCTCCGGGTCCTCGATGATGTGTCCGTAGTACCCGCGTTGCCAGCCGAAGCGGGTGTGGCCGGCTTGCCGCGCCTCGCGAGTAACGACCGCCTTGAATGTCCGGACGACCTCGCCCAACGGCGCCCGTTCGCAGTCGACGCATGTAGGGGCGCGATTCATCGCGCCCGATCGTGTAGGGGTTAACATGAAACGGTCCGCCGTTGGGGAAGACTCAGAGCAATGACGCACCGAATCCCCCACGAAAGGCGGACCGTTCCATGACCCACATCGCAATGGATGTTCATCGGAAGCGTTCGGTGTTGGCGTATCAGACTCCTGCTGTGGAGGAGCCGAAG
>Ga0194112_10007135_pt1 | contig 14570 bp, 9 predicted proteins | sample TA2MahC400mmetaG_FD_146191 | JGI IMG/M metagenome (GOLD analysis project Ga0194112, IMG submission 146191) | Freshwater microbial communities from Lake Tanganyika, Tanzania - TA2015016 Mahale Deep Cast 400m | ecosystem: Environmental > Aquatic > Freshwater > Lake | place: Tanzania: Lake...
CTCGGGCGCTTCGCGGACGCTGCGGAGGCCTGCCGGCTCCTGGTGGACCGCTTCCCCGACGACGAGGAGATCCTGGACCGCTACGAGGAGCTGCTCCTGCGGGGAGAGGATGCGGAGGCGCTGGAGGGGCTCCTGCGACACCGCATCGATGTCACCCCGGGGGCGGAGGCCCGCAACGAGGTACGGCTGCGCCTCGCGGCGGTCCTCCTGGACGCGCCGGGCCGCCTCCCCGAGGGGATCGGGGAGCTCCAGACGATCCTGGCCGGAGAGGCGGCCCACGAGGGCGCCATGACCCGCCTGGAGGTCCTCCTGGACTCGGGATCCCTCGACGAGGCCCTCCAGGCCGAGGTGGGGCGCACGCTCCTGGCCCACCTGCCGGGGGACGATCCGTCCCCCCGCCGCAGCCGGGTGCTCACCGCGCTGCTGCAGGTGGCCACCGCGCCCGACGAGCGCCTGGAGCTCCACCGGCGCTACGCGTCCACGCTGGTGGCCGCGGGAGACCGGGAGGCCGCGCTCTTCCACGCGGGACGGGTCCTGGTCCTGGGTCCCGGTGTCGCGGATGCGGAGGAGGTCGTGGAGGCCCTGGCCGCGACCCTGGGGGACTGGGGGACCCTGCGGGATCTCTATCTGGAGGCCGCGGAGGCCGGCGGTCTCCCCGCGCTGGAGGCCCGGTACGTCCAGAAGGCCGCGGAGCTCACGGAGGTGCAGATCGAGCGTCCGGACGACGCGGCTCCGCTGTATCGGCGGGTCCTGTCCCTGGATCCCCTGTCGGCCACGGCCCTCGACGCGCTGGAGCGCTACCATCGCGGGCGGGACGACCCCGCGGAGCTGGCGGGCATCCTGGAGACCCGCGCCGCGTCCGCGGATGGGTCGGAGCGCGGTCGCCTGGGCATGGAGCTCGCGGGGCTCTACCGGGACCGCCTCGGCGACACCGACGCGGCGAAGGGGTGGCTCCGCGACCTGGTGAGTCACCCGGACGTGGGCGGCGAGGCCTTCGACGGCCTCACCGCGATCCTCCAGGCCGCGGGGGACTGGGAGGGGGTCCATGACCTCCTCCTGGATCGCCTGGGGTGCGTGGAGGAGCCTGCCCTGCGCGCCGCTCTCCTGGGCCGCACCGCGGCGGTGGAGGAGCAGTTCCTGGAGGCCTGGGACGACGCGGTGGCCCGGTACCGCGAGCTCCTGGAGCTCGACGGAGACAGCCTCAACGCGTGGAATGGCCTCCGTCGATGCTATCGGCAGCTCGGCCACCACCTGGACCTGGCCGAGACGGACGAGCGCCTCCTGGAGCTGGTGGAGGACGAGGAGCGCGACGGGCTCCGCCGGGAGCTGGCGGAGCTCTTCGCGGGCCCCCTCGACGATCCCATGCGGGGCCTCGGGCTGGTGGCCGCGATCCTGGAGAAGGACTCGGAGGATCCCGGGGCCCGGCAGCTCGCGGAAGGGGTCCTGGAACGCGGGGGACCGCCCGCGGCGGAAGCCGCAAGGCTCCTGGATCCCCTTGCGGAGGCCCGGGGGGACTGGGACGCGCTGGCCGCGATCCTCGCGGTGCGCCTCGAGGCCCTCGGCGGCGGGGAGCCGGGGGCGGCCATGGCCCGCCGGCTCGCCCGGGTCCGTGCGGAGCGCCTCGGCGATGCGGGGGGCGCCATGGAGGTCCTTGCAGGGGTGCTGGCCGCCACGCCGGACCGGGAGGACCTGGTGGAGGAGCTCCTGGGCATCGCCGCACGAGGAGACGCCTGGCCCGACGCGGCGAAGCACCTGGAAGCCCTGGTGGACCTTGCGACCACCCCCGCACGGCGGGCCGGGCTGGCCACCCGTGCCGCCCGGATCTGGCACGAGGAGCTCGGCGACGGGGGCCGCGCGGGCCTGTGGTACGGACGTGCCCTGGAGGACTGTCCCGACGATGCGTCGGTCTTCGCGGCCCTGGAGCGCCTGCTGGACGGGGAGGGCCGCTACGCGGAGCTCGAGGAGCTCTACGAGACGAGCCTCGCGCGAGCCGCGCCGGCGGCCCGGACGGGCCTCCTTCTCAAGCTCGGCTTCCTCCGGGAGGGGCACCGCGACGACCGGGCGGGGGCTCTGGATGCGTATCGTGAGATCCTCCAGGCCGAGCCACGCCACGAGGCCGCCATGGCCCGCCTCGACGCGCTCCTGGACGACCCGGTCTACCGATACGGGGCCGCGGAGATCCTGGAGCCCGTCTATCGTGAGGCCCCATTCCGGGGCCGCCTCCCGCGGCTCCTCCTGGCCACCCTGGGGGAGGTGGAGGGAGGGTTCGAACGGTCCCGGATCCTCGCAGAGGCCTCGGCGCTCCTGCGGGAGACCGGCGGAGATGCCGGCGAAGCCCTGGATCTCCTGCTGTCCGCGGTGGGCGAGGGGCGCTTCGATCCGGACACCGTCCTGACCCCCGCCGCGCAGCTCGCCGACGCGCTGGACCGCTGGCTGGACCTCTCTGACGCGCTCGAGGCGGTCCTCGCGAGGACGGCGGAGGAGGACGTCCGCGCGGACCTGCTGCGGCGCCTGGCCCTGATCTATGACCAGAAGGTGGGCAGCCCGGGGCGGGCGGAGCAGAAGCTCCGGGCCCTCCTGGCGCTGGACCCGCAGGACCCCTTTGCCCTGGCGAGCCTGGCGCGGCTCCTCGAGGAGGGCGGCGGCGCGCCGGAGGAGCTGCTGGGCCTCCTGGACCGGCTGGCGGACGCGGCCCCGGACCCCGCGGCACGGCGGGACGCGCTGCTGCGGCTGGCGGACCGCGCGACGGCCTCGGGGGCCGTGGAGCAGGAGCTCGGTGCGTTGCGCCGGATCCTCGAGCAGGAACCCGACGCGGGGGAGGTGCTGGATCGCCTCGAGGCCCGGTGCCGTGCGCTGGGCGACTGGCACGGCCTCGTGGACGTGCTGGAGCGCCGGGCACAGCAGGCGTCGGGGGAGGAGGGGATCCCGCACCGGCTCGCGCTCGCCCGGGTCCTCGCGGACAGTCTCGGGGATCGGAGCCGGGCCATCGGGGTTCTCGAGGACCTCGTGTCCCGCTGGCCCTCCCGGGAGGACGCGCTGCGTGGCCTCGTGGGCCAGCTCGCGCTGGCCGGGGACTGGCGCCGTGTCGTGGATGTCCTGCGGGACTTCGCCTCCCGCGAGGACGTTCCCCGGAAGGAACGCCTGGAGCGTCTCTGGGAGGCCTGTGACGTGGCCCGTGATCGGCTCATGGAGGTGGAGCTCGCCCGGGAGGTGGTCGAGCAGATCCTGGCAGTCGACCCCTCCAGCGCCCGCGCGGCGGATGCACGCCTCGCGCTCCTGGACGGCGCGTCGGACGTGGATCAGGTGATGGCCGCCTGTGACCGGAAGCTCGAGGCGGAGACCGACCCGGGAGAGAAGGCCGAGCTGCTGGTGAAGTCCGCGCGGGCCCTCCTGGCCGCGGGAACGGATCGGGAGGATGCCCTGGCGCGGCTCGAGCAGGCCCTGGTCCTCGCACCGGCTCACGCCCTCGCCCGCCGCACCCTCATCGGCATCCGCCTGGAGCAGGGGGACGACGCGGCCGCGGTGGCGGGCTACGAGGCCCTCGCGGAGATCGATCGCGAGGCCCGGGGAGAGGCCCTCCTGGCCGCGGGACGGCTCTGGCTGGAGCGCCTGGGGGATCCGGATCGCGCGGCGGAGCTCCTGGAGGGCGCCCGGAAGGAGGGAGCCCTGGACCGGGAGGGCCTGGCGCTGCTGGACCGGGCCCTGCGCGACGCAGGGCGGTGGGAGGACGTGATCCTGCTCCTCGAGGAAGAGCAGCAGGCCGCGACGAAGCCCGGGGTCCGCGCGGAGCTCTGCCGCCGCATCGCGGAGGCCTACCGGGATGGTCTCGAGGACCGCGACGAGTACCTGCACTGGATGGAGGAGGCCCACAAGGCCAGGGAGGACCCGGAGGTGGCGGAGGAGCTCCTCCTGGCCTGCGAGACCGCGGGGCGCAGGGATCGGGTCGCGGAGCTCCTCGCCTGGAAGGCGGAGCACCTGCGGAAGCACCGGAAGATGAAGGATCTGCCTGCGCTCCTGGTGCGCCTCGGCGGTCTCCTGGCCGAGCTGGGACGCCCCGAGGAGGCCCTGGCCACCTACCGGCGCTGCGAGGAGGTGGACGCCTCGTACCTCCCCAACCAGCTCGCGCTGGCCCGGGCCCTGGTGGCCGCGGGGGACAGCGACGCCGCGTCCCGGATCTACCAGATGCTCGCCCTGCGGATCAACGAGCTGTCCGAGGTGGAGCAGAAGGTGGAGGTCTTCCACAGCCTGGCCCGCCTGGCCCTGGAACAGGACAACCGCACCAAGGCCAAGCAGTACCTCACGCGGCTCCTGTCCATCGATCGGGACCACGGCCCGGCGAAGGAGCTGCTCCGCACCCTCGGCTGACCCCCTCCCGCGCAACGACTTTCTTGCCGTCCCGCGCTCCCCCGTTAGCATCGCGGCAGGAGGTGCTGCCGTGCGCACGATCTCCCTTGCCGTCACCGTGGTGCTCTTCCTCGCCGCGGGGTGCCGTTCCCCGGAGCCCCCCGGGCTTCCGGACCCGGAGACCCGGGGGCCGCAGATCCGCGCCCTGGGACCGGAGACCGGCCCGTCCCATGAAGCCCGGGTTGCGCCATCCCCGGCCCCTGCACCCCGGATCGCCGGGGAGATGGGCCCCCCGACCCCTCCGCCGGAGGGCCTCGCCCCCCTCGCGGGCGGTGTGCCCCTGGCGCCGGAGACCTGGGCGGCGGCTCTGGCGGGCCGCAGCCCGGAGGTGGTCGAGGCCCTGGCACGGCTCTACCGCGCCGCGGGGATGGCCACGGTCTTCCTGGGGACCCCTTACGGACAGGAACCCGTGGAGGCCCTGTGCGAGTGGCTCGGCGCGATGACGGAGCTGGGCCTGAGCGCGTCGGAGATCGGCCTGGACCGGGTCGCGGAGCTCTCCCGGGGGGGCTGCGGATGGCGCATGGCCCGGGGGGAGACCCCGGGCCCCGGCGACCCCCTCCGTAGGGCCGCACCCCGGGGAACCCCCTGGGCTCCGCCCGTGGTGCAGTTCGCGTGCGACCGGGTCACCGGCCCCGTGGGGGACGTGGACCTCGCGCTCGGCGCCGCGGCCCTCACCGCGGCCGCGCACCTCTGCGCCGCGGGGGGCTGTGGCGATGATCCCCTGGCGGGCCTGGTGGCCCGCTGGGCCGGTCCGGAGAAGCTCCTGGCGGACCTGGACGGGCTCCTGCCCCGCAGCGAGCGCTTCTGGCTGAAGCTCGTGGCCTTCCGCCGCATCGCGGGCCCCTGGAGCCACGGGAGCTTCCCGGTGGTCTCTCCGGGGAAGCCCCTGACGCGGGGCCAGCACGGCCCCCGGGTGGTCCAGCTCCGGCGCCGCCTGGCGGCGGAGGGCTACCTGCCCGCGGAGAAAGCCGGAGGCCGGGTCTACGACCGGGACGTCCGCGACGCGGTGCGGGCCTGGCGGGAGGCCCATGGCCTGCGCAGCAGCGGCACGGTGGACCGTCACGCCCTCGCGCTCCTGACGCGCCCCGCGGAGGACCTGCTGGCCGATCTCGCGGCCTCCCTGCGGCGCAGCCTCCAGCGCGGCTGGGACCGTCACGGGACCTACGTCCTGGTGAACATCCCCGAGGCGCGGGTTGCCCTGTTCGTGGAGGGACGTCGGGCAGCGACCTACCGCGCGGTGGTGGGCTTCCCCTACCAGGAACCCGGCGGCCGCACCCCGGAGACCGACGCGATCCTCTCCTACGTGGATCTGAACCCCACCTGGACACCCACCCCCTACGTGGTCTCCCACGAGCTGGAGCCCCGGGCCCGCAAGGATCCCGGGTACTGGACGCGGGAGCATTTCTCCCGGAATGGCACGCGGTGGGTCCAGGCCCCCGGGCCCTGGAACACCCTCGGACAGGTGGTCCTGGCCTGGCCCAACGAGCAGAACATCGTGCTGCACGGTACCAATGAGCCCAAGGCCTTCTCCTACCAGGACCGGGCCCTCTCCCATGGCTGCGTCCGGGTGGAGCGCATCGAGGATCTCGCGGCGCGGATCCTGGCCCTCACCGGGCAGGAGCCCGCCGGGGGGCTGGAGCCGGTGCTGAAGGGCCTCCAGGAGCGCCGCGTCGTGCTGTCCCGGGAGGTGCGGTTCCAGATGATCTACGACCGCATCGCGATCACGGAGGGCGCCGCGGTGGCCCGGGCGCCGGACGTCTACCGCCTCGACGGAAAGGGCGGTCCTCCGGAGACCGTCCTCGCCCCGCTCCTGGGCGCCCTGGCCGAGGCGCGGCGGGCGCGGAGCCTGGCGTCCCGCTGAGCCTCCGGTCGTCGTGCTCGCGTTCCTCCGCACCCTGCTGGACGTCCGCCGGGGCGAGCGCACCCGCACCGCCCTGATGTTCCTCTACTTCTTCCTCGTGGTCGCGTCCTTCTGGTTCCTGAAACCCGCGCGCAGCGCGCTCACGCTGAAAAACCTCTCCGCGGACCCCATCCCGGTCCTGCGGCTGGTCTCCGTGCTGGTGCTCTCCGGCGTGGTGGCGGGCTGGAGCGTGCTCGTGACCCGCATGAGCCGGGACCGCCTCGCCTTCCTGGTGACGGGGGCCTTCTTCTGGCTCATGGTGTTCTTCGCCTGGGCCTTCCATGCCGCGGGCTCTTCGCCGCTCCTCTACGGGACCTTCTATGTCTTCCTGGACCTCTTCGTCACCGTGAACACCGCCCTCTTCTGGACCTACCTCGCGGACATCTCCGACGGGGACAGCGCCCGCCGGCTCTATGGGATCATCGGCACGGGAGGTGTCCTCGGGGGGTTCTTCGGCAGCTTCTTCAGCCGCCAGGTGGAGGCCGCGACGGACCCGGGCGCCATGATGCTCATGGTCCTGGCCGCGTACGCGCTCCTCTTTCCGATCCTCCGGGCCGTGGGGCACCGCGCCGGGGGGGACCTGCGGGACCCGCGGCCCATGGTGGCCCCGGGAGCGCACCGCCTGGCCGGGGCCTTCGAGGGCGCGGCCACGGTCCTGCGATCCCGCTACTTCCTGGCGATCTTCGCGATCCTGGCCGCCTACGAGTTCGTCTCCGCGGTCAACGACTTCTGCTTTCACAAGGCCGTGGACCTCCTCGTCCCCCGGCGGGAGCTGGAGGACTTCTTCGCGGGCTTCTTCCTGTGGGTGAACCTCCTGGCCGCGGGGGTGCAGCTCGTGGTGACGCCCCTGCTGGTGCGGACCCTGGGCCCCGCCCTGGCCCTCCTGCTCCTCCCGGCCCTTCTCCTGGGCCTGTCCGCGGGCTTCCTCCTGGTGCCCGCCCTGCTCTCGGTGCAGGCCCTGGTCCTCACGGACAACGCGCTGAACTACTCCCTCAACCAGACCTCCCGCGAGCTGCTCTTCCTGCCCGCGACCCGCGAGGAGAGGTACCGGGCCCTGGCCTTCATCGACATGTTCGGGCTCCGGGCGTCCAAGGCCCTCGCCGGGGGTGCCATGCTGGTTCTCCAGGGCCTCGTCGTGGTCCATGACACCGGCGACCTCCGCTGGTATATGATCGTCACCGCCGGCCCCGTCGCCGGATGGATCGCGTGTACGCTCTGGCTGGCGCGGCGGCACGGGCGGCGCCGATGAGGGTGGGTCAGGTGATGCGAACCGGCTCCCGTGCGGTCCCGGGGGGGCTCCTCCTGGTGCTCCTCCTGCTGGTCCCCCCCGCGGCCCCGGCGTCCGCGACCCCGGAGGTGCGGGTCTCCCTCGTGACCATGTTCCCGGGGGACCGGCTCTTCACGGGCTTCGGCCACATCGCGCTGCGCCTGCGCCGCGCGGACGCGGACATCTCGGTGGACTACGGCACCTACGACACCTCCGATCCCCTCATGGGCTGGAACTTCCTGGTGGGGAAGCTCGACTACTACTGCTCCCGGACCCGCTTCGACGACATGATCTCCTGGTACCGTGACGACTTCGGCGGGATCATCGAGCAGGAGCTGGCCCTCTCCCCCGCGGAGGTCCGCCGGCTCCTGCACCGGATCGTCGCGGACCTCGCCCTGCTCTCCCCCGAAGGCCCGGTGTCCCCCGCGACCCTGGACGCCGCGGTCGAGCGCCTCTTCACCGACCCCTCGGTGACGCACACCACCTACCGCTACCACCACTTCCACAACAACTGCTCCACCAAGCTCCGGGATCTCCTGGACGAGGTGATGGGGGGCGCGCTCGGGGCCCGCACCCGGGAGGGCCCCGCGGGGGTGTCCCTGCGGGACCTGATCAACGCGAGCCTCCATCCCCCCCGCTTCGCGGCCACCCGCTGGCTCGTCTACGGCCTCCTCAACGGGGAGATCGACCAGCCCGCGACCCGCTGGGAGCAGATGTTCCTGCCCTGGTTCCTGGCGGAGGAGCTGCGGGGCCTCGCCACGGAGGCGGGGCCGCGGGTCACCGCGGAGCGGGTCCTCGCGGGCCGCCACCTCGACGCGCCGCCCCTCCCCTCCCCCTGGCCCGGCGTCCTGGCCCTGGCGCTCCTGGCCCTGGTCTTCGCCGCGCCGGGGATCCTGCGCCGGGGACGCCGTCCCCTGGCGCTCCTGTGGATCGCGGCGGGCCTGGCCGCGACGTTCTATGCCGCGGTCCTGCTGGTGGCCTGGGGCTTCTCGCCCTATCCCGAGACCCGGCCCAATGCGACGGTGCTCTTCTTCCACCCCGGGCACCTCGCGCTGGTGTGGGGGGGGCTGGTCCTGTGGAGGCGGCCCCGGGTCCCCTGGCTCGAGGCCTGGCTCCTGGCGGGGGTGGCGGTGTCGTCCCTGGGCGTCTTCGCGCACCTCCTGGGGCTCCTGGACCAGGAGATCCTGCCGTACGGCCTGGGGACCCTCGTCGTTGCGGCCGCGGGGTGGTGGTCCCTGCGGCGCCTGGCCCCCCGGGGCTCCGGAGGCGCGGCATGAAGACCCTGTGGGCGCCCTGGCGCATCGGCTTCATCCTCGGAGGGAAACCCGTGAGCTGCTTCCTGTGCGAGGAGCCCCGGCGGGGGCCCTGCCCCGAGTCCCTGGTGCTGGCGGTGACCCCCCACGCGGTGGTGATGCTGAACCGCTACCCTTACTCCAACGGGCACCTGCTGGTGGCGCCCCTCCGGCACGTGTCCAGGCCCTCGGACCTGGACGCCGCGGAGCGGATCGGGCTGCACGAGCTCCTGGTGACCTCCATGGATCTCCTCGCGGACGCCTTCCGCGTGGAGGGCCTCAACGCGGGGATGAACCTCGGGAAGGCCGCGGGGGCGGGGATCGCGGATCACATCCACTGGCACCTGGTGCCCCGCTGGATCGGGGACACCAACGCCATGACCGTGGTGGGGGAGACCCGGGTGATCCCCGAGGCCCTGGAGGCCTCATGGGAGAAGCTGCGGCCCTGCTTCGCGCACCTTCATCGGCCGGAGGGGGAATGATCGGGTTCCTGCTCCTCCTGGTGGTCCTGGCAGGCTTCGCGGCGGGGGAGATCCTGCGCTTCTCGGCCGTGAACCGTGCGGCCGACCGCGGGCTCTTCCCCTACCCCCTGGAGCGGCTCCGCCGCCGCATGACCCTCTTCGGCCTGCTCTTCGCCAGCGTGACCCTGCTCCTGCTGGCCGGCGGGCGGGAGGAGCCTCCCCTCTGGTCTGTACCGCTCCTGCTGGTCTTCCTGGTGTGGGCCATGGTCCTGGGGTTCCGGGATCTGCGGGAGACCCTCCGGGCCCACCGGGACTCCAGGGTGCGCCTCGCACGGCAGATGATGGAGGGGCTGAAGCGGCGTCCCTGATCAGGAGGGGCGGGAGGAGGAGGTCTCGCGCACCAGCGCGGCCACGAGCTCCTCCACGGGGGCATCCGCCAGGGCCGGGACCGCGGGAGAGAGACCCCGGGCCTCGGGGCCGAGGCCCGCCTTGCGGCGGGACTTGAGGAGGGGGTCGAGCCAGGCCTCCGGGATCCGTCGCGCGCCCCCGAGCCAGGTCGCGCGCTGCTGGATGCCCGCCACGTGCTCGGCCAGCTCCAGCCGCAGGTAGGCCTGCTCCAGGTCCGCGCCGAGGGCCACGGGGCCGTGGCTGCTCAGGAGGATCACGTCGAAGAGGCGCGCCAGGGCCTGGATCTGCTGCTTCGCGGGCAGGGAGCCGGGCAGCGCGGGGGGGGCCAGGGGGATCCGGGGGCCAAGGCTCACCACGGCCTCCGGCAGGATCGCGGGGTCCACTTCGAGGCCCGCCACCGCGAAGCTGCAGAGCACGGGACAGTGGGCATGCACCACCGCGTGCACGTCGTCGCGCACGCGGTAGGCTTCCAGGTGGAGATACAGCTCCGAGAAGGGGCGCCGCGCGCCGCTGAGCACCTTGCCGGAGGCTCCGTCCAGCACGAGGACATCCTCTTCCCGGACGTCGCCCTTGGAGACCGCGGTGGGCGTCGCCAGGACGCGGCCTCCCTCCAGGCGCACCGTGACATTGCCGTCGTGGTTGGCCACCCAGCCCCGCTCCCACAGGCGGCGGGAGATCCGCGCGACCTCCCGCCGCAGGGCCTGGACGTTCACGCGCCGACCCCCGCAGCGTCCACCTCGTCCACGACCCCCACCACCAGGGAGCGGATGGGGCAGATGGAGCGCTGGAGGATCTGGCGGACCCCGTTGCCCTCGCGCAGGACGAGGACCACGTCCCCCTCACCGCTCTGCACCGTGTCCACCGCGAGGAAGGTCTCCCCCGCGGGCCGGAGGTGCGCGTCCAGGGGCTGGATCACGTAGAGCTTCATCCCCAGGTAATCGGGGTGCTTGATGGTGGACACCACGGTGCCCAGGACCCTCCCCAGGACCATCTCAGCCCTCCGGCGTCACGTCCACGGAGTCCACGATGCCCACGATGGCGTGATCCACGGGGACGAACCACGGATCCAGCGCCAGGGCCGCCTCCCGGGACAGGACCATGAAGACCCGGTCTCCGGGGCCGGCCATGACCGTGTCCACCGCCACCACCGCGTCCCCCACGGGGCTGCCGTCGGACTCCAGGGGCTGCACCAGGAGGAACGTCTTGCCCTCCAGGCCCTGGGCCCGCTGGACGGCCACCACCGCGCCGAGCACCTCTCCCAGGATCATCGGCACCTCCGCTGCGGGGGATTCTCCCCGGGTCCCGCCCGGGTGTCAAGGGTCCCGGAGCCCCGGCCGAAGCCCCCCGGCGGACCCCGGTGGACGGGTGGGTGGCCCGATGGTGCAGGACACGCGTTTTATGCAGCATGGGATGGTCCTCATGCAGTGCGCGAAATGTTCGTAAAACTCCTTGACTTGCTTGTTGTGTTTGCCTACAACGTACTCTGTGCTTGCAGGTTGAGTGCAAGTCTATGCGATTGAGAGCCGGCCCCTGGCGGCCAGGAGGTGCCCGTGAAGGCGCTGTATTCTCTGGTTGTTCTTGCCGTGGCGGTCCTCTGGTGTGAGGGTGTGCTCGCGCAGGGAATCGCATATCCATACGGTATCACCGAGGAGGAGCGGCTCCTGGAGGAGGCCCGCAGCGACAAGAAGCCCTTCCCCATCGGCGTCTCCGGGGGCATCTCACAGACCATCGGCGGCGGCACCTTCATCCGCGACCCGTACGTCCGGCGGCCGTCCGTGGACCTGAGCTTCTCCGTGTCGCCCTTCTGGCGCATCACCCCCCTCATGCGCCTCTCCGCGGGGGTCGGCGTGAGCACCACCCTGGTGGAGAACTACGACTCCGGCAACACGCGGCCCAACCAGTGGTACGTCTCCGACACGAGCCTCTCCTTCTCCCACGCCCAGATCTACAAGATCCCCGTGGCGGAGATCGGCATCAGCGCGGGCCTCAGCCTGGGCTTCCCCTCGAGCCTCCAGAGCCAGTTCCGCTCCCTGATCATGAGCGTGCGGGGCAACATCGGCCTCTCCCGCTCCGTGGGCCCCGTCTACTTCGGCTACGGCTTCGGCTTCTTCAAGAACTTCAACCAGTACACCATGCCGATGCTGGATCGCAAGAAGGTGGGCGACAAGGTGATCCTCGCCCACTACCGGGGCAACGAGCAGCTCACCACGGACCTGGTGGCCGTGGGGGGCCTCAACACCAGCTTCGGCCTCTCCAACAGCTTCACCGTGAGCTGGAGCATCATCGACGAGCTGTCCCTGGCGGTGCAGTACTCCCTCACCCACGGATGGACCTACGGGTCCTATCCCAAGGACGAGCTCTCGTCGGAGTACGCGCACGGCGGCATGAGCCGGCGGGACGGCCAGAGCGGCGTCATCGACCTGAGCTACAGCTTCAACCCCTACGTGTCCGCGTCCCTGGGCATCCAGACCGCGGTCGCGCCCAAGACCGCGGACAACAAGGCGTTCATCTTCCCCTTCGCGAACTTCTCCAACAACTGGCGGAACAACACCGGGATCTACATCTCGGTGGGGGCCCGATACTAGAACCGGCGGCAGGACGACCGAACACGGAAGGCAGGAGGTCGATCTCATGAGTCATGCAAGGCACTTCATGCGCACCGGGCTGCTCGCGGTCCTCGTGCTGTGGCTGCTTGGCTGCGCCACGGAGGTCGGGGACATCGACCGCACGGAGCCCGACAAGATCCGCAAGGCGGACCTCCGGGGCGTGTGGTACATGGTCCTCACCGTCGTGGACGCGCCGGTGCCCACGCCGTTCACCTTCAACGGTGAGATGAACTTCGGCGGCGGCGTGAAGGTGATCTTCGACGTCCAGGAGGACTACCTCGTCGCCTACCCGATCTCCGAAGTGTACATCACCGGCGCGGAGAAGCCCTGGAAGAAGGGGAAGATCCGCAACTACTGGGACGAGGGCAAGAGCGACGAGTTCCTCGAGATCTACATCGGCCAGCCCGTGGCCGCGTACGAGATCGAGAGCCACTTCGACGTGATCCGCCAGTACAACCCCCAGACCGGGGACCAGTCCAACGTCATCGTGGAGAACACGTCGGACCGGTACTGGTACCAGCGGGAGTACCTCCGGGTGAACTGGGCCAGCAACTCCGTCAAGGACCTCATGTTCCTGGCCTCTGTGGAGGCCAGCTCCGTGGACTACTACGTCCAGGAGTACGAGGTGGACAATCCCGACCGCTTCGAGATGACGGAGGAGTCCATCAACTTCGTCTCCAAGATCTACGCACAGCCCGCGAGCGCCTCCTCCTGCTCCATCTACGGCATCGCCCCGTATGACTGCGCGGGCGCGGTGATCAAGGTCCGCACGTCCTTCCGCAAGGTGGATCCCAACAACGACTACATCCCCCTGCGGTACCCGGAGTACGACCACCAGGACCGCTTCGGCTTCTTCCTCACGGAGAAGTACGGCTACGACGTCAACAGCGGCATCACCCTCGAGAGCAAGACCTGGCTGGCGAACCGCTGGAACCTCTGGGAGTCCTCCCGGACCGGGGTCCCCCTGCATCCGGAGGAGGGGAGCGAGGAGCTGGTGCCCTGCCGCGAGGACGTGGACTGCGAGGGCCTGCACGAGGGCCTGGTGCACTGCATGGTCGAGGAGTGGTGGGGCGAGGGGCACTGCGTCACCTGGGACGCGCTCCCCCACAAGGACCGCACCCCCAGGCCCGTCGTCTACCACATGAACACCTCCTGGCCGAAGCAGCTGCTCCGTTCCGCGTACTCCGTGTCCGACCAGTTCGGCGCCGCGTTCACGGAGACCGTGTCCTGGCTCAAGCTTTACTCCCAGAAGGGCCTCAACGACCTGCGCTACTGCGAGACCAACGCGGACTGCGCCGCGCACGCCATCGCGGACTTCGACATCGCCAGCATGCACGCCAAGGCCTGCGCCACGGACGAGGACTGCGGGGCCTCCGTCGGAGACGATGTGAAGTTCCTCTTCTCCTGCCGGGAGGGCGCCTGCGTCCAGGCCCAGCAGTGCCAGGCCAACATCCCCTGCCCCCTGGGCCAGCAGTGCGTGGGCAAGGTCTGCGAGGACGCGGACGGCCCGGTGGTGAAGCCCGTGGAGCTGGCCGGCGCGTACACCGTGTTCCTCTCCAGCCAGGACGGCCTGCCCTTCGCGCACACCAGCCAGGACGAGCAGATCGCCACGGAGGCCGGCAAGGCCCTGGTGCGCGTCGTGAACCTGTCCAAGGCCGAGGCCATCCAGATCGAGGGCCCCGACGGTCCCCTCTGCGGCGGCGCGACCTTCTCCTATCCCCTGGGCACGACCTTCGTCGCAGGGGAGTGCAACGTCCCCGCGGGCGGCCCCGGCACCTACCGGGCCATGGCCGGCGGCGAGGAGCTGGCCCGCTTGGAAGGGGTCGTGCTCTCCACCGCGGACGTCACCACCTTCGTCTTCACGGGGACCGGCCAGGGCCACGACCTCTTCGCCACCGCGGCGACCCTCCAGGACCTCGGCGGCCGCGGGGTGCGCTTCGTCCACGCGGCGCCGGGCATGGCGGGCGTGGACTTCTCCCTCAACGGCGGCCTCCGGTCCGGGGACGTCCGCTACGGCCAGGGCACGGACTACACCGGCGCGCGGGAGGGTGCGAACCGGGTGGTGCTGGTGCACACCGGCGACACCGGCGACGTCACCTGCTACTCGGATCACGGCATCGGCACCTGCACCGGCTGGCGCACGGAGCTGACCGACCAGGACATGAAGGATCTCGCAAAGATCCGCAAGGGCCTCCCCCTGATGTTCGCGGTGTGCGAGTTCGAATGGAACGG
>Ga0194112_10007138_pt1 | contig 14565 bp, 9 predicted proteins | sample TA2MahC400mmetaG_FD_146191 | JGI IMG/M metagenome (GOLD analysis project Ga0194112, IMG submission 146191) | Freshwater microbial communities from Lake Tanganyika, Tanzania - TA2015016 Mahale Deep Cast 400m | ecosystem: Environmental > Aquatic > Freshwater > Lake | place: Tanzania: Lake...
CTGGTATCTGGGCTGGCCGCGCATTCGCAGTTGGCTCATCTACGGCTTGCTGGTCTTGTTGGGCTATCTGGGGGCGGCCGTGCCGTTGTCGGCCGGGTTAGCGATGCTCATTGGCTGGCAGCGACCGGGCGTGACGATACTGGTTCTGCTGGCAGTCCTGCTCCTTCTTGCGCCGGCCGCGTTTTGGCTGTCTCGCCGGTCGGTGGCGCGGCTCGACGAAATGGAGGACTACCACCATCGCGGTCGGCTGGCCGACGACCTCCTCCCCAGCCAATTCAGCGTCCGTAAGCTGGCGTGGCTGGCCGGCGCGGGCGCGTTGCTCGGTGGGCTGCTCGGCTGGCGGTTTGGCGGGCTACGGCCGCACGATGCAACGGCGCTGTGGGCGCTGGCCGGCGCCGTCGCCGGCGCGGTGGCCGGCGGCTTGCTGGCAGCGGAGGGCGGCGGTGGCCCAACCCTCTCCGGCCGGTTCTGGCGGGGCGGGACGCTGGCCGCCAGCCCGACGTATGCCATTCTGCGCAGCGTGCTCGTGGCGCTGGCCGGCGCCCTGCTGGGTCTCTTAGCCGATGGATTGGTCCCGCCCACAGGCATCCGGCCGGAGATCGCCGTAGGAGGCGCCCTGCTCGGTCTACTGATGGGCAGCGAAAGCCACCGTTGGCTGAGCCTCCGGCTGCGCTGGCTGCTGATGCAGGCGCGGTTGGGGGCATGGGCGATCCTCGGGGCCTATGCCGCGCTCAGCATCGTGAGTCTGCTCCGGTGGCAGGCGCCCTGGACGCTGCTCGGCTACGGCTACCTGGGTTGGCGCTTCATCAGCGTGTCCGAGTTGCTCTGGTTGGTTGTCTACATCGTAGCGGCCACTCTGGGCGCACTGGGCGGCCTGTGGGCAGCCGAAGGCGCTGGGCAGCCTTGGGGCAAGGCCCCGCGCCTGTTCGTCGGGCTGGCCGGGCTCCAGTTGGCAGCCAGCCTGCTGGTCTACATTATCTTCAGCCTGTTGACGAGCGCGTTGCGCGATGCCGGATTGCACATGTGGATCAACTTGCTGGTCGTCCTGGCCGCGTCGGCCGGCATGGCCTGGGCCTTGCGCTTTCGTCGGCCGCAGGTCGAAGCGGCCCTGGCCAAAGCAGGCCGCGCCCTGACCGCGGGCTGGGATCGCATCGTGGCCCTGCTGCCAGGCGCGTTGCGCGGGGCCTGGCGCCGGCTCTTCGGCGCGGCGCCGAGCCTGGGGCCGAGCAAGCGCATCTGGCGGCTGCCGGCCATCCGACTGCCCGGTGCAGTGACCTTGGGCCACTGGCGCGCGACGCTGGCCTCTCTCACCCTGGCCGAGCTTTCGGCCGAGATGACCCTGCCCCTGGCGATCGCCGCGACGGGTGTCGCCGTGATCGTTCAGCACGTGCTGGCGAACTTCGTCATCATGCTGATCGTCGGACTGGGGACGCTGCTGTTGTATGCCCTGCTCGTGCTTGTGGTGTTGGTCGTGATCGTGGCCGGGGTGCGGTACCTGCGAAATCGCTGAGCGGTGTCGGACACTTCCGGCGCGCTTCGGGCCTGAACGTTGCAGCTTATTCACCGAACGTTCCCGTGGGAAACGAACGATGTTGACTCGTGGCGCAATGCTGCAAAACCGCTATCGCGTGATTCGCCAACTTGGGGGCGGCGGCCAGGCTATCGTGTATCTGGCCGAAGACCTCAATCTGGGGGTTCAGCGCGCGGTCAAGGAGCTATTGCCCGATCCGGCTGTCACGCCGCAAGAACGACAGGCTGCTTATGACCAGTTTCGCGTCGAGGCGCGCATCCTGGCAAGCCTGAACCATCCTAACCTGGCTCGCGTGTGGGATCACTTCCAGGTGGGCGACAACGCCTACCTGGTGATGGACTACATTGATGGGCAGACGCTACAAGAGGTTCTGGATCAGACGCCCGGTTTTTTGCCCGAGGCGGCCGTGTTGCGTTGGGCCGGCCAGCTTTGCGACGTGCTGGACTACCTGCACCGGCAGCCGCTGCCCATCATCTTCCGCGACCTGAAGCCGTCCAACGTGATGCTCGACCGCAGCGACACGGTTAAGCTGATTGACTTCGGGATCGCCCGTCACTTCAAAGGAGGTAAGGCGGCCGACACGGTGAACATGGGCACGCCGGGCTATGCTCCGTTGGAGCAACACGGCCGGGGGCAGACGGACGCCCGTTCGGACATCTACGCCTTAGGCGCCACCCTCTACCACCTGCTGACCAAGCACGAGCCGGAGCCGGCTCCAGTACGGGTGATCCCTGGTCAGCCCGACCCGCTTCGACCCGCCCGCGCGTACAGCTCCAGGATCACGCCAACAACCGAGGCGGCATTGGAGCGAGCTTTGGCCGCCGATCCGGGCCAGCGGTTCCAGAGCGCGCGGGAGATGAAGCACGCCCTGACCGGGCGACCAGTCGTGAGAGGTCAGAGCGAGCGCCGATGGATCCTAGTGGGGGTGGCGATGTTCTTCGTGGCTGGCCTGGTATACTTGCTCATGAAGCTGGATATGCTTGACTTCGTCCGTCGGGTGAGTAGTATCCCATATCCCTCGCCTGCCGTGGTCGTAATGGCTTCCGACACGCCCACTCTCGCATCGCCGTTGCCCATTGCGACCCATACGGCCATATCTGCTTTCATGGCGACGTCCACCTTGTCTGGGGGCAAGATACCGACAACCGTGCTTGCACCAACACGGGTTGTGACACTGACACCGCTGCTCACATCACGATCTACAGCGCCAGAGGCGGCGAAGGCGACATCCACGCCCACCATGCAGTCCACAGCAACGCCAACGCGTATACCGACACCAACGCACGCACCGACGGTCCTCCCCAGCCGGTCAAGCAATACACCAACGCCAAAACCTACGCTTGGGTCGCGGCTCGTAGAGGAGACACCCGCGCCTCGTATCGAAACGACCAGAATCCCCGAGCTGATCGAGTTCAAGATAGCTATCGGCGAATACCGGCTGGCCGAGAAAGCGGCACTGAGGAGGTTGGACCCGGCCGCGATCGAGCAACTGCCCACCTTTGCCCACGGCGAAGCGCTGGCGGCTGTCATGGAGCGTATCGAGCAACTCAAAGCCGACGGGTTGTATCAGGAACTGAGTGTCCAACAACTGGATATACAGCAGGTCGTCCTGCGCGACCATCGGACAGCCGGGGCGTTGGTGCAGGAGCGGTATAGCCTGCGAACCTACCGAGCTGCTGTTGATGGAGATCGCTTGATTGATGAGGAGGTGTTCGAGGGGGTGGTTGTCTATGGTCTGATCTATGCGGATTGGCGCTGGAAAGTAGAACGCATCCGTCTGATGTAGAATGCCAGGTTGTAGAAGCCAGGGAGAAAAGAAGCCATGACACGCACAGCTTATTTAGGTCTGCTGATCGGCATGATCAGTGGAGTAGCACTAGGGACATGCTTGGTGAGTTGTGCTCCGAGTGTAAGCGTAAGACCTCTGCCATCAGAGACGATGACAGCGGAGCCAACGGCTATCCAACTCACGAAAACTGCCCAGGCAGAGGCGGTGCAGAGAATCGAAACAGCGTTGGCAGCAACACCCAATGTGGAGGCTACTGCCAGGAAGTTGGCGAAACTCTATGTCGCCGAGACAGCAGAGGCAATGACGAGAGTGGCAATCGCGCCCACCGTTGGAATACCGCGGACGGTTGACATGTCTCCAACTAATACGCCTTCAGTAGCCGTGCCGCCCTCGCCAACACCATCGCTTCCTACACTGACGCCCATTCCACCTACACCAATGCCGCTGGGTTCAACGCCCAAGCCAGCTCCTGCCTCTCGAGGCCTCTTGGCCTATACTGTTACTAAGACCTTCCGCAAGGATTACCGCATTGAGCTCATCAATACGGACGGAAGCGGGCATAGGGTACTGGTGGAACTGGCCAGTGAGCCTTCGTTCTCCCCAGATGGACGGCAAGTGATCTTCTATTCCTGGCCAGGGGGACTGGAAGTGATGAATCTGGATGGAAGCAATCGGCATCGCGTTGTAAATGATGGCGAGGCGGCGTTCCCGGCTTGGTCACCGGATGGCAAATCCATCGCCTTCCACTCAGTGCGCGGCCGATCTGGCCGCTTTGATATCTATATTGTCCGGGCTGATGGTTCTGGCGAGCGGATGCTGGTGGACGGCGAACAGGCAGCCTGGTCACCTGATAGCAGCCGGCTGGTGTACAAGGGATGCGCAGGGAGCCTCTGTGGCCTGATGGTCGTCAATGCCGATGGTACCGGCAAACGACGGCTTACAACCTGCGACAAGTGCGCTAACGATGGCAATGCCGACTGGTCGCGAGATACCAATCGCATCGTATTCACGTCGGAGCGGGATGGCAATCACGAGATCTACGTCATGGACCCCAATGGCAATGGTCAGACACGACTCACCCAGCATCCAGGACCGGACGCGTTGGCCGTTTGGCTCCCGGGTGGCCAGCAGATCGCCTTTCGCTCCTTGCGAGATGGGCAGTGGGGCATCTACATCATGAACGCTGATGGAAGCGGCGCACGCAAGCTAACCGAGGCGCGGGTGGATCCCAACCGCTGGATCTGGGAGAAGATGGCTGTTGCTCGATGATATACTGCTCGGAAATCAAATGAGTGCATTGGCGTCGAGGCCTCGGCTTGACTTTAATGCACTGAATTCATTTCCGATCAGTATAGGGGTCGGGGGCAAGGGGAGTGGAGGGGGAATTCGGCTCATAAGGCCGATGGACCTTGGGCTGCCAGATTACAGTCATACCGTATCTGGAGAGTGTGTAGGCCCATCGTCGTCACATAACCTCGTCAGCCCAAGAAAGGAGCGGAACGATGAATGCAAGGAGTTAGGCGGGGCATGGGCAGCCCGTTACAAGCTTTTTTGATCTGCTGTGAACACGCGACGGCAAGAGCCGTCAGAGAACAGACCGGCTGAGCTATAGCCTTACTACGATAGCACAGGAGGAACGAATGGCTGGAGAAGTCAATCTTACATGCACTTTGGGCAAACCCAACGTGCCGGTTACCAACACCCCGCAGTTGGCCTACTTGCTGATCGAGGCCAGGCCCACGGGCGCTGTCGCCAACGTGCAGATGCCCGTGAACTTCAGCCTGGTGCTGGATCACAGCGGCTCGATGAGCGGCGAGAAGCTGCACAACATGAAGGAAGCCGTGAAGCTGGTTCTGGATCAGATGCAGCCCCAGGACTATGTTGCGCTGACCATCTTCGACGACAACGCCAAAGTGGTCACGGCCAGCCAGCCTGTGGCCAATAGGGCTCAGCTCAAGTCACTGGTGGATCAGATCCGTGACCAGGGCGGCACTGAGATGTCAAGAGGGATGCAGCTAGGGCTGGCCGAGGTGCAAAAGGCGCTGGCGCCGACGCGCGTCAGCCGTATCTTGCTCCTCACTGACGGCCAGACTTATGGCGATGAGGATCGTTGCAAGCAGTTAGCGGCCGACGCGGGGCGCTTGGGGGTGCCGATCACTGCCCTGGGCCTGGGTGATGACTGGAACTCTCAATTGCTCGACGCCATCGCTCAGGCCAGCGGCGGCGAGTCCGATCAGGTGGATGCGCCGACCAAGGTGCAGCAGGTCTTTCAGAAAGCCTTGCAGAGCATGAAAGGCACCGTGATCAATAACGCCCTGCTTATCCTGCGGCTGGTCGGAGGCATCACCCCGCGCCAGGTGTGGCGGGTAATCCCGCTGATCGCGCAGTTGAGCCCCAAGTCCCTCTCTGACCGCGATGTGCAGGTGCCGCTGGGCGACCTGGAGAAGGATACCGGTCAGGCCGTGCTGGCGGAGCTGATGTTGCCTGTCCGCCCTGCCGGCCGTTATCGCATCGCCCAGGCCGAGGTGAGCTACGACGTGCCGGCCGCCCGTATCGTTGGCGAGAAGGTGCGCAGCGACGTACTCCTGGCCTTCACCGACGACGCGTTATTGGCGCAGCAGTATGATCCGCGCGTCATGAACCTGGTCGAGAAGGTGACCGCGTTCAAGCTGCAAACCCGCGCCCTGGATGAAGCGCAGGCGGGCAATCTGGCGGGCGCCACGCAGAAGCTGCGAGCGGCCGCCACGCGGCTGCTGGAGATGGGCGAAACCGACCTGGCTGCGGCCGCCCAGGCAGAAGCTCAGCGGCTGGAACAGGGGCAGGGCCTATCGGCGGCCGGCGCCAAGAAGCTCCAGTATCAGACCCGCAAGCTGACCCAGAAGCTGGATTCGTAAGGTCCCCAATCACCAATCTACCACTCTACCAACTCACCGAATGGGAGGCAACAATGATCACTTGTCCACAATGCAGCACGCAGAACCAGCCTGGGGCGATGTTCTGCGACAACTGTGGCGCCAGTCTGGCTGGCGCGGCTCCGCGCCCTGCGCCAGCCGCGGCGGTTGGCGCGCCGGCCGCGGGAGGAGGCGCAGTCTGCCCATCCTGCGGCAAGGCTGTCATTCCCGGCGAGGCGTTTTGCGATGACTGCGGCGCGGCCATCACTGCGGCGGCTGCGCCAGTGCAGCCCGCAACTCCTGCCCTGCGACCGGCTGTGGTTCCACCCGCGGCGGTTGCGCCCCCACTGGCCGCGGGCATGGCAAAGTGCAGCGCGTGCGGCCAGCTCAACCCGGCGGGCCAGGCGTTCTGCGACAACTGCGGCGCGTCGCTCGCGGGCCTGCCGGCGCCGGCCGTAGGGCCGGTTGTCGCGCCGCCCCCTGTGGTTGCGCCGCCGCCGGCCCAGCGGCCGCGGCTGGTGGTAGCAGCCAGCGGCGCTCAGTTCGACCTGAGCGGCAAGACCCAGGCCATCATCGGCCGTGAAGACCCGGTGAGCGGCATCTTCCCAGAGGTGGACCTGACCCCGCATGGCGGCGATGCAGGCGGCGTCTCCCGGCGGCACGCCAAGCTGGCGTTCAACGGCTACCAGTGGACGGTCGAAGACCTGAACAGCACCAACAACACGTTCGTGAATAACCAGAAGCTGAACCCAGGCGCGCCGCAGCCGCTCAACCACGGCGACCAGGTGCGTTTGGGCAAGGTGGTACTGACGTTCCAGACGGCGTAAATCACATCAAAGGAAGCTGGGTTGGACAGCAGCCTTGAGCCGAACAGCTTGGGACTGCTGTCCAGAGCATGTTGAGATTCTTCAAAGAATCGGGAGCGCACAACCTGCCGCTCATCGCCATTGAGTAGACGCCATGATGATGTTTTGCTCAAGATGTGGAGTAATCCATCGCCCAGAAGCGCGCTTTTGCAGCGCTTGTGGCGCTCTGTTGGGCGCGCAAGCGCTTGCGCTCGGTGCAACCATACAAGGACGTTATACCATCCTGCGGAAAATCGGACAGGGTGGCATGGGTGCGGTCTACGAGGTGGCCGATCTACGGCTGCACAGCAAGGCGATGGCACTGAAGGAGCTTTCAGACGCGGCGTTGACCGACCAGCAAGAGAAAGCTACAGCCATTGCGTTTTTTGAGCGCGAGGCACAGCTACTGGCCCAACTCGATCATCCCAACATTCCCAGGGTGACCGACTTCTTCACCGAGGCCGGCAGGCACTACCTTGTGATGGAGCTGGTATCAGGTGAGGATTTGGAGGCTTGTCTGGCTCGCCGGGGCCGACCGTACAGCGAAGCCGAGGTGTATGACTGGACGCTGCAATTGTGTGACGTACTGGCATATCTGCATCGTCAGAATCCTCCCATCATCTTCCGCGACCTGAAGCCCGGCAACATCATGCTCACGCCACAGGGCCAACTCAAGCTGATTGACTTCGGCATCGCGCGCTTGTTCCGGCCCGGCAAGATCAAGGATACGCTGGCGATGGGCACAGTGGGTTATGCGCCGCCGGAGCAATACGGCACGGGGCAGACCAATGCCCGCTCTGACATCTATAGCCTGGGGCTCACGCTGCACCATCTGCTGACCGGTTACGATCCGGCAACGACTCCATTCGTGCACCCGCCGGTTCGGCAACTCAACCCGCTGATCTCGAGCCGGATGGAACGAGTCATCGCGAAAGCGACTCGGGCAGACCCAAACTTGCGATACGGCAGCGTTGCAGAGATGCTGGAGGATCTCGTTGGAGGCGCAGTTGCGCTTCCGCCGACTGTGGGTCCGGCGATACCTGGTCCGCCATCTTCTCCTCCCATTGCTGCCGGATGGACGATGAAGCTTCCGGTCAGCCTTGATTCCATCAAAGCAAGGCTCTTTGCCGAAAGCCGGGAAGGGATTGTCAACAACATCGTGCGTGCGATCGGGCAGATTAACCCTGAAGTAAGCGGCATGACGATCATGCTCCGGGGAATTGGGGGCTTTGGCGGTACCACGATTGCCACTCGCGTCAGGGATAGGATCCTGCGCAACAAAAGAGCCTTGACCTTGGTTGCCACATTGGATCTATCGAATGCAGGGCCTTCGATTGACCTGCACGAAACTCTGGAGGATCTCACGCAATCCTTCAGGCGTAGTGGGATGAGTAACCGTAGGCTTCAGAGCATCTTGCGCCCAGTCTCGCATTCAGGTAACCTGCCGGCGCAATCAAGGCCTGGCGAAGAAGTGTTCCGTCAGCGATACCTGGCCAGCTTGCGTACGCTTCTGGAGCGTCGCTTCAACGAAGGCGAGTTGCGCACTTTCTGCTTCGAATTGCAGATAGAATACGATCATCTGCCTGGCAACAGCATGGCAGACAGGGCTCGCGAGTTGGTGACATACTGCGAGCGGCACGGGCGCATGCACGACCTCACCCAGACCGGTACAAGGCTCCGTCCAGATATCATGTGGCCTGAGCTTATTCCAGTGAAACTGGAGCTGATCACCTCGCCTGCACAGGGAACACCCAGGCAGCTAGTTGCCTATTCATTAGAAACATTGAAGGAATTGGTGGATCAACTACTCCTCCACGGTATCCGTGTTGTACTGGTGTTCGATAAGCTGCGGCACATAGAGACGTTGAGATCACTGCTCGGTGTTACCTCCAGAGGGGGGGTGTATACGATAGTGGTCGCCAACATGGACGACTATACACCCTGGTGTCGGCAGTCTCCAGATTTGGTCAAGCAGTTCTCCAAGAAGGATTTCTATGTGCCTTGTGTCTGGGATCTTGCCCCTCGGCTGTGTACAGACCTGACACTGGCAGATTCTGACTGCGAATCTCCGGAATTCCGCATCTTGCAGCGGTATCTGGAATACAAGGGCCGCGGCATTCCCGACGAGCTTGTCAGGGCACTCGATCCGTTTCATGATCCCGCGCCATCGTCCTCCTCCATGCTGAACCGAATCGCTGGCAAGTCAGTCTCCGACAAGCTCAGGATCACACCCGAGCAATGGCCTGAGATCATTCGCTGTGCTGAATTGCAGGAGACCCTGGAACGATGCTGGAGCGACGTATTCGGAGTGCAGGGAATTCCTCCCCTGCAATCGCTCAGTCAGGGAGCGGCTGATCGATCGCGGATTGCTGTCTATGACTTGTCGGACTGGCTGCTTGAACACGCCGAACAAGGGATGAGAGTTGGCCAGAATACAGTTTTGAACTGGGCGGCAGCCAAGCTCAAACTGCCGTTCGATACTAGCGTTTCCCGCAAAGTGATCGCGCGATTCATCAACTTCCTTGTGCAAGAAAGGAAGATCACAGTCACAAATCAAGGATTGGATCTGTCAGGCATGTTGACAGCAGCCAGACCTGGCTGAGATTGTGTCCCGAGGCAGTCAACCAGAGAGTTCACACATGCTTCAATGCCCCAACTGCCACACTATCAACAAGCCCGCAGCCCGCTTCTGCAATAGCTGCGGCGCGCCATTAAGCGGCAGCCAGACCATCGCGCTGGGCGGCGTGGTGCAGGGTCGCTACACCGTGATCCGGCTGCTCGGCCAGGGCGGCATGGGCGCCGTCTACCAGGTGGCCGATAGCCGGATCGGCGGCAAGCTGCTGGCCATGAAGGAAATGTCCGACGCGGCGCTCACCGATCCACAGGAAAAGGCCGCGGCCATTGCCGCCTTCGGCCAGGAAGCACAATTGCTGGCGCGGCTGGATCACCCGAACATCCCCAAGGTCTCGGACTTCTTCACTGAGAACCAGAAGCATTATATCGTGATGGAGTTCGTGCCAGGTGAGACGTTGGAGAATCGGCTGGCGCGCCAGGCTGCGCCGTGCGGTGAAGCGGATGTGCGCAACTGGGCGCTCCAACTGAGCGACGTGCTGGAATACCTGCATCGGCAGGTCCCCCCCGTGATCTTTCGCGACCTGAAGCCCGGCAACATCATGGTGACGCCGCAGGGGCAACTCAAGCTGATAGATTTCGGGATCGCTCGCCTGTTCAAACCCGGCAAGGCAGGCGATACGCACGTGATGGGCACGCCCGGATTCGCACCGCCGGAACAGTACGGCAAGGGTCAAACCGATGCGCGCTCCGATATCTACAGCCTCGGGGTCGTGCTGCACCACCTGTTGACGTGCTATGATCCGGCCTCGACGCCATTCAGGTTGCCTCCTGTCCGTCAGATCAGCCGCAACGTCTCTCAAGAGCTGGAGGTGATCGTCACCCGGGCGAGTCACCCCGCGGTCGCGCAGCGCTATCAAAGCGTGGCGGAACTGCGGCGCGACCTGTATGACAGCGCGCCTGCGTCTCCCATGGCGCCGATCGTGACCCCCTTGCCCGCCGCGACCCCCACCCCGGCCCGGCGCAGCGTACCTGCGTGGGTCGTCGTAGTGGTCGCCATTGCCATGCTGGGCGCAGGAGTCGTCATCGCAGATCGTATGTCTGGCAGCAGCCCGCCGACGCCCATAGTCATCGAGAAGATCGTCGTTGTGCCGCCAACGACTGCCGCTCCTGCAGCTGCCCCGACCACTCCGCAACCAGTGCCGATCTCGCCGACGGCGACGCAGCGACCAACGGCTGTTCCCATTGCGCCGTCTCTGGTCCCGACGAGATCGCCAACGCTACGGCCGGTCACACCCACCTACACGCCTGGGCCAGACTGGGCGGCCTACGAACAGGCCGTGAGAAACCAAATCATTCGCTACGGCGATACCAAGCCGGAGTTCTTTACGAATCTCAGCTCGGGCCGGCTGACCGATTTCATGGTGGATCCCGTCCTCGAAAGCCAGAAGCGCGCTATCTGCTGGCTGCGAAATGAGCGTCTATACTACACCTATGCCGACCGCCGCCTCGACATCACCGACGTGCGCTTCGAAGGCGACAGTCATGCGACTGTACTGGTCCAGATCGTGGAAACTCGTGTGCTGCGCAAACAGGATGGCGGTGTGCGCATGGACTACGGCCGCGAAAGCTATCGGGCGATCTATCAACTGCGCAGACTCGGCAACCGGTGGTACATCTACTGTCTGCAGGCGCTGGAAGAGGGTGACCCGATCCAGTGCGAGATCAAGTTCGAGGGACCCAATCCGTGTCAGCCTTGAGCCGGAATAGGCGCTCAGTGTCTCAGAGCAGCCTGGTTTCTGAACCGCCAGGAGCGACAAGCCGAATGGAAGAGACCGATCAAGCCCTCCATGGAGGACCCATCGCTGCTGAACCATTGGGACGGCATTCGGAGGCCGCAGCGCAAGTCGGTGTGGGCGATATGTTGCAGCCCCAGGAAGGGGCCGGGACCGAACGCGGCCCGGCGAGGGCGCAACCCCCATCTCCGCCGCAGTGGGCGACGGTCGCCCTGGTCGCGCTCTGGCAGCGCCGCATGCCGCTGGCCTGGCTGATCACTATCGCGACCCTATCCCTCGTGTGCGCAATCGGGGCCGCCTGGATGATCCTCAACCAGAAGCGGCTTGAGTTTCACATCGCGCTGGTGGACAGTCGTCCGACAGTCACCCCGGCGTCTGTCTGGAAGCCAGCAGATACTATCCTGCCAGCTTCGACTCTCGGCGCGCCAACGGCGACCCATCCTGCGCCGACCCCATCGGTTCAGCCGACAGAGGCGCGGCAGTCCCGCGAGGGGTCTATTTCCGAGCTGTCGGTCTCAGCAGTCGCGCTGTTGTCGCAAGCCGACGCAGCCTATCAGTCAGCCATCGGTTTGCGTGATCGCGCGGGCCTGCTTGCAGGGCTGGCTCTGCTGACCCAGGCAGAGACGGCCGACCGCTCCTTGAGTGTCCAGGCTGCGGCGCTGCGTTCGCGAATCGGCTACGCTCTGGCTGCCCTGGACAATACGGTGTACCTGGATGGATCCAATACGAGTCGCTGGGATCTTGTCGCCCCGGACGGCAAGCCGTTGATCAACCCGATTGACTTCACTATCGGCCCGGCTGGCATCTATGTGATTGACAGCGGCGCGGTGTATAGTGCTCCGTTGTCGGCTCTGGCTTCAATCGCCAAGCTCGCTCTCGCTGCGGTCCTCACACCAACGGCCGGGATCGGAGGTTTTCCGGTTAAGGAAGTGCTTGCGTTGGATGCATCCAACACCGATGGTACATTGTTCGTGCTGGACAAATCGGGCGATGTGTATCGCTATTCCGCGCCTGATCGCGCCTGGCGCCTCGAAAGCCTGGCATCGAACCAGATGACGAACCCCGATCCTGGCTATCTGAACATCGCTACCTATAACCAGCGGCTGTATCTGCTTGACCCGGCGCGCAACCAGGTCTGGCGTCATCCGTCCATCCCGAGTATGGGCTTCTTGCCAGGCAAGTTGCCGTGGCTGCTGACATCAGGCGAGCCGGACGTGAGCGCCGGGCTGGATCTGGCCGTGGATGGGGACGTGTTCGTGCTGCGGCGAGATGGGCTGATAGATCGCTATTTCCTGGAGAAGCCGTCGTACAAGCTTCAGATGAGCCAGTTCAGCCTGGCGGCCGCCAATGGGCGAAGTCACATCGTCGAGATGGAGTCTACCCCCTCCCGGCCGGTCGCCATCTTCGCATCTGATGAAGAGGTTCCCCTGTATATCGCCGACCCAGGCCGGCGCCGCGTGATTCTCCTCCATCGGGAGACTGGCGCCTTTCTGCGCCAACTCGCTGCTCCTGCCAACCCAGACTTCTCGGCATTGCATGGGATAGCTGAATGGCACAGTCGCCTCTACATGTTGGCCGGCCCGCGCCTCTACGGCTACGACACCCAGAGAGGAATCACCAACACGTTGCCCTTGACTGGTCAGCTCCCGGTCTGGCAATCGTTCACACTGCCTGATCCAGCGACCCTGCGAGCGGCCGACCTGGCTCCCAACGACCCGCGCGTGCCGGCGTTGCTGGCCACCTACCAGTTCACGATGCCGATCAAGGCCGCGCTCCTACCGGACCGCCCCGCGATCTATCCAGGTGCGCGGCGCTCCTATCGCTATGGCGTCCATGAGGGACTGGATCTCTATGAGAAGGATGTGGGCGCCGAGATCAAGATAGGCACGCCTGTCTATGCCGCGGGAGCGGGCGTGGTGGTACACGCTGACCAGGACTACACCGAGATGAGCCTGGCCGAGGTGAATTCCTTGCTGGATGAAGCTCATGCTCGCCACAATACGCCGCCGGAGACTTTGAACAGACTCGGCGGACGACAGATTTGGATTGACCACGGCAACGGTGTCAGCACCAGGTATCTGCACCTGGATGGCATCAGCCAGGGAATCACCGTCACGGCGCAGGTTGTGGCCGGTCAACTTATAGGCTATGTCGGCCTGTCTGGCACGCCCGATGGGATCGTGGGGGATACCCAATGGACGCACCTGCATTTTGAGATCCGTATAGGCGGGCGACATGAGTACTTTCTGGGTCAGTGGTTGACCATCGAGGATGCCAGGCGCGCCTACGAGCTCATCCTGGCCGTGCCGGTACGGCCGGCGTTCCTTGAGTTCCGACAAGGGGACACGAAATAGCGCAGAACTTGTACAGCGCGGCGCGGGAAGACGCCATCGGCAGACTGGGCGGCTCCATGGAACTCACAGCAGCGGATTGATGGCAATGATGCAATGCACTAATTGCGGCATGTCGAATAAGCCGGGTGCGCGCTTCTGCAGCAACTGTGGCGTGGCGCTGGGTGGCGGGACCACGTTGCCCCTGGGCGCAGCCGTCCAGGGACGCTATACCATTCTCAAGCTGCTCGGCACCGAGGTCGGCAAGCATTACCTGGTGATGGAACTGGTGCCGGGCGAGACGTTGGAAGAACGGCTGGCGCGTCAGGGCACATGGTAGGCATACTGACGATGCAGCCTGGTTTCTCCCTGTGATGGAGTAGTGAAATGGAATGTCCAAAATGCCATCATCAGAATCGGCCTGGGGCTAAGTTTTGCCAGGTCTGCGGACAGGTGTTGACGGTACAGGTTCCGACTCCAGCGTCAACGCCTGCGCCGGCCGCGCAACCCAGGTGTGTTAAATGCGGCCAGCCGCTGCGGCCGGGCGCCCGGTTCTGCGCGGCCTGCGGCGTGCAACAACCCGTGCCTGTGCATTCATCTGTAGCGCCGCCTTTCGCGGCGCCGGCAGCTCCGCCGCCGATCCCGCAGCCTGCCCCGGCCCCTCCTGCGGCCGGCCCGCCGCCATCACGCGTCCCGCGCGCTGGCGGCCGCAGTATTCCGTACGCGTTGCGGCATGGTCTGATCATCGGCGTGCTGACAGTGGGTCTCCTGGCGCTCCTGACCGGTGCGTTTTTCGCGGACCGCGGCCGGCC
>Ga0194112_10007139_pt1 | contig 14564 bp, 10 predicted proteins | sample TA2MahC400mmetaG_FD_146191 | JGI IMG/M metagenome (GOLD analysis project Ga0194112, IMG submission 146191) | Freshwater microbial communities from Lake Tanganyika, Tanzania - TA2015016 Mahale Deep Cast 400m | ecosystem: Environmental > Aquatic > Freshwater > Lake | place: Tanzania: Lake...
AAGGCCCACTGCTTCATGTCGTGGTAGAAGTCCCGCAGGTAGGGGTTGAAGTCGTTGGGCTCGAAGAAGGGGCGCACGCCGAAGCGCTTCTCCACGAACTGCACGAGGGTGCTCTTCCCTGCGCCGATGTTGCCGGCCACCGCGATGAAGCGGCACCCCTCCGCCCGTCCCAGGACCTGTGGTGTCATGGGGCCCTCTCCTGCATGCGCGTCACGTAGGCGGGGAGCACCGCCAGGAGGAGCTCGTCCGCGGTCACCGGGGAGAAGCCTCCCCCCGTCACGTACACGTCCGTGCCCATTCCGTTGCCGATCCCCGAAAGATCCAGCCAGGCCCCCGCCCCGGTGAGCTGCTCCTCGCCGTAGCCCGTGGGGCTCACGTCCTTCTTGAAGTCGTTGAGCTGGAAGCTCTTCTGCTGGCTGTTCTTCACCAGCCACCGCAGGGTCTCCCGGGCCGCGAGGCGGGTGGGCTGCCGGTGGTCGTGGAGGAACTGCAGCCGGAGGACGTGCAGGCGGAGGGAGGGCAGCCAGGTTCGCGCCTCCCGCTCGTTCCACCAGGCGTCGTCCCCGCAGGACCGCCCGGTCTCCAGGAGGGGAAACGCGTTGGGGTTGCAGATGTAGGAGGTGGGGGTCCCGTCGGTGCCCTTGCCGTTGCTCGAGGTGCCCGCGGGGAATTTCTCCTCCCGGGGCGCCCACTGGAAGTCGCAGCGGCTCAGGGTGGGGCCGGGACCGTCGCCGTTGATGTGCTTCCCGTCCGGGGAGACCGTGTAGGGGGCCTGGGTGACGTAGCAGCGGTTCGTGACCCCCTCCATATCCACGAGCCAGGTGACGAAGGGGAGGTTGACGGGGCCGAAGCGGGACAGGGCCCCTGCGGCGGAGGCGAGGCCCGTCCCCCAGGACACGACCCCCATGCCCCCGCTCTCCACCTCGGGGAGGTCCGCCAGGCGGCCGAGGAGATCCTTGAGCGCGTCCTGGTCCGCGGTCCCGCCGAAGTCCCGGTTCCCCCCGCTCTGCTCCGCGCCCGAGCCCATGCCCGGGGGGTTGTACACCGCCACCACCGAGCCCGTGAGGACCGCCAGGCCCTTCACGGCCTCCTCGGGATACTGCGTCGTGCCCGGGACCCGCAGGTCCGGCACCAGGGCCACCGCGGGGCACCGGGAGGTGGAGGAACACGTCGGAGGGACGTGGACCCGGGCCTTCAGGGTGCCCCCCGCGGTGGCCAGGGCGAGGGCGAGGGTCTCCACGCCCGTGGTATCCACCCGGGGCAGCGACGTCGGCGTCGTGTCCTCCGCCACGAGGTCCGTCCCGGGGATGGAACCCCCCCTCACGTCCAGGAGGGGCGCGCCGGGCTCGTCCTGGCAGGCCAGGGCCAGCAGGGCCAGGGCGACGCAGGCTGCGCTCCGGGCCGGAAGGACGTCGGGCCGGGTCCGCTGATCCACCGCTTCCTCCGCGAGGCATCCCTTCGAATCCCTGATGATAGCCGGGGGCCGCCGGAGGGTGAAGCGAAATCCCGGCCGGGAGGTCGGATGGAGACACGAGGCCGGGATCCGGAGGCCCGCTGGGCCTGCTTCCTCGAAGGGCTCGAAGGGGCGGCGCGTGTCCTCGCGGAGCGGGCCGCGGCCCTCCAGGTCCCAGCCGTCCATCCACGGCGGTGGGACTCCGCCCTGCGCGTGGCCCGGGATGCGCTGGAGCACCTGGGGAGCCTGGGTGCCTGGGTGCGGGTGCCCGGAGGAGAGGGCTGGCCCCCGGCGCTCCTCCGGTGCCCCGATCCCCCCCGCATGCTCACGGGCCGCGGGGAGCTGCCGGCGGGCCCCTGCCTGGCCCTGGTGGGGACGCGGGACGCCGACGCGGAGGGGGAGGCCCTGACCCGGCGCCTGGCCACGGCGTGGGTCGAGGCGGGGGGATGGGTGGTGAGCGGGGGAGCGCGGGGCATCGACACCGCAGCGCACCTGGGCGCGCTGGCCGCGGGGGGCTCCACCGTGGCCGTCACGGGCGCCGGCCTGGGGAAGCCCTACCCGCGGGGAAACCGTGGGCTCTTCGAGCGGATCGCCCGGGCCGGCGCGGTGGTGAGCGAGTACCCTCCCGGCCTGGGTGCGCAGGCCTGGACCTTCCTCCGGAGGAACCGCCTGGTGGCGGCCTTCGCACAGGCGGTGGTGGTGGTCCAGGCCCCGCCGCGAAGCGGCGCGCTCCACACCGCGCGGTTTGCCTTGAAATGCGGGTGGAAGGTGCTTACAGTCCCCGGGAAACCGGGGGACCCCCGGCACGCGGGCGCCAGGAGCCTCCTGGTCGAGGGCGCCCAGGCGCTCCGGGGGCCCGGTGACCTCGCGGCGGTGTGGGACAGGGTCCCGACCCCCGAGGGAGCCCCGGAGCCCGCGCCGCAGGAGTCCCCGGACGTCCGGCGTGTGCGCGAGGCCCTCGTGGAGGGGGTGCTGCACGGGGACGAGATCGCACGGAGGACCGCGCTGGCTCCCGGGGCCCTGAGCGCGGTGCTCCTCGAGCTGGAGCTGCAGGGCCTCGTGGTGGCGCTCCCCGGGGGCCTGTATCGTGGGACCCCGGGGTTGCGGTAGGAGTCGTCGGCACATGGGCAAGGCACTGGTCGTGGTGGAGTCCCCTTCCAAGGCGCGCACCATCAAGCGTTACCTCGGGAAGGGCTTCGAGGTGAAGGCCACCGTGGGACACGTCAAGGATCTCCCTCCACGGGAGATCGGCATCGACGTGGACGGGGGCTTCGAGCTGAAGTACCAGGTGATCCGCGGCAAGGGCAAGGTCATCCAGGGGATCCGGGAGGCCGCGGCGGGCTGCGAGCGGGTCTTCATCGGCTCCGACCCCGATCGCGAGGGAGAGGCCATCGCCTGGCACGTGGCCCAGGAGCTGGACGGGGGCGGCGAAGGGCCGGAGATCTTCCGCGTCCTGTTCCACGAGATCACCCGGCGGGGCGTCGAGCAGGCCATGCGCGAGCCCGGCCGCCTCAACCAGGCCCGGTACGAGTCCCAGCAGGCCCGCCGGGCCCTGGACCGGCTCGTGGGGTACGAGATCAGCCCCCTGCTGTGGAAGAAGGTCCGTCGGGGTCTCAGCGCGGGTCGGGTCCAGTCCGTCGCGGTGCGCCTCGTGGTGGACCGCGAGCGGGAGGTCCAGGCCTTCTGCTCCCAGGAGTACTGGACCGTCAAGGCCCGCCTGGCCGCAGCGGAGCCCCCGGAGTTCGAGGCCCAGCTCGTGGAGGTGGACGGAAAGAAGGCGGAGCTCCGCTGCGAGGCCGACGCGATGCCCGTGGTGGAGGCCCTGCGCGGCCTGGAGGTCCGGGTGGAGGGGGTGGCGTCCCGGACCCGGGCCCGCCACGCGCCGCCCCCGTTCATCACCAGCCGTCTCCAGCAGGAGGCCAACCGGTTCTACCGCTTCTCCGCGAAGCGGACCATGGCCCTCGCGCAGCAGCTCTACGAGGGCATCGACGTGGGCGTGGAGGGCCCGACGGGCCTCATCACCTACATGCGCACGGATTCCACGCGGGTGGCGGCGGAGGCCCTCGAAGAGGCCCGGGCCGTCATCCGGTCCAGCTACGGCGAGGGGTATCTTCCGGAACGTCCCAACGTCTACCGGAACAGCAAGACCGCACAGGACGCCCACGAGGCCATCCGGCCCACCCACGCGGACTGGACCCCGGAGAAGGTCCGGGCCTTCCTCGACCCGGACCAGCTCAAGCTCTACACCCTCATCTGGCGCCGCTTCATCGCCTCCCAGATGAACCCCGCGATCTACGACGTGACCACCGCGGACTTCGTCGCGGGGGCGCGCTTCCGCCTGCGGGCCTCGGGGTCGATCCAGCGGTTCTCGGGCTACCGGGAGGTCTACCTGGAGCGGGATCGCGAGGAGGAGGGTGGCGGGGGCGAGGGGGAGCCGCTGCCTCCCCTGGTGGACGGGCAGCTCCTCCGCCGGGTGGCGGTGGAGGGGATCCAGGCCTTCACCCAGCCTCCACCCAGGTTCACCGAGGCGACGCTGATCAAGATGCTCGAGGAGAAGGGGATCGGGCGCCCCTCGACCTACGCCATGATCCTCAGCACCATCCAGGAGCGGAAGTACGTGGACCGGGACCAGGGCCGCTTCGTCCCGACGGAGCTGGGCGTCGCGGTGACGGACATCCTGGCCGAGAGCTTCCCGGACATCGTGGATGTCCGCTTCACCGCGCGCATGGAGGAGGATCTGGACCGCGTGGAGGAGGGAGGGCTCCAGCGTCTCGACCTGCTCCAGGGATTCTGGGGGGGCTTCACCGCGTCCCTGGATCGGGCCCGGACCTCCATGAAGGACCTGAAGCGTGCTCCCCTCCCCACCGAGGAGGTCTGTGACCGCTGTGGCAGCCCCATGGTGATCAAGTTCGGCCGCAACGGGGAGTTCCTGGCCTGCTCCAACTTCCCCGAGTGCCGGAACACCATGAACTTCAAGCGCGGAGAGGGGGGACGCATCGAGCCGGTCCGCCGCGCCTCCACGGGGCTCACCTGCCCCACCCATGGCAAGGAGCTGGTGCAGCGGAGCGGCCGCTTCGGTCCCTTCCTGGCCTGCCCCGACTACCCGGCCTGCACCTACACCGCGCCGGTGCCCACCGGGCTCCCCTGTCCCCGCCCGGGCTGCGGCGGGGAGCTGGTGGAGCGCAAGTCCAAGAAGGGCCGGTCCTTCTTCCGCTGCTCCCGGGCCACGGAGTGCGAGTTCGTGATGTTCGGGCAGCCGGTCCTCCGGGCCTGCCCCCGCTGCGGGAACGCGTTCCTCCAGGAGACCCGCGGGCGCTCCCGGGGGGTCTCGTGCCCCAACCCCTCCTGCGACCACCGCGAGACGTGAGTCCGGTCCGCGTCATCGGCGGCGGCCTGGCGGGTTCAGAGGCCGCGTGGCAGCTCGCCGCGCGTGGGATCCCGGTGGAGCTCTGGGAGATGCGGCCCGGGCGCATGACCCCGGCCCATGCCACGGGAAGCCTCGCGGAGCTGGTGTGCTCCAACTCCCTCCGATCCGACAGCCCGGACGTCGGTGCGGGGCTCCTGAAGCGGGAGCTCCGGCGTATGGGATCCCTGATCCTGGCCACCGCGGACCGCCACCGGGTCCCCGCGGGGAGCGCCCTGGCGGTGGACCGCGGCCGATTCTCCGGGGAGATCACCGCCCGCCTGGAGGCCCACCCGCTCATCGTCCTGCGCCGGGAGGAGGCCCTGGCGGTGCCCGACGGGGGGCCCGCGATCCTCGCCCCCGGCCCCCTGGCCTCCGACGCCCTGGCCGCGGACCTGGCGGCGCTGCTGGGTGCGGAGCACCTCGCGTTCTTCGATGCCATCGCGCCCATCGTGGAGGCGTCGTCCCTGGACATGGGGCGCCTCTTCGCGGCCTCCCGTTGGGGCCGCGGGGAGGGGGACGACTACCTCAACGCGGCCATGACCGAGAGGGAATACCGGGAGTTCGTGGACGCGCTCCTCGCCGCGGACCGCATCCAGCCGCCCCCCTTCGACGCGGACGCCCGGATCCCGCACTTCCCCGGCTGCCAGCCCGTGGAGGTCATCGCGGGCTCCGGCCCGGACGCCCTCGCGTTCGGTCCGTTGAAGCCCGTGGGGATCCGGACCCCGGACGGTTCCCGTCCCTTCGCGGTGGTGCAGCTCCGGGCGGAGGATCGGCAGGGCACGGCCTTCAACCTGGTGGGCTTCCAGACCCGCCTGCGACGCCCGGCCCAGGAGGAGGTGTTCCGGCGGATCCCGGGGCTCCGGGGGGCCCGCTTCCTCCGGTACGGGTCTGTCCACCGCAACACCTTCGTGGACGGTCCCGCGGTCCTGGACGGGGAGCTGCGCCTGCGGAGACGTCCTGCGGTGCGGGTGGGAGGCCAGCTCTCGGGCTCCGAGGGCTACGTGGAGTCCACCGCGACGGGGCTCCTGGCCGCGCTGTTTCTCCACGGGGAGCTCGGCGGCCGTCCCCTTCCCGCGCCGCCGGCGGAGACGGCCCTGGGCGGGCTCCTGGCCTACGTGACCCGGGGCACCGGGGGGCGCTTCCAGCCCTCCAACATGCACTTCGGCCTGCTCCCGCCCGTGGAGGGACGGGGCCGCGGAGCCCGCCGCCGGGCCGCGGGGGACCGGGCGGGGGCCGCGCTGGAGACCTGGCTCCTCGCCAACCCGTCGGCGATCCCCGCCGGAACACCGTGAATTGACCCGTCCCGGAGGCGGTGTTATCATCCCCGGCGGTGCCACGGGTAGGGCGCCCCCGGACGCGGTCCGCACCCACCACGACGGCGGTTGAGGCATGGCAGAGATCGGCGGCAGGAACCAGGGACCCGTGGACGGCGAGCTCCGGGCTCCGAGGGCGCGGGCTGCGTCCACGGGCCTGGGAGAGCTGCTGCTGCGCGAGAACGTCATCAGCCTGGCCCAGCTCGACGACGCCAAGAAGGAGATCCAGAAGCACGGCGGCAAGCTGGGCGGGGCCCTGGCGCACCTGGGCTACGTCTCCGAGGCCCAGCTCGTGAGCTTCCTGTCCAAGCAGTACGGCGTCCCCTCCGTGAACGTGGATGAGGTGTCCATCCCCGAGGAGGTGCTCAAGCTCATCCCCAACGAGGTGGCGCGGCGCCACGGCATCCTTCCCATCAACAAGGAGGGCTCGTCCCTCATCGTCGCCGTGAGCGACCCGTCGAACATCTACGCGATGGACGACATCAAGTTCCTCACGGGATACAGCGTGGAGATGGTGGTCGCGGCGGAGTCCCAGATCCGCCAGGCCCTCGACACCTATTACTCGGAGGAGGAGGCCGTCGAGCTCGACGAGGTCTTCGAGAACCTCTCCGACGCGGACGTGGAGCTCCTCGGCGCCGAGGAAGGCATCGACATCGAGCAGCTCGAGCGCGACTCCCAGGAGGAGGCGGTGGTCCGCCTCGTGAACCTCATCCTGGTGGACGCGATCCGTCGCGGAGCCTCCGACATCCACATCGAGCCCTACGAGAAGGAGCTCCGCATCCGGTACCGCATCGACGGCACCCTCTACGAGATGATGAAGCCGCCGATCCGGCTCAAGAATGCCATCACCTCGCGCCTCAAGATCATGAGCGAGCTGGACATCTCCGAGCGGCGCCTTCCCCAGGACGGCCGCATCAAGCTCGTGCTGGGGCGCTCCAAGGAGGTGGACTTCCGCGTCTCCGTCCTGCCGATGCTCTTCGGCGAGAAGGTGGTGCTGCGGATCCTGGACAAGTCCTCCCTCCAGCTCGACATGACCAAGCTCGGCTTCGAGGACGAGCAGCTCCGCCAGTTCAAGAGCGCGATCCACCAGCCCTGGGGCATGGTCCTGGTGACGGGTCCCACGGGGTCCGGGAAGACCACCACGCTGTACTCGGCCCTCATCGAGCTCAACCGCGTCGAGGACAACATCTCCACCGCGGAGGACCCGGTGGAGTTCAACATGCCCGGCCTCAACCAGGTGCAGATCAACGAGGCGGTGGGCCTGAACTTCGCCGCCGCGCTGCGCTCCTTCCTGCGCCAGGACCCGGACATCATCATGGTGGGCGAGGTGCGGGACTTCGAGACTGCGGAGATCGCGGTGAAGGCGGCCCTCACGGGGCACCTGGTGCTCTCGACCCTCCACACCAACGACGCGCCGTCCACCGTGAACCGCCTGCTGAACATGGGCGTCGAGCCCTTCCTGGTCACCAGCTCCGTGAACCTGATCCTTGCGCAGCGCCTCGCCCGGAAGCTCTGCAAGGAGTGCAAGCGGCCCCTGGAGATGAACGAGGAGAAGTGGACCGAGCTCAAGGTCCCCCCCGAGCTCCGGGAGGGCGCCCAGATGTTCGAGCCCGTGGGCTGCAAGATCTGCAACGAGACGGGGTACAAGGGGCGCATCGCGGTCTACGAGGTGATGCCCTTCTACGATGAGCTCCGGGAGGCCGTGCTCCAGGGCTTCTCCGCCATGGAGCTCAAGCGCGAGGCCATGCGCCTGGGGATGCTGACCCTGCGCCAGGCTGCGGTGAACAAGATGGTCCATGGGGAGACCTCCATCGCCGAGGTCCTGCGCACGTCGCGGCAGGACTAGGACGGCGCGGGTCTCCCCCGGGGGAGGGTCCGGCGTGGGAGTGGATCTGCACAGGCTGCTGCAGACGGTGGTGGACAAGGGCGCCACGGACCTTCACCTCACCGTGGGCTCCCCACCCGCGATGCGGATCGACGGCAAGCTCTACAAGCTCAAGAGCCCGCCCCTGCAGGCCGCGGACACCCAGGAGCTCGCCTACAGCCTCATGACGGAGAAGCAGCGGAAGGTCTTCGAGACTCACAACGAAGTGGACATGTCCTTCAAGTGGCGCGACAAGAGCCGCTTCCGTGCCAACTTCTTCCGCCAGAAGGGCTTCGTGGCCGGGGCGCTCCGGCAGATCCCCCACTCGGTCCTCCCCATCGAGAAGCTCGGCCTCCCCCCGGCCGTGCTGGAGGTGATCCAGAAGCCCAACGGCCTGGTCCTGGTCACGGGCCCCACGGGCTCGGGCAAGTCCACCACCCTGGCTTCCCTCATCGATCAGCTCAACGAGGCCCACCGCGGGCACATCCTCACCATCGAGGACCCCATCGAGTTCCTCCACGACCACAAGAACTGCATCGTGAACCAGCGCGAGATCGGATCGGACACCATGACCTTCGCCAACGCGCTGAAGTACGCGCTCCGGCAGGATCCCGACTTCGTCCTGGTGGGCGAGATCCGCGACCGCGAGACCATGGAGATCGCGCTCCGCATCGCGGAGACCGGACACCTCACCCTGGCCACGCTCCACACCAACTCCGCGGTCCAGACCATCCACCGCATCCTGGACTTCTTCCCGTCGGACCAGCAGGAGATGATCCGGACCCAGATCTCCTTCGTCCTCCAGTGCATCATCACCCAGAAGCTGCTCCGCCGGGTGGACGGCGGGCGGGTGCTCTGCCCCGAGGTGCTCCTGCCCAACCACGCGATCCGTGCCCTCATCCGGGACGACAAGACCCACCAGATCTACTCGGCGATGCAGGTGGGGCAGACCCAGTCGGGGATGTGCACCATGAACCAGTCGCTCTTCTCCCTCGTGGAGAACAACATCATCGCCCGGGAGGAGGCCTGGCAGGCCTCTCCGGATCAGAACGAGCTCGCGAAGATGCTCTCTGCCAAGGACGGGGATCAGAAGGCGAAGAAGAAGGGGTGAGCCATGGCCAGGTGGGACTGGGAGGGCACCAACGAGCGCGGGGAGCTGAAGACCGGCACCCTCGATGCGCCCGACAAGGCAGCGGTCGACAAGTATCTCGCGGACAACCGCATCGCGGTGATCCGCATCCGGAAGAAGCAGCAGGACATCCTCGCCTTCATCCCCATGTTCAAATCCGTCCCGGTGAAGACCATCGTGATCTTCACCCGGCAGATGGCCACCATGATCGACGCGGGCCTTCCCCTGGTCCAGTGCCTGGAGATCCTCGCGACGCAGGAGCCGCACCCCGGCTTCCAGAAGATCCTTTATAACGTCAAGGAATCGGTGGAGCAGGGCAACACCTTCGCGGACTCCCTCAAGAAGCACGGCAAGGTCTTTGACACCCTCTTCGTCAACCTCGTGGCCGCAGGCGAGATGGGCGGCATCCTCGACACGATCCTCAACCGCCTCGCGGCCTACACCGAGAAGAACATGAAGCTGCGCGCCCGGGTCAAGGGCGCGATGAAGTACCCCCTCACCATCCTGACCATCTCCTTCCTGATCACCGCGGGCCTGCTCTGGAAGGTGGTGCCCACCTTCGCGGGCATGTTCAAGAGCCTGGGCAATCGCGAGCTGCCCAAGATGACCAAGTTCATGGTATCCCTCTCGGAGAACTTCATCAGCTGGGCGCCCTTCATCATCGGCGGCATCGTGGCCGTGATCGTCCTGTTCCGGCTGGCCAGACGCCAGGAGCGGATCCACTACTGGATGGACTGGTTGCTGCTGCGCATGCCGGTGTTCGGGACCCTCGTCCGCAAGGCCTCCATCGCCAAGTTCACCCGGACCCTGGGCACCCTGGTGTCGTCGGGAGTGCCGATCCTCGACGCCATGGAGATCGTCGCCAAGACCGCGGGCAACCTGGTGGTGGAGGAGGCGGTGCTCTATACCCGGGACCGGGTCGCGCAGGGAAAGACCATCGCCGCGCCCCTCATGGAGAAGGAGATCTTCCCCAAGATGGTCATCCAGATGATCGCGGTGGGGGAGTCCACCGGCGCCCTGGACATCATGCTGGGCAAGATCGCGGACTTCTACGACGACGAGGTGGACGCGGCGGTGGACGGCATCACGTCCCTCATGGAGCCCATCATCCTCGTCATCCTGGGCGGCCTGGTCGGGTCGGTGCTGATCTCGATGTACATGCCCATCTTCACCATGGCCGACAACGTGGGCGCAGGCTCCTGAGCCAGGTCGGCGAGAGAGCCCCCGTGTCCATCTCCACGGCCAGGGATCGCCTCCTCCTCCTCAACCTGTTCCGCGTCCTCGTCGCGGTGGTGCTCCTCGTCGCGACCTTCCTCTTCGGCGGGGGCTTCCGGGGCATGCCGCCGTGGGGAATCCAGCACCTCCTCTACCACGCCACGGGCGCCCAGATCCTCCTCTGTCTCCTGTTCTCCCATGCCCTCGAGCGGGCTCCCCGCGAGGGGATCGTGCGGGCCCTCGGAATGGTCCAGCTCGTGGGTGACACGGTCTTCGCATCGGTGCTGGTGCTCATCACGGGGGGCCTGGACAGCGTCTTCACGTTCTTCTACTCCCTCTTCATCATCAACGCGAGCATCGTCCTCTACTGGACCGGCGCGCTGGTCACCGCGCTGTCCGCGACGGTCACCCTCACCGTCGTCGCCCTGGTGCAGCGGGGCGTGCTGACCCTTGGATCCGCCCAGGCCTACCTCCGCAGCCTCTTCCCGGGGGAGGTCCCGGAGGAGTCCGCCTCGGCGTTCGTGCTCAGCTTCGCCACCAACATCATCGCGTTCTATGCGGTGGCCTTCCTCTCCAGCTTCCTCGCCGAGCAGGTGCGGGAGGCGGACCGTCGCCTGTCCATCCAGCGGGCCGGTCACGAACGGCTCCGGCGCCTCCACCAGAACATCATCCAGAGCCTGGAGAACGGGCTCATCACCCTCGATCCCCACCACCGGGTGACCTACGTCAACCGGTGGGCGCTGGAGTGGCTCGGCCTGTCCCTCGAGGACCTCTCGGGCCTCCCGATCTTCCGGTTCTTCCCGGACCTGGGTCCCATCCTGACGAACCCGGACAAGTCGGGGCGGGCCGTGAGCGAGACCACCCTCCAGGTGCGCGCGGGGCGCAAGACCTCGCTGCGCTGGGCCATCAACCCCCTGCGCGACACCGACGGCGTCATCCTGGGCCGCGTGGTTCTCTTCTGGGACGTCACCGATGTCGTGGAGATGGAGAAGGCCGTGGAGCGGGGCGCGCGCATGGCGACCATCGGCCGGCTCGCGGCCAGCATCGCGCACGAGATCCGGAACCCGCTGGCCTCCATGAGCGGCTCCATCCAGCTCCTGCGCAGCCTCCTGCGGCTGGAGGGGGACGAGGACCGGCTCATGGACATCGTCGTCCATGAGGCCGAGCACCTCAACCGGTGGATCACGGAGTTCCTGGCCTATGCAAGGCCACGGAAGCTCCATCTCGAGCGCGTGGACCTCGGGGAGCTGTGCCGGGAGGTGAGCACCCTGCTGTCCCATGACCCGAGGACCGAGGATCTCCACCTCGCGGTGGAAGTCCGCGGGGATCCGGTCCTCAACGGGGACGTGGGGGCCCTGCGGCAGGTGATCTGGAACCTTGCCACCAACGCGGTGGACGCGTCCTCCCCGGGAGGACCCATCGCGCTCCGGGTGGATGGCTCCGGCCCTGACGGGGTGATCCTCGAGGTGGAGGACCGGGGAGCGGGCATTCCCCCGGAGATCCAGGAGCGCATCTTCGATCCGTTCTTCAGCACCAAGGAGATGGGGACCGGGCTCGGCCTCGCGACGGTGCTGCTCAACGTGGAGCAGCACCGGGGCCAGCTCCGGGTCTCTTCCGAGCCCGGGAAGGGGACCACCTTCCGCGTGGTCCTGGGCCGTTTCGAGGGAGGGATGGGCACATGAGCCGGATCCTCGTGGTGGACGACGAGAAGAGCATGCGGGACTTCTTCGAGATCCTCCTCAGGCGGGAGCAGCACGAGGTCGCCACCGCGGCCTCGGGGGAAGCGGCCCTGGACCACCTGGCCCGCCATACCTGCGACCTGGTCATCACGGATCTCAAGATGCCGCGGGTGTCGGGGCTGGACGTCCTGGCGGGATGCAAGAGACTGAGCCCGGACACGGAGGTCCTGGTCATCACGGCCTACTCCGCGGTGGAGACGGCCATCGAAGCCATGCGCCTCGGCGCCTTCCACTATCTCTCGAAGCCCTTCAACAACGAAGAGATCAAGATCGTCATCGAGAAGGCCCTCGAGAAGCGCCGTCTCGTGACGGAGAACCAGCAGCTGCGGTCCGCGGTGCTGGAAGGCGAGCCCTTCCAGCGGATCATCGGCCGGAGCGAGCCCATCCGGGAGATCTTCCGCCAGATCCGCCAGATCGCGCCGACCCGCTCGACGGTGCTCATCACCGGGGAGAGCGGCTCCGGCAAGGAGCTGGTGGCCCGGGCCGTCCACGCGGCGAGCCCAAGGGCCGAGGGCGTCTTCGTGGTGGTCAACTGCGGCGCCATTCCCCAGGATCTCATGGAGAGCGAGCTCTTCGGCCATGTCCGGGGAGCCTTCACCGGTGCGGTGGCCGACAAGCGGGGCATGGCCGAGGTCGCGGACCGCGGCACCCTCTTCCTGGACGAGATCGGCGAGCTCCCCCCCCTCATGCAGGTGAAGCTGTTGCGCCTCCTGCAGGAGCGCCGCTTCAAGCGGGTGGGGGGGACCAGCGAGATCGAGGCCGACCTCCGCATCATCGCGGCCACGAACCGCGTCCTGGAGACGGAGGTCCAGGCGGGTCGCTTCCGGGAGGATCTCTACTTCCGCCTCAACGTCATCCAGCTCCACGTTCCGCCCCTCCGCGACCGGCGGGAGGACATCCTCCTTCTCGCCCATCACTTCCTCGGCAAGTTCTCCCGGGACCTGGGTCGGACTCTCCGGGGCTTCTCCCGCGAGGCGCTGGAGATCGTCCAGGTCTATTCCTTCCCGGGGAACGTCCGGGAGCTGGAGAACCTGGTGGAGCGCGCGGTCGCGTTCGAGACCGGCGAGTGGATCACCCCCGAATCCCTGCCCCCCCGGGTGGTGGAGGCCTTCCATCGGGGCGACCTCGGCCCCGATGGCCGGGATCCGGGAGTGGAGACCCTGGGGCCGGGCTTCACCCTGGACCAGTACATCGAACGCATCGAGCGGCACCACCTCAACGAGGCCCTGCGCGCGGCGGGGGGCTCCGTGACGAAGGCTGCGGAGCGGCTGGGACTGAGCTTCCGGTCCATGCGGTACAAGCTGGCCAAGTATGGCATCCGCCGCTGAGCGCGGATCGACGGTTTTCCGCAGGACCTGACGCGATTTGTCACCACGGCCCCCGCACCCCCACAACGCAGGGCTGGCGCTGGTCGGCGTGCAACTGAATGAAACAATTGACGATTTTCTTTTTATTGTGCTGTGGAGGATATTGGCATAGACTGTGCAACACGGTCGGGCCGCAGTGACCGGGGGCAGGTGCCCCCGAGATCGAGGGCTCAACCAACCAGGGAGGGTGTCATGCTGAGCAAGTTCCGGAGCAACAGGAAGGGCTTCACGCTGATCGAACTCATGATCGTCGTCGCGATCCTCGCGATCCTGTCGGTCGTGGCCGTCCCCGCCTTCATCAAGTACATGCGGAAGGCAAAGACCGCCGAGGCGGTGGACATGCTCGACAAGATCTACAAGGGCGCGGTGGACTACTTCACCACCCCGCGCGTCCTTGCGGACTCGGCCGGCCAGACCTTCGCGCCCTGCGAGTTCCCCACCTCCCACGTCGCCGTTTATCCTTACGGCGGCAGCTGCTGCGAGCTGGCCGTGGCCACCACCGGTGACAACCGTTGCCCGGCGGATCCGGCCGCATGGGACGGCGCGACCTGGTCCGCGCTCAAGTTCGAGATGACCGACGCGCACTACTTCCAGTACCTGTTCGACGCCACCGGCACGGACGGGGACGCCCAGTTCACGGCCCACGCGCAGGCCGACCTGGACTGCGACACCAACTTCTCCACCTTCCAGCGGTACGGCAAGGGCGAGGCCGTCGAGCACCTCACCAACAAGCTCGGCGGTGAGTGCCGCGTGTCCCAGGGCGCCGCGCTCTACACCTTCAACGAGGTCGAGTAAGTCATCCGTTTGAGCCTCTGGCTCAACTGAGAAGGGCCGTGCGGAATCGGGGCACCGCACGGCCCTTCTTTTTTTTTAAGCGGCGGCGGCTCGGGGTTTCTGGGCGGGGACGGGCTGCGGCCGCCGCCGAGGGCCGGGCCGGGCGCTGCAAGCGGCAGCGGCTCGGGGTTTCTGGGCGGGTACGGGCTGCGGCCGCCGCCGAGGGCCGGGCCGGGCGCTGCGCTGCTCGCCGTACGGATGTACGGCTGCGCTGCTCACGGCCGCCCCGACTCCCCGTCGACGT
>Ga0194112_10007144_pt1 | contig 14561 bp, 16 predicted proteins | sample TA2MahC400mmetaG_FD_146191 | JGI IMG/M metagenome (GOLD analysis project Ga0194112, IMG submission 146191) | Freshwater microbial communities from Lake Tanganyika, Tanzania - TA2015016 Mahale Deep Cast 400m | ecosystem: Environmental > Aquatic > Freshwater > Lake | place: Tanzania: Lake...
CAGGATACTGTCGAGCCGAATGTCGTGCTCCTCCAGTGGAAGGCGTTGGACCCCCTGGCCCGCATAGGCGAAGCCGATCCGATGCACCTTGGGCAGGGCGGCGAAGGTGCGGTCGTAGTAGCCGCCGCCCTGCCCTAGCCGCCCGCCCCGCGCGTCGAAGGCCAGCAGGGGCGTCAGGATCAGCTCGGGCGTAATCGTCTCGCCCAGAGGAGACGGCGCGGGCATGCCGGCCTCATCCAGACCCAGCGGCTCACCCGGCGACCAGCGACGGAAGATCATGGCCGCGTCACGCTGGACCACCACCGGAAGGCACAGCGTCCGACCCAGCCGCTCCAGCGCGCGCGACAACGGCTCCATGCCAAGCTCGGACCCCACGGCGCAATAGACGGCCACGACCCCGGCATCTGGCAAGGCATCGGCGTGCTCGGCCGCGCGGGTCGCCGCCTCGGGGTCCAGTTCGGCCAGCCGTTTGCGCTGGGCCCGCATGCGGACCCGCAGTTCGTGCTTGTCGAAGGGCGCGGTCATGACCCGCCTATCGCACACCCGGGCTCAGCAACGAACCACCGCATACTAGCGGTACCGCCTTGCGAAAGGAGGGGTGGCGGCGCCGCGAGAGCCGTGGAGGACGGTTTAAATCCTCTCGAGCCTGGATAACCAGGTGGGCGCCATATACCCAGCCCCACGAGGCCGGACAGGGACGGCTCCCTTCGAGTGAATTAAGGCCGCGAGGATATGTTGCCTCCGACGAGAGCCGCAGCAGGACCCGCCACCCGACAAGATAGGCGGCTGCCGGCAAGCCAACAAGGCCGGCGGATCATAGAGCGGCGGTCAGGGCCTCGATCTGAGCAGCGACGGTGTTCAAGGCTTGGGCCACCGCCGCGTCGTCGCCGTTCAAGCGACCGCCCCCCCTCGCCTCCTGAAGCTCGTCAGCCAAGATCAGGGCCGCCATCAGGAACAGGCGCAGATCGCCGACCTGTCCCACGCCGTCGGCCACGTGCCGGACCTTGGCGTCGAATTGCTGGGCCATGGCGCGGACGCGGTTTTCCTGACCGTCGGCACAGCCCACGGCGTAGGGCCGGCCGTTGACCTGAACTGTCACCGTGGCCATCAGCCGGGCTCTTCGGTCAGGGCGCGCAGAGCGGAGGCGGCTTCGGCCAGCGCTTCGGAGGCTTCGCGGCCCGCGTCTTCCAGCGTTTTCAGGCGGCCGTCGGCGTCCGCCACGTCGGGCACGCGCCCGAACAGGTCGCGCGCATCGGCGGGCCGGGCACGGACCTGGGCCAGCCGGGTTTCAAGCGTGGCCAGGGCGCGTTCGACACGGTCCCGGGCGGCGGTAGCGGCATCGGCCATCGGTCGTGTCCTTTCCTTTTCGGTATAGAACCGACCCGCGCACCGGGGTAAAGCGCCAGCGCCCGCCTTTTCCGCCCTCCGACGAAAGAAACCGCCGTGGCCGACACCGCTTCCCAACCGACCAAGGTCACGATGAAACGGATGGCCGATGCCATTCGGGTCCTTTCGATGGACGCCGTGGAAAAGGCCGGAAGCGGCCATCCCGGCATGCCGATGGGCATGGCGGACGTGGCGACCGTCCTGTTCTCCAAGTTCCTGAAGTTCGACGCCAGCCGACCCGATTGGCACGACCGCGACCGGTTCATCCTGTCGGCCGGGCATGGGTCGATGCTGATCTATTCGCTGCTGCACCTGACCGGATATGAGGCGGCGACCAAGGCAGAGCTGTCGAACTTTCGGCAGTGGGGATCGAAGACAGCGGGGCACCCGGAGTATGGCCACATGCCGGGCGTGGAGGTCACGACTGGGCCGCTGGGCCAGGGCCTGGCCACCTCGGTGGGCTTCGCCATCGCCGAACGCCACCTGGCCGCGCGGTTCGGCGAGGACCTGGTCGACCACCGGACCTGGGTCATTGCGGGCGACGGTTGCCTGATGGAGGGCGTCAGCCAGGAGGCCATCACCCTTGCCGGGCGGCTGAAGCTGGATCGGCTGACGGTGCTGTGGGACGACAACTCGATCACCATCGACGGAGCCGTCGGCCTGTCGGACGCCACCGACCAGAAGGGGCGGTTCAAGGCGGCCGGGTGGGCGGTCAAGGCGGTGGATGGCCACGACGTCAAGGCGGTGCAAAAGGCCCTGGCCTGGGCCACGCGTCAGGACCGACCGACCCTGATCGCCTGCAAGACCCAGATCGGGCGCGGGGCCGCCACCCTGGCCGGCAGCCACAAGACCCACGGCGCGGCGCTGGGCGCGGCCGAGATCGCCGCCAGCCGCCTGGGCATGTCCTGGGACCATGATCCGTTCGAACTGCCGCACGACATCGAAAAGGCCTGGCGCAAGGTTGGCAAGCGCGGTGCCAAGGCGCGCAAGGCCTGGGAAGGCCGGTTGAAGGGGTCGGGTCACGCCGCCGAGTTCACCCGCGCCATGAGCGGTGACCTGCCCGAGGGGGCCTTCGCCGCGCTGGAGGCCGAGATCGCGCGGCTGGTCGAGGCTCGCCCGGCTCAGGCCACGCGCCAGGCCTCCGGTGCCGCCCTTGACCAGCTGTTCGGGGTCATCCCGGACCTGATCGGAGGATCGGCGGATCTGACGGGGTCAAACAATACACTGGTCAAGGGGACGGCGACCCTGGACGCGCCGGACTATGGCGGGCGCTACATCAACTACGGCATTCGCGAGTTCGGCATGGCGGCGGCCATGAACGGCATGGCCCTGCACGGCGGGGTCATCCCGTACGGCGGCACCTTCATGGTTTTCTCGGACTACAGCCGGCCGGCGATCCGCCTGGGGGCGCTGATGGGGGCGCGGGTCGTCCACGTCCTGACCCACGATTCGATCGGTCTGGGCGAAGATGGGCCGACGCACCAGCCGGTGGAACACCTGGCCTCGCTGCGGGCCATTCCGAACCTCCTGGTGTTCCGCCCGGCCGACACGGTCGAGGCGATGGAATGCTGGCGCCTGGCGTTGGAAGCCCGGGATCGGCCGTCGGTTCTGGCCCTGTCCCGTCAGAAGACGGCGGCGGTGCGGACCGACGCCGTCGATGGGAACGGGTCGGCGCGCGGTGCCTATGAATTAAAGGCCGCTTCCGGCGAGGCGCAGGCGACCCTGTTCGCGACAGGCACCGAGGTGCCGCTGGCGCTTCAGGCGGCCGAGAAGCTGGAGGCGGAGGGCACGCCGACGCGGGTGATCTCGGTGCCGTGTATGGAGCTGTTCTTCGAACAGGATGTCGATTACCGCGCCAAGATCATCGGCAAGGGCACGGTTCGCGTCGCCGTCGAGGCGGCGATCGGCCAGGGCTGGGGATCCTTCATCGGCGAGGACGGGGCCTTCGTCGGCATGACGGGCTTCGGCGCCTCGGCCCCCGCCGAGGTGCTGTATCGAGAGTTCGGCATCACGGCCGAGGCGGTGGCCGAGGCCGTGCGGTCACGCCTGTCCTGAGCGAGAGCGTGGACGCCACGCCGGTCGAGGACCGATGCGCTGTATGTCGCCTCTCACGCGAGGAGCGGCCTTTGGCCAAGCACCGGGTCCAGATCAGGCGCTGAGCAAGGCCCCGAGGATTCCGACGGCACCGACCAGTGCTCCACCCAGCAGTGCCGCGATCTGCACGACGATCATCAGCGTCAACCCCTTGACCACGCCGACAAGCCGTGAGCGGAACCACCGACCATGGCCCATTCGAACAAAGGCCACGATGCCGAGAAGCGCGATCAGGGCACCCGTCAGGGCCGCTGCGGGTCCTGAGCCATATCCCCACCAAGACAGGGGGATGATCGGAACGGTCCAGGCGCAAAGCCAGCCGAAGGTCGCGCGCAGCCCGCGACGCCACCCCAGGTCCTCCCGGTCCCAGAGGCGGATCAGGGGAACGGCGGTCATGGCGTAGACGGTGGACAGCAGCGGAACCATCACCAGGGTCATCCAGCCGTCGGCGTCAGCCATGAAGGCATCCATGGACTTGCCCGAGCGTTTCAGGAGCGGTTCCATCAGTTCGATCGGAATGTCTTCCAGCACGAACCCGGCCCCGCCGCGCAGGAAGAGGATCAGCATCAGAATGGCGTTCAGCCCGAGATAGAGACGCAAGGGACGGGCATAGAGCCCACCCCCTTCCGCACCCCGTTCCATCCAGGCCGAGAGGACCGTCGCGGGTCGAAGCAGAAGATCCCTGGTGGTGACGACTTCGCGTCCCCCGAAGCCCAGGACATCTTCGGCCAGCTCATCGCCGGGTCTGCGCGTATCGGTCATGTCACTTCCCCCCAGACACATTGATATCCGAAACCTCGACTGAGCCTAGCTGAAATCATATCGGCATCAGGTCAGCTGATCATCGATGCAGGGACTGCTTTCGGTCCTACCAGGTGGCGGCTAAGGACGGCGCATGACCGCAGCTACGAAGATTCGGGCACGACCCTTTCCGACCCTGGCACTGGAGATGCTGGCGGCGCAGGCGTGTGGAGGGCCGGTGTGCGGAGTGGATGAGGCCGGGCGGGGGCCGCTGGCTGGGCCGGTGGTGGCGGGAGCGGTGATCCTGGACCCTGGCCGGGTGCCGGAGGGGATTGACGATTCCAAGGCCCTGACCCTGGCAATGCGCGAGCGACTGGAAGGCGAGATCAAGGAGACCGCCGTGGCCTGGGGCGTGGGCTATGCCTCGGTGGACGAGATCGAGGAACTGAACATCCTGCACGCCGCGGGTCTGGCCATGTGTCGGGCGATCGAGGCAATGGCAGTTCGGCCGTCGGTGGCGCTGGTGGACGGCAACTATCGCTTCAAGCTGCCGTGCGAGGTCACGACCGTGGTCGGGGGAGACGGGCTGTCACTGTCGATTGCGGCGGCCTCGATCCTGGCCAAGACGGCGCGGGACCGCACGATGATCGAATTGGACGGCGTCTATCCCGGCTATGGTTTCGCCAGTCACAAGGGATATCATGCGCCAGCCCACATGGAGGGGCTACGGCTGCTGGGCGTCAGTCCGGTCCACCGCCGGGCCTGGGCTCCGGTTCGGGCCTTGCTTGAGGCCTAGACCGCCATCGCATTGGCGGCAAAGACGGCCAGCAACGCCACGACGACGGCACCGGCGATTGCGACCAGCCAGCGAACCCCACCATCGTCTTGATCTTCGGCCGTGGGTTGGACCTGGACGGCCTCGATCACGCGGACAGGCTCCTTGCGACCGAAGTCGTTGGCTGGACGGCTGTCGAAACGAGGTGTGGCAGGCGCGCGCCAGGCCGCCGTCTGATAGGCGGTCGAAGCGGCGCGGACGCGGTCGGTGCGGGTCTGGGTCCAGAGGCGATCTTCCATGCCTTCGAAATGCCTCACCACCCGAGCCGTTCCCCCCTTCAGCGGAGCTTGCGACTGGGTGCGTGGGCCAGACGCAGCAGGTTGGCTGCCCCGGGTGCCCCGAACGGCGTGCCGGCCAGGACCAGGATGCGCTGGCCGGGCTGGGCCAGGCCGAACTCCATGGCCGAACGCACCGCGTCGTCGGTCACGTCCTCAAGCGAGGCCGGCTCCTTGCCCAAACGCGGCTCCAGACCCCAAACCAGGGCCAGGCGGCGCGCCGTCTCGGGCTTGGGTGTCAGGGCGAGCATGGGCTGTAGCGGTCGCTCACGCGACATCCGCCGTGCCGTGCCGCCGAGCGTCGTGAACACGACGATACAGGCGGTCGACTGGGCCTCGCCGGCCTTGCGCGCGGCCGCGACCAAGGCGTCGGCGTCCATGTCGTCCATGCCGGCGTGCTCGGCGTCCATCAGCCCGGGCCAGCGGGGGTCGCCTTCGACCCGCTCCATGATCCGGTTCATGATCCCGACGGCTTCCAGCGGATAGTCGCCAGACGCCGTCTCAGCCGAGAGCATCAGGGCGTCGGCGCCCTCATAGACCGCATTGGCGACGTCGGAGGCCTCGGCCCGGGTCGGAGCGGGCGAGGCCGTCATGGACTCCAGCATCTGGGTGGCGACGATGACCGGCACGCCGCGCTGTCGGGCGGCGCGGATGATGGCCTTTTGCGCGACGGGGACCTCTTCGGGATGCATCTCGACGCCGAGATCGCCCCGCGCCACCATGACGCCGTCGCAATAGTCCAGGATGGGCTCGAGATCGGCCAGGGCCTGGGGCTTTTCGATCTTGGCCAGGCAGGCGGCCCGACCTCTCACGATCTGCTTGAGCTCGGCCATGTCCTCGGGCTTTTGGACGAAGCTGAGCGCGACCCAATCGACGCCGAGGCGCAGCGCGAAGGCCAGATCCTCGCGGTCCTTGGGCGTCAGGGCCGAGACCGGCACCACGGCGTCCGGCACGGCCACACCCTTGCGGTCCGACAGTTTCGATCCGCTCTCGACCACGACCTCGGCCCAGTCGTCGGCGCGCTCGCCAACCCGCAGGCGAATGCGGCCGTCGTCGATCAGCAGCGCCATGCCGGTCCGCAGCGCGCGGAAGATCTCGGGATGGGGCATCTGCACCCGCGTGGCGTCGCCGGGCGCGGGGTCCAGGTCAAAGCGCATCCTGTGGCCGGGGGCGACCTCGATGGCGCCGTCGGCGAACTTTCCAAGCCTCAGCTTGGGACCCTGCAGATCGGCCAGGATGCCCAGAGGTCGCTGCAGCGCGATCTCGGCCCCGCGCACGGCCTTGAAGGCCGCGGCGTGATCTTCGTGCGAGCCGTGGCTGAAGTTCAGGCGAAAGACGTCAACCCCGGCCTCGGCCAGGGACCGGACCATGCCGGGAGCGCGGCTGGCGGGACCCAGGGTGGCGACGATGCGGGCGCGGCGGGCGCGTTTCATGGGCTGTCCGTGACGAGGCGCGGGTCTGACCTCCGGTTCTGCCACGAAGCCGCGGGAAAATAAGCCTGTGTGGGGCACGGGAAACAGGAAGTTACGGCAAGGGGGGCGCCACCACCGCATAGCGGGTGCCGATGCCGTCGGGCTCGAACGCATGGCCGGCCAGGCTGTCCAGGGCGCGGCCCAACAAGCGATCGAAACGTGCGCGATCACAGGCGATCAGGGGCGGCCCCAGATAGTCCGTCATCACCGCCCGCACCGGAAGCGTCCCGACCGGACCCGGGACGCTGAGCGCCAGGCCCAGACCCTGCGCCCGCCATTCGGCCAAGGTTTCGAAGAACTCCGCAGAGGCCAGAAAGTCGGTCTGGCGCACGACGAAGAGCGTGATCTCGCCATGGGTGAGGCCGTCAGGCCGCACGATGATGCCGGAACGATCCGGCCGCCAGGCATCGGACAGCTCGACCATGCGCCAGACGCAGAACCAGGTGCGACAGGTTTGGGGTCGAATGGCATGGACCCCGCATCCCGCCCCCTCGCCGCAATAGCCGCACAGGACGCCCGTCGGCTTGGCCAGCTCCGGCAGGTCAAGCGGAATGACCCGGCAGCACTCGACGCACGACCCGCAGTGGCGTCCGGGCAGCAGCGGCAGGGCCGCGTCGTCGCTGGCGTCGGATGAGATCACGGCGGGTCGGGTCTGTTGATCCTCAGGTCGCCTCGCCGATGGAATCCGCCACGACGGCACCCCGCGCCCCCAGAGGCAGGGGCGCGCCGGTTGTGGTGTCGCGGGCGGTCTGGTGTTCCATCTCGGAGTTGAGCTCGGCCCCCATCAGGAAGACCAGGCTGGACAGCCAGGTCCAGGTCATGAAGCCGATCGCCGCACCCAAGGTGCCATAGGTCTCGTCGTAACTGCCGAAGTTGGCGACATAGAAGGTGAAGCCGGCCGACATGACGACCCAGGCCAGGGCAGCCAGGCCACTGCCCCAGGTGACCCAGCGCCACCGCACACGGCTACGGCTTGGACCGAAGCGGTAGAGCAGGGTCATGCCGACGACCAGGCCGAAGAACAGTCCCAGCCAGTAGATGACGGTGTAGGCGATCCCGGCCAAGTCGCCGAAGCTGGCTGCCACACCTGCTCCCAGCGCGCCAAGACCGATCGCGGTCGCCGCGAAAGTGATCAGGGCCAGGGTGAAGCCGAGCGGGACCAGCGTCTTGGCCACGAAGCCGCGCTTTTCCGTCTCGTCATAGGCGATGTTCAATCCGGTGATGATGGCCTTCATCGCACCGTTGGCGCTCCACAGGGCAGTCGCCAGACCGATGGCGAAGGCAAGCGACAGCCCGCCCTCGCCGGCGGTGGTGACCTTCAGCATCTGATCGCCGACCAGGCTGATCAGACCGGCGGGCAGGACGCCTGACAGGTCCTGGATATGGCTCCGGGCCTCGCCCACGTCGGCGAACAGACCGTAGAGGGCGACGAAGGCGGTCACGCCGGGGAAGAGGGCGAGCAGCGTATAGAAGGTACAGCCGGCGGCGATCAGGGGAATCTGGTCATCGCCGAACTCCTTCCAGGTCCGCACCAGGATGTCCTTCCAACCACGCGGCGGGATGTCGCCCGGCCGCTCGGCATCCCGGCCACGGCCCGGCTGGCCGGCCGCGGTCCGGTCGGTCGTGCCGGGCCCGCTCGGGGTGCCGCGCCGAGCTCGAGGGACGAGGCCCCGGACCAGTTCTGCCGCGGCCGCGCCAGCCACGAAGCTGGCACCCATTTCGACGATCCTGCGCATCCGCCCCCCATTGAAGTTCGCTGCGGACCCAATGAGACGGCGCGCGCTCCGTTCCATGATGCTCGTTGCGGGCGCGCGACAGCGATAATCCGGGCCCACCAAGGCGCCCCCGGACGATGACCGCCCTGGCCTCCTTCCTGGTCTTGAGGGACATCCGGCGTCTAAGCCGGCCCTCTGGTGCGAGCGGCGGGGGTCGAACCCGCATGACCGAGGTCGAGCGATTTTAAGTCACACAGGCCAGTACCAAATAATTGATACTTAAGCGGTTTGTATCACAAGTTGGCTGACTGGGTAAGGAACTGTGTAAGGCTCCAGATGGCGTTCGTTGGCTAGCTAAGGCGCCGACCAACGGAATCATTGGCCTTGATCATCACAGCGGTGTTGAAAACCACCGGGTTGCCAAGTCCCCGGGGAACTACTGCTCCAGCCGAGACGTCAGCTCTGAGGCGCAGGTTCCGCACTGGCAGTGGATGGAGTCTCATTCGTCAGCTCGGAGGGCGAGGTCACCTCCCCTCCCGAACCCATCTCCTCACAGCACTTCATCCGGGCGTCGGTCGCCATGTCCTTGCAGCATTCGCAGCCTTCGGCGGCGAGCGCGGTGCCCGCGCTCAGCAAGGCCACTGCTCCGGCCGCGGCCAGCAGATTAGAGAAGTTCATCACCGCTTCCACTTAGTGAACCATGAAGCTGATTGAGCCGGACATCTTGTGGCCGTCCGCGCCTTCAGCGGTCCACGCCGCAGTATAGGTCCCCGGCGCGAGGCGCGGCAACGCGACGCCGACGGTCGGCGCGGCCTCCGCCGCCGGGACATCGACGACGATCGGAGCCTGACCCTGCGCGGTCAAAGTCAGTGTCTTCAGGATCATCGGATGAGGAAAGGTCGCGCTGAACCGCTCGGGAGAGCCATGGGTCATCGCGCCGTCAGCGGGGACCGTCGTGACGCCTGACTGAGGCGCTGCCGCCGGGGCTGGCATGGTGTGGCCCGAATGCGGATCCTGCGCGGCGGCGGCTCCGGCGAACACCAGGGCTGCGGTGATGACGAGAGTGCGGATCATGGGGTGGTCTCCTTAATTTTAGAACCAGGCCTTGAGACCGACGACGACCCGGGTGTCGTCGGGTTCGCCGCCGCGGGCTTCAATGTAATCAGCGGTGTCTCCGAGCGCGCGGCTCCACTCGACGCCGACGTAGGGCGCAAACTCCTTTCGGAACTCGTAGCGCAGACGCAGGCCCGCCTCGATCGAGGACAAGCCCGAGCCGATCTCCAGCTCCGGAATGTCGCTGGCCGAAGCGTCGATTTCGAGGCGCGGCTGAAGGATCAGGCGCTGGGTGATGCGCTGGTCGTACTCGGCCTCGACGCGGGCGGTCAGGTCGCCCTCGGTCGACAGGAAGGCGGCGGCGTCGATCTCCCACCAGTAGGGCGCCAGGCCCTGGAGGCCGAGGACCAGGTGCGTCGTATCCTCGCCGTCGGGGCGGAAATCCTGGCGCACGCCAGCCTGAACGTCCCAGAACGGCGTGATGGCGCGGCTGTATAGCGCCTGGAGTTCGGCTTCTTCCAGACCGCCTTGGAAGTCGCCTTCGCCCTCGGACTTCCACCAGAAGCGATTGATGTCGCCGCCGCTCCAGCCCTGGACGTCCCAGAGATACGACTCGTCATCATCGCCGAAGCCGGCCTCGAGACGGTCAATGATCACCGCCGTGGTGCGCACGTCGCCGTTCTCGCGAACCAGGGTCTGGCGGGCGGCGGCCATCGCCTCGGAGCCGAAGACCAGGTCGGCCGCGTGGCTCGGCCCGACCAGGGCGGCGGCCGGGAGCGGGTCCTCCGGCGGCCTGCCAGGGTTGTCGGCGCTGGTCGGCACGTCCGGCGGTCCCATACTCATCGCCGACATGTCATGGCCGGCGTGGGGATCGGCCTGAGCGGGAGCCATGGTCGACATGTCGTGGCCCGCGTGCGGATCAGGCTGCGCCACAGGCGCCGTTGTCGACATGTCGTGCCCCGCATGGGGATCCAGGGTCGCGGGCTGAGCCGGCATCTGATGGCCGGCGTGAGGATCGCGCACCGGCGGAGTCTGGGCGGGCGGCATGACATGGCCCGCATGAGGGTCCTGCGCCGTCGGCTGGGCCGGCGTTTGGGGACGGGCGGCCGGTTCCGCCGCTGGCCGTGTTGGCGCCGGCATGACATGGCCCGCATGAGGGTCCTGGGCCTGGGCGCTGAGAGCGCTGGTCGCGAGGAGCAGCGGCGCGAGGGCTACGGCGAAGCGGTTCATGACGCGGCTCCGTCCATGGGCCGCACAGTGACGACGTTGAACATTCCGGCGTGCATGTGCATCAGCATGTGGCAGTGGAAGGCCCAGTCGCCGGGTGCGTCGGCGGTCAGATCGAAGGTCACCTTGCCGCCGGGGGCGACGTTGACGGTGTGCTTGAGCGGCTGATGCCCGGCCGGTCCGCCCGTGACCAACTCAAAGAAGTGGCCATGCAGGTGGATTGGGTGGGCCATCATGGTGTCGTTGACCAGGGTCACCCGCACTCGCTCGTTGCGCTCGAAACGGATGGGCTCGACCAGCTCGCTGAACTTGCGGCCGTCGAAGCCCCACATGAACCGCTCCATATTGCCGGTCAGGTGGATTTCCATGGTCCGCGACGGGGGGCGCTGGTCCTTGTTGGGGGCGAGCGACACCAGGTCGGTATAGACCAGCACCCGGTGCGGAACGTCTTCCAGCCCCATCGGCCGTTCACCCAAGCGATTGGCGGGATCCATGGCGATGGCGTCTACGCCGACGCCAACCGCCATGTCTGGCGGAGCGTTTTCGGGGTCGCGCATGTTCATTCCGCTCATGGACATGCCGCCCATGTCTCCCGTCGGAGCCCCGCCTCGCGTCGAGGCTCCATGATCCATGCCGGTCATCGCGCCATGATCCATTCCGGACATGCCGTCCATCGAACCGTGATCCATTCCGCCCATGCCCATGTCGCGCATGGTCAGATTAGGAACCTCCCGGAGCGGCGGGACCTCGGCCGTCATGCCCAGACGCGGTGCGAGCGTCGCGCGCCCCATGCCTGAGCGGTCGATCGCCTCGGACACGATTGTGTAGGCGCGATCTTCCGTCGGCCGAACGATGACGTCGTAGGTCTCCGCCACCGAAATCTGAAACTCGTCGGTCTCGACCGGGCGCACGTTCTCGCCGTCGGCTTGGACCACCGTCATCGGCAGGCCGGGGATGCGAATGTTGAAGATCGACATGGCCGAGGCGTTGATGATCCGCAGCCGGACTCGCTCGCCGGGCCGGAACAGGCCGGTCCAATTCTCCTGCGGTCCGTGGCCATTGATGAGGTAGGTGTAGGTCGAGCCGTTGACGTCGAGGATGTCGCGCGGGTCCATCCGCATCTGACCCCACATGCGGCGCTCCTCGAGGCTCATGCGGTCGCTGCCGTCGAGCAGGCCCGCGAGCGTGGTGCGCTGCTGGTTGAAGTAGCCGGGGCTTTTCTTCAGCTTGTCGAGGATTTCGTGCGGATGCATGAAGCTCCAGTCCGACAGGACCAGCACATGCTCGCGGTCGTAGCCCACCGGATCGGCGCCCGCCGGATCGATGACGATCGGTCCATAGTGGCCCATCGCCTCCTGGAGGTTGGAGTGGCTGTGGTACCAGAACGTCCCCGACTGCCGGAGCGGGAACTCGTAGACGAAGGTTTCACGCGCCTTGATGCCAGGGAAGCTGATGCCGGGCACGCCGTCCATCTGGAACGGCACCAACAAGCCGTGCCAGTGGATCGAAGTGTCCTCGTCCAGGGTGTTGGCCACCGACAGCCGGACGTTCTGGCCCTCCCGCAGGCGAAGCAGCGGCGCCGGCAGGACACCGTTGATAATAATCGCGTGCCCCGTCCGACCTCCGACGGTGAACGGCGAGTGACCGACCGTCAGATCAACGTTCGGCCCCGTCAGCGTCGGCATGTCCGCCCGGAGGCCTGCCGAGCCGGTCTGCGCCCAGGCCGGCAGAAGGCCTTGCAGCCCCAGCAGCCCACCGCCGGCGGCGGCGCCGCGGAGAAGCGTTCGGCGATCGAGACTTGGGGTCGACATGGGCGATTGAATCCTTGGTCGGCTATTCGGCCGTTCGTTTAGTTACGCATCCCGGCGGCGCGCCCCTTGCGTCAGGACGCCACAGCCAACGGGATCGTGGCCTTGTGCACCTTCCCATCATGGCAAGGTCAAGCGTCTGCGTTCGGTGACCAGGCCAGCGCCTCCGCCAGTTTCCTGCGGGCGCGAGCCACGCGGGTCTCCACGGCTTTGGGCGTGATGCGCAGGATAGCGGCGATCTCGGCATGAGACCGCCCTTCCAGCGTGGCGAGCAGGAGCGGCGCCTTGAGGGCGTCCGGCAGGTCGGACAGCGCCCGTTGCAGGGCCTCGGCCCTGCGCCGGTCGTCTAGACGGGTCTCCGGCAGGGGCGCCTCGTCGCCAACCGCGGTCGCCTCGGGCGCATCCAGCCCCATGACCCCTCGCACGACGCGGCGCACCGCACGCCGACGACTCCAGTCGCGGCATTTGTTCAGGGCGATGGAGCGGATCCAAACATCGAATGGCCGCGTCGGATCATAGCGCCGCAAGGCCAGCCAGGCGGAGGCGTAGGCTTCCTGAAGCACGTCGTGAGCCTCGGCCTCGTCGCCGACATAGCGGCGAACGAACCGGTAGAGCTCGGCCTTTGACGCGGTCATCAAGGCGGTGAACGCGGCCGGATCGCCGCGCGCCGCACGGGCCTCTATGCTGTCTTCGGCCCCCACGCGCCGCGCTTAGCCAGCGTCGTCGCGCAGGGCGTCGACCACCGCAGCGTCGAACACCTCGGCCTGAGCCGGGGTCAACACCGATCGCATCTCGAAGACGTGGGCGATGGTCGCCTTCTGCAGATCGCCCATGGCGGCATGGAAATGATCGACTGCGGCCTGGACCTGGGGCGTATCGCCATCGCTGGCCGCGATCGCAGCCGACAGTTCGCGATTGGCGGCGCGAACTTCCGCCTCCAACGCCGGTCGCCTCGCGGCGAAGCGGGCCTCGATGACGTCGAGCCGGCGATCCTGCTCCGCGCTGAGATCAAGCTTTTCATGAAGGACGCTATGCAGGCTCGGCGGTTGCCGTTCACGCATGATCCATGTCGCGGTTGCCCAAGTCGCCGCGCCGCTGGCCAAGGCCGCCAAAACCGCGGTCATGACGATGGACTTCCACGTCGCCCTCATCCGCGAGCCTCCAGACCAGCGAAGGGCGAGAGCCCTGCCGACACGGTGAAAACCCGCAACTCGGACGGCCCCGGTCGGGGAGCCACGAGCATCAATCCTCCGTTTGCGATGCCGATCACCAAGGCGAAGGCGATGGCCGCGAGCCGGACCTGCCCAATACGAGCCCGGGCTCGGCGTTCGCTGATCCGCGCCCAGACGCCCTCCTCCACGCCTGCGAGCCCGGCGACGTCGCCCGGCGCGACCTGGCGGATCAGTCTGTCTATGTCGTCAGTCATTGCGCACCTGCGTCACGCCCCTTCTCCCATACGCGCCCGCTGAATCTTTCCCTCGCGAGGGGACGAGCCGTCGCCCGCGTAGATACCAGAGAACGACGGGGAACAGCCCTGTCGTCCGGGGGAAGCGATGTGAGCGGCTGGTCAGGCCCCGCGAGGGCACCGTTTCCCGACGTGCTCGATCCGCTTACCGGCGTCAGGTTCTTCCTCGCCCTGGGCGTAGTCCTGTTTCACTACCAACTGTACTGGACCCTGCCGGTCGAGGCGGCGGGTCTGCTGAATCGCGCCCGACTTGGGGTGGACGTTTTCTTCATCCTGTCGGGCTTCATTCTGACTCACGTCTACCTTCAAGGCGACCAGGCTCCCAACTACCGCCGGTTTCTCGCGGCGAGGTTCGCGCGGATCTATCCAGCGCACCTGTTCATCCTGCTGGTCATGCTGGGGCTTGTGCTGGTTGCGCCCCTGTTCGGGGTCGGGCTGGAGCCAGGCCGCTTCAATCTCGCCGACTTGGTCGGCACGCTCCTGCTCGTCC
>Ga0194112_10007149_pt1 | contig 14556 bp, 11 predicted proteins | sample TA2MahC400mmetaG_FD_146191 | JGI IMG/M metagenome (GOLD analysis project Ga0194112, IMG submission 146191) | Freshwater microbial communities from Lake Tanganyika, Tanzania - TA2015016 Mahale Deep Cast 400m | ecosystem: Environmental > Aquatic > Freshwater > Lake | place: Tanzania: Lake...
GTATCGGCAGGCCGATGGGGTGAAGCGATCGTGGCTGGGGTATGTCTCCAACCAGGAGGCGGCGCTCGCAGAGCGGTGGGGCGCGGCGGTCATCGCCGAAGACTTTACGGTCATCACAAAAGAGAAGGACTCCCCGCAGTATAAGGGACGCGCCTTCAACCGGATGATCACCGACGGCAGCCTGGGGCGCTACGGGCGCCTGGCGGCCGGCAAGTTGGGCTGGCGGGGCATCCCGCAGGTCCGGGTGCCGTCTTACTACACCAGCAGCACGGATGTGCGCCACGGGGTGGTTGATAAGGCCCAGCGTAAGCGGGATGTCTTCACCGCCCGCGTGGACGGGGCGTGCATGCACGCCGATCTGCACGCGGCCGCGGTTATTGGGCTCTGGCCCTTTCTGGTCCCCAAGGGTTCCACGGGCGATCCCGCCCGTGGTCTTGTGAGAAAGCCGCTCTTCCTCCCCGGTGTCGCGCAAGCGTGCCGTGGGAAGGGAAGCCCCGTCCTTTAGGGCGGGGAGGCTTCACGCGATCACTTGCGGGCCGCATACACCGCCGCCCAGTAGCGGCTGCCATCCGGGCCCACGGCCGATCCGATGCCAAAGTCGCGGATGGGCTGGAGGGTGGCGTTGGCGCGGTGCGCCCCCGAGGCATCCCATTCGCCCAGCACCCGGCCGAGATCGTAGGGACCCGCCGCGATGTTCTCGGCGATGATGCGCGGCGCATAGCCCACGCCCTGGGCGCGCTGCTTGGGCCCTTCGCCCCGCGGGCCGGCATGCGACATCACGCCCGTCTTGGCCATATGGCACGCCTGCTCGGACGCGATGCGGTTGAGGTGAGCGTTGGCCACCACGGGGCCTGCGCCAGAGCGCGCGCGCAGCGCGGAGGTGTGGGACACCGCCGCCGCGATCTCGGCGCCCGACAACGCGCCGCACTGCGCGGCGCCGGCGGCCGAGAGGCGCTGATCATAGCCCCGGTAGGCATCGGGGGCATAAGGGGAAATCGTGGTGGCCCCACAGCCTGCCAAGGCGCCCAGCGCCAGGCCTGCCAAGGCCATCGTTCTCTTGTGCATTCTCATGCCCTTTCCATATACGAGGGGTGTGCCCCTCCCACATAGTCCCCAGGCCACACCGGCCCCAACAGTTTGCCATTTTGGTGCCCTCATGTCCTATTGGCTGCCCCCCGCCCTTGCCGTCCCCCGCAACACGTCCGACACGCTCGCACGCGGGCGGGCCCTGGCGGTGGCGGACTGTGCGCTCGATCGCGCGGCCGCCTGGATGTTGGCCCGGCGCTTCTGGCTCTACACCCAAGGCGACCCCTACACCCTCTCGGAGGCCGAATGGAATGCCGTGCGCTACGTGGAGGAAACCTACCGCTCCCGGCCCGCATGGATGGACCCGCCCTCCTCCAACACCCCACCCCGGCCCACCCTGGAGCACCGGCGCGCGTATAGCGCAGCCGGCTGGTCCGGCTTCCTGCCCACCCGGCGCCTCTCCCCCCGCTTCTCCCTGGTCGCCCTGCCGTTCTTGCGCGCCGAGGTGCTGCCGTTTGCCGGGGAGGCCATCAAGGGCGTGTGCTTCCTCATAGCCCGCCATGAGGGCGAACGGGTGCGCCTCTACCCGCGCAGCCTTCATAGCCCCCACGCGTTCGCCACTTGCGCCTCCGTCCTCTCCGCCCGCGCCCTCCCGCGCCTCCTGCCCCTCTGGGAGCAGGCGTTCGATGCACTGCCTGCCTATGCCACCTGCGCCCAGGACATCCGCGCGGGCCTGCCCACCCTGGCCGCGAGCATCAAAACCAAGCCCTACCCCAGTATGGGTGAAGACACCCACCCCTACTGGGTGGCGGCCAAGCACGCCACCTGCGCCGCCCTCTCCCTCCTCCACATCACCCCGACGCCCCCGCCCACCGGCTATGCCCTGTTCCACTGGTCGGTGCATTCAGGCGCCCAGTCCTACCAAGAGAGGGAGGCCACCTATGCCCCCCTTCCCTTGCGCGTGGCCGGTCTTTCCCATGACGGCTGGTCGTTGCGCGACAGCGCACCACCCCCGCCGGGCGTGGGCGAGCGGCTGCACGCCGCCGCGCAGGCCCTGGGCCACACCTTGACCACACACGCCCCCACCGAGCCGCTCTTCTTTGACACGCTGGCCTTTGCCGAGTACGGCATCCGCACCCGGATCTCCTCCGACATGGCCGCCACGGGCCTGCACCTGCCCTGGATGGACAAGGCCATGCTCGCGGGCGTGGGCAGCACCCACGCCGCGATGGCCCACCTCTCCCGCCTGCCCCCCGGCTGGGCCGACACCCTCACCACCGCCCTGCGCCCCGCGCTGGCCGCACAAGCCTCCCTGTAGCCTGCCCCACCCACAGGATCCGTGATGCCCTACTGGCTCCCTCCCCCCTTGGCCCTACCGCCGCACAGCAAGGCCCTGCGCGTGCTGCCCCACTCGATCGATCTCGGTGCGGCCTGGCTGCTGGCGCGCCGGTTTTCCCTCTACAAGGACGGGGATCCCTATACCCTCTCCCAAGACGAGTGGGTGCGCATCCGAGGCGTGGGATCCCATTATGGGGAGGCGCCCACATGGACGCAGCCGCGTTGGGATGGGCGTCGTTCCCGGCCGCGCGCCTCCTACACCAGTGGCTGGCACACCCTCCTGCCAAGCGCGCGCCTCTCCCCCCACCACGAGGTGCTGGCGCTTCCCTTTGTCCACGCCACCCACTACACCACCCAGCCCCACGCCAACTGGCCATGCTTTGCGCTGGTGCGCCATGAAGGTGAACGGGTGCGCATCTACCCGCGCACGCTGCGCCACCACCGCTACAATGCCACCCCCAGCAGCCTGTTTCGCGCCCCGAGCCTCCCCCGCCTCCTGCCGCTGTGGGACGCGGCCTTCGACGCGCTGCCCGCCTACGCCACCACCGCGCGGGACGTGCGCGAGGGGCGGCCCTATGTCGGGGCCAGCCTGTCCAGGGGGTTTTATGGGCACGATGGGCCCGACGCGCACCCGTTTTGGCGCGCCGCGCAGCACGCCCTGTGCGCGGCGCTCTCGCTCCTGCGCATCACGCCCCCACCCCCGCCCACCTACGGTGGAACGTTCCACTGGACCGTGCGCGCCGGGCCCCACCGCGACCCAGACAACCTGGGCCACTACGCCCCCTTTCCCTTGAAGGTCGTGGACCTGGAGTACGATGGCTGGGCCATCTTTTCCGAGAGGGGTGTCCCCGCCCCCCCAGGGGTTGCGGACAAACTGGCCATCGTGGCGCGCGCCCTTGAAGGCGTGCTCACCCAATTCGCGCCCAGCGATCCCCTCTTCTTCGACACCCTGTCGTTTTGCGACACCCCTGGCCCCCGCTACTGCACCCCGCGCATCGACGCGGTGGCCACCGGCCAGCACTTCCCCTGGATCGACAAAAGCCTGATGCAAGGCGTGGGCAGCGCACACGCCGCCATGGCCCACCTGTCAGAGCTGCCCACCCCGTGGAAGGTGGCACTGCTGGCCGCGCTCTCCCCCTACCTGGCGTGAGCACGCAGGGGGCCGTCTTCCCGATGGCCCCCTGCGCGCCTCCCTGCCCGAGGATACACCCGATGCTCTTTCCCTACCGCTCGCTGCTGGCCCGCTGGGCCGACCACCTCACCCCCGACGAGCAGGCCGCCCTCACCCGGCTGGCCACGCGCGTCGAGGCCCGCGAAGCCTATGCCTGCCCCACCGGCGACACCGAGGCCGACGTCGCGGGCTTTGTGGCCTTCGCCCGCGTCTTCGGCAACACCCCAATGCCCCTCTTTGGCCAAGACACCCCGGCGCTGGCCTACACGCGCTTCACCATCGCGCGCGCGGTGCGCGGGGATGATGGCGCCTATGTCCCGGGAGACATCCTCTTTGAGGCCCGCATGTCCGATCGCGCCCTCACCACGCTCATTATGGAAACCAACCAGGGCAACGGCGCGGGGGCGATGACGGCCGAACGGCTGGGCTCCACCACCCTGCCGCCCTACACCGCCCCCCAAGAACGCCCGGGCGACGCGGCCTTCGACACCCTGCGCGCCGAACAGGCCGAGCGGCTCACCCAGGCCCTCGCGGATCTGCGCGCGGCCGCCACCAGCGGCGCCTCCGCCAAGGCCCGCGCGGCACTCACCGAGGCCTTGAACCGCCTGACCACGCGCGTGCGCGACCATGGCGGCCTCGACTTCCTCGTCGATCAGCGCATCTCCACCATGGGCAAGCGGCGCGTGGAACTGGTCTCGGAGGCCGCCCACGCCGCGCTCCACGCTGACCGCCTGGCCCACGCCTTCACCCAGCCCCGCCTTGCGCCCCCGGACGTGGCCCCTTTCGATCGCGCCCAGGAGCGCGCCACCAGCCCGGTCTATGACGCGGCGCTCGATCCGATGGAGCCTGAGGAGCGCGCCGCCGTGCTGCGCGTGCTCGATCTCGAACAGGACGCGATGATCGCCAACGGCGCCAAGGCCGAGGCCTTCATGGCCGACGGCGCGCGCACCTGGCCGGGCAGCCGCGCCACCCTGGGCTTTGCCCAAGCCGACCGCGCGCGCGTCGAGGAACTGGGCAGCATCGCCCGCGCCGCCATCCACAAGGAGCGCGACAGCGATCCGCACGGCATCGTCGCCGGCATCATCTGGGCCCAAGGCTGGACCGGGTTCATGCACACCTCCCTGCCCTCCACCGAAGGCCGCTACGCGACGCTCCGGCTGGAATCCGCGTGGATGGAGCACAGCTATGGCGAGGGGCGCATCCGCTCCACACACACCCCCGTCTTCGAGCTGATGCTTTCGCCCGATGACCTGATGATGGCGCTGCGCGGCCACCCGACGGGCGCGATGACGCCCTGCACCTTCCGGCGGGTGGCGGGCCATGACCTGCCCTACCCGCGCCAGGACCGCGCCACCCCCCTGGCCTCCCTGGGCAAGGCCCAGGCCAAGCGGGTGCATGAGCACCCCGCCACCCAGGCCGTCTTGCGGGCCATCCGGGATCTGGAAGCGCACCTCGCCACCCCGGGCACCTCGGCCGAGTGGAAGGCCCGCACGGCCGCCCTGGCTGCTGCTATCGAGGCCGCCATCCCCGCCTATGTGGAGGTCCTCGAGTCCGAGGGGTTCGGGCGCGCCGATGATCTGGTCGCGCAGGCCGTGGGCGGGATGGTGCGCGCCGATCTCGATTCCATCCACGCCGCCCTGCCGCCGGGCGCGCTGCCCCTGCTGCTCGGCCGATAATCCCCGCCACGCGCCCACCCGGCGCGTGGCGTTTTCTTTGCGCCCGGGGCCAAAAGGCGCATATCCACGGCCATAGCCACGGAGTTTTCCCCATGATCACACGCCAGCACCTCAGCGCGTTAAGCGCGCCCTTGATGTGGATGCTGCTGGGCATCCCATTGAGCGTCTGGGCGGGCGTGGGGTGGGACGCCTTCCAGGCGCCCAACGGCACGCAGATGTTTTTGGGCGCGGCCAACAACTTCTACCTCCTCTGGCTCTCGCCCCTCGTGCTGTTGGCCGTGCCGCGCACGCTGCTGCGCACGCTGCTCACCCGCGCGCCCATGGCGGGCTTTGCCGCGGGCGGGATCTTCGTGCTGGGCTGGATGATCGCGGGCGCGGCGCTCAACGATCGCTTCTCCACCCTCGCGGACGCCGTCGTGCCCCTCGTGGCCATCGCCAACACGGGGCTGGCGCTCCTGGCCTGGATGGTGGCGCGCGAGGCCCGCGCGGCCGGGCAGGGCCCGGCGCTGGCCGAGGCCTTCAAAGGCTGCCTGCTGCTCGCCGGGATGGGCATGGTGGCCGGCATGGTGGTCCACCTGCTCGGCGCCAAGCCCGACCGCCAGATCTTCCTCTACGTCGATGGCTTTGGCAACATCCGCACGCTGGGCGAGGCGCTGATGCTCGCATTGGCCGCGGCCATCGCATGGGCGTGGAAAAAGCCCGGCCTGTGGGCATTCCTGGTGACCACCGCACTGGCCTGCGCGCTCGCCTGGACAGGCACCCGCGCGGCCTGGGTGGGCCTGGGCGGCGCGCTCCTGCTGGGCGCCCTCCTGTGGCTGCCCGGCTGGAAGGCCGCGGCCCACACCCTGGGGGCGCTGATCCTGGGGGCCGCCCTCTCGCTGGCCCTGCCGCTGCCCGATTCCACCTACGGCATCGGCCGGCTGGCGGAACTGGCGCGCGAGGCCGGCGTGGCCATCGACACCGGCATGGGCAGCGAGGCCCCCACGGGGGCCGACCGCGCGCCCACCGCGCCCGACAGCTCGCGCCTGCTCTTGTGGGGCTGGGGGGTGGATCGCATCGCCGAGGCGCCGCTCCTCGGCCACGGCCACGGCGCGATGGGATCGCTCGATCGCCCCCACCACGCCCGCTTCAAGCACCTCCACAACCTCCCCCTCGACCTGGCCTTTGGCCTGGGCGTGCCCATGGGGGCGGCCTTGACGCTGCTGCTGGTGTGGGCCACGCTCTCGGCCTTCGTGCAGGCGCGCCGCGACCGGCTCTTCCTCCTGCCGCTGTGCGCGGGCGCGGTGCTGGCCACCAGCCTCTTTGCCGGCCTGTTCCTCTTCCCCATCAGCGTCGTCGCCGCCGCCATCGGTCTCTCGGGCGCCGCCGGGCGGCGCCTGCCCGTGCCCTCCTTGCACGCCACGTGAGCCACCGGGGAAAGGGGCGCGATGGTGCCCCCTTTCCCCGGATGCCCCCATGCCTTCCATTGCCTCCCTCGCCCAAACCCTGGCCGACACCCTCGTGTCGGCCTTGCCACTGGCCACCCAGTTCGAGCCGCGCGAGCCCGAGGCCACCATCGCCCACCGCCTCCATGCCCAGGACGGGGACAGCGATCTGGCCCATTACTTCGCCCCCGGCGCCATCGACACCGAGGAGCGGGGCGGGCTGTGGGGGATCGCAGACGACACCCTCACCGCCCACCAGAAGATGCAGCTGCTCCCGGTGCGCCAGGCCGTGCTCGATCAGTTCCATGCGCTCACCGCCGAAATGGGCCGCCGGGCGCCGATCCTCTCGGGCCCTTGGCTGCGGATGGCGGTAAGCGTCTGGCCGCGCACCCCCCCCAGGTCGGCCCCTGGCACGCCGGGCGTGCTGACGATGCAATGCACCCTCTTTGCCTCCGTGCCGGGCCCGCTGGCAGGGGGCAACATCGCCTCCTTTGGCGCGGACATGGAGGCGCTCGTCGCCGTCCTCTCCCCCTTGGGCGCGCCCACCGGGCTCTACCGCTTTGCCAGCGACAGCGTCCCCATCCCCGGCGCCAACGCGCTCGAGGCCGCGATGCTGTGGGACGTGGTCGAGCAGCACAACACCGCCCTGCCCAGCCTTGGCGATGCCAAGTCTTATGCCAGCATTGCGGGCCAGCTCACGCCGCCCGAGGGCCTCGACGCCGCCGCTGCCGCCTTCGCGCGCCGCGTGCCCTGACCCCCTGTTCCCGGAGGCCCTGATGCCCCCCATCGCCACCCACGCCGACGCCCTGGTGGGCGCGCTCCAAGAGATCTACCCGATCCTGGCGCGCCACCAGCCCGATCTCATGGAGGCCTCGGTCCACCACCTCATGTGGACGCCCGCCGGCGTCAGCGCCGCGCGCCAAGCCCACAGCCGCGGGACGATCGAGCGCTCCTCCGATGACGGCATCTGGGCCGCCATGCCCGGGGCCTCTGCCCACACCATGCTGCGCCTTGACCCGCTGCGCGCGCGCATCACGGCCCATTTTGAGGCGCTGTGCGCCGCCCTGGGGGAGCGGGCGCCGATCCTCTCGGGGCCATGGCTGCGCCTCTTCGTGGCGGTGTCTCCGGCCTCCTCCCGCCACCCTACTTACGCGGGCCCCCTCGTGGCCAATGTCGTGGCGGCGCGCCTCTTCGGGGCCACGCCGCAGCTCTGGACCTCGGGCACCATCGCCCCGTTCGGCACCCGCACCTCCCAGCTGGCCGAGATCCTCTCCCCCCTGGACGCCCCCACCGCGCTCTATGCCTTTCCCAAGCGCAACGGGCCTATCCCGGGCGCCGATCCGCTCCAGGCCAGCATGCTGCGCATGGTGCTCGACGATGGCCTGGACGGCCTGCCACGCATCGCCCAGGCCGCCGCCATGGCGGAAAGCGCGCAGATGCTCACCAACCCCGCCAGCCTGGGCGCGTGGCGCCGGCGCATGGAGGACACAACCAGGGCCTAGGCCGCGCGCCCCAACCCGCAAATCCCTTGGGGCTTTTTGGCCCTTGGCGCTGCATTTTTCCCGCCCGTGCCTATATAAGGCACAGGTATTCCCACCCACACCCCGGATCTTCCGGGAGGACATGTTCGGACACACAATGGCAGGATCGCTCAACAAAGTCACCATCATGGGCAACCTCGGGCGCGACCCCGAGGTGCGCAAGTTCCCCAACGGCGGGCAGGTCGTCAACCTGCGCATCGCCACCTCGGAAACCTGGAAGGATCGCAACACCGGCGAGCGCAAGGAGCGCACCGAGTGGCACCAGGTCGCCATCTTCGCCGAGGCGCTGGGGCGCATCGCCGAGCAGTACCTGCGCAAGGGCTCCAAGGTCTTCATCGAGGGCCAGCTGGAGACGCGCAAATGGCAAGACCAGCAGGGCAACGACCGCTACTCGACCGAGATCGTGCTGCGCCCCTACCGTGGGCAGATGATCATGCTCGACCGGCGCGGCGACGGCCAGGGCCAGGGCGGCGGGGATCGCGGCTATGGCGGCGGGCGCGACGCCCACAGCCCCGCCCCACAGGGCAACGCCCCCTATGGCGGCCAAGGCCAGCGCGGGGCGCCCTACGGCAACAGCGGCAGCGCGCCCTATTCGCCCTCGGGCGGCTACAGCGGCGGCTATGGTCCGACCGGCTACGACGACGACATCCCCTTCTGATCCCGGGCCGCCGCAAGGCGGCCTTTCTTCCGAAAGGCCCGCTCATGGATGCCCCCATCACGGTGCTGCCGGCCCCGCGCAGCTTCGTCCCCCTCCTCGAGGCCAGCCTGGCCTTGCCCGACCCACAGCACGCGGCACCCACCCCCATCGGGCTGGCCGCCACCGCCCACATCGCAGGCCATAGCATCACCCCCTCGGACATCCTCGCGTTGCACCGCGACTCCCGCGGCCTCCACACCCGATCACTTCGGCAGAGCACATACCGACAGGCCATGCCACCGGCCAGTGTCTTGGCCGCCTATATGGTCTTGCGCGAAGACGTGCTGATGGTGGAGAAAGGCAGCCCCTTTTCATTCCACCAGATCCGCCTGCTGTTCCAAAAGCCCCTGCGGTTGTGGGTGGTGCAAGGGGCGCTCGTGCTCCTGGATTCCTTTTCCCCCGCCTCTGGCCCGCGGGCCTTCGGCCCGGCACGCGCCGTCGTGTGGGCCACCTCGACCGCCACCAGCGCCCACCAGGCGGCGGCTGAGCGCGCCCGTCTCGCCCCCGTCTTGGCCCTGTGCACACAGGCCCTGGCCCAAGGCCCCGAACCCCTCCCCGGCACCCCCGCTGCCTTCTGACCCGACAGGACCGTCCATGCATTTCGCCCACTTCTTCCCGCCCATGGAACCCGCGCCCGCGGCGCTGTGGCCCCTCCTGGCCGCCTCCGCCCACCTGCCCGATCCCACAGAGGCCCCACGCCACACCATCATCGGCCTCCAGGCGACCGCCACCTGGGACGGGAACACCGTCACCTTGCAGGTGCCGCGCCTGTTGGTGCAATCCAACATCCCGTTTCCCGAGGAGGACAAGCTCTCTGACCTCCTGGCCAACCAGACGCCCATCCCGCCGGCCCTGATTCCCCTCTATGCCCAGATGGTGGAGCTCGAGTGGGCCGCCCAGGACACCGAACTGGGCGTCAGGTGGGCCCCCACCACGCCCAGCACCTACGACACCCGACACCTCTGGATTGTGAAGGGGGCCGTGGCCCTTTTGCACCTGGATGCCGACCAGGGCGGACCGCCCGAGGACGCCCACTACCACATGCAGACCCACAGCGTGCTTTTCCATGGGCGCGGCACCACCCACCATGAAACGCTGGCCTATGCCCAGCAGGCGGCCGCTGCCGCCACATACGTGGCCGACGCGGTGCGCTACCTGATACACAGCGAGTAGAACCCGCGCAACACCTTGCTTTTGTGCATCCTGGCCCCGCTTCCCGCGGGGCCAGGATGCACTCTTGCTCTTTACAACAGAATCACATCCGCCGCGGTGAGATCCACCACTCCTTCCAGAGTCACGCTGTTGCCATTCCACGCGATCAAGGTGGCCGTGGCAGAGACCGTGACATAAGAGGCAAGCACATCCTCAGCAGTGGTGCCGACCGCAAATGCACCTGCCTTGAACAGCAGGCGATCGCCTTCCGGTGCGCAGAAGTCAAACACCACATCGTTTCCACTGGTGGCATCAAACACAAAGGTGTCTATACCCGGAACCGCATAGTATCCGTAAGGATCCTCTTCTATCGGGTAACTTCCCCGCAACACATCGTCGCCACTCCCGCCTTCCAGGGTGTTTTCCCCTTCCTCCCCTTGCAGGGTGTCGTTGCCTGTCCCCCCTAACAGGGTGTCGTTGCCATAATAGGCATAGAGGACATCATCCCCATCCCCTCCCCAGCACACATCATCCCCATCTCCACCGTACAAAAAGTCCCCACCGGCTCCACCCAAAAGGCTGTCATTGCCAGAGTTTCCATACATTTCATTGGACAGGTCATTTCCGGAGAGCCAATCGCCAAGTTCCGTTCCGCTTACCCCTTCGATATTGACCAGCAAGTCCCCCTCAGCATCCCCTCCCGTAGCAGGCGTCCCATCCAAGGACACGACCACTCCACTTGCGAACCCTCTATAGAAGACGATGTCCAAACCTGCCCCTCCATTCAAGACGTCAGATCCAGCACCTCCCTCCAGAAAGTCATCGCCATCCCCACCCCACACCACATCGTTGCCAGCGCCCCCATACATCTGATCGTCGTCGCTGCCGCCATCCATCACGTCGTTTCCGGCACCGCCCTCTAACCGGTCTATTCCCGCGGCCCCCTCTAGCGTGTCGTCTCCATCATTGCCTGTCAATGTGTTGGAACCGGCATCACCCACGAGGTGATCCGAAAAAGCTGATCCAACCACGCCCTCGATAGAGATCAGCACGTCCCCTTCCGCATCCCCGCCACTAGCGGTCCCCAGAGACAGATCAACAGACACAGCACCAAGGGAGGCCTCGTATACGGCCGTATCCACCGACATATAGCCATCCGCATCCATACGCCCGTCGACCCCGACGCCACCCTCCAGTGTGTCTGCTCCCGCACCTCCGGTCAGCTTATCAAAACGATCGCCACCCATCAGGTGATCAGCGCCCGCGCCCCCAAACAGCTGATCGTTGTCCGCCCCGCCCATCACCGTGTCGTTTCCAGCCTCTCCATACACATAGTCATACCCGTCCTGCCCATTCAGCAGATCGTTCCCATCGCCTCCGTAGATGTAATCGCCCCCAGCCGCGCCTTCGATCCGATCGTTTCCGATCCCCCCAAACAGCGAATCCGACCCCAAGGCGCCCAACAGTGTGTCATCTCCGTCTTCCCCGTAGGCATGCACCCGATCCGTTTTCGTGGTGGTCAGTGCGTCGACCCAGTCATTACCAGCGCCCCCATACACCGTATCAAACCCGGCGTAGGCATAAACCCGGTCATTGCCCGCACCCCCATAGGCGACATCATTGCCGCCACCGGTATGGATGTCATCATGGCCGCCGTTGCCGGTGATCGTGTCGTTGCCATCAAAGCCATACAAGATGTCGGCGCCGTTGTTGCCCACGAGGGCATTGGCGCCAGAGGTGCCGTTGCGGGTAAGCGCGCCAGAATCACGCACCTCGGCCCAATACCCCAGGGCTTGAGAATCATTGGTCACCCAAATCAGCGCATCCAGGACATCCGCCACCGTGGTGTTGAGCACCAATCGGCTGTCGTTGTCGCCGATGCGCACATCCGCACCCACTTGGACCACAGACTGGCCATAGCGGTTAAACCCGTTGCTGGCCTGAGACACCGAGTCCGGCACCAAAAGCAGCAGATCCTCCCCGGCCGTGAAGTCGGCGATTCGGTGGTGTGGCTGGTCCCTTCCCCCAAACCAATTGGACGCATTCACCTTGGGGATGTAGAAGACATCCCGGCCTTCCCCGCCATACAGGTTGGAAAACCATGCCCCCAGCGTGATGTTGCCGTTGCCATGGAAGAAGTCGGAGCCATTGCCGCCATAGACATTGTCCCCATAACTGCCCTCGCCATGGGCGAGGTGGTCATGGCCATCTCCCCCATAGATCACATCGGCGCCGCCGCCGCCATTGATCGTGTCGTTGCCCGATCCTCCTTCGAGGGTGTCATTGCCATTGTTCCCATACACAACGTCGTTGCCAGACCCTGCATAGATTTTATCTGCACCTGTGCCTCCATGCAGGGTATCATGCCCATCCAGCGCATGCATCACCCACGGCGATGACGAGGAACTGAAGCTTTGCGCCTCGCTCATGGTCGAGCCAATCCACAGCCCCCCATTTTCAAAGATGGTGCGCGGCAACAGGGCCGCCACGGTCTGTCCGGAAAACAGCAGCTGGCGGCCAGAGGCCGTGTGGGTAAGCAGTGCTCCATCCGCCGTGTCTGCCCACGTCACCTGGTGGGCCGCCATAGCCCCGGCCACAAAAGTGTCCTCAGACGTGAAATCCTGGACAATTTGGGGGCCTGGAACATACACGCCTGTTTGGGGATCTGTACGCACACCTGTATGAATCCAGCGGAACAGATCAGCCCCCGCACCCCCTGCCACCGCGTCGGCACCCATGATGTTGATGTTGTCATTGCCGCCACCCGCATCCAGTGTCTGCCCTACAACGCCTTGGAAAGCGTCGGCCTGTTGGGTGCCCACGATGTGGGAAAATACAGGACGCCCAGAACTCGGAGTCTGCACAAACGTCGCTTGAATACCAGAATATACCCAATCCGTTGTGCCGGACGACGTGATGGATTCCACAGCTTGGCCCGAACGCCACAACACCCGGCCGGCATGGGCCGAAAAATCCAGAGTGCGGCGGTCGGAATCGGAGTCAACCACCACCTCAAACGCCAAGCCCGCAGGAACAACACCCGGGTCCAGCGGAGATGGTGGAACAGGCGCCGCAATCGCGGAAAGGGTAGGCACCACAAAGCGCTCGACACCCTCTACCAACAGGGATCCATGAGAGGTGGTCACATTTACCGCATCTGAACCCGCATTGAACGCAAACACTGTGCCTTGCGGACGGGTCAACAACGTGGCCGTAGGATCAGACACCACCAAGGTGTCATTTGCACCACTGCCGGCCTTCCAAACATCAAAGCCCTCAAATGTGGTGGGCAAAGGGCCCATACCACCAGCAGGGTAGGCCAAATTAAGGTTGGTGGCTGACCACGTGCCTACAAAACCCGCAGAGATAGCAGTAAAATCAATAGTTCCCAGTCCAGACCCAGATGTAAAAATATGATGCTGATAAACAGAACTGAAAAACGATAAAAATACCTCCTGATCTCCTAGGATTACATGCTCTACGTTAACAAGAGTATCCGTATAAGTGTACCCAAGATAATCAACAGATGAGGAGTTTGTACCAATAGCCATATAAAGATCAAAGTCTTTAACAGAATTCCCTCTATAATCAACTACATCTATATCATCAACAATATCTCCGTAAATATCGATATAATTAGAAGATCCTCCATCTAGAAAGTCCGACCCCAATCCTGCAAGCAATACATCCCTGCCACCCCCTCCTAAAACAACATCGTCACCTGATTTTCCATCTATAGTCTCAGAAATGTTATTTCCAGTTATGTGGTCATTCGTATCAGAACCTACTATAATTTCAATTTCCGTATTAAATCCCATATAAATATTATTTTTCCAACCTCCTACACTGGATGCATGTCCATTCCTCATATCAATGACATTCGTGTAATTGCCCGAAAATATCGAGAAATCCACCTTGTCATATAAACCGTCTTCATCATATACAGTGTAACTAGGGCCATACTTTATTGACAACGATAGATGCTGAGTGAATGAATATGACGTTGATCCAAAGTTTATGTAGTCGATGCCAAAATTTTCCTTTAATGCTATATAATCAGCAATCATAGGCGTCACGGGCGACAGGTAATCTCCAGGAACATTTGGGTTAGAAAGAGGATTAAAATATTGTGTGGGTCCTCCACCCTCAGGAATATAAGGAATTGGTATCGTATAAAATCCAGGCTGCCCATAGGACATCACTGTAAATTGTCGTGTTGTGGTATCAATTTCCTCCATAGTGTAGTGATAAGTACCATTGTATTCTCCGCTGTGGGATAGTCCTAATACATGTAAAATTTCATGTAAGGATATATAAGAAAGATCACTGTCTTTTATAAAAACACCATTAAATATAGGATTTTGATTTTCATCAAATAAAGCCTCTGCTCTATCGATAAATGTAAGAGCGTGTTTCATAAGTCCCCTGGCGTTGGGGTGAGCGGCCGCTGACCACCTATCTGGTCCCCGTTGTGTGGAAGCAATGGAGGGAAGGGTGGCGTGTGCAACAGCCGCTCGGGAGACATATGGTG
>Ga0194112_10007157_pt1 | contig 14546 bp, 11 predicted proteins | sample TA2MahC400mmetaG_FD_146191 | JGI IMG/M metagenome (GOLD analysis project Ga0194112, IMG submission 146191) | Freshwater microbial communities from Lake Tanganyika, Tanzania - TA2015016 Mahale Deep Cast 400m | ecosystem: Environmental > Aquatic > Freshwater > Lake | place: Tanzania: Lake...
TGAGCAGCGTCGATGCGTAGCGCTGATCGATCCCCTGCCTGTAGACATTGGCCGATTGCGTGCGCACCGACACGAACAGGACATCCCGGCCGTCGGGCGTCCAGCCGATCGGGGAGTCGTTGCGCTCATCAAGCGTCAATCGGCGAGGCGGTCCAAGCCGACGTCCTTCATCCTCCAGCGCGCAGAGGTAGACGTCGAGCTGAGCGCGTCCCTTGACCAGAGCCAGGCGCTTGCCATCCGCGCTGCAGGTCAGGTCCCATGCCTGCCCTCCCAGCACCGAGAAGGCCCGGACCGCTCTTCCCTGCACGCTGCCGCTGTTCGGGTCGACCGCGATCGCCCAGACATCCCATCGATCCTGGCTCTGCGTCGAATCGGGCAGGGAGTACAGGAGACGGCCGTCCGGCAGCCAGCAGATGAACCGCGCCGTCTGCCACCCCGCCCCCAGCCACTCGCTGGTCAGGATCGGAGTCTCGGCCCCGCCCTCCAGGTCGCAGGACTCCAAGCGGATGCCATGAAGCACGCGCGAGCCGGGGTCGTAGGCCCCGGAGCCGGAGTACGCGAGATAAACGATTCTGCGCCCGGTCATGGACCAGGTGGCAGAGTCGTACCTGACAACCGGCCCGCCGGGCTCCTTGAGGCGTCGTGCCCCCGACCCGTCTGCCTCCATGATCCAAATCGCCCTGTACACGTCTTCCCGGGCCATGCAGAGGATCCGACCGTCGCTGGCAATCGCGGGTTCCCGGAAGCCATTGCTCAGAAGGTGGGTGCGGCGTTCAAGGGGCAAGACGTGCCAGAGGCTGTCTTGAGTCGTGCCGCCGACGCGAATCGATGTGCCGATCAGCAGGGACTTGCCATCCGGGAACCAGGCCAGCTGCACCTCTGCAGCTCCTGGCGCGCCGTGTGGCAGCCTTGCGTTCCGATCACTAGCGGCCAAGGAACCGTCATGAACGCATGACGAAACGGGAGGCCGAGAACCGAGATCTGCCGTCTGGGAGACCAGGCGACGAGATTGCCGATCTCCGGGGCCAGGATGCCGAGCGCCAGCCGAGTCAGGCCAAGGGAAATCAGCACGATGGATGAGAGGAGGATCATGTTGACCAGGGCGAGTTGGCGGTACGCGCCCGCCGGGTCTTCTCGGGTAGGCACCCTGCGGTCCTCTTCAGATGCTTCCAGCGCCGGTTCCAGGGCCACGCCTTGAGTGGAGCCGATGGTAGATAACGCCCTCACGGAGCGCAAGGAGACTGGCCGAATCCGGGTGGACGCTCTTCGGCTCGCTCCGGGCGGCACCGTCAGAGGCGCCGCTCCCCGCGAGGCGAGTACGCAGTGCCGACGCCGAGCGCGTGACCCGGAGGCCGCCGGGCCGGCGGGGTCGGCGCCGCTCACGGCGGGGACGCAGCGGAGCCTGCCGTGGGAGCCGGCGCTCTGCTGCCACACTGCCGCTGCCACTCCGCTCTCTGTTCTGCTCTCTTGCCTTGCGGACCTGCCGCCCGTCAATATGTGGGCGGGAAGCCTGGACCCCAACGACGGGAGGCGGCGGCCGCTCGATCCGGGAGAGATCGCGGCCCGGGTGGTCCGGAGCGGCGGGCGGCGCTACCCGGGGGGCTCGGACCTTCCCGCGCCGCCGGCGAGCGGACGAGCTTCCGACCCAGAGGAGGTATCGGCATGGACCCTGTGGCATCCGTCGGGCGCGTGGCGCGACCGCGCCTCACCCTTCCCGGCCTGGGCGTCCGGGCGCTGTCCGCTCAGGGGCTGCTGCTCGCCGCGGCCGGCTTCCTGCTCCCCGCGGCGGCGCACGCGACGGGACTTCCCGTGCGCGTCCTGCTGCCCATGCACTGGCCGGTGATCCTGGTCGGCCTCTGCTACGGATGGCGCTCCGGCGCCCTCGCCGGTTTCGCCGCTCCGGGCTTGAGCTTCGTGCTGTCGGGCATGCCGTATCCGCCGATGCTGCCGCCGATGACTCTCGAGTTGGCCGCCTACGGGTTCCTGGCAGGGTTCTTCCGGGAGCGTCTCCGGTGGAGCGCGGCGTGGGCCACGGCGCTGGCCCTCGCCGGCGGCAGGCTGCTGTTCCTGGCTCTGGTGGTGGTCACCGGGGCGACAGGCGGCGCGCTGGCACCCTACCTCAAGGCGGCGATGCTCCCCGGACTGGCCGCGGGCCTGGCGCAGGTCCTCCTGCTGCCCTCGATCGCGAGGTGGTGGGTGGCTCGAGAGTCGCGGGAGTAGTCTCGGGGGCTCCCGGCCGATTCGGGGCGCCCGCGCGGTAGCGAAGAGCACCGACGCACACCCGCCGGATCCCGGCCCGCCGCCCCAGGCGCGGGCCGGCGGAGGGCGGGCGTTTCGGGGGAGGTCAGACCGATTAGCGCCGCAGCCATCTACACGTCCCGGAGCGCGGCGAAGAGCCTCTGGCAGGAGTATCGCGTCTACCCCGATCGCGTTGAGTTCGACACCCACTTCGGCAGGCTGACGGTCCCGTTCGATCATGTCGAGAGCGTGGAGATCTCCGAGTCCGAGGTGAAGGGCCTCTTGAGGGGCGACCTGCACCTCAGGAACTTCCGGCCGGCGCTGAAGCTGGACTGGGCCAACTTCCTGGAGCACGTGGCTCTCGACAAGAGCGAGGGCTGTGTACGGCGCCTGCTCTTCACCCCGGACGATCTGAACGCGTTCAAGGCCGCGCTGGACGATGCCCTGCGCCGGCATCGCGGCCGGGCGCTGACGGGCGGGGCGTGATCGCGCGCGCACCGGGGGACGGATTCGAGACCGCCAACGGAGGGCGCGGGGGATGACGCCGATCTCGGAATCGGGGCCGGGATCCACGTCCCGCGGGGGGGGCACCGGCGTTTCGGGAGGGAGTGTCTCGGGCGGGAGTTGACCTCGCGCCCGGGCGTTCGCTATAGCTTCGAGGGAGATCGCGCGGCGGGGTCTCGTGCCCCGCGGCCCGCCGTTACCCATCGAGCGGTCGCGGCGGACTGACGCGCCTTTGAGGGATCGCCCGACTGCCGCCGGACCCGGCCTGTCGTCCCGCCAAGGAGGGCGAGGGGCGCGCCGGCGGGGCGCGGCGCAAGGGGGGAGAAGGAACATGCGCAGCTCTGCAGTCGTTGTCGGGCTCATGGTCCTGGCGATCGCCATCGGCGGCTGCGCCGGCAAGTCGAAGTCGCCGACGCTGGGGGAAACCATGGCCGGCCACGCCGACGACACACAGGAGTTGGCGAAACTGAAGCGGGATCTCGCCAAGGAGTGGGAACGCGGCGCGAAGCTGGTCTCGGAGGGCGAGAAGCGGGTCCAGCGGGGAGAGCGCCAGATCCGCACTGCCGAGCGGGAGCTGCAGCGGGGCCGCGAGGCCGTGGCCACCGGCCAGGCGGAGGTCCTACAAGGCCAGCAGCTCATGCAGAGCAGCGAGGCCCGCTTCCGCGAGCTCTTCCCCGACGCGCCTATCGGGCAGTAGCGCGGGGATCCGACGAACCCGCCCGCGATGAACGCCCCGCACCGCCAGCGTCGGCCGGGTCGCGGCGGTGCCCCGGCACCCGCCGTGGCCGTCGCCCGCCGACAGCGGCGATCGGGGCGCGGGGAACCCTCGCCCGCGGGCGAGTGCGCCTGGCACGCCTGCCCCGAGGACGATGTCTTTCGCCGGCTCGAGGCGGACCGTGAGGGGCTGAGCGAGTCCGCGGCGCTGGAGCGCCTGCAGGCGTTCGGCCGCAACACGCTGCCGGGCAAGGCCCCCCCCTCGCTTCCGCGCGTCATCCTGCACCAGTTCAAGAACCCCCTGATCTACATCCTGCTGATCGCCGGGGGCGTCTCGTTGGCGATCGGGGATCTCAAGGACGCGATCTTCATCTTCGCCGTCATCGTGCTCAACACTGTCATCGGGACCACGCAGGAGTGGCGTGCCGAGCGCAGCGCGCACGCCCTGCAGGACCTGTTGCGGATCCGGGCGCGCGTGAAGCGGGCGGGGGAGGTCGAGACGGTCGAGGCCGAGGAGCTGGTCCCGGGCGATCTCGTCCTGGTCGAGTCGGGGGACAAGGTCCCGGCCGACCTCCGTCTGCTGCAGGCCACCAGCCTGGCCATCGACGAGTCCTTCCTCACCGGGGAGTCGCTACCCGTGGAGAAGCGGCCCGGCGTGCTGGACGGCGCGGCGCCCGTGAGCGAGCGGACGAACATGGCCTTCGCCGGGGCGACGGTGATCACCGGCCGCGGCCTCGGGCTGGCGACCGCCACGGGGGCCTCCACCGAGGTCGGCAGGATCGCCCGCTCCGTCAGCGAGGGGGAGGGCGCCAAGCCCCCGCTGGTCATCCGCATGGAGCGGTTCTCACGCCAGGTCGGCGTCGTCGTTCTCGCCTTCGCCGCTGCTCTCGGCGCCTTCTCGATCCTGCGCGGCGCGGAGTTTCGCGACGTCTTCTTCATCATGATCGCCATGGCGGTGTCGGCCATCCCGGAGGGACTGCCGGTGGCGATGACCGTGGCGCTGTCGCTGGCCACCGGGCGGATGGCGGCGCGCAAGGTCATCGCCCGCCGGCTCGTGGCGGTGGAGAGCCTGGGCAGTTGCACGACTATCGCCAGCGACAAGACGGGCACGCTGACGGTCAATCAGCAGACGGTGAGACGGATCGTCCTGCCCGACGGCACGCGCGCCGAGATCTCCGGCCAGGGATACAACGACGAGGGTGAGGTCGCCCTGCCGGAGGGTGGCGTCCCCGGAGAGGCGCTCAGCGCCCGCCTGAGGGATCTGGCGCGGGCCGGGGTCCTGTGCAACGAGGGGGCGCTCTCCAAACGGGAGAGCGGCTGGCGGCACAGCGGCGACTCCATGGATGTCGCCCTGCTGGCCCTGGGGCTCAAGATGGGCGTCGATCCGGAGGGCCGCCGCGAGCACATCGTCGGCGAGAGGCCGTTCGAGTCGGAGGCCCGCTACGCCGCCGTCGCCTACCGTCGGGGCGACGTCGCCCGCGTCTTCGTCAAGGGGGCCATCGAGGCGGTGGCTCCCTTCTGCGCCCGCATGCGCACCGGGTCCGGCGATGTGCCGATCGAGCCCGAGAGCCTGATGCGCCAGGCGCAGGAGCTGGCGGAGGGGGGATATCGCGTGCTCGCCTTCGCCGAGCGCCCGCTCGCGCCCGGTGAGGGCCCGGAGGCGGTCGCGGCGGAGAAGATGACGGGGCTCGTGCTTCTTGGGCTCGTGGGCTTCATCGATCCGCTTCGCGCCGAGGTTGGGGAAGCCGTCGCGCGGGCGCGGCGCGCGGGCGTCAAGGTAGTGATGATCACGGGCGACCACCCGGCCACGGCCCTGGCCATCGCCCGCGAGCTGGACATCTCCGACTCGGCCGATCAGGTGATCACCGGCGCGGAGATGGCCCAGGCCATGGCAAGCGACGCGGCCGGCCTCCGCCGGCGCCTGGGGGACATCCGCGTCTTCGCCCGGGTCACGCCCCAGCAGAAGCTGGACATCGTCGACAGTCTGATGGAGCTGGGCGACTTCGTCGCCGTGACCGGCGACGGCGTCAACGACGCGCCCGCCCTCCATCGCGCCAACATCGGTGTGGCCATGGGCTCGGGGACCGAGGTGGCCAAGGACGCGGCCCAGATCATCGTCACCGACGACAACTTCGCCTCGATCGTCAACGGGATCGAGGAGGGCCGCTTCGCCTACGCCAACGTGCGCAAGGTGACCCTGTTCCTCGTCTCCACCGGCTTCGCCGAACTGGTCCTGATCGGGGGCGCCGTGCTGATGAACATGCCCGTGCCCATGCTGGCGGCGCAGCTGCTGTGGCTCAACCTGGTGACCAACGGCATCCAGGATGTGGCCCTGGCGTTCGAGGCGGGGGAGAAGGGCGTCATGGACCTGCCGCCCAGGCGGCCGAAGGAAGGCATCTTCAACCGGCGGATGCTCGAGCAGGTCCTCACCGGCGGCCTGACCATGGCGCTGCTGTGCCTGGTCGCCTGGACCTACCTGCTCGGCCGCGGCGTGGATGTGGGCGAGGCGCGCAACATCCTCTTCGCCCTGATGTTCATGATGCAGTTCTATCATGTGCTGAACTGCCGATCGGAGCACGAGTCGGCCTTCCGGGTTCCCCTGCGCAACAACCGCATCCTGATCGCGGGCATGCTGGCGGCCTTCGCCATCCACCTGACGGCCACGCACCTGTCCGTGACGCAGTCGCTGCTGCGCATCGAGCCGCTGCCGGTCGGGACGTGGCTGATCCTCGGCGCCGTCGGTTCGGCGCTCCTGGCGGTCATGGAGGCGTACAAGCGGCTGCGGCGCGATAGCGTTGCCGCGCCGGCAGGGTCTCGGTGAGCAGGGGCGGGAGAGGGAAAGGGGGCAGGGGTTGGGCGGCGGCGAATCCCGGGTGAGCGCGGGCGACGGCCTGCATGTCTTCGACACGGCGATCGGGCCCGTCGGATTGGCCTGGTCGAGGCGCGGGATCGACCGCCTGCAGCTTCCCGAGACGGATCGCGAGGCGACACTGGCCCGCCTGGCGGCGCTCGCTCCGGGACGGACGCCCTCCCGCCCCGTGCCGCAGGCGGTGCGGGCCGTCGCCCGGCGCCTGGCCGCCCATCTCGCCGGCAGGCCCGACGACCTGCTCGATGTCCAGCTCGATCTCGGCGACAGCGGGCCCTTCGCGCGCCGGGTCTACGGGCTCCTCCGGCGCGTGCCGCCGGGCGGGACGGTGACCTATGCCCAATTGGCCCGGCGCGCGGGCAGGCCGGACGCGGCGCGGGCCGTGGGGCGGGCGATGGCGACGAATCCGCTCCCCATCCTCATCCCTTGCCATCGCGTGCTGAAGACCGGAGGAGGCCTGGGCGGCTTCAGCGGCCACGGGGGCTCGCGGCTCAAGGCGCGCATCCTCTTCGCCGAGGGCGTCGTCGCACACGCCGGCGACGGCGCGGCGATCGCCTGGCTGCGGGGCCGCGACCCCGTGCTGCGGCGGCTCATCGATCGGGTCGGCCCGATCAGCCTGCGCGATTTCCCCGCCGGAGACCCCTACGACGCTCTCGTCGAGGCGATCGTCTACCAGCAGCTGGCCGGCAAGGCCGCAGCGGCGATCGCCGCGCGGCTGCGCGCTCTCGCCCCCGGCCCTGGCTATCCGCGGCCCGATGAGCTTCTCGCCCTCCCGGAGCGCGCTCTGCGCGGCGCGGGGCTATCGGGGCAGAAGCTCTCCTACCTGCGGGACCTCGCCCGGCGCGTTGGTGACGGGAGCCTCGATCTCCGGAAGTTGCCCAAGCTCCCGGACGAAGAGGTCGTGAGCCGACTCACGCGGGTCCACGGCATCGGACGCTGGTCGGCGGAGATGTTCCTGATCTTCCACCTGCGCCGGCCCGACGTGCTGCCCGTGGGCGACTTCGGGTTCCGCACGGGCGTGCGTCGGGCGTACGGGCTTGGGGAGTTGCCGTCGCCGAAGGAGCTCACGGCCATGGCCGAGCGCTGGCGGCCTCATCGGAGCCTGGCGACCTGCTATCTCTGGCGCGCCGCCGACGGGGGCTCCTAGCGGGGCGTGGCGGCGCGGGGCGCAGGGGCGCCGGGGCTTGCGGCCGGGCGACTTCGGAGGGCGACTCCTGCGGCGGCCGGGCGACCTCGGAGGGCGACTCCTGCGGCGGGTGGCGACTTCAGGGGGCGACTCCCGTGGCGGTGGGCGCGAAGCGCCGGGGCAAGAGGCCGGGAGCCTAGGCGATGTCGGCGGGCGCCTCCCGGCGCCGGCGCTTCGCCTCGGCGCGCCGGTGCTTGTCCGCCAGTCGCTGCTCGCGGGAGGCGGCGCTGGGGGCGGTCGCCCGCCGGATCCGTGGCGGAGTCGCCGCGCGCAGGATCAACGCGACCAGCCGTGCGATGGCGTCGGCGCGGTTGCGCTCCTGTGTCCGGTAGCGGCGCGCTTCGATGACCAGGACGCCGTCGCGGGTTAGCCGGGACCGCCAGGAGCTCAGCAGCCGCTCGCGCACCGGCTCGGGCAGGGAAGGCGACCGGCGAACGTCGAAGCGAAGCTGCACGGCGGTCGCCACCTTGTTGACGTTCTGGCCGCCCGGGCCGGAGGCGCGCACGAAGCGCAGGCGGATCTCCTCCTGTGGGATCGTGATCGAGCGAGTGACGCGGATCATGGCGCCCTCCGCGGCTCGGCGGCTCCGGGATCTACGCGGGAGTGGAGACCGATGGGCTGCGCGGCCCGCGCCCGCCGGGCTCGTCGCTGCGTGGCCTACGCCGCCCGCGCCTGATCGGGCCGCTGCTCCGTCTCCGCCCCGGTCCCGCCGCCCCGGGCCCTACGCCGCCTGCTCCTGCTCGGGCTGCTGCTCCATCTCCTCTTCGTCCCCCCTGCGCTGCGCGCAGTAGGGGCAGACGCGCCAGTGCGGATCGACCAGCGCCGTGCACTTCGGGCAGGTGTGGATCAGCCGGTGCCCGCACGCGGGGCAGGCGACGAACCCGGACCCCAGCATGTGCCCGCAGTCGGGACAGACCGCGACGCTCTCGAGGTCCGTCTGCGTCACCCGCACGACCTCCGCGAGACTGGTCACCCCGGCGCGCGCCCTGGCGATCCCGGCGTGCACCAGCGGGGTCATGCCCTCGGCCAGCGCCAACTGGCGCAGCGTACCCTCGGTGGCGTCGCCGGCCACCTGCTCGCGCACGGCGCGGCTGAAGAGCAGGAACTCGTAGATCCCGGTGCGGCCGCTGTAGCCCGTCCCGTGGCAGGCGGGGCATCCGCGCCCGCGGTGGAAGGTCTGGCGCGCGGCCCACTCCCGCGACAGGCCGAGCCGCCGCAGCTGCTCCTCGCCCGGCTCCTCCTCGACCCGGCAGCGGGGGCAGATCTTGCGCACCAAGCGCTGGGCGAGGATGCCGTCTACGGCCGAGGCGATCAAGTAGGACGGCACGCCGAGGTTGCGCAGCCGGGTGATCGAAGCGATCGAGTTGTTCGTGTGGATCGTGCTCAGCACGAGGTGCCCGGTGAGCGAGGCCTGCATGGCGATGGCCGCCGTGGCGAAATCGCGCATCTCCCCGATCATGATCACGTCGGGGTCCTGGCGCAGGATCGAAGGCAGGATCGTGGCGAAGGTGCGTCCCGCCTTCTCGTCCACGCCGACCTGATTGATGCCCGCCAGCTCGTACTCGATCGGGTCCTCCACGGTGACGACGTTCTTGGTGATGTCCCGCATCTGCGTCAGCGCGCCGTAGAGGGTGGTCGTCTTGCCGCTGCCGGTGGGGCCGGTGACGAGCAGCATCCCCTGCGGGCGGGAGACGAGATCGAGAAGTCGCTCCAGCTCGATGCCCTCGAGGCCCAGCTCGCCCAGGCCGGCGGGGCTCGAGGCGGGGTCGAGCAGGCGGACGACGATCTTCTCGCCGTAGTTGGTGGGCAGCGTCGAGATGCGCAGGTCGATCGTGCGCGCGCCGATGCGCATCTTGATGCGCCCGTCCTGCGGGACGCGCTTCTCGGTGATGTCCATGCGCGCCAGGACCTTGACCCGGGAGACGACGGCGCCCTGGACCCACTTGGGCAGCTCGATGTGCGGGCGCAGGTAGCCGTCGATGCGCAGGCGCACGGTCACGCTCCGTCCCGCCGGCTCGATGTGGATGTCGGAGGCTCCCGCCTCCGCGGCGTCGTGGAGGATGCTGTTGACGATGCGCACGATCGGCACGGCCCGGCTGCGCTTCTCCAGCTCGCGCATGTCGAGGGCGTCGCTGACCGAGTCGCGCACGACTTCGACGACGGTGGTGCCGGAGACGCGCGCGGCGATCTCGTCGACGGCCCGATCGAGCTGATAGTGCTGGTTGATCGCCCAGAGGATGCCGCCCCGCGTGGCGACGCAGGGGACGACGTTCAAGTTGGTGTAGAAGCGCACGTCGCTGAGCGCGTCCATGCTGAGAGGGTCGGCCATCGCTAGGGTCAGCGTGCGGCCCTGCAGCCCGACGGGCATGACGAGATGCTTGCGGGCCAGATCCTCGCTCAGACGCTCGACCGCCTCGGGCTCGATCGGCGTGAGCTGCATGTCGATCAGGCTCAGCCCGAGCTGGGAGGAGAGCGCGCCGGCGATGTGTTCCTCGGTGCAGAGGCGGGCCTCGACGAGCAGGTCGCCCAGCCGCTTGCCGGCATCCTCCTTGGTGCGCTGGGCCAGGACCCGCTCCAGCTCATCCTTGCGGACCACGCCCGCGGCGACGAGGATCTCGCCCAGCTTCTTGCGCGGCTTCAACATGGCTCTCTCCCTGCCCTTGGGCGCCGGCGCACCCGACGCCTGCTCGGTGACCTCTTCCGGCGGGCCGGCGCGCGCAGGCCGAGGCGCGCCCGCGGCCGGCCTCCGGGATGCACCCTTCATACATCGGTCCGGCGGGCGAGGATCTGAATCGGGCGCCGTCCCGGACGAGCCGGGCCGGCGCGCCCCGAGCGTCCCCGCCTCAGCGGGGCTGGCAGCGCGGGCAGAAGTGCGTGCCGCGGCCGCCGACGACGATGCGGCGGATCGCCGCCCCGCATCTCCGGCAGGGCCCCCCGGCGCGCCCGTAGACGCGCAGGCGCCGGCCGAAGCCGCCGCCTTCGTAGGCGCTGTCGAAGGTCGTCCCGTTGTGGCGGATGGCGTCTCGCAGGACCCGGCGCAACGCCCGCCACAGACGCTCGGCCTGCGCCACGCTCACGCGCCGCGCATCGGTCGACGGATGGAGCCCGGCGCGGTGCAGCGCCTCGTCGGCGTAGATGTTGCCCACGCCGGCCAGGAAGGCCTGGTCGAGCAGCAGCGGCTTGAGCTGGCGGCGGCGGTCACGCAGGCCGCGGCCGAGGTCCGCGGCGCGGAAGCGATCGTCGAGCGGCTCGGGGCCGAGCCGGCCGAGAACCTCCGCGGGATCGGCGACGAGCCAGGCCCGGCCGAACTTCCGCGCGTTGCGAAAGACGAGCCGCTGCCCATCGTCCAGGCTCAGGACCAGGCGCGCGTCCCGGGGCAGCGGCGCGCCCGCCCGCTCGACGGCCAGTCCGCCCCCCATGCGCAGGTGGAAGAGCAGCGTGGCGCCGTTCAGCGACAGGACGATGAACTTGCCCCGCCGCCCGATCTCTTCGACTCTCCGCCCGACGATGCTCGCCGCGAACCGCCGGGGAGAGGGCGCCGAGACCGTCGGCGGCCAGAGCACCGCGGCCCCCGTGAAGGCGCGTCCGATCAGCGCCGGCCGATCGGCGTCGCCGCGCAGTCGGCGAACGATCGTTTCGACCTCGGGAAGCTCGGGCATGCTCGCTGCCGCCCTCCAGGCGATGCCGCTCCCGCGGCCGGATTGATCCGGAGCTCCTCACGTCCGGCGCACGGCGCGGCGGAGGTCCTCCAGGTAGCGATAGGGGACGAGCGCGTCCCCGAGAGCGATCTGCGGCTTGGCGAGGCCGTGGAAGTCGGAGCCGCCGGTCGGCGTCATCCCGTGACGGCGGGCCAGCCCCTCGTAGTGGTCGATCAGCGTGTCGAGGTCGGCCGGGCCGATCCCCCCCCCCGCCTCGACGTAGTAGGGCTTGTTGAGCTGGTAGGGGTAGACCGTCTCCAAGCACGCGACGCCCGCCGCCGCGCAGACTTCGACGATGCGGTCCGTCGCCGGGTCGATGAGCTCGCCGGTCCGGCGGTAGAGGCCGTTGTACGCGCCCGGACTGGAAAGACAGGTCACTCCGCCGGCGCGGCGCACCAGGGCCACGCACGCTTCGAGCGAGAGGCTGAACTCCTTGGACACGTACCAGGGCCCGCCGAAGTCGCTGTTGGGGTAGAAGACCTCGGGCGGGATCTCGGGATGGTGACGGCGCAGGACCCGGTAGATGTGCGGGCGCCGGATCGTCTCGCCGCTCGCCTCGGCCAGGACCTCCTCGCGCGGCACGCGCAGGCCTTCCTCTGCCAGCCGGGCGAGCTGCAGGTCGAGCTTCCGGTTCTTGGCCTCCTGCAGCCGGCGCAGCACGACGCGGAACTCGTCGTGGCCCGGATCATAGCCGTAGGCGAGCAGATCGGTCTCGATCAGGCCCCGCTCGGGGTCATGGGCGATGCCGATCTCGCAGCCCGGGATGAACTCGATGCCGAACTCCGCGGCCAGCCGCAGCCCCTCCTCCATGCCACCGAGCGAGTCGTGGTCGCAGAAGGAGAGGGCCCGCAGTCCCCTGTCCCGGGCGAGCTCGAAGACCCGCCGCGGGCTCTCGCTGCCGTCGGAGGCGGTCGTGTGCACGTGCAGGTCGATCCACCCGCGGGGATCGGGGTCGCGCCAGCCCACGTCAGACCTCGACGCCGAAAAGGTCCTTGACCGCCAGGGCGGCGGCCAGCGAGACGACGAAGAAGACGACCAGCCAGTGCACGCCCAGCCCGAGGAAGGTCAGCTCGCGCTTGGGCCAGCCGACGACGTCGATCCACTGCAGGCCGCTGTCGGAGGGCAGAGGCGGCTCGCCGGGGAACTGCAGGAAGCGACCGCTGAAGGCGGCGCCGCGGCCGGGCGCCTGCGGGGGCAGTGCCTTGCCCGCGTCGCCGGCGTCCCGGGCGACGATCACCCGCTTGGCGACCTCGCCGGCAGGCGTCTCCAGGACGAGCTCGTGCCTGCCCGGGGCGCGGGCCTCGATGAGCCAGTTGACCTCACCGGGCGGTTCGAGGGAGCGCCCGCCGGGGGATCGGCCCTCGCCTTCCTGGAGCCGGCCGGGGATGCGCAACGCGGGGCTGATCACGGCGCAGCCCTCGGCGCCGGCCAACCGCACCCGGCCCTCCTCGAGCCAGGCGGGATCTTTCACCTTCGCGGCGAGGATCGCCCGCTCGCCGGGCAGAAAGGGGCGGTGCTCGTAGCGCACGCCGAGGCCGACCAGGAGAAGCAGCATCGGCGGGAGGATGAAGAGCAACGGCCGCAGGCTGTGGGCGAAGTAGCGCCCGGTGTGGGCGAGCACGCGGAGCGTGGCCAGGAGCATCTGCAGCAGGTCGTCGCGGAAGAGCCAGATCTCGGCGATGTGCGCCTTGAGGCGGCTCTTGGCGGCGTGGATCGCCCGCTGGTTCGAGGCGCGGCCGAAGAGGAGCAGCATGAGGACGCCGGCCGGCACGGCGACCGCGGCCAGCGCGGCGAGGGGATGCAGCGGACGCAGCGGCGCGAGAAGCGCGCCGCACGCCGCGTTCAACACCGAGGCGATCTCCCACATGGGGCGCTCCCTTGACTCCCTCCCCGGGGCAGGCCGTCGAACCGCCGGGCGCCGGCCCCGCGCTGCTGACAGCGCGTCGGCCCCGGGTCTCTCCCGCGTTCCGGGGGCGCTGACTGACTAGGCCAGGTAGCCCAAGCCCTTGAGCTTCTCCTTGATCTCCTCGTCCGACTGGGCCTCTTCCAGGTGGGCCAGCTGGCTCTCCAGGGCGTGGACGACGAACTCGTCCACGGACGAGTATCCGGCCAGCTTGGCGTAGCGGGCGATGCGCTCGTGCAGCTCGCCGCTGATCTTGATCTTGTGTCCGCCGAACATGACGGCCCTCCTCTCCCCGGCGCGGGTCAGAACACCGGTTCGCCCTGCATCTCCGCCGGCGCCTCGACGCCGAAGAGCTCGAGGATGCTCGGCGCCAGATCGAGCAGCCGCGGCTCGAGGCCGCGGATAGGCAGGTTGGCGAGCAGGACGCCCGGCACCTTGCGGTAGTCCTGGCAGTGATCGCCGCTCCAGCGGCGCGTGTTGTCGCTCAGCACCGCGGCGGTCATGCCGCCGATGGCGCTCTCGTCCAGGAGACGGTAGCCGACGTCGAAGCCGAGCTGCGCGTCGGGACCGCGCGCGGCCTCGGGGCCCGAGTAGAGCTCCTGGTTCAGGAAGACCTTGACGACCGGCGTGCGGCCCGTGCCCGGATCGATCAGCGTCTCCAGCTCGCTCGAGACCTGGGCGAGCAGCTCTTCCTTGGCGCGGCCCGGGGGCACGATGCCGCCGCGCTCGCGCCCGAGCTGGTTGACGTAGAGGCCGTTGATGCCGACGCCGTAGAGCCGCGTGTTCTCCCAGTCGACGCCCTGCAGATACTCGACGCTCGTCGGGGGGATCCCCGGGCGCAGCGCCAGGTAGCCGTTCTCGTAGAGCCAGCGGTTGAGGTCGAACGAGCGCCGCCAGGTCGAGAATCCATGATCGGACATGACGATCAGGCCGGTGCGCTCATCGGCGTACTGCATCGCCAGGCCGACGATCTCGTCCATGTGGCGGTGGAGGTCGAGGTAGACGTCGGCGAAGTCGACGTCGAGCAGTGGATCGTGCGCCGGGTGGCCCTCCTCGCCGCGCATCGCGCGCCACATCACGTGGCCGATCTGGTCGACCGTCGAGAAGTAGAGGAAGAGGAACCCGCTCTGGAAGCGCGCCAGCTCGTACTCGGCGAAGCGCGCCTCCTCGTCGATGATCAGGCCGGCCTGCTTCATGAAGTCGACGTTGCCGAGGACATCCTTCTCCAGCGCCTTCGTGTCCTCCGGCATGCCCTGGGTGTAGAAGAGACCCAGGTCGCGCGCCAGCCGCTTGGCGTATCCCGGGGGACTGCTGATCGGCAGGGCCGGGTCGGCGGGGTTTATCTGCAGCGGCGTCGCGTAGAGCCCGAAGGGGCGGGCGCTCTTGAGGTAGAAGCGGACGATGGCCGGCACGCTGACGACGTCGCGCCAGGCCCAG
>Ga0194112_10007159_pt1 | contig 14544 bp, 18 predicted proteins | sample TA2MahC400mmetaG_FD_146191 | JGI IMG/M metagenome (GOLD analysis project Ga0194112, IMG submission 146191) | Freshwater microbial communities from Lake Tanganyika, Tanzania - TA2015016 Mahale Deep Cast 400m | ecosystem: Environmental > Aquatic > Freshwater > Lake | place: Tanzania: Lake...
CCGCCGACCTTCACCTCGTGCTTCTTCATGACCAGACTCCTCTCGTTATCGGTGCAGGCCGCTGCCCGAATGGCCTCGTGCATCGCCGCGATCCTCGCGGCGCGACGTGCGGCCCGCTCTTGTCTCTCTCGAAGCGTCAACATGGCAGCCTCCTACTTCGTGGGCGGCATGTACTGCTTGCCGCAGGTGGTGCACTTGACCGCCCCATCGTCCTGCCACAGCAGATTGTCCACCCGCCGTTCGCGGCAGCCGGGGCAGGCGTCGGCCTCGGCCACCAACTCGTCGGCCTGGGCGTTGATGGCGTCGCGGACGTAGTCCACGTCGATGGACTCGGGGTCGTCCAGACCCGCCGCCATGTCCTGGATGACACCTTCCAGCCCATCGAGGTCGCGGCCAAGGGTCCGCTCAACCTCGCGGCACTTCGCCCAGACCTCGTGCAGCGCGCCGACGGCGGCCTGCATCGCGGGCAGGATCGTCTCGGCCTGCTGGGTGGTGACCACGCCCCCACCCGCGTCGAGGAACCCAAGCCACGCCTCGCGCGTCATGGGTTCGTGGGTCTGGACGCTCTGGCCGCCGTCGCGCTCGACTCGCCACAGGCGGGCGTCTTCTGGGTCGGCGCTCACCTTCGCGCGGCCCTTGGCGAGGCGGTTCGCCTCGCGGATCCTGAGGACCTGCTTCTTCATGGTCATCTCCTTGCGGCGGAATTGCCGGGCTGGGGGCCGCCTGCGCGGCCCGTCGCCGGGCATCTCCTACCGGGCGGCGCGCTCCACGAGGACGCCACCGTCGATCAGGTTCCAGCCCCACGCATCGCCCCATGCGGCTGGCGGCCGGATCGTCGCCAGGAGCGCGTCGGTGCCCGTCTGGCGGAGTTCAACCTTGCGGCCAGCCTGCGTGGCGTACCATGCGGGTGCGTCGGTGCGGCAGACCAGGCGGCGAGGCCTCGGCCTCACCACCCGTGTCCAGGGGATGTCGTCGCGCTGGGCGGTGTCGAAGTTGTCATTGAAAAAGGCCGGGTCGGGGCCGTTGCCCGACCAGTGGCAGGTGCAGCAATAGCGCGGAAAGTCCGGCTCGAAGGTAATGCGGTCGATGACCCACTCGTACCCGCCGCGGACGACCACGTCGCTCACCTTCAAGTCCTTGCCCATCACGCTCTCGGTCTTGCGCGTCGTCTTCATCGCGTCTCTCCTTACGCTCGTGTGGTTCATGGTTCAGGCCTTGTACTGGCGGGCCAGGCCGTCGAGGTCGCGCTTGAGGGCCACGAGGCCCTCGGTCCGGGCGCGGGCGACGGCGTTCTGGAACTGGCTCGTCGAGTTGCCGCCGAAGAACCGCTCGATGCCCCGCTCGACCTCCTGCTGGATGTCCGCGAGGACCTCATGCGGCGCGTGCTCCTTGAGGAGCGCCGCCACGTGCATTGTCCGCTCGTGGGGTTCCTGGACCTTGGCCATCTCCTCGCCGTGCCAGGCCAGGGCCTCGGCGGGGTTGGTCTGGACCGCCTCCAGGAGGTCGGCCTTGGCCTTCGTGTAGCGGCGCTCGTGGCGCTGGGCCAGGGCGAGGAGTTCCTCGGCCAGGGTCGTCTTCGTCGTCTGCTTTGCCATCGCATGTTCCTTTCATGTCGGCCGCCTCGGCCGCCGGCAGGTCCGCTCGCGCGGGCCTGTGGGCGGGCGGGGCGTACCCCGCCCCGTGCATCAGTCAGCGAACGTCTCGATGACCCGCAGGTACTCGGCCACATCGCCTTCGGTGCCCCGCTGGCCATCGAGGTACTTCTGGAGCATCCGGGCCACGACGACGTTGGCCTGGCGGTTGTCCGCCCGGCCCACCAGTTCGAACGCCTCGCCGACCGGCACGCCCTGGCCGTCGCGGCGCTCGACGACCTTGGTCACGCGCGTGCCGGTGATGACGATCCTGCGGTCCTCCCGGCGGATGGTCGCCGTCCCGTTCGGGCCTTCGATCTCGATTCGCGTCGTTTTCATCTGCATCTCCTTTCGCGTTCGTGTTCGCCTCACCACGTAGATCAGGGCATGCTTTCGGACAGGAATCAAGGCGAATGATCGAGGGGAATGCATATTTTCCGCCGCCGCATGTCGCGCCGGGGGCGCGACTTACGGCGATGAGGCAAAGATTCTTTGGGAATTCCTATGGACGCTAACCGCGAGAACCCGCAGACGCTGAGGCCCACCGCCCTGACGGCGGCCGACGTGGCCCGCCTCCTGGGCGTGGCCGAGGACGTGGTCCGGAAGCATCTGGCCGAGGGGGCGCCGCGCGCGGCCGACGGGACGATGAACCTGGTGCACTACGCCGCGTGGCTGAACCAGGCTTCGCTGCGCTACGCCCTGGCAAGCCGGGACTTGTCACGGCGTAGTCCCGAAGGGACGGAGCCGGATGGCGATTGACCTGACGAACCTGTCGCAGACGGACCTCCTCCAGTTGGTGAACGCCACGCCGCTGGGGCAGGTCCTAACGCGCTCACGCCTCAGGCGTCAGATGGACGCGGCGGCGCTGCGTATCGGCGATGGCACGCGCATCCACTTCGTCAAGTACGTGCGGTGGCTCGTCACGGAGCATGACCGCCCGCGCGCCGCGCCCATCGACTACGTGGAGGCACGCCGCCGGCAGGCCGAGAAGAACCGCGCGGCCACGAAGGCCAGCCAGGACATCGCGCCCATCCCCGCGGTCGAGAACTACCCGCGCCGGCAGGCCTGCGGCGAATCGTTCCAGCGGTTCTGCGAGACATATTTCCCGGTGGCGTTCTACCGCGTGTGGTCCGACGACCACCTGCGGGTCATCGCCAAGATCGAGAAGGCGGTCCGTGAGGGCGGCCTCTTCGCGTTCGCCATGCCGCGCGGTAGCGGCAAGACCACGCTGGCCCGCTCGGCGGCGCTCTGGGCTGTGCTCTATGGATACCGGCCGTTCGTCTGTCTCATCGGCGCCGCCGATGACCGGGCGAAGGAACTTCTGCTGCCCATCAAGAAGCACATCTTGGAGAACCCGCTCCTTCTGGCGGATTTCCCTGAGGCGGCCTATCCTCTGCGGTGCCTTGAAAATTCCTCGAAGCGGCAACTTCAGCAGCATTGCCGGGGCCGGTTGACCCACGTCCACTGGGGCCAGTCGAAACTCGTCTTCCCAACCATCGAGGGCGACGACCTGCCGGCGGCCCTGCGCGAGGACGGCTACGACGTCAGCCCTTCCTGCGGCTCCATCATCACGACCACGAGTTTGGATGCCAACATGCGCGGCCAGCAGCACACACGGGCGGACGGCTCGACCATCCGGCCGTCGCTCGTCCTGCTGGATGACCCGCAGACGCGCGAGTCGGCCCGGTCGCTCGACCAGACACGTAAGCGCCTGGAACTTCTGAATGGCGACGTCCTGGGCATGGCGGGGCCGGGCGAGCAGATTTCGGCCCTCATGACCTGCACGAAGATGTACGAGGGAGATCTCGCAGACACGGTGCTTGACCGCGAGAAGTCGCCGGAATGGGACTCGGAATGCACGCGCCTGGTGTACGCATTCCCCACGAGCGAAAAACTCTGGGAAGAGTACACCGAGGTCCGCCGCACGCAAGGCAAGGCCGCCGCCACGCAGTTCTACGTTGGGCGCCAGGCGGCGATGGACGAGGGCGCCCGCTTCGCCTGGCCCGCGCGGTTCGACACCAAGGCCGGCGAGGTGAGCGCCGTCCAGCACGCGATGAACCTGCGCCTGAAGGTGGGGCCGGAGGCGTTCGCCGCCGAGTACCAGAACGAGCCGGCCCTGCCCCAGGTGAGCGACCAGGCGCTCACGGTGGACCAGGTGATGGAGAAGACCAGCGGCTGCCGGCGCGGCGACGTGCCCCTGGCGGCAACGAAACTTACGATGTTCATCGACGTGCACGACCGGCTGCTCTTCTACGCCGTGTGCGCATGGGAGGAGACGTTCACCGGGTATGTCATCGATTACGGCGCGTTCCCCGAACAGCGGCGCTCTGCGTTCACCCTGGCCGACGCCACGCGGACCTTGGGGCGGGCCTATCCCGGCGCGGGCGTCGATGGGGCTATCCAGGCAGGCCTCGAGCACCTCGTCTCGACCTACCTAGCCAAGGACTGGTCCCGCGGTGGGAGCCTCATGAAGATTGACCGGCTCTTGGTGGACATGGGCTATAAGCCCGGCATCGTCGCCGACGTGAAACGCAAGGCGGGCGGGGCCGTCATGATGCTCGCCAAGGGCGTCGGCATCCGGGCGAGCCGAAAGGCCATCGCCGAGTATGCCAAGAAGCCCGGCGAGACCATCGGGCACTACTGGTACGTCCCGAACGTCCGGCGGACGGGTCAGTTCCCGCATGTGCTGGTGGACGTGAACTACTGGAAGCGGTTCGTCCACGAGGGCTTGGCGACGGCCGCCGGCGACCGGGGCTGTATCAGTCTGTTCGGGAAAGACAGCCGTCAGCACGAACTCATCGCCGAACATCTCGCCCGGTCCGAAAAGTGGGTCGACGTGACCGGCCCCGGCGGCACCGTGCGCGAATGGTCTCCGCTGCCCACGCGGCCGGACAACCACTGGTTCGACTGCCTCGTTGGCTGTGCGGCTGCTGCGTCGATGTGCGGCGTGAAGGCGGCTGGAGAGAGCGTTCCATCGCGCCAACGGAAACGTTACACGCAGGAGGACCTGCGGAGGAGATAACATGGCCGAGACGGTTGGCGAGCGAAAGGTATGGCCGCCCGAGCAGGACCAGCGTGGCCTTGTCTGCCGCCACTGCGGGTGCAAGCACTTCCGCGTCATCTATACTCGGCCCGTCTTGGGCGGTCGGCTCGTCCGCAGGCGGGAGTGCCGGAACTGTGGCAGGCGAATGACAACATGGGAGAAATCCGGGGCGTAAGGGAGCGTGTAACCTACAGCAGGTTCCGAAGCGCGTTGAACCGCATCTGGACCTCTTCCCATGTCGGGAACGGGCCGTAGCACAATGCCTCGCATTGTCGCCTGTACTCGTCGGCGATAACGGCGGCAAGGGGCGACGGCGGAAACAACGCATCGCTTCGAGCAAATCGCATGTCATCGGGGAAGAAGTAACTCTTCGGAAAATGTTCCCGACTGATCTGATCGTAGTCGGCCTTGATCCTCGAATACTCGTCGGACTTGAGCATGGCCAGGACTTCCGCCTCGCCCGCAAGTTGATAGAGGTCGTAGTAGTGACGGGCATAACCCCCGATGGGACGCCGTTCGCGCTTGAACAGCTCAACCTTGCTGTGGATGGCGAACATTTTCTCGACGAACGTGCGCCGGAAGTGGAGCAACCGCATCGAGAACGGCGTCTCGTCCTCGGCATCCAGAGATTGACCGGTCTCAACGACGAACTGGCCGAGGTAGGACCGTATCTGAATGACGACGGTAGGCTCGCGCCCGCTGGCAGTGCCCGCCTCGAGCCGAACGCGGTTGGTGATTTCACCGGGACCGCCGAATCGCTGTTTGTACGAGAAGCGGTCGTCTCGTCCGAAGCCCCCGATGGTCTGGCTCTCGGCCGCCACAAAGGCCAGCGCCGGGTGTCGGGCGACGGCATCCCGCACCCGTTTGAGTTCGCGGTCGATTCCGTTCTTACCGAGCGCCGGCGTGAAAGCGAGCGGGTCAAGGAAGATATCGATATCCTCCGAGAACCGTTGGATCAGGTTCCAGCCTTTGGAGAGACTGGTGCCTCCTTTGAAGATGATCTTGTCGCCGACGGCATCCGCCAGGGTGCGCAGCGCCTCAGTGACGTAGTAGTCCTTCTCGATAATAGCAGCACGCAGTCCGCGACGGCGGAAATGCTCTTCCGCGCGAAGCACGGCCTGTTCAAAATCCTCGTGCTCAAAGAGCCTCATGTCAGCGGCACTCCTTGGCTTGCCAGGCCCGCGCGTTGGGTAAGCCGGCCAACAAGCCGAAATCGTACCGGGACAGCGGATTCAGAGAGTCGCGGAGGCGGCGGATCTTCTTTCTGTCCTTGCCAAGCCGCTCGCCCAGAGCGCCAAGCATGGCCCGGACCCGCGGCGGTTCGGTAGCCGCGACCCTGAGTAGGCGCTCGTATCGCCCCTTTTCGGAGAGCAGTTCGCATGCCCTGCGGATGGTTTCATCGGCGGAGAGTTCGCTCGTCCTGCCCCCGCGGCGCAGAAAATCGAGCAGAGCGGCATCGGTCTGGGTGAGACTTGACCATGCTTCGGGGCGGCGGGCATGAATGCGGGTATCCTGCCCGACCAACTTGCGCGGCAGACTTAGCCCGCTGGTGGCCAGTTCTCCGCGTTTCGGGTTCTGCGCGGTAAGTCCCAGGAGATTGGCCGCCGCGACGCCGGCCGGGAACAGGGACCTATGCCGGGAAGCGAGTTGCCTGATGGCCGCTGGGTTGGGCCGACTCTTGCCGAATGCGGTCTGCCGGGAGCGGTAATAGATGCCCTTGCTGAGCCGCTCGATCTTCCCGCTCCTGGCGAGCCGCGACAGCGCCTGCGCTACCGCGGTGAACGGCAGGTTGCCAAAGTCGGCCAATCGCCATAGCCGCTCGCCGCCGCGCTCTATGCGTTGGCGGACCTGGTCTGCGACACTCAGTTGCCGGGTTGTCGGGCCGGTGGTTGCCATGACCATAGTATCGGACAATCCAGGCTATGGTGTCAAGTTTTATTGCGGAAACACTTGACGTTAAGAGCATCCCCCCTGCGCGGCTTCGTCTGTCGCCACTGCGGATGCAAGCACTTCCGCGTCATCTATATACGCCAGGCATGGGGCACACGTCTTGCCACAGTAGCCAGATCGGGTTCGCCCAGGGGCGGCAGGCCGGCCAGTCGAAACAGGCCTCGGGCAAGTTGTTCAATCCGGCCGCCGTCGCGCATGGCATAGAGCGTTCGTAGATGAATGCCAGCGGCCAGAGCCCCGCCAGTGCGGAGCGTTCCGCCGTGGTTCTCAAGAACCTCTCTCGCTCGTTCTGTGGCCGAGGGCATGATCGGTTCCCTGCAAGTCTAATGGATAAAACCGCACGCACATCTTAGAAAGTGCGCGCGCTTTTATCCCGGGGAATCCGGGGATCATCCCGGCCGTTCACGGACGCCGAACGTCACTTGGCGGTGTCGCCCGCCGCGAGGGCGTCGGCGATGCCCTGCCAAGCAGTGAGAGCCTCGGCCTTAAGGTCCTGGAACCGCTCGCCGAGCCACGCCAGGGCCTTGCCGCCCGCGCCGCTAGCCCACAGGAGATACGCGCCCAGCGCCGCGGCGGCCGTGATCACCAGGCCCAGCGGCGAGAGGATTGCGCCGAGAATCGCCCCAAGGATGCTCAGGGCCGTGCCCACGCCGCCGATGATCGCCCCGAGGCCCGTGAAAATGGAGCCCAGGGTCGAGACGGCGTACCCGAGCGCCACGAGCGCCGCGCCCCCGGCGACGACAGCAGCGGCGAGTTTCAGGGCCGAGACGATGAGGCCCCGGTTCGCCTTGATCCACGCGGTCGCGCGGACCACGAGGTCCGTCACCTGCGTGGCCAGATCCGAGAGCGTGGGTGCAAGGGCCGCACCGACGGCAAAGACACCGCGCTTGACCGTCTGCCAAAGGGCGCTCAACGTGTCGTGGAACTTTTCGGCGGCCTTGGCGTCCTGCGTGGAGATCGTCAGGCCCAGCCGCCGGGCCTCCTCCTGGAGCGCCTCGAGGCCGGCGGCACCGCCCTTCAGCAGCGGTAGAAGGCCCGTCCCCGACCGACCGAAGAGTTGCAGGGCGGCGGCAGCGCGGACGGTGGGGTTTTCGATCTTCGAGATGCGCTCGGCGATGAGTTTCAGTTGTGCTTCCGGCGACAGGCCGGAGAGGTCCGCTACCGTGAGGCCCAGGGCCGCGAGCGTCTCCGTGGCCTCCTTCGACCCGGTCGCCGCCTCTACAATCGCCCGCTGCATCCGCTTGATGCCCACTTCCAGCGAGTCCATGTCCGCGCCTGACTGCTGGGCGGCGAACGCAAGTTCCGACAGGGCCTCCACGCTGACGCCCGTTCGGGCGCTCATCTTGGCCAGGCTGTCGCCCATCTCGGAGAACACCTTGGCGGCCCCCAGGAGTGGCGTGATCATGGCCGTGCCGATGCCGACGATGCGTAGGCCCACATCGCGCATGCCTGCGCCGATGGCCTGGACATCCGCATCGTGCGGAGTTTCTCGGCCAGCCGCGCGGCCCGGGCCCAGCGGGCGAACTCGCGCTCGATGGTCTGGTTCACACCGGCATCGGCCCCGTCGCCGAGAAGCATCTGGAGGCGCGGCCCCGTGCCGATGACATCGTTGGCGAGCGTCAGGATGATGCCCCGCGCGTAGCAGTTGTTGGCCACCTCGTACCGCGCGCGGCTGCGGAGGATACGGCGGATCTCGGGGGTCGCGGCCGCGTCGGCCGACAGAAGGTCGGCGTTGGCCCAGTGGCGACGGTTGTCGGGCGTGGTCTGGGCGGAATCGAACTTGGCGCGGATGAACCGCCAGACACGGGGCACGCGGCCCGATGTGCCGCCTTCAAACCACGTTTTGGGGTTCCACCACACCATGCTCACACCGTCCCCGGCTGAGTCATCTTCACGCAGACAAATGCCTTCGCGGGGTTTCGCTGAAATGCGGTCTTGCCTGCCAAATGCTTGTCTGCGTCAATCACATCCGGCAGCGGGTGCTGCTTCATGCCGCCCGCATCGCCGTGGGCCTCCGCCGGCCCGGCGGCGTTTTCACGGATTACGTTTTCCAAGTCGTCGGCCATCTCGGCCTCCGCATTTCTCTGGTAGCAGGCGCCGGAATCGAACCAGCATTCGTGCGGTTATGAGCCGCATCGAGGCACCACGCCTCGCCGCCTGCGGACCCGACCGAGCCACGGCCAAAAGAAAAGGCCACGCGGGTACGTGGCCCCACGTGGCCTGTGTCTCTTGGACTCCGCGTCGGGGATCAGCCGCCGCGTCGTCGCCCGGTCAGTTGTCGCCTACCATGATCCCATGTGAGAGAAACCCGTTCAAAGAACTTCCGCCCGAAAACGAAAATGATTACGCATATAGACCTGGCGGAACGACATGGGCTGATGCCGCCATGTGAGTTGACATGGAACCGCAGAAGCGGCGAATTCCATCAGCCTTTTGTGCAGATAGCGTCAAGTTGCGGCGGACAATATTGCATGCACTTCTTGTCAAGTGACGGTAATTCGGGCCATCGGCCTGGCGGCCCAGATTCTCTGGCTCACCCTGAAACTCTGGTGGCAGAAAGGCGTCCACTGGCTCATGGGATACTGGCTCGACTGGAAGAAGCACCTCCTGGACACCGCGACCGACGCCTGGTACGGCCTCCAGGCCATCTGGGTCATCGGCTCATCGGCCATCGCCAAGGTCTGGGCCGAGTGCCTCGCGACCATGAAGACCGTGTGGACGGTCTTTACGGGCCTCGTGGGCCTGGGGTGGAACAGCCTTCAGAACACGCTCACCAAAGGCATCCTGAAGGTGATGAGCCTCTTCGACGATTCCTTCGACTATGAGACCGCCGCAGCGATGGCCGACCGGGAGGCCGCCGCCAGCCGGGCCCGCATCGTCCGCGAGACCGACGCCCAACTTGCCGGCATCGACGCCCAGATGAAATCGCGCTTGGGCGAAATCGAGCGCGAACGCGAGGCCGGCCTCACGGACATCAGCCGGAAGGCCGCCGAGGCCCGCCGCCGGCACGAGCAGGACTACCGCGCCGACGAGGCGGAATCGTACCTCGCGCTCCTCGCGGCGCGGCAGCAGTGGGAAGACGCCATCGCCAAGGCCCGCGAGAAACGCGCCGCCGCCGAGCAGGCCGCGCCCGAGGGGCCGCCGGAGGTCGCCGGGCCAAAGTTCGACCTGTCAGGCCTCGCGCAAACCATCGAGGAGGCCGAGAAGCGGACCATCGGTGTCCGGGGCACGTTCAGCGCCCTGGAAGCGGCCCGCTTGGGCGCCGGTGGCGTGACGGACCGCCTGGCCAACGCGGCCGAACAGACCGCCAAGAACACCAAGCGCATCGCCGACTGGACCCGCGACGCCGAGGCGGTCTTCGAGTGACGGAGCGACAGCCGTGTCCATCAGCGTCCTTGAAAAACCCGGCAGCCGCAGCGTCTCCGACGGCGAAATCCGCTGCATGGTGTAGCCCAGGTCGATGAACTCATGGAACATGCGACGAACTGTCACGACTTCCGTCTCCGGGCCTAGCGTCAGCGTGACCCGCTGGTTGGAAATGCTCTTCTTCTGGCCGTACGCCAGCACGTGCAGTCGCTTCCGCGTCTCGTCCAACAACAGGCGATCCATGCCAAATGGCGGCTTGCCCCCGGCCCAGAACCCCTGTTGGGCGATCTTGATGCAGCCGTGGTAGACCTTGACGCTAAGCTCCTTGCTTTGCTGGGCGGCGCGGAATCGCTCGAACTGCACGTACACCGGGTACAGGGGATCGTCGGGGCGCGGCATGCCCAGCGTGGTGTAGATCACCTGCTTGCCGTGCTTCTTGCACTCGGCGCAGTACGTGGCGGACAGGTCGATGTCCTGGAACCGGCCCCAACGGCTGACGTCCAGACAGAGCACGAAGTCGAAGTCGTTTCTCTTCTTGACCCAGTTCTCCAGCATGTCGTTGAAGCCGTCGCGCCCTTCGGCGGTCAGGCCCGACTTCCCCCGGTCGGCGAATTCCTGAATGATCTCGATGCCGTTTTCTCTCGCCCACTTCTGGACCAGCTCCTGCTGGATGGCGACGGAGTTCTCCTGGCGATCCTTCGCCGAATGTCGGTAGTACGCCACGCCGCGAAAGCGTGGCGCGGGCGGGCCTGCCGGCGCTTCTTCCTTTGCCCACCACGCCCGTTGCTTGCCCTGGCTCATCGTCACTTCGCTACCTTTCGGATTCGTGTCGCCCGCTCCCGGCGAACGGCCGGGGTCGACAACATCGTGCGGGAACATCCACTCCGGCTGTGCCAAACGGTGCCGCCAGCCTGGCATGTCGCCACGTAGACGATCTGTACCCCGCAGCACGTGAAGAGGGCCTCGAGTCTGCCGGAACCGTCCGCTCGAGTGAGGCGCGCCGGGTCCTCCATGACCAGCACGTCATAGTCGTCCTGGTTGCACTTGCGGGCCAGCAGCACGCACAGGTCCCACCGGAGCAGCGGGGTGTGCCCGTTCACTCCGGGGTGCCGAACCTCGTCCACGCACCGCATCTTGAAGCGGTCGCCGAACTGGTGAATGAGGCGAAATTGCCGCCGCAGGCTTTGGGTCGAGCCCTGCTTGCTGGCGCAGCGGGCGTAAGCGATGTAGCGCTTGCCTCGCAGGGCACCGGGGTCGGACAGGCCATCCATACGCGCAACTCCTCGTCTAAACGACAACACCGCTCCGCCGTCGGCAAACGCGGTCGCTGCAGTCATCGCGAGGGAGTATGCGCCATGCCTGTGACGTCTCGTGCTACATCGCTGTGACGTTTCAGTGACGCGCGGAGAGATTCAGCATGTAGCGTCCGCGATGGCCGGCGATGGCGTCGGCCAGGTCGCCCATGCCGCCCCGACGGAGTTTCACGCGCAGGCGCTGCACGCCCGCGCGCAGCACGCTCGTGTCGGTAAACTCGTCGTCCCAGATTTCTCCCAGGAGATCGACGTGCGTGATGTACTGATTGGGGCGCCGCGCCAGCCGGGCCAGGAGCCAGAAGCCCTGTGTGTGGCCCAGATGGAGCGTTCTGCCCCTCCAGATGACCGAGAGCGTGGCTTCGTCAAGCAGCGGACGTTGCTGCGTATTCGCTCTGTTGCGCTGGCGCCCGTTGCCATTGGCACCCGGCCCGCCATCGGGATCATCGATCTCGGCGCGTGCGATTTCGCCGATTTCCTTGGCGCACAACGCGGCATTCATGAGGCTCTCGGTCAATTGCCTGCTGAGCAGCTTGAGCTTGCGGACGTTCTCCGGGATCATCGCGGTCTCCGTTCGGCCGCAGATGACCTTGCCTCCGAGCCTGAACCGGCCCACTGAGCTCAAGTGCAACACGTGATGCGAAGGCGAAATCCGCTGGGCCTCTGATCGCGGGCCATCTTCCGGCCGAGTTTCAGTAAGCGGCGCTTCGCAGGCGTCACGGTCACCCTCTTGGGGAGTTTCGCCCGGAGGATTTCGTTCTCGGCCTACAGGTACTGGACTTGCCGGGCCACTTCCGACTTGCCCAGGCTGGCAAGCATCAGCACGAGAGGGTGAAAAAACCTGACCACGAATCTCTTCGTTCCGTAACGTGAAGCTCTGCGATTTTAGGGCGTGACATGGTATTTGACCACTGAAGCAGATGCAAGGTTGGGCGAAGGTAGCCGATGCGGGTGGCAATCTTTCCCGGCCACAGCATCTCAAGTGGCGGACAAAACATCTGGTCAGGGGGACTCGCTGGCTGTAAAGTGGTTGGGGAGGGATCAGACCATGCGAGTCAAAGATATCAACATGGAGCAGTCCCGCCTTGGGTGAGTGCACGCCGTAGCCGGAAGGTGCACCGAAGGGCCCGTGAAGGCTCCACGCCCGCAACCTCCTGGGCAAGGAGGGTTACAAGGCTCTCCTGGCTGAAATCAAGGGCAAGACGCCTGCGGACAAAGGCCGCCGGTCCGGTGCCCGCGTGCCCGCTGATGGCAGCGCGCTATTTGAAACCCGTCACATGCCGCTCTTTCAGGAGGACGGCGACAAGTAAAAACTGCCGGACGACACAATTTTACCCTGTGCCGCAAGTCCTTGTCCCATAAGAGGTTGCGTCAATCTGTGGGCAGGATTTGGAATAAAGAAGGTGGGTGCGACTTGCCGAAAACACTATTATATGGTAGTATTATATGGGCGGCGGAGGTTGCTCATGGCCAGCCGTGAGGACGTGGTCAACTTCCTGGGCCTCTTGAAGGGCTGCATAATGCTGGACCGCATGGCAGTGCGGGACAGAGAGAAGAACCGCCAGGCCCTCATCGATCTGGGCATCACCCCCGCCGAACGGCGCGAAGTGCTCCTGGGCCTTGAGCCGGAGGACTACATGGCCGGCCCCAAGCCCGACGACGAGGACAATACAAAGGACGTTTGGGAGTTCGGGAAGTTCGTCGCCAGCATCGAAGTCTACATCAAGTTGCGGGTGGTGAAGGCGCCGGGCAAGCAGGGCGTGTACCACGCCCTGGTCTGGTCCTTCCACCCGGCTGAATTCCGAATGAAGTATCCCTTGAAGGGAGGTGGGTCATGACGACGTTCTGCCCCACGTGCGAGGACTACCGCGAGACGAAGACCGTGGATCGCCGGGAGACGTACACAGTCCGCGGCCGGAAGGTCACCGTGCCGGTCAAGGCCGCGGTCTGCGTCGGGTGCGGGGAGAGTCTTGGCTCGGATGAAAAGGACCAGGAGGTCCTCCGCGAAGTGTATGCGGCGTATCGGCGGGAAGCGGACCTCCTGACGCCGGAGCGGATCAGGCTGATCCGAAAGCGATATCGGCTCAGCCAGAAGTCGTTTGCGGCGCTCCTTGGCATGAGCGAGGCGACGATCAACCGGTACGAACAGGGCGGGCTTCAGGACCAGGCCCATGACGTGGCCATTCGCGCCTGCGAGGCCCCCGAGTTTGTTCGAGACCTCCTCCAGCGGCGCGGCAATCTGCTGAGCGAATGGCAAAGGCAGAGGACAGAGAAGGCCCTGGCCGGGGAGGCACAGCCTGATTCAGAAGTGATGGACATGCTTGATGATCTTGAATGTACAGTCATGCCGCGAGAGGTGACCGACCGGACCGGGTTTCGCCGTTTCGACCAGAAACGGTTCGCCGCGGTTGTGTTGTGGTTCTGCCGCCGGCTGAACAGTGTGTCGAGAACGGTGATTAATAAGATGCTGTTCTATGCGGACTTCCTCAATTTCCAGACCGCGACCGTGTCGCTCACCGGGTCCGCCTACAGGAGGCTCCAGTACGGCCCCGTTCCCACGGACTACGGCCAAATGCTGGACTGGATGGAGGCGGCCGAATTCCTGGTGTGTGATGAGGTGGCTTATCCCAATGGGAACACGGGCTACTACTACCGTGCGGGACCGAAAGCCGAATCGCTGGGCGTCGAGTTCACGGCGCACGAGCAGGTAGTCCTGGAGCGTGTTGCCGATGCACTTGGCACGCTTGCTGCCAAGGCCATCTCCGACCGGTCGCACGAGGAGGCGGCATGGAAGAACACGGAAGACAAGAAGATCATCTCCTATCGGGAGGCGATGAGCCTGTCATTGTCGTTGCCCAAGTGATGGCTGCCCAATGTTCGCCGTCGGCTCCGGACAGTAGAATTGCACTTGCTCAGGGGAAGGCACCCGGGCTCTCGCCTCAGCAACGGCAGCCTCTCTCGGGCTAAAGTGAACGGGTTTCGGCATCGGTTGAAGGGGGGGCGGCGATGGCGATGAGCATCAAGACGAAGAAAGGGCTGTTGCGCCACTACCAGGCGCGGTCGGCTAAAGTGAAGGACTACTTCAGGCATCTGCCGAATCTGGTAAACCCCTGCCGTTCGGACACATGCATGCCTTCCAGGTTCTAGTACCTTACGTCATTTGTATTTGTGGGTATAGCCGCTTGAGTCTGATTCTGGCCGTCTCGGTCGTGAACTGCCAGTCCACCGATTTCTGGTCCGCGTT
>Ga0194112_10007169_pt1 | contig 14530 bp, 13 predicted proteins | sample TA2MahC400mmetaG_FD_146191 | JGI IMG/M metagenome (GOLD analysis project Ga0194112, IMG submission 146191) | Freshwater microbial communities from Lake Tanganyika, Tanzania - TA2015016 Mahale Deep Cast 400m | ecosystem: Environmental > Aquatic > Freshwater > Lake | place: Tanzania: Lake...
CGCTCTGGCCGATGATCTCCTCGAACTCGTGTGTTCCCTTGATCTCCTCGATCAGCCACGTTCTTTCGCCCTCCAGCCTTCGCCGCAGGTCATCGATCTCCTCGTAGGCAAGGTAGTTCTGCAGTGCAAGCGACAGCTGCGGCACCACAAGGCCCACGGTCTGCAGGTCATTCTCGTCGAATGAACGGGAGGTACTGGAAATGATCAGACCGGCCCGGCTGCCCGGGGAGTCCCACAGTCCGGCGCTGATGACCGAGCAGATTCCGAACTTTTCCCGCACGAGATCGACGAGGCGGTACTGTTGACACAACCGGAAGAAATCCTCGCCGGAGTAGCACCCGGGGTTGGTGATGAGCGAGAAACTCTCCCTTGCAATATCTCGAAAATCGGATACACCGAAATGGTCGTAGGAAAGCACGGGAGCAAACCCGCCCGATGGCTCCCGCATGAAATTGTCGAAAACCCGGTAATCCCCGTCGCTGCCCATGACCCTGATACCGAGAAAGGTGCACGGCACCAGCCGGTCGATCTGCTCGCAGACGGCAAGCATCATCCGGCTCCGGTCCCTGATGGTCAGCAGTGCGTTGTTGACGGCAAGCTGCATGGCGGTCTGCGCTTCACGCTGCCGCAGTTCCTCATATGCAAGCGCGTTGCTGACCGCGACCGCTATCGGCGATGAAAGGGTTGAAAGCAGTTCTTTTTCATCCTCAGACCACTCTTTCTCCTGCTTCGAGACGAAGTTGAGAAAGCCGATCACCTTGCCTCCGGAACGCAGCGGCGAAAGCACCACCTGCCGCATACCAAGCTTGTAGAGCATCCGGGGCACCGGAAAATCCGCCGGATAGCGATCCATCTCTCCCTCGATGGATTCGACCGACACCGCCGTATCGCCAAGATGCGGCTCGATCCAGGAACCGGCCACCGGACGTTTTTTTCGCTGGACGGTCTCGGGAACGTCAAAACGCAGCATCTCGAAAAACACGTTGATGTAGCGCCGGTCGCGATCGAAGGTGATAATGACCGCCGAATCGAACTCGAAGACAAGGCGCAGCTTGTCGGTGACTGTCCGGAACAGTTCCTGGGGCTCGCGTATCGAACCGACGGCGTCGCTGATGTAGCGCATCAGCGAACTGGCTTCATGGATGGACTCTGCCTGCATGGATGACATCATGATTCCTGAAAATCAGGAATACAATTTACAGAATATTCTGATTATTCAAGAAACAGCAACAACAAACCGGCCATGACCGTTCCGTGATAACCCCTTTCCCGAAAGGCATTTGCAGACACCTTGCCTGATTGTCATTTTCTGGCATATGAATTGCTTACTCCTGACACTACGACCCGGACGGACTCTTCCGGCCAGGTTCACGGCAATCATTTCATAAACGAACCGATGAAGAAAACGCTGTTACAACGAACGGGAACCGTCGCCGCACTGCTTTTGTTCGCGCTGCCGCTCCGGGCTGAAGCCGCTCCGTTGACGCTGGAAGAAACCCTCCGGCTCGTCAAGGAGAACAATCCATCGCTGAAAGCCGCCGTCGAGGAGGTCAATGCGGCCGATGCCCGTGTCCGGAAAAGCAGAAGCGCATACTTCCCGCAAATAACGGCCGGTGCGGGATACACCCGAATTGATCCGGTCTCCGAAATGGGCTTCGCAGGAAGCGAGCCCGTCAGGTTCATGCCGAAAGACAACTACGAGGCAAAAATCACCGCAAAAGCCGTCCTGATCGATTTCGGCAGACGGGGCGATGAGGTCGATATCGCCCGATCAGGGAAAAACGCGGCAGGCCATACGCTCGATCTGACAAACCGCGAGCTTTCCTATCAGGCCGTGCAGCTCTTCTACGGCATCCTCTTCCTGCGCGAAAGCATCCGGGTCGAGGACAAGGAGATAACCGCACTGCAGAAGGCTTCGGATTATACCTCGAAACGCTACCGGGCAGGAACGGCAACCCGTTTCGATGTGCTCACGACCGAGGTCCGCATCCAGGCTGCCCGGTCCAGAAAGCTCTCCCTCGAACAGCAGCTCCGCCGGCAGGAGATCACCCTGCGCCGGATCTCGGGACTGGCGGCAAACGACCCGCTCGACCTGAAAGGCTCGTTCTCGGTCAATCCTGCACATCCCGACGAACCGTCGCTTGTTGCAGAAGCCCTGAAAAGAAGGCCTGAAGTAAACATCGCCGGCGAAAACGAACAGATCGCACGGCTTCGACGCTCGCAAGCCATGAAGGAGGGGCTGCCGGTTGTGAGTGCAAGCGCCTCATGGGGAGTCTCGAACGGCTACCAGCCCGATATCGATGAAATCCGCGAAAACGTTGCTGCGGGCATCCATATCGAAGTGCCGATCTTTACCGGCTTCCGCACATCGGCAGAGCGTCAGGAAGCCGCGGCATTGCTCCGGGCTGCGGCACAGCGAAGGATAGATGCCGAACAGCTCGCTGCAGGCGATGTGGAGGAGACCCTGCACGCACTGGAAACGTCACGGAAAAACATCCTGACAACCGAATCACAGGTACAGCAGGCAAAGCTGGCCGCCGAACATGCCCGCACCCGGTACGAAAACGGCATGGCGACAACCCTCGACCTGCTCGATACCGAAGCCGCGCTGGCGCAGGCGGAACTGGCCAGGCTTCAGGCCGCGTACGATTACGTCATGAACAACTATACCCTGAAAAGGGCAACGGGGGAGGTATTCTGGTAAAATGGAACACGAAAGCAAACAGATCGTCTGTGCGGTCGATTTTTCGCCGCTGTCCGACGATGTGGTAACCTATGCCGCCGCACTGCAACGGTGTGGCGCACAGTTGACCCTCCTGCATGTCGAAAGCGACGGGGAAGGCGCAAAGGAGGGGGTGCTGAAAAAACACCTGCACGCATTCTCGCACTACAGCGACATCCTTGCACGCCAATCCGGCAAGGCAGTCTTCATGGTGCGTTACGGTGAGCCCGCTGCGGAAATCATCTCCTGCGCGTCGGAGCAGGGGGCTGACCTGCTCGTGCTGGGATCGCACGGCAGCATGGCGTTCACCCGCCTGCTCATGGGCAGTACGGCCGAAACCGTCATGCGCAAGGCTTTGTGCCCGGTCGTCATCTACAAGGCTCCTGAAAAAGGAACTGCCGCTCGGGAAAGAAAAGAGGGCGAGACGCGGCACCCGGAAAACACAAGGCCCCCGTTCCCGGCAAACCGGGAGATCGTGCAGGAAAACAGCAGAAGCGCCAATTCGAACGACAAGAAACAATCAGTATGATGGAAACAGAAAAAACCGCAAAAGAAGCTCTGAAATCCTCCAGCCCGATCCAGCTCGTCATAACGGCCCTTGCCGTTCTTGCCGCCCTTGTCTGGGGGGGAAGCAAGCTGTACCACTCATTCCTGTACGTCGAAACCGACAACGCCCAGATAGAAGGCGATGTCTATCCCGTTATTTCACGGGTTCCCGGCAGGGTGCAGCAGGTGCTCTGCGCCGACAACCAGCACGTTGCTGCCGGCGACACCCTGGTGCGGCTCGATCCGGCAGATTTCCTGGTAAAACGCGACATGGCGGCAGCGGCCCTCGATAACGCGCACGCAGCGGTTGCCGCCGCAGGGGAATCCGCTGCCGCAGCTGCGGCAACGCGGCAGAAACTTGCTGCCGATCTCCGAAGAAGCGAAAATCTCCGCCGCCAGGACGTGATCTCGGCGTCGGAATTCGATGCCGTCAAAGCTGCCGCGATCTCGGCGTCCGCTCAATCCGCCGCCGCCCAAAGCCAGCAGAAAGCAGCCTCGGCCCAGGTGAACCTGCGGGAAGCCGAGCTGCGCAATGCCGAGCTGCAGCTTTCCTACACCGCCATCACGGCCCCTGCTGCCGGCCATGTCTCCAGAAAAAACGTGCAGCCCGGCCAGTACGTCGCTGCCGGCCAGCAGCTCATCGCGCTGGTCGGCAGCGGTAAACTCTGGGTCGTTGCGAACTTCAAGGAGACGCAGCTGGAAAACCTGAGGCCCGGCCAGCTGGTTGCAATCAAGGTCGATGCCTATCCAGGCGAGGAGTTCGAGGGAAAGGTTGAATCCATCTCTTCCGGTACAGGGTCCCGCTTCGCCCTGCTGCCGCCAGACAACGCCAGCGGCAACTTCGTCAAGGTGGCGCAGCGCGTCCCGGTCAAGATCGTCTTTACCGGAAATCCGGGCAAGAAGCACAAGCTTGCCGCCGGCATGAATGTAATCGTCGAAGTCCGGGTAAAATGAGCGGAACGGCAACGGCAGCTTCGCTGCATGAAGGGGGGCACACCTACGAAACCGGTGCACGGAGGGTGATCATCACCCTCACGGTGATCGTTTCGGCCATGCTCGAACTGATCGACACCACCATCGTGAATGTAGCCATCACGCAGATCAGCGGCAACCTCGGGGCCAGTATCGAGGACGTCGCCTGGGTGGTTACCAGCTACGCCATCGCCAACGTGATCGTCATCCCGCTCTCGGGTTTCCTCGGCAACCTGCTCGGTCGCCGCACCTACTACATCGGCTCCATCCTGCTCTTCACCGTGGCTTCGCTGCTCTGCGGCCTGGCCACCGACATCTGGGCACTGGTCTTCTTCCGTTTTCTGCAGGGCATAGGCGGCGGTGCGCTGCTGCCAACCTCACAGGCCATCCTGTACGAAACCTATCCGCCACACGACCGCGGCAAAGCCACCGGCATCTTCTCCATGGGTCTCGTGCTCGGCCCAACCATCGGCCCGCTGCTCGGCGGCTGGCTGGTCGACTCCCTGAGCTGGGAGTGGTGTTTCTTCGTGAACATCCCGGTAGGGCTGCTGGCCGCATGGTCATCATTCGCATTCATCCGCGAGCCGAAAACCGTGCACAAGATCACGAAGATCGACTGGACCGGTATCGGCCTGCTCGCCGTGGGCATCGGTTCGCTGCAGTTCATTCTCGAGCGCGGGGAATCGAAGGACTGGTTCGAAACCCCTTATATCACCTGGTTCACCATCATCGCCGTGGTTTCGCTGCTCTTCTTCGTCTGGTGGGAACACCGGGTAGAGGAACCTGCCGTGGATCTCAGCGTGCTCGGCCGGAGCCACAACCTGGCCATCGCAGCCGTACTGACCTTCGTTGTCGGCTACGGCCTGTACGGATCGCTCTTCGTGTTCCCGGTGTTCGTACAGCACCTGCTCGGCTTCACGGCCCTGCTGACCGGCCTGGTACTCTTTCCGAGCGCCATGCTGACCGGTGTCATTTCGTTGCCTCTCGGCATAGCCCTCCAGCGCGGAGCTTCACCAAAATTCCTCATGGCTTTCGGCATGGCCGCCTTTTCGCTTTTCTGCTGGGAGCTGGGCCAGCAGACCATGCAGTCGGGTGCTGCAAACTTCTTCTGGGTGCTGCTGTTGCGCGGCATCGCCCTCGGATTCATCTTCATACCCGTCACCATGCTCGCCGTATCGGGTCTGCACGGCAAGGACATCGGCCAGGCCACCGGACTCAACAACATGGTGCGCCAGCTCGGGGGCTCGTTCGGCATCGCACTCACCAATACCTATGTAGCCAAACGCGTGGCGGCCCACCGGGTGGAACTGCTTGGGCACCTCTCTCCCTACGACTCCGCTGCGGTCGAGCGGCTCCAGGGTATCGGGCAGGCCGCGCAGGCGCGCATGCTCTCGCCCGTCGAATCCGAGCAGGCCGCCCTGAGAGCACTTGAAGGCACCCTGACCGCGCAGAGCTACCACCTCGCCTACATGGACGCCTTCATGCTGATAGCCTTACTCTTCGCGCTCTCGATGCCGCTGCTGTTTTTCATCAAGCTGAAAAAAGGGGAGAAAGCCGACCTCTCGTCGGCTCACTGAGCTGCTAATCCCTGGTGTCCGGCTCGAAATCGAGCACAACGGAATTCATGCAGAACCGCTTGCCGGTCGGAGGCGGTCCGTCATCGAATACATGGCCGAGATGTGAACCGCATCGCCCGCACAGCACCTCGGTACGCTCCATGCCATATGACTTGTCGGTCCTGTACTCCACGCTTCCGGAGCGCACGGTCTCAAAAAAGCTCGGCCAGCCGCAGGTGCTCGAAAACTTCGCATCCGAACGGAAGAGCGCATTGCCGCAGGCCGCGCAGGAATAGGTGCCGGTACCCTCGAAATCCCAATACTTGCCCGTAAATGCCCTTTCGGTCGCCGCATGGCGCGCCACCTCGTATACCTCCGGAGGAAGCACCTTTTTCCAGACGGAATCGGGCAGGTCAAGCCGAGCGGTATCGGTTCTGGAGTAATAGGGGTTGACCGGAGATGATTGCTGCACGGATGCGGGATTTGTACCGTTGCCGGTGTTTCCGGATGAACAGGACAAAACCGCCGCCACCGGAAACAGGAACAGAAAGAGAAGATGTTTCACGAAAGGAAAAAGCAATGCGTTACGGAATCTCCTGATGAAGGCTGTAACACACCCGGGGTGGAAAGGGTTCCGGAAAAAACCGGCACGGCATGACAGGCCCGAACAGGCGCCTGCCAGGCGGCCGGAACGCTGTCAGCTCTCCCGCAATAGTTCAGGCCGCCGCGAAACTGCATGATACGCGGCACAAAAGCCTGCAATGGAGGTGAACAGCATGGCATCGGATACCCCCAGCACTGCCGCCAGTACTGCCAGCAGCGGGAAAACAAGGCTCAGCGACACCATTATTCCTTCATTTCTTCCGGCAGCTGAAACCGGAAGACAATCGGCAATGAAAGGGCTTCTGCAGGCCGCAATCCGGCTGAGAGCGACCGAAACCATTACGCAAACCGGCAGAGCAACGACCATCAGCGAAACCGCAGGAGATACAGCTCCACCTGTCGCTGCCGGCAGGGCAAGTAGGGCTACCGAAAGAAGAAATCCGGCAAACACACCGAATGCGTTTTCTGCTGTCGCGGTCTTGCAGGAACCACCCCAGGCAAGAAAAAGCCCGGAAACAGCGGCTCCGGCAAGACCAAGCATCGTGAAGAGGGCAGAGGAGTGCATCCAGGCCAGCACCATTATAGCGCTGAAGGCTGCTGCCGAAACCGTTCCGGCTATCGCGAACCTTCTTGCGATATGACGAACGGCATTCATGACACCTAAAGCAGCCAGCATGGTAAGAGGAACTGCGAGTGCTCCGGTGCTGATTTCGCCACCGTCGGGATAGTATCCGATAACGTCGATCTTCATTGAGGGAAACAGCTTCATCGCGAGGGCTGTTGCCGCAAGCTGGATGATGATCCTTGCCCTGAAGTTGTCGGATGAACAATCTAAAACCTTCTCTTGCCTGCAGTTCTGCCTGGGAGGCGCTGATTGTTCACTGCTTTTTGCCCAGTCGGCCTCCAGCTGTCGAACCTCACTTTTCGTGAGGACCATCCCCGAAGATAAAACCAGTTCTGACGTGGACATGATGAGGGTACCTGAAACGTTGATGAAAGATTCTGTTCATCAATTATCAAGATTCATGCCAAAGAGAAAAGGTTTCACCTAAAAACCTCCAGTACAAGCAGTTACAGGAAACCCCCCTTGGCCGGAGGTGAATGCAATAACGAGACAAACAGACGAATCCTGTCCTGTTTGGAGAGCGGCATGTAGCAGAATGAGGCGCTGCAATCGGTTTGCATGAAAAAGGGTAACAGCCTTTTTCATGATTCTGAAAACTCCCGATACTCTCTCCATGCCCGCTCGATCTCCTTCCGGTAGCTGAACAGGAAAATCGTGGCCAGCAGCACGATGACTGCTCCGATCCGTATGGCGACCGCCGTGCCGTAGAGTTCCGAGAGGAACCCCACCTGCAGGTTGCCGAGCGGCATGAATCCCATGAGCACCATCAGGTAGATGCTCATTACCCTGCCGCGGTACCGGTCCTCTACGAGGCGCTGCACCGTAGCGGTCATGGTGGCGAACGCCGAAAGCATGCCGATACCGGCAACGAAAAGAAACCCCATCGCCAGCCATGCCCGGCCTGCAAACGTGAAAGCCGCAAGCGCGAGCGAAAAGGTGAGAATGCCGCCGATCACCATGGCGCTGCTGCGAACCCTGCCTGAGGACATGGAGACCAGAAAAGTGCCCGACAGCGAACCCAGACCGAACGCAGAGAACAGGTAACCCATGCCGTCGGAGCCCATCCCGAAGGTCTGCTTGGCCACGACGGGCAGCATGGACATAAACGACCAGCCGAAGATCGATACTACCGAAACGAACAGCACGATGGTCCTGATCAGCGGATGCTCCCACGTGTAGACAATGCCGTCGCGGATTGACTGGAGGGGATGCTGATGCGCTTCGGATTTCATGCGATGCGGGGCTGTCCGGATCGCCATCAAAGCCGCGATCACCGCCACATAGCTCAGGCCGTTTGCCATGAAAGCCCCTCCGGTGCCGATCCAGGTGATCATGAGACCTGCTATGGCCGGGCCGATCACCCTCGACGCATTGAAGATAGCCGCATTGAGCGCCACGGCGGAATGAAGCTGGTCACGCTCGACCATCTCGCTGAGAAAAGCCTGAATGGCCGGTGTTGCCACCGCTGCCACGCAGCCGAGCAGGAAGGCAAGCACGATGATGACCGGCACCGTAACAATACCGGTGAGCGTGAAGATGCCCAGCACAAAGGCCAGCAGCATCGATGCGGACTGCGTCCAGAGCAGGATGATCTTGCGGTCGTAACGGTCGACGATCACACCGCCAAAAAGCGACAGGAACAGGGTCGGCAGCGAGGATGCCGCAGCCGCCACACCCACCTGAAAAGCAGAACCGGTCATCTCCAGCACCAGCCATCCCTGCGCAACCATCTGCAGCCAGGTGCCGATCATGGAGACGATCTGCCCGATGAAATACCTGCGGAAATTCCTGCTCCTGAAAGCAGGAAAGGCAGAAAGCACCTTCTCTTTCAGGCTTGACAGTTCGAGGTCAGAAAGGGAATTGTCGCTACCGGTCAACGGATCGTCAGCTTGTTCGTTCATTGGTTGTCGTCCCTGTTCGCAGCATAAAGATTATCGCAGAAAAGAAAGTAGGAAAACTATCGGGATAAACCCTGTTCCTGCAGGAAATCCCCCGTTGTTTTTAACCTGACGAATACCTAACTTTTACACGTAAAGCAAGAACAACCCCTATCACCCCAAACAGGAACCAGCATGAAAAGGATTGTCATCCCTTCCACGATTGCGCTGTTGCTGCTGTTCTGCCAGTCACTTTGCTTCGCGGCCATCAGCCAGTTCACCGGCACATGGAAAAACGCGGATCCGAACACCAGAGGCATCACCAGACTGGTCATCACCGGTACCGGGAATGCCCTTAAAATGCATGCCTGGGGCAAATGCCATCCCCAGGATTGCGACTGGGGCGAGGTCAGCGCCTATGCTTACGCTCCGGACGTCTCTTCCGGAATCGAGCAGAACGCCCAGGCCGTCTCGGCTCTTTTCAGCACCGGCTTCAACCAGACGCTGGTGATCGTGAAACCGCTAAGCAGAAGCTCCATTCGAGCCGAGGTCTACACCAGGTTCACTGACGGCAGCGGACGCTCGAACTATACGGCATCCTACACCCTGAACCGGCAGCTCGTCACAGGCCCCATCGGCCCCATAGGACCGATAGGACCCATCACGCCGATAACGCCTCCGGCACTCGAGGAGGACTGCGTGTCGTTCAATCCGGCAACGACGACTGTCAGAAACATCGACGGACGCTGGACCATTGCTGACGGCAACCACCTGATGTTCAGCTTTGGTGACAAGAAAATGGAAGCATTCAAGGCGCTCAAGATCATCAAGTACTACCGGATGAACCGCTCCTGTTTTGTCGGTCGTCCAGACCCGAGCTTCCGGTACCTGCTTGCTGACGGCAACGCTCCTCAGGGAAGCATGCCCGGAGAGGACTGCGTGGCATTCAACCCCGGAACCATCGAGGTGAAAAACATCGGCGGACGCTGGAAAATCGTGGATGGCAGCCACTGGGTATTCGATTTCGGCGGCAAGGAAGCCGAGGCCAGAGCGGCCTTCGCCATCATCAAAAAATACGGTTTCACCCGCAGCTGCTACGTCGGCCGCCCGAACCCGAGCTTCCAGTACCTGAGGAAGTAACCGTTTCGGCAGCAGAAACAGTAAACCCCCCGGCTTCGTGCGTGAAGCCGGGGGGTTTTGCTTTACCAGACCTGAAAAAAAACTCTTGCACCTGAGAGGCAAACCCTGTCGGAGCCAGGCCATCAATCAAGCTATGCTGCCTGATGTTGATTTTTTTCCTGTTGCTGGTTTTCGATGCCTTCCCTGCCCCTTTTTACCTTTTCTGCTTCATGATTTTCATGCCGGGATTTACGGGTTATTGCTTATACTTGTCATAATGTCAAAATATTTCCCGTGGAGGAGAGGATCATGAACACGACCCAGACCTTTTCAGTGTTACGCCAGCAGGCAGGTTTGTCGATTGACAAAATTGCTCATATCACCGGATACAGCCAGAGAGAGGTTTACCGCTGGGAAAAAAACGAGGTTGTGCCCCGAAAAATGGTGCTTGACCAGCTCACAAGAATTGCCCAGCCTTTATCAACCTATGGAAAAGACTCTTCCGGCTTTACCTTCATTGATCTTTTTGCAGGTATTGGAGGCATGAGAAAAGCCTTTGAGGAGCTTGGTGGCAGATGCGTGTTTACAAGCGAATGGGACAAGTATTCCCGTCAGACCTACTGTGCAAATTTCGATTGTGACCACGAGATTGGCGGCGACATCACAAAAATTGATGCCCGCGACATTCCGTCACATGATATTCTGGTTGCGGGCTTTCCCTGCCAGCCTTTTTCAATAGCAGGGGTTTCCAAAAAAAATGCTCTCGGCAAACCTCACGGATTCGCTGACAAAACCCAGGGGACCCTCTTTTTTGATGTGGCAAGGATTATTGAGTACCATCAACCGAAGGCGATCCTGCTTGAAAATGTCAAAAACCTTCAGCGGCATGACAAAGGGAAAACATTTGCTGTTATCAAGGAAACGCTCACAGAACTGGGCTATTACTTTGACTGGAAAATCATTGATGCCGGAAACTGGGTTCCCCAACACCGGGAGCGAATATTTATTGCCGGATTCAGGGAGGATTGCGGATTCAGCTTTGACCGGTTTGATCTGCCGCAAGGCTGCGAGCGTCCGGTCATAGAAACCATATTGCACCCGGAAAAAGGTATGGAAGATGAGGAACCGCCATATACAGTCGGCCCGTTGGCAAGAATATCCGACCGCTACACCCTTTCGGATCATCTCTGGGAGTATCTTCAGAAGTACGCAGAAAAACATCGGGCAAAAGGCAATGGTTTCGGATTCGGCCTTGTCGGCCCACACGATGTAGCCAGAACACTTTCGGCAAGGTATTACAAGGATGGTTCCGAGATACTGGTGAAGCAGGAGGGGAAAAATCCCCGCAGGCTGACGCCGAGGGAGTGTGCACGTTTGATGGGTTTTGACACGCCCAATGGCAACAGTTTTGTTATTCCTGTTTCGGATACACAGGCTTACCGGCAGTTCGGAAATGCGGTGGTTGTTCCTGTCGTCAGGTCAGTAGCCCGGTATATGCTTGAATATCTGATGGACGGTGTTTCATCCGACCAGTTACGTTTTGACTTTGGCATTCTGATGGCGGACAACGCTGTTCAGTATGGCTGATGTTGTTTCGCCGGAAACACGAAGCCGCATGATGTCCGGCATCCGGGCAAAGAATTCCATTCCCGAAATGAAGGTGCGCAGAGGCCTTCATGCAAGGGGATTCAGATTCAGGCTCCATTGCAGGGAATTGCCCGGCAAGCCGGATATTGTTTTTCCGAAGTATCGTGCCGTTATTTTTGTTCATGGGTGTTTCTGGCATGCCCACGAATGCACTCTGTTCAAATGGCCGAAAACAAGGGAGGATTTCTGGAAAGAGAAGATCGGCAACAACAGAATCCGTGACCTTGCTGTCATGGATGAACTTGCAGGGCAAGGCTGGAGAGTTCTGATTGTCTGGGAGTGTGCCCTGAAGGGCAAGGGGCGCAGGCCGATCGATGAAGTTGTTGACTCCTGTGCAGAGTGGCTGCTTTCAAGCTCTACAAAACGTGAAATCAGAGGGCAACATGCGACTATCGACATTGCAATCGATCATGAAAAACAAGGGTTGCCGGACGATTTACGCGAAGGTACTCGCCGCAAATGACAACAGGAAGCAGCAGGTCTATTTCGGCGGTGATTTCCAGGCGATCAACATTATTCCCTTTGACACGATAGCTCCTGATCCCGACAAGCCTCATATTTTCAAGGCACCTCTCAATTTCTGGTGGCTTTCCGACGACGGGAACTTGCACAATGCTTCCCGAGCCCGGCTCATACTCTATCCCCAATATCCGGAAGTAAGGTTTTCGGGCTTCCTCCAGGGCTGTTCCGCTGCTCCGTCGGAACTCATGGACGAGCGTCTGAGACTGGCAGGGCGTATCCTTTTTCTTGGAATATCTCCTGACGGCAGAATTATTGGTTACCTGTGCCACCCTGAAAGTGAACTTGCCCGGGAGTTCACTTCCCTCGGAGAACTGCCCCGAAGCGGGGTTTTTCTTGAACCCGGCCTCGGAACCGGAGTCCTTGATGATAGATCGTTACTCATCGAAAAATTGAGAGATATTCATCAGAAAGGCTGGATCCGATCAAGAAAACTTGGCAGCAACGGTGTGATTTTACCCTGCGAAGCTCCCAATTGCGGAGGGATGACTCTTGAAGCAGAACTGGATATTATACCCAACAGCCGCTCGGAGCCGGACTGGCTTGGCTACGAAGTAAAGCAGTACAATGTCAGCAACTTTCAGAGGATCAACAGTGGCATACTGACGCTCATGACCCCCGAGCCGACCGGCGGATATTACCGGAGCGCCGGTATTGAAGCGTTTATTCGCAAATTCGGCTATCCCGATATGACTGGTGCCGCTGATCGTGGCGATCGTCTGAATTTCGGAGGTATTCACAAAGTAGGAGAGTATCACCGCCTGACAAACCTTCAGATTGTGCTTAAAGGCTTTGATGCCACCAAGGGCAAAATCACCGACGCAACGGGCGGAATCTCGCTGATGAACAGTGAAGGTGAAGAGGCTGCGATCTGGGGATATGCTGAAGTTATGGCCAAATGGAACCGGAAGCACAACAAGGCAGTCTACATCCCGAGCCGCTGTGTTCAGTCACCCGAACGCCGTTACTGGTACGGCAACCTGATTCGAATTTGTACAGGAACAGATTTTTTGAAGTACCTGCAGGCGATGGCGGAAGGCAAGGTCTACTACGATCCGGGCATCAAACTGGAGAATGCTTCAACCACTCCGAAAACCAAACAGCGAAGCCAGTTCCGCATAAAATCATCCAATCTTCCGGCACTCTACCACAGCATGGATATCGTTGATTTGAACGAGGGGTAGTCGGATAAATTTTAATCTCCTCTCATTGCTGAATAACCGTTCATTAAAACGTGAACTTGAAAATGCTTTTATCACGAACATAGAAAAACTCCGATCGTATTTTGTATGCCAAGAAGTCCGAGATATTTCGCATCTGGCACGTTGCACCATGAGATCATTCGGAGCATTGAACAAGGAGAGATTGTCACCGATGATGAAGACCACCTGGATTGACTGAAACGGATTGGCAAAGCACTGACCGTAATTGCAGAGACGGTGTGATTCTGAGCCGCTTAAGATTTAATGAGTTGAAATTGATGAGGGAACTGCTATCTGTGGGTTTTATATGAAGAAAAATAGTGATAATATTCTATAAGGATCCTTGGTGCAGGTGTTCTGGCGCAAAACCTTCCTCAGGAGATGGCAAAAGGAGATGCTCATCGGAGGTCAGTCTCTGATGAGACAGATCGAATCAACCGCCTTGCTCGGCAGGTCAGATGTGAAGAAATCAGTAAGCTTATGACCCCACTTTTTTCTGTGGCAAGTTCATGAATTCAGGAACATCCCCTAGTCTTGCTCTGAGTTTTTCGATGCTTCTCGTTCCAATTCACTCAGATTTGATTGTTTGAAGCCATGTACCTTTCACGTATCGTCATCAGAAACTTCCGCAATTTCGCATTGCTTGATGTTAGGCTCCAGGATGGAGTGACATGCGTCATTGGGGAGAATAACTCTGGAAAGACCAATTTGCTACACGCACTTCGGCTCGCTATCGACACTAATCTTTCCTCTTCTTACCGAGCCCTGCTTCCTCATGACATCGGCGAGTTTCTGACGGAAGTACAAACAAGTGCGGCTCAGGGCAGGAAGGCCTTCGACCCGCTGGATCATCTTTCCCGCATTCAAGCGCGTCTGACATGAAACGATCATGGTACTGCGCAAGTATAACTATCGGGAATTCCTGCCGCGAAATGCTAAAACAATATGGAAGAAATAACTTCAATTGAGCTTACGAGAGGCATCAAACAATGAAAGCAGGCCAGAAACTGTGGACGCGTGACGAATTGATCCTTGCGATCAACCTTTATTGCAAGTTGCCGTTCGGCCGCCTGCATGCGAAAAATCCCGAGGTAGTCATGCTTGCGTCACTGATCGGACGGACTCCCGGTTCGATTGCCTAC
>Ga0194112_10007170_pt1 | contig 14529 bp, 15 predicted proteins | sample TA2MahC400mmetaG_FD_146191 | JGI IMG/M metagenome (GOLD analysis project Ga0194112, IMG submission 146191) | Freshwater microbial communities from Lake Tanganyika, Tanzania - TA2015016 Mahale Deep Cast 400m | ecosystem: Environmental > Aquatic > Freshwater > Lake | place: Tanzania: Lake...
TCCTGCCCACGGCGGCTAGTACGCCCTTACAGGGCTGAATCTGGCCGCCCGCCTGTCCCAGGGCTTCGCCCTGGGCTGCTATAGTACGCTCCGTTCGGAGCTTCGGAGCCGAAGAGCATCACCAGAGTTGGGGGCCATACTCATGGCGCAAGACACGAAGCCCGTTTGTCACGCTGGCATCTAGGTTGGTATGATGGTGCAAATGTCCGCTCCACCCGGAAAGGAGACGATGATGAACGAGAGCCGCAGAGCGTTCCTGCGCGACGGCCTGGCTGTCGGCGCGGCGGTTGGCCTGGCCGGGCGCCTCGCGGGCGCCGCCGAAGCGCCCGGCGACAAGCCCCGCATCCGCATCGGAACCGTCACTTTCATGGTCGCCGCCGGCATGGACCTCCCGACCCTCATCAAGGCCTGCGAGGACTCCGGCATGGAGGGGGTGGAGCTGCGCACGACCCACAAGCACGGCGTCGAGCCGTCGCTGAACGCCGAGGCCCGAGCCAAGGTGAAGGAGACGTTTGCGAAGTCGAAGGTGCGCCTCGTCGCGCTCGGCTCGGTGTGCGAGTACCACGCGGCCAGCCCCGAGGTGGTGAAGAAGAACATCCAGACGACCGCGGCCTTCGTGCAACTGGCCGCCGACGTGGGCGCCTGGGGCGTCAAGGTGCGGCCCAACGGCCTCCGCAAGGACGTGCCCGAGGATGCCACGCTCCGCCAGATCGCCGGCGCGCTCAAGGAGTGCGGCCCATTCGCACAGGAGAAGGGCGTCAAGATCGTCGTCGAGTGCCACGGCGGCGGCACCTCGCGCCCAGACCGCATGGCCAAGATAATGGAATCCTGCGACCACTCGGCCGTGGGCATCTGCTGGAACTCCAACGGCGACGACGTTGACAAGGGCGGCTCCGTGAAGGCCAGCTTCGAGCTCCTCAAGAAGTGGTTCTGGCACGCGCACATCAAGGACTGCGGCGCCGGCTATCCCTACAAGGAGCTCTTCGACCTCCTGAAGGGCATCGGCTACAACGGCTACACGATGTTCGAGTGCTCGGCCAAGGGGGACCCGACCGAGTTCCTCAAGGAGCGCCGCGCCGCCTGGGAGAAGCTGGCGCTGTAGCCCAGTCATTCGTGGTTTGCGCGCGTGCGGGGGCATGAATGGATGTATGGATGTATGGATGGGTGTCAGACAATCATCCATCCATCCACCCATCCAGTCATCCCAGTCGGTTGCGGGCCAAGGTTCTGTCAAGGGGCTGCCCATGAGCGAGAAGCTGGCGATTGAGGGCGGCGAGCCGGTGCGGATGAAGCCCTTCCCCGGCCGCCTGCCCTTCGATGAGGCCGACGAGCGCGAGGTGCTCGAAGCGCTCCGCAGCGGAAAGCTCTTCTTCCCAACGGGCACAAAGGTCCACGCCTTCGAGGAGCGCTTCGCCGCACTCTACGGCGTCCGATACGCCGTGGCCTCGACCTCGGGGACCTCTGCGCTGCACGTGGCACTTGGCGCGATCAACCCCGAGCCAGGCGACGAGGTGATCACGACGCCAGTGACCGACATGGGCACCGTGGCCCCCATCGTCCAGCAGAACTGCATCCCGGTCTTCGCCGACGTTGACCTGGGGACGATGAACATCACGCCGGAGACAGTCGAACCGCTCATCACGGACCGCACGCGGGCGATCATCGTGGTTCACTGCTGGGGGCAGCCGGCGGACATGGATGGCTTCCTTGCCCTCGCCCGCAGGCGCCCTGGGCTGCGGCTCATCGAGGACTGCTCGCAGGCCCACCTCACCCGCTACAAGGGACGCCTCGCGGGCACCCTGGGCGACGTCGCAGGCTTCAGCCTCCAGGAATCCAAGCACCTCCGCTGCGGCGACGGCGGCGTGACCATCACCGACGACCCCGCCCTCGGCGACCGCGCGGCAATCTTCGTGGACAAGGGCTGCGACTGGACCAAAGACCGCCGCTACCGCCTCCGCTACCACTTCATCGCCCCCTGCTACCGCATGACCGAGCTCCAGGGCGCCGTCCTCTGCTCCCAGCTCCCAAAGCTCCCCTGGATCGTCGAGCGGCGCCAGGCGCTGGGCGACAAGCTCGTGGGGCTTCTCCAGGACATCCCTGGCCTTCGTCCGCCGACCCGCGCCGACGGCGTCGAGCACAGTTTCTGGATGTTCCCCGTCCTCGTAGACTGGTCGGCCCTCGGCACCACCCGCGACGAGTTCACCGCCGCGATGAAGGCCGAGGGCGGACCCGTCGGCGGCGCCTGGATCGGCAAGGTCCTCTACGCCTTCGAGGCCATCGCCGAGCGGCGCGCATTCGGCACCTCGGGCCTGCCCTGGACCGGCCTCGGACGCCCCGAGCCTTCGCCCTATCGCCCCGGCCTCTGCCCCGACGCCGAGAAAGCCCTCCACCAGCTCTACTGCTTCCCCCTCACAGAGCTCTACACCGAAGAAGACATCGCCGACATTGCGACCGCCCTCCGGAAGGTTGCCTCCCACTTCGCCTCGCGTACCCAGGCATAGCCGGGTGCGAGCCGGGGGTGTGCGTGGACGGGGCTTCTCTGGAGCCTGAAAGGCTCGTATGGTAAAGCCCAGGGCAACGCCCTGGGGACGTGGCCACCCCGCACTCAGCCCTGAAAGGGCGACATAGCGGCGCCCTATTTCGCCCTTTCAGGGCTTGCCCGTAGATGTCCCTGGACCCAGGGCGTTGCCCTGGGCTTTACCATGCCGCCCCTTTGGGGCTGCGGAATCCACCTACAATCCCGGCCCGCACCCGCATAGCCTCTCCATTGGACTTCCCGGCTCAAATGAGTATCATTGAACCGCGGGACCGGAGGCAAGGAGTTGTCCCGCGCACATTTTCGAGGAGCGAAGGATGGCTCGAAGCGGCAGTGGTGTACGGCGACGCGAGTTCCTGCGGCTTGGCGCGGCGGCCACGCTTGGCCCCACGCTGACGATTCTGGCGGGCGAGGGGCCGCCCCCGAGCCAGAAGCTCGGCGTGGCGGTCGTCGGCTCGCGCGGCATGGGCGGCTATAGCTTCGACCAGAGCTTCAAGGAGCGCCTCGTCGCCTTCACGGAGATCGAGGACAAGCGGATCGCCGAGACGCTGAGAATCTTCAGGGAGCGGGCGAAGGACGCCCCGGAGCCGAAGGTCTACACCGACTATCGCAAGATGCTCGACGAGTGCCACAAGGACATTGACGTGGTGCTCTCGGGCACGCCCGACCACCAGCACGCCCCCGCCTCGATTCGCGCGATTCAACTGGGCAAGCACGCCTTCGCCCAGAAGCCGATGGCGCACAACATCCGCGAGTGCTACGTCCTCGCCCAGGCCGCACGCGAGAAGAAGGTGCTCACCCAGATGGGCAACCAGGGCTATTGCGGCGAGGGCATGCGGCGCCTCGTCGAGTTCGTCTGGGCCGGCGCCGTCGGAAACGTCACCGAGACCCACACCATCCTGGGCCGCAACTTCGGCGGCAGCGGCGGCAGGCCGCCCGGCAAGCCCGTCCCCGCTGGCCTCCACTGGGACGAATGGCTCGGCCCCGCCCCCGTCCGCGAATACCACGACGGCCTCCACCCCTTCTCGTGGCGCTCCTGGCGCGACTTCGGCACCGGCACCATCGGCGACATGGCCTGCCACCACCTCGCCTGCATCTTCTGGTCCCTCAAGATCGCCTCCCTCAAGAAATACACCATCGAGTGCCTCAACACCAAGGGCGGCAGCGACGAGATGTATCCGCAGGACAACGTCGTGTGCTGGGAGCTGCCCGAGCGCGAGGGCCAGCCGCCCTGCAAGGCATTCGCCTACGACCACGGCGGGCTGAAGCCCCAGGTGATGAAGGACGTCGAGAAGGAGCACAAGCGGAACTTCGGCGAGGCCAGCCTCTTCGTCGGCGACAAGGGGATGATGGGCCACGAGCCCTACATCATCACCGAGGAGCGCCGCAAGGAGTTCAAGCCCCCCGAGAAGACCCTCCCTCGTGCCCACGGCGGCCCGATCGAGGACCTCTATTGGTGCATCAAGAACGACGGCACGCCGGCCTCGAACTTCATAGACGCCGCCGGCCCCCTCACCGCCTGGGTCCTCAGCGGCCACCTCGCCATGTTCGCCGGCAAGGGCGTCAAGCTCGAATGGGACGTCGAGAAGATGGAGTGCACCAACCACCCCGAGATCAACAAGCTCGTCAGGAGAGAGTATCGCAAGGGGTGGGAGGTGTGACGCGTGATGCGTGACCCGTGACAAGGGAACGAACGCCCCTCCCGAAGGCTCCAGCAGCGATGCTGCGATTCGGACGTAAGCGCTCGTGCCTGGCATTCCTGTCCCCGCCGACCTTGCGTCGGTGGGGCAGAGGATTGGCAACTACGCACGGCGGCCCTCACCCTCCTTCCCCCCTCTCCCTCCGCCCGCCGGGGCGGGCGGAGGGAGAAGGGGGTCTAGGGTGGCGGCCCTGTTAGTTGCCAATCCTACGCCCCACCGACGCAAGGTCGGTGGGGGCGCGGACCATACGGGAATGCTTACCTCTGAACCGCGGCAGCAGCGATGTAGCGATCTTGACAGCCGCCGGCAGAGGGGGTAAGGTAGAGCGCGCGAGGAGTGAAGCAATGGCTTCTCCTGTGAAGACGAAACAGGATACGCTGGATGCCCTGCGCGCTAGCGGCGCACGGATCAAGGCGCTTGGTGTCGCCCGAATCGGCTTGTTCGGATCGTTCGTCCGCGACGAGGCCAGGGCGGACAGCGACGTTGATATTCTGGTCGCTTTCGAGCCCGGGCGGAAGAGCTTCGACAGCTTCATGGAGCTGTCAGCGCTGCTGGAGGAGATTCTCCAGCGCCGGGTCGAACTGGTCACAGTGGAGTCGCTCAGCCCATTCATTGGGCCTCATATCCTCCAGGAAGTGGAATATGTGCCTCTCGCCGCTTGAATACTTGCGCCACATTCTTGCCGAGGCAGAGTACCTCGTCGAGGCGAGCAAGGGTCTGAGCAGGGAGCAATTTCTGGCGGACGAAACAAAGAGACGTGCGTTCGTGCGGAGCCTTGAGATCATCGGAGAGGCAACCAAGAATGTCCCTGCCGCTCTGCGCCAGAAGAAGCCGGAGATCAACTGGCGGGCGATGGCGGGCATGCGCGACAGGCTCATCCACGCTTACTTCGGTGTGGACTACGACATCGTTTGGGACGTTGTCCGCCGGAAGATGCCAGAGCTTACCCAGCGCGTGAAGGAGATGATTTGGGCAGAGGAGGCACCAGAGGGGAATGGCGGCGATTCGGGATGAGTTGATAGGCGAGCCGGCGGCGGGTGGGCAACGAAACGGCCCCGCACATCCTCACTTCACGAAGAACCCCGCCGGGGTCAGCGTCATGCCGTGTTTCGCAGCGAGCTCGCGTGGGTCAATGGGACGGAGGAGCCTCTCAATCTGCCTCTGGTGGTCGTAGTAGTAGGCGAACGCCTCGTGCAACTGGGCCGGGGTGATGCCGGGGTAGCCGTCGAGGATTTCCTCGAAGCTCATACCCTGCTTGTAGGAAGCGATCACCGCGCTCACCGGGAGGCGCGTGCCTCGGATGACCGGCTCTCCGCCGCAGACGCCCCGACGCCTCGTAATCCAGCGATACCCGCTTGCGGTTGCCATGCTCGGCTCCTGGGCCACGTTTGATGATATGATACCGCAGGGGGCAGTGGGTTTCAAGTCTGGAGGAAGAGGGGAGATTCTGCGTTTCTGCCTCGCGGCTCAGAAGAGGGCGAGTTGCTGGGTGGCCTCCCTGAGCTCCCAAAGGTCACCGTGGACCGGCCGGCCCACCTTACGAAGCTCGCGCACGACAACCCCCCTGGGAACCTGCACCGACAGGCCAAGGTGGCCCGACACGTAGGAGACCACGGACTCCAGGTCCGCAGATCGCCCCTGAGCCTTGGCCCGCCCCAGGAACTGGCGAACGTAGGCCCTCGTGCGAAGCCGCACAGGGACGCTTGGCTCAAACGGGTGGCCGGGAGGGAGTTGCCACCGCCCGGCCTCCGCGCTGAAACAAAAGCCCTGACTGCGCAGGAGCGAGACCAGGTCGAGGCCGTTGTCCGTGGCCTCCGCGGCCAGGCGCGACTCCAACAGCCTGGGTATGAGGGCGTACGAGATTTCCTCAGTCGAGGCGCCTCCCTTCTCGGAGATCGTCAGCTCGGCGGACAGCTTGACCGTGCGCAACAGGTCAACGGCAGAGGCCCGCGGCCTCCGAGGCCTCGTCCTCGCGGCAACGCCGGGCTTCAGGAAGTTGATCACCAACTCCCCAGCCAGCACCTTCAGGGGGTTCTTCTTGCGGTGCATGGACCAGACTACGTCCAGGGGCTGCACGACGGTGTTGACGTGCCTGAACCCGGCCTCCTCGGCGGTATCTCGGATGGTATACCAGTAGCTAAGGTCGCGGTGACAGAAGACCAACGAGAGCCACCGGCCGGGCTTCAGAACCCTGAACATCTCGCGGATGCTCTCCTGGAGCAGTCGCGTGTAATCCGAGCTCGTGTGGCCCACGTCGCCGCCCTCTATCACCTCGTCCGCGCGCTCGGCGTCGGTGGGCGTGAACCCGAGCCATGCGTTCCACATGGTCGAAAGGTCCAGGTAGGCGATGTGGCCCCCATAGGGGGGATCCGTGTAGATGTAGTCTACGCACTCAGGGCGGATCACCTCGGACAGGCGTGTGGCTGACCCTGTGATGGCTCGGAAGGTCTTTTCCGAATACCAGTCGCCGATCAAGTCATTCGTCTCTCGCTTCGCCGTCAGGACGCTGCTCACGCGGGCCTCGAACTGTTCCCACACGTCCAGCTCGACGGGGCTTCGCGGGACGTTGTAGCGGTAGAGGCTGAAGATGGAAGCTCCCCCTCGGCTGGGCTTGCGGCCGGCCGCGGAGATGAACGTACGGTTGGTCTTAGCCAGGGTGGCGGAGAACGCGAGCAGTAGCAAATCGCGGGCCGTTGGGTCCTCCACCCGACAGATTTCGTGGCGTAGGCAGGCCAAGCTCACCAACTGGCGCGGCGTGAAGAGCTGGTGGACGAAATGCGCGTCGGCGTTGCGAGGCAGGGGAACGTTCTGAGGGTAGTCGTAGGCCCGCAACGCTTCAGCGAGAGCGGCCTCGCTGGCATTTCGCCAGCAGGCGATCTTCGGCTCGCAACGCTCCTTGACCTCGTGGAATGCCTGGGTGATGGCCTCGATGGAAACCGGGGAGATGGCGATCTGCCGAGCAAGGAAGTTGGCGAGCGGATTCAGGTCCACCTGATAGCTGCGCCGCCCCAGCACGAGGGCCTCGACGGCGGTAACGCCCGACCCGCCGAAGGGGTCGAGAACCAGGTCCCCCTTGCGCGAGAAACGCTCGATGTAAGCCTGGACGACGCTCCACGACCGCCGAGTGAAGTACGGATGTACCCCGTAATGGCGCTTAGCGCCCTGCCGCCTGGGCGCAATGGGCTGATCGAGGGGAGCGATGTCCGAGTAGTCAGTCACGATCGCCCTCCCAGGTGGCGGGCGAGGAACCCGGTCAGGGCGCGGAGCTCCAGCACGTCCACCACTGGCGTGACCACACTGGGATCGTCGTGTTCCACGCACAGAACGGTCGCCCGTTCCGGCTGGGTTCGCTTGAGGAGCTGGTAGTCGAAACCACTGGACCTCTTCTTGATCTCCACCGCACATCCGTACTGCGGGAAGCGACCGAACTGGAAGGAGCTACCGAAGCAGTCGTATCCCTTTCCCTGGTAGCAGCCGAGATGAATCCCCAGGCGGGCGAGCGCCCCGCTCGTCCGCAGAAGGTCGCTCTCCAGGACATGTGGCTTCCCATCCAGGTGGTCCCGCACAACGCCGTCGAGTTGGGCATGCACCCACGCTGCCTCCCGGCAGCCGCAGACCTGGTCCACCAAGAGTTGGGATTGCACGTTCTCGGTGAACGTAAGGGGATGCAGGTTGAAGCACAGCGACTTGGTTCGTCCACTCGAGAAGCGAACCTTGGTGGGCAGCAGCAGCAATGCGTGCTTGTGCAGGACTTCCGCGAACTCCACCCTCACGATCTCGCCTTCGGGGAGGGAGTACCAGTGCCGTATCTGACCCTCGATTGATGCCCCGGCCCGCTGCCTTTGTATCCGGTCGTGCCCCACCTTCCCGGGACGGAGCCCGTCGCCATCGAGCACACGGTCCTTCGCAACGGCCACCAGCCCGCTCTCGACGACCCCGTAGGGCGTTCCTAGCCAGACCTCACATGAGCCTCGGGCTTGGAGGACCGTGCGTGTGGATTCCTGGATGCCCTGAAGGTAGTATTGGGGGCCGCCCGATTTCCGCGACTGCTGCTTGGTCTGCTGAACCCATCCCATAGGGTGTGGCCATCCTGGGCTTGCTGCTATCGGTACGAGCTTCCTTCTACCGCCCCGATTATACGGCGCTCGCAAGGCTGGCGCAAGGAAAATCACCAATTCAGACGTAAGGAGCCCGTCGCAGTGCGGCGCATTCCGCGCCCCCACCGACCTTACGTCGGTGGGGTAAGGGATTGGGAACTACCCGCGGCGCCCCTCACCCCCCTTCCCCCCTCTCCCGCCGCCCGCCTGTGGCGGGCGGCGGCCTTGTTAGTTGCCAATCCTGCGCCCCACCGACGCAAGGTCGGTGGGGGCGGGAACCCCGGGCAGGGTGGCTTACGTCTGAATTCCCACAAGGAGAATCCGTCGCCTTGTAGCCAACATCAGCCCATGCTACAATCCTACCGCCAGGGGGCAAGTGCGATGCCAGTGATAGCCTGGGGCAGAAAATGAGAAAGGCTGCGGCGGTTGCGGCGGGCGTGATGGGAGTGGCCATCGCGGCGGCGATGGCCGCGTGGGCATTGATGCGCCCGCGCCCGCCAATGGAAGCAGAGACGCCTGGGGAGTGGGCCGGGCCGCCGGCACGCTCGGCCCGCAACGGCGCTTCTCGCGAGGGGGAGGCGGCCGGGGAGTTCTTCCGCGCCCGGCTGGCAGTGGGCGGAAAGAAGTGGGCGGAGGCGCGAGCGCGGCTCGAATGCCTCGCGGCCAGGTACGCAAACACCATGTTCTTTGTTGAGAACCGGTCGGAGATAGCCCGGCTCCTGGGCGAGGCGGAGGCGGCCCAGACGCCGGCCCCCAGCGTGCCGACGCCACCTCCGAGATCGAGAGGGGACTTCGCGCTCGAACTGAACGGCCAGACGGACTACCTGGAGATACCCGACGACCCGGCGTTCCACCTCGAGACGTTCACCCTCGAGGCCTGGGTGTGGCGGCGGCCGGGCGGGGGCGACCTCCAACACGTCTTCGCCAAGGACTTCGGCGGCAGCTACGTCGAGTCGTTCGGCGTCTTCATTCGGAACAAGGGGCTGTGGAACTACACGGTCGGCTATGGGCCGCGCGCGGAGATTCGCAGCACTGCGGTGGAGTGCGCCCCCCGCACGTGGACCCATTGCGCGCTGGTCTTCGACCGGGGCGACTGCGCGCTCTACCTCAACGGCAAGCAGGCGTCCCGCGCGCAGTTCGCCCCCGCGCCCCTCTACGACGAGCAGCCGTTCCACATCGGCGCCGACCTCGACCACGGGCGCGTGGGCTACTTCTGGAACGGCGCGATTGACGAGGTGCGCCTCTCCTCCGTCGCACGCTACAACGCGGAGTTCACGCCCGCCCGCCGGTTCACGCCCGACGCCCAGACGGTGCTCCTCCTGCACCTCGACGACGGCGAGGGCGGCACGGCCCACGACTCCGGCCTCGGCGCGCACCACGCCACCATCCACGGCGCCCGCTTCATCCGTCCCGACGCGCTCGATGCCTCGCCCTGAGCGCGTTTCTTCCTTGACAGCCGCCGACGGCGGGGGTAAGGTAGAGGCGGATGTCTGCCCCCAAGAGACAACAGGAGTGAACACATGAGCGAGACTGGCTTGGAAAGGCGAACATCGCGTCGGGAGTTCCTCGGCGGGGCGGCGATTGCGGCCGCGGGGCTGCTCGTCGCGCCCCGCCGCGTGCTGGGCGGGGAGGGGCAGGCGGCGCCCAGCAACACGCTGAACGTGGCGAAGATCGGCTGCGGCGGAATGGGCGGCGGCGACCTCAACGCGGTCGTGGACTGCGGAGCGAGCATCGTGGCCCTATGCGATGTGGATGAGAACACGTTGGGCGGCGCGGCCAGGCGCTTCCCGAAGGCCAAGAGCTACTTCGACTTCCGCAAGATGTTCGACGAGATGGAGAAGGAGATTGACGCGGCGGTGGTCTCGACCGCCGACGTCACCCACGCCATCGCCTCGATGTGGGCCATCAAGCGCCGCAAAGCGGTCTACACCCAGAAGCCCCTCACCCGCACGGTGAAGGAGGCCCGCCTCCTCACCGAGGCCGCCCGCGAATACAAGGTCGCCACCCAGATGGGCAACCAGGGCCACAGCGGAGGCGGACTCCAGGCCACCGCCGAATACCTGCGGGCCGGCGCCATCGGCACGGTCCGCGAAGCCCACACCTGGAGCGACCGCCCGAAGGGCTGGTGGCCCCAGGGCGTCAATCCGCCGGCTTATTCCGACCCGGTGCCGAAGCACCTGCACTGGGACCTCTGGCTCGGGCCGATGCCCGAGCGCCCCTTCGTCGCCTCCTGGCGCGACGGCCAGTTCAAGGGCAAACACGTCTTCCACCCCCACAACTGGCGCGGCTGGTGGGACTTCGGGGCGGGCGCGATGGGCGATATGGCCTGCCACAACATGGACCCCGCCTTCTGGTGCCTCGGCCTCGGGGCGCCCACCTCGGTCAAGGCCGAATGCTCCGAGTTCAACCACGTCATCTTCCCCGCCTGGTCGGTCATCGAGTGGGAGTTCCCCGCCAAGGGCGACCGCCCGGCCGTCAAGCTCTTCTGGCACGACGGCGGCAAGCAGCCGCCCCGCCCCGAGGAGCTCGAGAAGGACCGCCGCATGGACAGCAACGGCTGCATGTTCATCGGCGACAAGGGCGTGATGATGGGCGGCGGCTGGGCCGGCTTCTGCCAGCTCATCCCAGAGGCCAAGATGAAGGAGTTCCCCAAGCCGCGTCGGACCCTCCCGCGCTCGCCCCACGGCCACTACAAGGACTGGGTGGAGGCGGCGAAGGGGGCGAAGGTCGTGCCCGGCTCCAACTTCGAGTACTCCGGCCCGCTCACCGAGGCGATGCTTCTCGGCAACATCGCCCTCTGGTATCCTGGCGAGAAGCTCCTCTGGGACGCTGAGAAGTTCTCCTTCACCAACAAGCCCGAGGCCAACAAGCTCCTCCACTACGAGGCGAGGAAGGGGTGGGAGATGTAGACCCCCGTGGCTCGCCCGGCTGGCGCGTCAAGAAACTTGACTTTCACGTCAAGGAAGGCTAGAATGGTTCTTGGTATGGACCTCAAGGTCTCTCCGGAAGCGATGGAAGACATCGAGCGTCTCACGCCGGTGATCCACACGCGGGTCACGTGGATTCTGGAGAGACTGCGGGACTGGCCCAGAGTGAGCGGTGCGAAGCCACTGCGAGGCCAGCTCGCAGGCCACTATCGCATCCGCACAGGGGATTACCGGATGCAGTTTCGAATTGAGCGAGGAACCGTGATTGTCGAGAGGATTGGCCATCGATCCCGCTTCTATGAGGAGTAGCCCATGAGCGTCCCGACACTTACCCTCAACGGCAAGCGATATGCGGTTCTGGAGGCGACCGAGTACAGTCGCCTGCGAGCTCTGGCCAACGCCGCGGAGGATGAGTTCCCTCCCCTGCCGAAGCCCGACGAATGGGGGAACTACCCCGCCATCGAGTACGCTAGGGCCAGCCTGGCCCGGAAGCTCATCCGCCAACGGCGTGCCGCGGGACTGACCCAGGCTGACCTGGCTAGACGCGCCGGCATCCGGCCCGAGACGCTGAACCGTATCGAGCGCGGCAAGGTCACGCCCGACATCGCAACTGTCGAGAAGATCGTCCTGGCCATCGAGCAAGCCCAGGCTGAGGCCGATAGCGGTGCATGAGGCGAGCACGGCTTGAAAGGAGGACGCCGATGTCCGCAGTGACCGCAAGCGAGATCGAGCTTGCGGAGCAAGGGGAGGATTACTACAGGCGCGTGCTGCGCGCCAAGCTCGAGCCAGAGCACAAGGGCGAGTACCTGGTGCTCGACGTGGCGACCGGAGAGTACGAGCTCGATGAAGACGAGTGCGCCGCCATCCGTCGCGCAAGGGCCAAGAAACCGCACACGGTGTTCTACATTCTGCGGGTGGGTTTCCCCCCTGAACGCATCTGATCGCGCCTCCGAGGACGGCCATGCTAACTGGCAAGGTAACATTGCGGTGGTATCCCGTTGTGGAAGTGAGGGTGGGGTCAGAAGACGGACGCGTGCGGGCAGTGCAGGCCGTGGTTGACACTGGTTTCACTGGGTTCCTCACCCTTCCGCCTGACTTGATCGCGGACCTTGCCCTGCCCTTGGTTGGCCTCAAGACGGTTGAGCTCGCTGATGGCAGCCAGACCACCCTCTTCGTCTTCGATGCCCTGATTGAGTGGGAAGGGCAGCAAATCGTAGTGCCGGCTTACGAGGCTAGGGGTACGCCCCTGATCGGGATGAGACTCCTCAGAGGCAGCCGGGTTACGGTGAACGTGCTCGAGGGCGGTTCGGTGGAGACTGGCCCAGTACAGGATGCCTGAGGCCGTGGGCATCCTTTTGGAGCAACGAAAGGAACTGGCGTGCGCGTGATTGTGGCAGGGTTGGTGGGCGCGCTCTTGTCGCGGAGCCTTCTGGCCGGGAATGCGATGACGCCGGGGAGGCTGGTGCCTGAGCCGCCAACGCTTATCTGCCTGGGCGTATGCTGGTATATCCAGGGCGACGACAACTGCAATGCGACGGGCGAGCTAACCTATCGCAAGGCGGGCGAGGACGCCTGGCGCAAGGCTCTCCCGCTCCTGCGCGTGGACCCCCGCAAGCTGTATGGCGGCAGGCAGATCGAGCCGATGCTCGCGGGAACGGTCTTCGACCTCGCGCCCGGCACGGATTACGAACTGAAGGTGCGGATCAGCGACCCCGACGGCGGCGAGGCCGAGCAGGTGGTGAGGCAGCGAACGCGCTCCGAGCCTCAGACGCCCAGGGACGCACGCGAACTCCACGTGGCCCCCGGCGACGGCGGTGGCTCGGGCACGAAGGCCGATCCGTTCAAGGGCTTCGCCGCGCTCCAGAAGGCCGTCCAGCCGGGCGACCTCGTCCTCGTCCACGCCGGCACCTACAAAGGCCCCATCCAGCTCACCAGGAGCGGCGAGGAGGGCAGGCCGATAACCTATCGCGGCGCGGGCGACGGCGAGGCCATCTTCGAGGGCGGCGGCGACGATGGCGACGTTCTCGTCATCTACGGCACCCGCCACCTCATCTTCGAACGGCTCACCCTCCGCAGCGGCCTCCGCGCCTTCCACGCCAACGGCTGCCAGGGCCTCACCGTGCGCCGCTGCACCATCACCCGCTGCCGCTTCGGCATCCGCGCCATCGACGCCCGAAGCCCGGCCCGCGACTTCACCATCACCGACAACGCCATCGCCAGCACCACCACCTGGCCCCGCACGAAGGGGATCGAGGACATCGAAGGGCTGGAGATCAACGGCACCGGCCACGCCGTCGCCTACAACCGCATCACGAACTGCGGCGACTGCTTCTCCTTCCGCGACCCGGCCAGCGCCTCCGACGTCTACAACAACGTCCTGGAGGCTGCGACCGACGACGCGATCGAGCTGGACGAGACGACCCACAACGCCCGCGCCTTCCGCAACCGCATCACCGACTGCCACATGGGCGTCACCACCCAGCCCGTCTGGGGCGGCCCAGCCTACATCATCCGCAACGCCTTCTACAACACCGTCGGCTCCCCCCTCAAGCTCCACAACGAGCCGAGCGGCATCGTCATCCTCCACAACACCAGCGTCAAGAGCGCCCAGGCGTTCGAGACCTGGACGAAGAGCCTGCGCAACGTCCTCGCCCGCAACAACCTCTTCCTCGGCACCGAGCGCTACGCCGCCGAGGTCGGCACGGGTAAGGGCGAATTCGAGATGGCCAACGTGGATTTCGACTACAACGGCTACTCGAAGTCGCCCGACGCCACCCGCTTCATGAAGTGGGGCGATGCGCGGTATGCCACCATCGAAGAAGTGCGCCAGAAGGCGGCCATCGAGAAGCACGGCGTCATCGTCGCCCTCGACATCTTCGCCTCAAAGGTCCTCTTCCCCGACCCGAGCGCCCGCTGCCGCCCCCCCGACCTGCGCCTCAGAGAAGGCTCCGCCGCCTGCGACGCGGGACAGGTCCTGCCCAACATCAACGATGGCTTCGGCGGCAAGGCCCCCGACCTGGGGGCCTACGAGCTGGGCGACAAGCTGCCCCACTACGGCCCGCGGCCGGAGTGAGACGCTGCCCACTGAGGGAGGAGCAGCCCCCCTCTCCCTCGGGGAGAGGGTTGGGGTGAGGGTGCTCTGCCCCCTCTCCCTCGGGGAGAGGGTTGGGGTGAGGGTGCTCTGCCCCCTCTCCCTCGGGGAGAGGGTTGGGGTGAGGGTGCTCTGCCCCCTCTCCCTCGGGGAGAGGGTTGGGGTGAGGGTGCTCTGC
>Ga0194112_10007177_pt1 | contig 14525 bp, 14 predicted proteins | sample TA2MahC400mmetaG_FD_146191 | JGI IMG/M metagenome (GOLD analysis project Ga0194112, IMG submission 146191) | Freshwater microbial communities from Lake Tanganyika, Tanzania - TA2015016 Mahale Deep Cast 400m | ecosystem: Environmental > Aquatic > Freshwater > Lake | place: Tanzania: Lake...
CTTCGGGCCATTCCCACAGCCAGACGGGGTCGAGATGGGCGTTGGCGAGCAGGTGAACGCGCTTCCGGGCCATGGGCGGACCTCCTAGTCGACCGTCGATGAGCTTAAATCCGGACCGAAAGAAAGATCGAGGCGAACGTGTATCCGGCGAAGAGGAACAGGACGCCGGCCAGGGCGGTCAGCACGGCCCGGAGCGTCCGGGGCGAGAATTGATGGTGTTTTTTGGAAACGTAGGACGTCAGGAAAAAATATCCGGCCGTGCTGCCGAGGCCGCAGGCGGCGGCGAAGAGAAAAGGGGTGAGACCGCCGCTTTCGACCCAGCCATGGCTCGTCGCCGACCCGGCCACGACGATCCAGAAGGCATAGATCGTCGGGTTCGTGACGTACATGAAAATGACCGCGACGAGCGGGCGCGGGGACAGCCTGTTCGGGCTCGAATTCGGCATCCGCCCGTCTTCATTCCGGGCGTGGCGGAGGAGCCGCCAGGCCAGGACAAACAACAAACCCGAGGCGCCAATCTTCAGGGGAAGACCAAACTTTTTCAAGTCGTCGAAAATCCAGGTCACCCCCAGGACGGAGAGGAGGCTGTAGAGGGTGTCCAGGGAAGCCGCCGTCGCCCCGCTCAGGAAACCATGGAGAAAGCCCCGTTTCATCGCCTGGGAAAGGACGAAAACATTGACCGGGCCGAGGGGGACGGCGGCGATCAATCCGATCAGGACGCCGAAGACGATGGCCATGGGCCTTTTGATATCAGAATCCCCGCCTGAGTGTCAATCGGAGGCCGAACGCCGGGAGAGGCGCCGCTTGACGGCTCCAACCCAGGGGAGCCGTCGTCGAATGAACGGACGGAGACGGCCTTCATAGGCCAGGCATTTCCAGCATCGCCAGGAGCTCTTCGGAAAGAGACAGAGGGTGACATAAGGACGGAGGCTGTCGGCGTAGGCGTTTTTCCAGCGGGATTCGACGCCCAGGAAATCGAACGTCTTGCCTTGTTCCCGAAAAGCCTCCCGGACGACGGACTCGACGAGGACGCTCCCCGGCGAAAGGGCCTTCCGGGCTTCGTCGTAGGACGTCTTCAGGGCCAGGAATTCCCCTTTGCGGGCGAGGGCGAAGACATGAGCCGCCGGGCGGCCGTCGAGGTAAAGGAGGCGGAGGCGAAGCCAGCCGTTTTCGGCCGCCTGGGCGCCGAAGCTCCGGTAGAATCCGGCCGAGGCCGCGCCGGCGGCGAACGAGGTCCCGGCGCCATGCTTCCAGCTCGCTCTCTCGACGGCCAGGACGTCGTCGAAGGCCGAGGCGAATTCGTCCGGACTCCGGACGAGGACTTCGACGGCCGCGGCCGACGCCTCGAGGCGTTTTCTCTTGCGGCGGAGTTCGCTCCGGAAGTGGGGGGGCTTGGATTTCAGGAACTCCTCCCACGAGCCTTCGAGACGGAGGGTCGGCGACGCGTTTTGGCCCACGGGGACGGCCTTCCTCCCGAAACGGCGGGCGACGGCGGCGAATTCCCGCCAGCGGTCGGTCGAGGCGTCGGCCTTGTTGAGGACGATCGGGGTCCTTGGGTGGGTCTCGCCGAGGTGGCGGAACAGGGCCGCCGCGGCGGCTTTCCCGTCCCCGGCGGCGATGAAGGCGGTCCGGTACGAGTCATCGTCGACGGGTGAGGCCAGGGTCCGGCGACACCAGAGGGTTCCCTCGGGATCCTCGACGAAAGGGGCCAGCCCCGCCAACCCGTCCTCTTCCCAAATGAAGCGGAAAGCCAGCGGCTTGTCCCGTCCGAACCAGGCGAGCCAGGTCGTTATCCACTCGTAGGTATGAAAAAGGTCGGCCCCGGCTCGATCGACAAGGGATGTCCAGGCTTCCCGGCGACGGAGGAGTTCGGAACGATCGCGGACGACCTCGATGGTCAGGGGCATGGCGTTTTCCGGCCCTCGTCCGGCAGCCGCTCGAGCCAGGCTTCCTTCCAAAAAAGAAAGCAGGTCCGCTCGCATCCCGACCAGTCGTCGGCCTCGGCCGGAGGCGTTTCGCAGTAGACGCCGTCGAGGATGACGATGTCCCGGCCTTTGCGCATTTCCCTCCGCCGCTCGTCGAAGAAGAAGCGGACCCTTTTTCGGACGGTGAAGTCTCCGCCGCAGTATTTTTTCATGGCCGCGGTCATGAACCCGAGGCCCTCCGCCCGGCCTTCCGCGTCGAGGGTCGAGAGGATCTCTTCGAAAGGCCGAACCCGGACCCGCTCCCCCGGGGCAAGGCCGAGGACGCGACGTCCGGCCGGCGAGATGGTCCCGGTCCCTCCCTTGCGTCTTCCCCTTGCCCATAACCGTCCAGGGTCGCGGAGGACTCGGCCGATCCGGCCGACCCAGGTCCGGACGCTCTTCCTCAGGTTGAGGACCGCCCTTTCGCGGCGGGACAGGCCGCGGGCCGCCTCGGGGAGGTTTTTAAGCTGGCAATACATCGTCGCGGGGGATATGGTAAGCTAGTCCGGACGCCGATTCAAGAACAGCCCGAGGATCCGATCGCCTCCGGCGATGAGGCGGGGGGAGGGCATTTCACCCCTCGAATCACTCTCGGGGATGATGATGGCCCGTTCGTCGTCCTTTACAATCCGTGGCGGAGGCCGCCCTGTGGAGTTCGACCAAGTCCGGACGATTGTCTTTTCGCCGCACGCCGACGACGCCGCCCTCTCCTGCGGAGGGACGATCCTCCTCGGGGCCCTTCCCAGGCCCCTAGCCGTGGTCACGGCCTTTTCTGAAAGCGCCTTCGTCCCGGGATTCGGAGCCGAGCTGACCCGGGAAGAGGCGGCCCGGAGGAGGGCCGGCGAGGACGCCGCTTTTTGCGCGGAAATCCGGGCGACCTGGATTCGCCTCGGCTTGCCCGATCCTCTTCTTCGGGGATATGAAAGCTTCGCCTCCATGTTCGACCCCCGCGCGGAACCCCGACGGGAGCCCCTTTTTGACGCCCTTCGAGGCCGCGTCTACTCGGTCCCGGACGTCTATCCCGGAGCGAGGCTCCTTCTTGCCCCCCTCGGCCTGGGGACCCATATCGACCACCTCATGCTTCGGGAAGCGGCCAAGGATCTCGGCCGGGAGCGCGGCCTGCCCGTCGCTTATTATGAAGACCTGCCCTACGCCAACGAAATCGAACCGGATAAGATCCTCGATCACGCCCTCTCCGTGGACGCCGGCCTGCGGCCAAGGGATTTCGATGTCTCCCGGGTCATGGAGGCCAAGGTCCGCCTCGTCGAAATTTACGCCTCCCAGGACGTCTCCCATTTCGTCCGCTCCGTGCTGGCCTACGGTCGGCGGCTGGCCGGGCCGGAACCGGGTTGGAGGGAGAGATTTTGGCGGGACTTGAACGGGAGAGACTGGAGGGACCCGTAATGAGCCGGCTGGTCTCCGGCCGAACTCGGACGGTTCATTTGATTTTATCGGCCGCTCGGGCGGCGAAAGGATTGGCCCATGTCTTCCGCCGGGCTTGAGCGTCTTCCCGCCGCCGCCAAGATCGACTTCGGCGGGAAGCGGATGGCCGACGCCACGCTCCTGAACCTGGCCGGGTATGTCATCCCGATGATCGTCGGTTTCGCGACCATCCCTTTCCTCATCCGGGGACTTGGGGTGGAACGGTTCGGGATTCTGTCCTTGGTCTGGGTCCTGTCCGGCTATTTCGCCGTCTTCGATCTGGGCCTCGGGTTGGCCGCGACGAAGTTCGTGTCCGCGGCCCTGGGCGAGAACAAGGCCTGCGACATTCCGGGGATCATCCGGCAGGGGACGATGATCCAGGCCGGGCTCGGTTTCATCGCCGCGGCGGTCATGGCCGTCGTTTCCCCGTTCCTGGCCGAGCACGCCTTCCAGATCCCCGAGGCCTTCGTCCGCGACGCCAAGTCGGCTTTCATCGTGATCGCCCTGACTCTGCCCGCCGGGTTCGTCACCGGCTCCCTGCGAGGATCCCTCGAGGCCAGCCAGCGATTCGGCTGGGTCAACGCCGTGAAGATCCCGACCAATGCCGGCTCTTACCTGATCCCGCTCGCCGGCGCCCATGCCGGGCTGACCTTGACGGAGATCGTGGCCCTCCTCCTTGTCCTTCGGACGGCCGCGGCGGCCGTGTTCTGGCGCCTCCTGGTCAAGGTTTATCCCAGCCTCCGGCAGCGGACGGCCTGGAACAAGAACTTGTTCCGGAAGATGCTCAGGTTCGGGGGATGGGTGACGCTCTCCGATTTTGCCTGGCCCATTTTCGCCTACCTCGACCGGATGATGATCGCCGCCTTGATCGGCGTCCAAGCCGTCGGCTATTACACAGCCCCGTATGAAGTCGTCACCCGTTTCGGGGTCATCACGGGGAGCCTCTGGATGACGATTTTCCCGGCCTTCAGCGCCCTGGAGGCGTCCCGAAACCTCGTCCTGACCCAGCGGATCTTCGACCGGTCCCGGAAGTATGTCCTCCTGACCGTCGGGACGGTCATGATCCTGGCCGTGGCCTACGGCCGGTTCTTCATGACGGCCTGGCTGGGGGAGGAGTACGGCCGGCACTGCATTCTCGTCTTTCAGCTTCTGGGGATCGGTTTTCTGGCCGAGAGCCTGGCGACGATCGCCTTCAGCTTCCTTCAAGCGATCGGCCGGTCGGACATTCCGGCCAAATGGCATCTCCTCGAGCTCATCCTTTACCTGCCCGCGGCCTGGCTGCTCATCAAAGCTTACGGGATCGACGGCGCGGCGGCGGCTTACCTCTTCAGGGCCGTCCTCAACCTTGTCCTGATGATGAGCTCGGCGGCCAAGCTCCGGGGCCTGAGGATTTTCGCCGTCCCGGACCGGTCTCTCGGCCGGGCCGCCAAGGCCTTGGGGCTGCTGACGGCCTTGGTCATCGCCGGTCAGACCCTGGGGTTCGAAGATCTCGCCTCCGTGGCTTATACGAGCCCCCTGGCCGCGGCTTATGCCGTGGTCGTCTGGAAGGCCGTGCTCGACCGGGACGAGAAGTCGTGGCTTCTGACGAAGGCCAAGCTGCCTTGGCTGAAGGGCAAGGCCGCGGGATGAGGATTCTCTATATCGGCCCGCTCCCGCCCGAAGCGGGAGGCCGGATTCTCTGCGGGGCGTCGCTTCACGGCTGGGACCTCGCCCGCCGGGCCGTCCGGCAAGGGCATGACGTCTGCTACCTGGCGCCGACCTCGGTCCGAGGGTCGTTCATCAAGGAGGGCGTCCGGGTCATCCACCAGCCTTCCCGAAAATGGCGAAAGGCCTGGGAGGGGTGGAGGTTCGGCCGCGGCCTCGACCGGAAGAAGCTCGAGGCCGCCAGGCCGTTCCGCGGCCGGGAACAGTCGGCCGTTTTCGCCCGGGCCGCGATCATCGGGAGGACGATCGACCTTGTCCGTCCGGATGTCGTCCATCTCCAGACCATCGAACACGGGGGACCATTGTCCTATTATCTCCAGGGCCGTCCCGTGCCGGCCGTGGCCACCGACCACGGGTATTGGCGCTTCGTCAGGTCGGAGGCGGACCTCGCCCGGATGAAGTCCGGTTTGGGCGGGCTGAAACGGCTCGTCGCCGTTTCCTCGTTCGCCCGTGAGAAAGCGGTCCGGGACGGGTTCGAAGAGGCCGTCCCGGTGACCGTCATCCATAATCCGGTCGAGGTCGGGGGCTTCTCCCTCGAAGGACGGGAGTCGGTCAGGCAAACCTGGGGTTGGGGGAGAAAGATGGGGGTGTTCTTCTCCGGCATCACGGAATCGATCGCGGTCAAAGGCTTGGATGTGCTTCTCGAGGCTTTCCGGCGCTGCGAGAGGCTGCGCCGCTCCTGCCGGCTTGTCGCCCTGGCCGACCGGGAGGGCGAGAGATTGGCCCGCCGGTTCGCCGCCGACTGCGGCCTGGACATCGCCGTCCGGACCTTCGTCCCGAGGGACGAAGCCCGGGCGATATGCGGGGCGGCCGACGTCTGTGTCGTGCCGAGCCGGTCCGACGCCCTCATCCTCGTCTTCCTGGAGGCCTTGGCCGCGGGGGTTCCGATCGTCGGGTTCGGCCCTTCGGTCCGGGAACTCGAAGGGCTTCTCGAAACGCGGGTCGGCGAACCTTTCGACGCCGGACGGGAGACGCCGGACGACCTGGCCGGAAAGATCCTGGCGGTGCTGGGGGGGGGAATCGACCGGGATCGCCTCCGGGAGGCCATCGGCCGGCGCCTGTCCTGGGAGGCCCAATTTCCGGCTTATGACGACTTGTACCGCTCGGTTCGCCGTCCGGGCGAATCTTCAGTGGGGGAGGGAGGCGGATGAGCCGGCGGCGGATCGGCATTTGCTTCCCCCTCTTCCGGCCCGGCGGCGGGGCGGAAGCCTCGGCCCTTTGGGCCGTCGAGGCCTTGAAGGATGAATACGCCCTCACCCTGATCAGCGCCGGGCGGGTTTCCCTGTCCCGGCTGAACGCCTGCTATGGGACGAGAATCGCCAAGCGGGAAATCCGGGTCGTCGAAATCCCCCTTCCGAACTTGGTCCTCTGCACGTTCGCGACCGTCCGCGGCGCTCTCTTGAACCGCTACTGCCTCCGGCACGCTCCTGAGTACGAGGCCATGATCTCCGCGTATAACGTCATGGATTTCGGGCGGAGGGGGATTCAGCTCATCGCCGATTTCTCGTTCGACTCCTCCCTCAGGAAGGCTTACGGGGATCTCCCCCTGGGCTGGCGGCGCGGGCTCTATGAGCCCCGGCTGTTGCGTTCGGCGTATGTCGCGGCCTCCCGGCTCCTGGCTGGGACCGGGAACGGCGGGTGGCGGAAAAACCTCACCGTGGCCAATTCCCGATGGACGCGGGACGTCATCGGCAAGGCCTTCGGGATCGCGGCCGAGGTCGTCTATCCGCCGGTCGTCGAGGAGAAGCCGCCGCGGCCTTGGAAAGACCAGGACAACGGCTTCGTCTATCTCGGCCGGGTCTCCTTCGAAAAGCGGATCGAGAGGATCATCGAGATCCTGGCCGCCGTCCGGGTCCGCCGTCCGGACATTCATCTCCACATCGTCGGGGGCGCCTCCAAGTCCTACCTCCGGTCGATCGAGCCGCTTCTCCGGCGGAACCGGGATTGGGTTTACTTCGAAGGCCCGAAATTCATGGCCGAGAAATCCGCCCTCATCGACGCCCATCGATATGGGATATCGGCCCGGGCCAACGAGCCCTTCGGCATCGCCGTGGCCGAAATGGTCCAGTCTGGAAACCTCGTCTTTGTCCCTGAGGGGGGAGGCCAGGTCGAGATCGTCGACCATCCCGACCTCATCTATGAAAACCCCGGGGACGCGGCCGCCAAAATCGCCGCGATCCTCGACAGCCCGGCCCGCCAGAAAGCCGTCCGCGATCATCTCTTGTCGCGCCGGGGACGTTTTTCGCCCGCTCGGTACATGGCCGAGGTCCGGAAACTCGTCCGAGGCTTCTTCAGCGACGGCGCCTCCTCCTAGCCCCGCCGCCCCGTCCGGAAGGCCCGGTTGACGGGCGGCGGCCTTTCGGCTATGAATCACCCGTGGCCGAAGAGACGCCGAAGGACAGGATGCGGCAGGCGATGGCCCTGGGCCGGCCGGGCCGCGTCCCGGTCATGTGCCAGATGAGCCTCGGCCATATCCTTCTCCAGACCGGCCTCCCGCCCCTCGAGTTTTGGTTCGACCGGAACTGTTTTGCCGAGGGCTTGCTCCGGATGCGGGCCCTCTACGAGTTCGACGGGATCCTCATCAGCCTCCACGGACACCGGGACGACTGGCGGAAGGGCCTCCGGGAATGGCGGCCGGGAGAGGCCGAAGACGAGGCCCGATGGGCCGACGGAAGCCGGACTTTTTTCCCTCGCGATGATCTGCCGAGGCACATCCCTCCGGTCGAGGGGCGCCGGCCTTCGATCCGAAGCTTCGACCCGGAGTCGATTCCCGATCGCCCGGTCTACATCCCGGTTTCTCAAGGGCTGAGGTTCCCGATCGACCCCGACCGCCCACTGGCCGTCCACGAGGACCTCGTCGGCCGGGCCGGAAAGCGCTTTTCGATCCACGGTGAAGTGACTTCCCCCCTGGACTATTTCCTCGACCTCTTCGGCTTTGCCGAAGGTTTCCTGGCCTTGGCCGAGGAGCCCGAGCGCTCCAAGGCCGTCCTCGGCCGTCTGGCTGAAAGCCTGGCCGGCCTCGCCGCCGCCCAAGCCGGCCTGGGGCTGGACGCCGTCAAGATCTCCTCGCCTTATGCCGGGGCGCGGTTCATTTCCCCGCGCTATTACAAGGAGTTCGTTCTCCCATTCGAGGCCAGGATCGCCTCCGCCGTTTTGGACCGGGGGGGGTTCGTCTACACCCACACCTGCGGGGCCGTCGGGGACCGCCTCGAGTTCATGGCCGAAGCCGGGGTTTCCGGGCTGGAATGCCTCGACCCGCCGCCGCTCGGCGACGTCGACCTCGCCGAGGCCAAAACCAGGGTCGGAGGGCGGTTGTTCATCAAGGGAAACGTCGACCCCGTCCACACTCTCCTCCGGGGACCGCTTCCCGCGATCGAGGCCGATGTCCGGGCCCGGCTGGCGGCCGGCGCCCCCGGCGGGGGATACATCCTCAGCACGGCCTGTTCGATCGCCCCGGCAACGCCCCGCGCCCATGTCCAGGCCTTGTCCGCCCTGGCCGCGGAAATTTCTTGAAAATTTTTTCTATATACTATTGACTTTATCAATTCGATAAATTATGATATGGACATTCCTGCTGTGCTGGCTGGGCAGGACCCACCCTCCTTGTTACCCCCCTTTAGCTTAATTCCCTGAAACAGCCAGCCTTTTCCTCTCAGACGTAGTACCTGAGGACGTTGCCCTCGGCGTCCGAAGCCCTCATCCAAACAAGGACCGGTTTGTTGTCCTTGTCGAAGAACTTCCCGGCCAGGATCAGGATGATGTCGACGAGCATCCCGAGGCCGAACACGCCCAGGGTCAGCAGCCAGATGATCCCCGTTCCGGTTTTTCCCACATAAAACCTGTGGCCGCCGAACATGCCGAAACACGTGGCGAAGATCAAGGTCACGAGCCGCGATTTATTGGACATTTTTCCCTCCGACGATCGGTGACTTCAACATTTTACCGGAATAAGGCGCAAAAAAGGGAAGGCGGGGCGTCTCGGCGCCCCCCTTCCCCGGGACAGCCGTGCGGGGCAGTCCGGCCGTCAGATCCGGTAGCCGAAGCCGACGCCGAAGCCGACGGTCGTCCGCTTGTAGGTCTCTTTGAAGGATCCGAAGGGCGCGTAGGCGATCGTCTTAGAGGCGTCCTTGTAGCCGACGTAGAAGCCGCTGAGGTCGAGGTCGAGGTTGGACAGGAGCTTGATCCGGAGGCCCGCCCCGACGGTGTCGGCCGAGAGGGTTTGGCTCATATCGTTCTGATAGGCGGCGGCGAGGCCGTACCGGGTCATGAGGTAGCCCGCGCTCAGGCTGATTTTCTCGGTGAGGGCGTATTCCAGCCCGAACCCGATTTCGTTGGAATTCTTGTCGACGAACTGCTCCCGGCCGTCCCAGTCGGCGTCCTTGTCGAGATAGTAGCTCAAGGAGAGAGAGGCCCGAAGCTGGGAGGTCACGGCGTAGTCGGCCCCCAGGGCGATAATGGCCGGGATGTCGCTCCCCGTCTTCCTGCCGTTGGGGAACATCCCCGTGTCGTCGGTCTTCGTTTTGTTCTCGACCTCGAGGTTGGTCCCGTTTTCGTACCGGAAGCTCAGGTGCAGCCCCTCGACGGGCGTGACGAACAGGCTCCAGATGGGGATGAAGGCCGTTCCCTTCTGCTCGACGTCGACGGCCTTGTCCTTGACCTGGGCGGCGTAAGCTGGCAGCCCGGCCGCGTTGAAGAACATCGTCGCCGGGATCATCGCTCCGGTCAAGCCGAGCGGGGCGAAATTGGGGTTGATCATGATGGACTTGAGGTAGCCCTCATAGGTGTTGACGGCCGAGATGTAGCGCATCCCGAAGGCCAAGGCGAAGGATTCGCTCAGAGCGTAAGAGGCGTTGACCTGAAAGCCGTAGTAGATCGAGCTCCCCTTGAGGGCGATGTCGGCCGAGTATTTCGTCGTCGGGATGTAGTAGGGGGCCATTCCGGAAATCATAGCCGGAATCTGGGAAATCGGGATCTCGAAAGACGGAAGCCCCTTCTTGAAGTCCGCCGACCCGCCGCCGGCGTTCGGTCCGAAACCGAAGGAGACGACGAATCCGCCCTTTTTCCAGGCGGCGAAGAAGGTCGGGAACACGGGGACGGTGACCTCGCCGACGTACTCCCGGTTGTTCAGGAGCAGGAACTCGTTGAGGACGGTCTTCTCCTGGAAGATCGACTGGTTGTGAAGGGCGAGATGGAACCCGTCGGAGAGCTTGGTCAGGCCCGCCGGGTTGTAGTAGACGGCGTCGATGTCCGTCGAGGCGTTGCGGGCCAAGTGGCGGAGGTAAAAAACGCTCTGGTTCGTGTTCGTCACGATGGCCGGGTGGGCCAGGGCGGCGAATCCAAGGACCAGACCCAACAGCATCAGGCTTTTTCTCATGATTCCTCCTTTTCGGTTGCTGTTGCGGCCCTTCGGGGCCGAAGATGGACTCAATGATACACAAGTCCGGTTTTTTTTCAAGTCGGCCGTCCGCCGCCCGGTCTTCAGACGTACCCCTTGATCTTGTAGACGAGAAGGGCCCCTAGTTCCCGGAAGGCCGTCCAAAAATAGTCGGACCTCCACTTCAAGCGGTTGAAAAAGTCGTCGTAGCGCCTTCCGCTGGGCTTGTGTTCGGTGAAGCGGGTCGTCCTGAGCTCGCGGACCTTGGAGGCGTCCTTGACCCGCGAGGCCCGATACCCGGTGATCATCCGGAAGGAGGAGAATCCCGCTTTGGCGAAGCAGAGGGCGACCCGCTTGGAGTGGAGGGGGCTCGTGACGACGAGGAGGCGGGAGTCTTTCCGGATCCGCGGCTCCGTCAGCCTGAGGAGATTGACGGGATGCTCGGCCGTCTCGTTGGCCCCCGGCTCGAAGGCCACCGCCCCGGGAGGGCAGCCGAGCCACTCGGCCGCTTCGGCGTAAACCTCGGCCTCAGTGATGCCCTCCGTCCCTCCGCCGGAAAAAACGACCTGGGGAGCCCAGCCGTCGAAATAGAGCTGGACGGCGGAGTAGATCCGTTGCCAGCCGGCTTCGGTCGGAAGGTTGTTTCCGCCCAGCCCCCCGGCGACGCAGACGATGAAATCCGCCGGCTCCGGCCGCTCCGAGCGGATGAGGAGGCGGTCGATGAAGATCGGCCAGCCGGCCCACATCCAGAAAAGGAAGAGATGAAAGGCGACGCCCGCCGCGAGGAGATATATTCCCAGGACCCTGGCAACCTTTTTCCGGATTCCCTTGAAACGGCTCCCAGGCATGGGCGATCGGGTCACCGCAGATGCCGGACGGCCTTCGGGTCGTTCCAAAGAAGGACCGTCAGGATGTCGGCCGGCATTCCGGAGAATTCTCCCCGGAAGAGGCGGCGGCGCTTGTCCGTCGACGGCGCCTCCTCCAAGGCGAGGTTGCTTTTCAGGGAGGGGCGCTTCCAGACGCGGAAAAAGAGCTTTTTTCCCCGGGCGTCGGGAATTTCGACGGCGACGTTCAGCCGAAAGCCGGGGTCGGCCGGCCAGCTTCGGGCGGGGTAGAGGAGATAGTCGAAGCCCGTGAATCCCCTGGCCGGCCAGGAGCCGAAATAGCCGTGGTCCCTTTCCTCGATGTAAAGCCGTTGGCCGTAGGAAATGAGGAGGATGTTCATCCCCGGGACCAGGACCAGCTCGAATTCCGCGGCCGGAAAATCGGCCTTCGGCGGTTCCTCGAAAATCCGCTCAAAAATGTCGGGGAAAGGGACGGCGGAGAGGTCCCGGCCGGCGAGCCCGGCTGTCCAGGAGTCCTCGGTCTCGGACCCGAGCCCCGCGGCATTCTTCAGCCGGCCCAGGAAATCCCTGTAGAAGGACGGCAGGAACGCGGACCGGTGTTTGCCCAGGGCGGCCAGGCATTCGGACTTGTCTTCCGGGGACTCGACCGAGCGCACGGAGAGGGGACGGCTGTTGAGAATGACGGATATGTCCCCCAAGTCGAGGGCGATGAAGCGGACGGCCAGAGCGACGGTCGTCGAGGAGGCATTCTCGAACTCATAGGTCGCCGCGACCCTGACCTTGTCCCCGGGATTCGGCCGCGAGAAATCGACCTCGGGGAAAACGAGGCGGAGGGTCTCGGCCCTGAGGCGGACGGGCAGGTCCGGGCGGATGCCCGCCAAGGCCCCGCTGAAGACGCCGTCGACGCGGCGCGGGGCCCGCAGATTGGCCAGGGCCGACGTCCCCAGGACCATGGCCAGGACAGCCAGCCGGACCGCCAGACGTCGCATGACCCTAGATTAAGCCAGTCCGGCCGGTTCGTCAATCCCGGCCGTTTTGCCCGTATGACCGTTTCCGTTTAGGCGTCGCCGCCGCATGGAGCGGCCATATCCCCTTCGCTTCATCACCCTGACGAGGGTCCCATTCCGCTTCAGGGGACACGGCCGCTCCATGAGCTTTGCGGCTTGACGATGCGCAGATCGAATCTCTCGACGTTGACGGGCGGCGCAAGGCCGGTGTGTTATAATACCGGCCGAGGAGAAGGCACGAATGCGCGGGATCGCGGGATTCGTTTTCGTCGCTTTCGCCCTGGGGGGGGCCGCTCAAGACTACCGATACGCCGAAAAAGTCCTGCCGGAGACCCGGTTCGTCCTGGATCCCGAGAACGCCGTCGGGGAAAGCGACGGCCGATTCGCCGGCGTCGAGCTCTACAACGGCGTTCTCGAGCTGGCGGTCAGGGTTAAAGCCGGGGAAGGGGCCGATATCGGCGTCATCGCCCGGAGGCCCCAATACGGCCAGCTCCCGGAGACGATGAACTATGCCGTCCTCGCCCGGCCGGACAAGGTCGAGACCTGGACGCTCCTCGGCTGGGGAACCGGGAAGTCGTCCCCGGAGTATTTCGAGATGGGAAAGCTCGAATCCGCCGACCGGGTCCAGATCGTTTTCAGGGAAGTCAACGAGATCTACCGGCTCGGCGGGATCTTTCGGACGCATAAAGAGCCCTACCGGATGGACATCGACGCCGTCTTCGCCCTTCATTAAAACCTTCAATGCTCCCCGGGGAGGTCATCATGCGTTTTCGCCCGTCGGCCCTCTGGCTCGCCGTCGACGGGGCGGGGAGAACCGTGCTTTAGATTTTGATGAAGATCTTCCGCTTCGCCAGTCCATAGCAGAGCGACCAGAGGAGCCCCCAAGCGGCGAGGCTTGTGGCGATCTTGGCTCCCAGGCCGCCGGTCCAGGCGAAAAGGGCTTCGGTGAACGGGCGGACGAGCTTCGTCAGCCAGGCCGTTCCGCCGCTCTCCTGGAGGAGGTAGATGAAGAGGGCGTTCATCCCGACGATGACGAAGAACCTCGCCGCCTTCCGCCATCGCCGGACGTCGATCAGCCAGTAGGAGAGGGCCAGGACGAGAAGGCAGTACCCGCCGGTCGTGACGACGAACGAGCTGGTCGAGATCCGCTTGATGATGGGGGAGAAGGAGGTCAGGGCATAGCCGACGGCGAGGCCGGCTAATCCGGCCAAGGCCAGCCCGGCGGTTTTCCTCCTGGCCGGCCGAGCGCTCATCAGCCATAGCCCGGCGAGAACGCCCCAGACGGTATGGGCCGTCGTCGGGATCGCGTTGAACGAGACCCAGTGGCCGGCCGACAGCTCCCCGCTGATTTTCATGTCCACCCAGGCGCCGAAATTATGGTCGGGGACGAACGGCTGGTTGAAGCCCGGGACGGGGAAGAGGCGGTAAAGGAGCTCGGTCAGGACGAGGAGCCCGAGGGTGAACAGCATCTGGGTCCGGAACGATTTTCGCATGAAGAGAAAAGCCAGAAGGTAGGTCACCGACAGCTGGGCCAGGACGTTCTGGAAGCGGAAGGTGATCCGGCCCGGCTCGATACAGTAGAGCGCCCAGCCGAGGAGGAGGAGGACGGCCGCACGGAGGACGGCGTGGCGGAAGATGCGCGAGCGGCTCTCCCCGCGCGCTTCCCGTTTCGCCGTCGAGAACGGAAGGGCCACGCCGACGATGAACATGAAGAACGGGAGGATGAGGTCCCAGAACCTCAGGCCGTTCCAAGGGTGGTGATGGAACTGCGCCCCGATCGCCCCGACGAGCGTCCCTTGGAAGGCGGGGTCGACGAGGTGGGCGTAGATTTGGGTGCTCTCGCCGATGAGGAGGAACATCGTCAGCCGCGGAAGAAGTCGAGCGAGAGTAGCCGGTCCGCGGCGCTCATCTGGTCGCCGGCTGAGACGTCCATGGCGAGTCGGGTCAGACGAAAATGTCCTTGTCGGTGCCGATCTTGACGAGCTCGATCTTCGCCGGGTCGGACGTCCCGAGGTGGTATTTCGTGTCGGCCAAGGCGATGTGCTTGGCCGGCGGGTTGAGCGGCCGCTCCTCGGCGAAAAAATCCCGGCGGATGGCTTCGATGACCCGCAGGCCGGTGGCGTCGACGGCCACGGGGTCGAAACCGAGCATCAGGCCGTAGTATTTCCAGACGTATTTCGGGTTGAAGCTGTGGGGACCGAAGCTGTGG
>Ga0194112_10007183_pt1 | contig 14521 bp, 9 predicted proteins | sample TA2MahC400mmetaG_FD_146191 | JGI IMG/M metagenome (GOLD analysis project Ga0194112, IMG submission 146191) | Freshwater microbial communities from Lake Tanganyika, Tanzania - TA2015016 Mahale Deep Cast 400m | ecosystem: Environmental > Aquatic > Freshwater > Lake | place: Tanzania: Lake...
CGCGCGTACACCAGGTTGCGCTCCACCTTGACGCCCTCAGGGATGCGGGGCGCGGACTGCGGCTGTGCGACGGCGGCCACCGCCGCCAGCGCGGCCATCCAGGGTGCCTTCATGCCAGGCCTCCGCCCATCGACTCTACCACACGCCGCCGACGGTGCTATAGTCCGGGTCTGGAGGGCTGTTCCCATGAAACGCGCCTCGCTGATTGCATTGCTGGTGTGTGCCGCCGCCGCGGCAGCGGAGTTCCAGAGCCAGTGGCCCAAGGGCGTCGAGCGGCCCTGGCCCGGCCCGGACTACTGGACCAATCCGCTCCAGGACTGGCGCATCCGCGACGGGCGGCTGGAGTGTTTCGTCGCGGGCGGCGACCGCAACGCATTCCTGCTGACGCGCGAGCTATCCGCCGCGCGAGGCGACCTGCGGATGAGCGTGAAACTGGGCCGCCTGGAAAGCGACACCGCCCCGCTCAAGCAGGGTTTTGTCGGCTTCCGGGTGGGTGTGCGGGGCGCCTTCAAGCACTACGCCGACAGCGCCGTGCGCGGCTACGGCCTCAACGCGGGGCTGGCCGCCGATGGGCGCCTGTTCATCGGCCGCGTGGCCGATTCAACGGCCACTATCCCGCCGCCCTTCCATAATCTCGAGCTGCGCCTCAGCGCGGAGCCGGCGGGCGGCAACTACCGGGTGGTGTTGCAGGCTCTCGACGCGGCGGGCCGGACGCTGGGCGAGGTCCAGGCCCAGGCGCCGGACGCGTGGCTGACCGGAGGTCTGGCCCTGGTGTGCAGTTCCGGCGTCATCGAGGATTCGCCGCCGCCCGCCGACAGAATCGACGACCCGGGCTTTGCCGCCAAGCGCGGCACGCAGCGCGGCGGCACGCTGCGTTTCTGGTTCCGCGACTGGATGGTCTCCGGCGCCAAAGTGACCGCGCACGAGGACCGCGCTCTCGGTCCCATCCTGTTCGCCATGCACACGCTGAGCCGCAAGGTGCTCAAGCTCACCGCACAACTGGCCCCCGTGGACGGCGCGCCGCGGGACGTCTTCCTCGAAATCCGTGGCGGCGCCGGCTGGCGCAGAATCGGCACGGCCGCCATCGACCCGCTCTCCCGCACCGCCACCTTCCGTGTGCCCGCGTGGGACGACACGCGCGACACCCCTTACCGGGTGCTCCACCGGATGCCGGACCCCGCCGGCCGGCCGCGCGACTACGCCTTCGAGGGAACCATCCGCCGCGACCCGGTGGACAAGCCCCGGATTGTGGTGGCCGCCTTCACCGGCAACAACGACCTGGGCTTTCCTCACGCCGACGTGGTGCGAAGCGTGAGCTACTTCAAGCCCGACTTCCTGGCCTACACCGGCGACCAGATCTACGAGCGCGTGGGCGAGTACGGGACCGAGCGCGCGCCGCTGGAGACGGCCACGCTGGACTACCTGCGCAAGTGGTACATCTTCGGCTGGGAGTACCGCGATCTGCTTAAGGACATCCCCGCCGTCTGCCTGCCCGACGACCACGACGTCTACCACGGCAACCTGTGGGGCGCGGGCGGGCGGCACGCGGAAGGAACAGGCTTCCAGGGGCAGGATAAGGGCGGCTACACCATGCCCGCGGCCTTCGTCAACGCGGTGCAACGCACGCAGAGCAGCCACCATCCGGATCCCTACGATCCCACCCCGGTCGAGCAGGGCATCACCGTGTACTACGGCCCCGTCCTTTACGGCGGGGTCAGCTTCGCGGTCATCGAGGACCGCAAGTGGAAGTCCCCGCCCCGCTACGCCGTGCCCAAGGGTGACATCGTGAACGGCTGGGCCCAGAACCCCGCTTACGACGCCGCGCGCGACGGCGACGTGCCGGGCGCCGAGCTGCTCGGGCCGCGGCAGGAGCAGTTTCTGGAGCGCTGGGCGGCGGACTGGAGCGGAGGGGCGTGGATGAAGGCGGTCATCTCGCAGACTATCTTCGCCAACGTGGTCACGCTGCCCAAGGGCGCCACCAGCGACAACGTCACCCCCAAGCTGCGCGTGACGCGGCCGGGCGAGTATCCCGAGGACGAAGCGCCGGTGGCGGACCACGACTCGAACGGCTGGCCGCAGAGCGCCCGCAACCGCGCGCTGCGCGCCATGCGCCGCGGCCTGGCCCTGCACATCGCCGGCGACCAGCACCTGGGCAGCACCGCACAGTACGGCATCGAGGAGTTCAACGACGCGGCCTGGGCCATCTGCGTCCCCGCCGTGGCCAACGTGTGGCCGCGCCGCTGGTTCCCCCCGCAGCCGGGAGGCAACCGCAAGCCCGGTTCGCTGCGCTACACCGGCGAATACCTGGACGGCTTCGGCAACAAGATGACCGTTCACGCGGTGTCCAACCCCTACATGGTCGAAGTCGAGCCAACGGCGCTTACCCACCGCGCGCCGGGCTACGGCATCGTCACCTTCGATCGCGCCACCCGCAAGATCACCCTGGCCAACTGGCCGCGCTGGGTGGATCCCTCCCGGCCCGGGGCGACGCCCTACGAGGGGTGGCCCATTACCATCGACCAGGCGGATAACGGCCTGCCCCGGCGCGGCTGGACGCTCGAGAAGGTCGAGACGCCCGGCCTGACAGACCCGGTCATCCAGGTCATCGACCAGGCCGGCGGCGAGATCGTCTACACCTTGCGCATCCGGGGCTCCTCCTTCACCCCGCCGGTGTTCAAGGAGGGCCTTTATACCTTGCGCATCACCGACCCGGACAAGCGCTACGAGAAGGTCCTCAAGGACCAGCCCGCCCGCCGGGCGCGGTGAGGGCCGCTATTGCGGCACGAGCGGGCTTGACGGCGGCCAGCGGGACGGCCCGCTAGTGTGCTGTCTCGCACATACCTTTGCCATGCTGCCTCGTGGGACAGGCCTTCAGCCTGTCGGCCGTGCAGTACCGATTGTCAACGAACTTGCGAGATAGCACACTAGGGGCGAATCGAGGGTACATCCAACTGCCGGCAGATCTTCACCGCGAGGCGGCTGTCGATCTCGGAGTGGCGCGGAATCGGGGCCTTGGCCCCGGTAACAGGATTGACGAACATGGAATGCCGGCTGCCTTCGCGTTCCAGCCGGCAGCCGTGACGCCTGAGGTGGTCCAGCAGCTCGTGACGCTTCACGCCTTCTGCATCCCGACTTCGACCGAAAGCGGCAACAGCTCGACCAGATCGGCCTCCGGCGCCGAGGCTTCCGGGTTTGGGGCAGGCAGCGGTTTGCCCTCTTCCAGGCAGAGCTGCGCCATGTCTTCCAGCGCACTGGCGATCATCAGGCGGGCGTCGGGCAGGTCGAAGCCCTGGCTGACGACCCCGGGGAAGTCCAGCACTTCGGCCACCACCATGCGGTCCTCACCGCGTGGAAGGTAGTACGCCACGTGGTAGCGGAGCATGTCTATGAGGATACCGAAACCGGGTGGCAGCATACCAGGCGCTCCGTCGCTGAACGGCTCCAGCCAGCCGGCCACCCCCGCCGCCCGGCTGGCTTGAGATGCCGCCGGGGCTGTGCTTTACTAGTGTAGTGCGTCGAGAATACTGTAGGTCATCTGTGTGGGGCAGACGATCGTTTTCCGTCGTCTGCCGTCCCGCAGGCCACACAAGACGATGGCCTGCGCCACGGGCTTGCATAGCCCGCACTGCTTGCGACGCACTACACTAGCTAAAGGCCTGTTATGTCCGCTTCCAGCGAGTCTGCCCCGCAACCAGCGGCCAGTTGGCGCATTCTCCCCTGGCCCATGCTGGTGTGGTTTGCGCTGCTGCTGACGGCTTGTCACCTGCCGGTGCTGGTGCGTCTGGTGCGGCAATGGAGCCGGGACGAGGACATGGGCCACGGTTTCTTCGTGCCGCTGGTAGTGGCCTATATCATCTGGCAGAAGCGGGAGCAGTGGCTGGCCTTGACGCCGGCGCCAAGCTGGTGGGGTTTGGCCGTCGTGATTGGCGCCGCACTGCAATCCTACTTGGCCAACCTGGGTGCGGAGTTGTTTCTGGCCCGCACGGCGTTTGTGATCTCCCTCATCGGAATGGTGCTGTTCCTGGGCGGGTGGGCCTACCTTCGCGTGCTGGCTTTCCCGCTGGCTCTGTTGTTCCTCATGGTGCCCATACCGGCGATCATCTACAACCAGATCACTTTGCCGTTGCAGTTCCTGGCCAGCCAACTGGCGGCAGCCGCTCTGAGCCTCATGGGGATCCCGGTGTTGCGGGAAGGCAACATCCTGGAATTGCCCAGTCAGAGCCTCTCGGTGGTGGAGGCTTGCAGCGGGATTCGTTCCCTGCTATCGCTGACCTTCCTGGCGCTGGTCTACGGTTTCCTCTTCGAACCACAGAGGATCGGGATGCGGATCACCTTGCTGCTGGCGACCGTTCCCATCGCCATCGCGGCCAACGCCAGCCGGGTCACAATCACCGGCCTGTTGAGCGAATACAAGTCGGAGTGGGCCGAGGGTTTCTTTCACCTGGCCGAGGGCTGGGTGATCTTCATGGCGGCGCTGGCCGCTCTGGTCGCTTTTCACCAACTGCTCAACCTGGTCACGAGGGGGCGCCATGCCCGGAAGTAGATCTCTGCTGGGCTTCCTTGACAGCCGGCATGCGCGCCTGCTGAGCGCCGTTCTGGTCTTGCAGGCGGCGGGTTTCTACGCGCTCTCCCGGCGCGAGGCGGCGCCATCAACTCGGCCCTTGGCGGAGCTGCCCACGCAGTTCGGCGCCTGGGGCATGGTGCGGGAAGAGCCGATGGACCCGCAGATCCAGGCGGTGCTCCGCTCCGACGATGCGGTCAGCCGCGTCTACTCCAACCCTTCCGGCCAACGCTCCGCCAGCCTGTTCGTGGCCTTCTTCAAGTCGCAGCGCACCGGCCAGGCCCCGCATTCCCCCAAGAACTGCATGCCGGGCGCAGGCTGGGTTCCCACCGCCTCGGAGGTGGCCACGCTGACCGTTCCCGGCTGGCCGCGGCCTATCCGCGTGAACCGCTACCTGGTGACTAAGGGGGACCAGACGGTTCTGGTGCTGTACTGGTATCAGTCCCGCGACCGGGTGGTGGCCAGCGAGTACGCCGCGAAGTTCTACCTGGTGGCGGATGCCATCCGCTACAACCGCACCGACACCGCGCTGGTCCGCGTCACCGTGCCGATGGCGGACGGCGGAGACGCCGCCGAGCGCATGGCCGAGGATTTCGTGCGCGCCTTCTTTGTCCCCTTGCGCCGCTTTTTGCCGGCCTGAATACTATGATTCCACGCGTCCTTCTCCTGCTGACCACCTTGGGGCTGCCCGCCTGCGCCCAGACCCCGGCCTCCCGCCCGCCCGCGCCTGCGGGCGCCGCGGAAGACCCCGCTGGCCTGGACCGGCTGCTGAAGGCGGTCGATGATGTGGCCTGGCACTTCAAGCTGGGCGACAGCGCCGAGATCGACAAGGTCCGCTACACCAGCCTGCCGCCGCGGCGCGAAGCCAATCCCGCCGCGCAGGGCGCCGGCAACCCGTTGATCATCCCGGCCTATACCTTCATCCCCAAGAAACTGGACCGGAGCCGCAAGCAGCCGCTCATCGTACTGGTGCACGGCGGCGTGCACGCCGACTTCAACACCGGCTCGGTGCACATCGTGCGTGAACTGCTCGAGCAGGGCTATCCGGTGATCGCCCCCGACTACCGCGGCAGCACCGGCTACGGCGCCGCTTTCTACCGTCAGATCGACTACGGCGGCCGCGAGAACGACGATGTCTTGGCCGGGCGCAACTGGATGCTGGAGACCTACCCATTCCTGGACGCCCAGCGCGTGGGGATCATGGGCTGGAGCCACGGCGGGATGATCGCCCTGATGAACATCTTCGAGCACCCCGCCGCTTACGCCGCGGCCTACGCCGGCGTGCCGGTGAGCGACCTGGTGGCCCGCATGGGCTACAAGTCGGACCGCTACCGGGCCCAGTTCTCCGCGCCTTACCACCTCGGCAAGACCGCCGAGGAGGACGTCAAGGAGTACCTGCGCCGCTCGCCGGTCAGCCACGTCTCCAAGCTGGCCACGCCCCTGCTGATCCACGCCAACACCACCGACGAGGACGTGAACGTGCTCGAAGTCGAGCGGCTGATCGCCGCGCTGAAGGCAGAGGGCAAGAAGTTCGAGCACAAGATCTACCAGGCCGCCCCCGGCGGGCATTCCTTCAACCGCCTGGATACGAAGCTGGCCCGGGAGTCGCGCCTGGAGATCTACCGTTTCCTGGCGCGTTACCTGAAGCCGGAGCGCCCGCCGGCGCCGTGAGCCCCGCGCATGAGACGGCGAGACGCGCTGGGGACGACTTGGGCGGCGGCCCTGTTTGGCCTGCCGGCGCGCGGCGCGGCGGCCCCCGGCCCGTTGCCTCCTGACAGGCTCTTTCAGGGCGACCCCGAGGCTTGGTGGGGGCGTGTCCGCAAGGAGCAGTTCTTGCTGTCCGGCTGGCGCGCTTACTTGAACACGGGCACGCTGGGCATCGCGCCGCGGCCCGTGCTGGAAGCCGTCGCCGCCTACCTCAACCGCTCAGCGTCCCTGGAGGTGGACGACTACCCGCGCTGGGGTTATGAAACCCTCGAGGAAACCCGCAAGGAACTGGCCGAATTCCTGGGCGGCCCCCCCGAGGAGCTGGCGCTCACGCACAACGCCACCGAAGCCATGAACACGGTGGTCAACGGCCTGGATCTCCAGCCCGGCGACGAAGTCGTGATCACTAACCAGGAACATCCCAGCGGCCGGTGCCCGTGGCTGCAAAAAGAGGCGCGCTTCGGGATCCGGGTCCGCCAGGTGAGCATCCCGCTGCCGCCGGCCAGTCCCGGGCAGATCGCCGACCTTCTGATTTCGGCCATCGGCCCGCGCACCCGGGTGCTGAGCTTCAGCGGCATCACTTCGCCCACGGGGCTGTGGCTTCCCATCCGCGAGATCTGCGCCCGCGCCCGCGCCCGTGGCGTGCTCACGCTGGTGGACGGGGCTCACATGAACGGCCAGGTCCCGCTGAAGATCTCCGAATTGGGTTGCGACTTCTTCGCCGGAAGCCCCCACAAGTGGCTGTTCGCGCCCGCCGGCTGCGGCCTGTTGTGGGGACGCCAGGAGCTGCTGGACCGCCTGTGGGTGAACGTGGCCACCGGCGGCTGGGACGATCGCAAGCTCAAGGCCGCGCGCTTCATGATGGTGGGCACCAACAGCCGGGCCATCATCGAAGGCCTGCTGGCCGGGGTGCGCTTCCTGAAGGCGCTCGGGCCGGAACGGGTCTACGCGCGCATCCACCAGCTCGCGCGCCGGGTGTTCGACCAGGCGCGCGCCATCCCCCGGCTTGAACTGCTCACTCCGGATGACGACCGCATGTTCGGCGGCCTGGTCAGCATCCGTGTTCCCGGCGGCGACGTGAAGCCCGTGCTCAAGCTGTGCCGCGAGAGGCGCCTGTGGGTGCTGGGCGGCGGCGAGCGCTTCCGCATCGCCACCCACATCCACGTGCGGCCCGCCGACATCGACGCGTTCTTCGCCGCTCTCCGCCAGGCGCTGTGAGCCTCCCTGGGGTTGAGGCGGTGGACTCGGAGGCCCGCCGACCCGCCGTTACCGCACGGTTTCCAGCACCAGCACCTTGGTGCTGCCGGGAACCCCGATCGGATGGGCCGCCACCACGATCACCCGGTCCCCGGCGGCGGCCAGCCCCGCCTCCTTGCACTTGGCCAGGCACAACTCGATGAGCTGGCTGAGGTTTTCCGGCTTGGGGACCTCCAGCGAGGAGACCCCGTAGTACAGGCAACAGCGGCGCACCGTCCGCGGGGCGTGCGAGAGCGCCAGCACCGGCGAGGCGAAGCGGCTCTTGGACAGGATGCGTGCCCCGAAACCGGAAGCCGTGAACACGATGACCGCCTTGATATCCTGCATCTCCTGGATGCGCCGGATCGCGGCGGCCAAGGCGGCGGTCGGCTCGGGTTCCGCCAGCGCCGGCTCGACCGCGCGTCCGTGCGTCTGGAGAAACTGCTCGGAGGCTTCGACGATGCGCCGCATGGCGGTCACCGCTTCCACCGGATGCCGCCCCACGGCGGACTCCCCCGAGAGCATCACCGCGTCGGCGTGATCGAAGACCGCGTTGGCCACGTCGGAGACCTCGGCGCGCGTCGGGCGCCGGCCGTGGATCATGCTCTCCAGCATCTCGGTGGCGATGATGCAGGACTTGCCCTCCAGCTCGCACGTCCGCGCGATCGACTTCTGCACCACCGGCACCCTGGCGTAGTCCAGCTCCACCCCCAGATCTCCCCGCGCCACCATCACCGCGTCGGAGGCGTCGATGATGGCGTCCAGGTCGTCGAGCGCCTGGGGTTTCTCGATCTTGCTGATGATATGCGCACCGCAACCGTGCGCGTCCAACAGTGCGCGCAGCTCCGCCACGTCGGCGGCCGTGCGGACGAAGGACAGCGCCACGTAGTCGAAATCCCGCCGCGCGATCCAGCGGATGTCCCCCCGGTCCTTTTCCGTCAGCGAGGAAATGGCCAGGCTGCTCCGCGGCAGGTTGACTCCCTTCCCGCTCGCCAGCGTCCCGCCCACCACGACCCGGCAGGTGAACTCCTCCGGCGGCGCGGTGCGCGCCACTTCAAAGACCAGGCGCCCGTCGCTCAGCAGGATGTGCTGGCCGGGCTGCGCCACGTCCACCAGTTCAGGGAGGGTGGTCGAGAGACGCTGTGCGTTACCCGCCACCGGGCGCCTCTGAATGACGATCTCCTGTCCGGCTTCCAGCTCCACCGAGCCGCCCTCGATCAGCCCCACGCGGATCTTGGGGCCGCACAGATCCGCGCAGACCGCCACCGGGCGTCCGGCTTCTTTTTCGGCCGATCGAATGTCGTTGAAGTAAACCTCGCGCTGCCGCTCGTCGCCGTGCGAGAAGTTGATGCGAAACAGGTCCACCCCGGCGCGGATGAGGCTGCCCACCAGCGGTGCGCTGGCTGGGCCTAGCGTGGCGATGATCCTGGTGAAGTGGCGCACGGCGCGGTGAGCCTATCGTATCACTGCATTCCCGGGTCTGGCCCGGGCCCGCGCGCCCGCCCTGTCTCGAGATACCGGCCGTCGAAGTAGTAGAAAAAGCCGTCCTCGGCCCCGATGATCAGGTCGAGCTTTCCATCCGCGTTCCAGTCCACCACGTTGGGCGTGGGATTGTGGCCGGCCAGCCTGGCCCGCACGAGAGTTCCGCGTAACTGCATCACCGGCTTCTCCTGCGTGCCCTGGTTCTCGTACCAGACCGGCCCCTCGTCGGAGTCGGTGATCAGGTCCAGGTCGCCGTCCCGGTCCATGTCGGCGAATTCGATCTTGCGGCGTCCGCTCGCGCCGGCGCGCCCGGCGGCGAGATTCAGAAAGCGGCCCGCCGGAGTGACGAAGATCCGCTCCGGCGGGAGCAGCCGCAGCGCGCCGCTCACGCGCGCGCGCCGGTATAGCGAGAGATACCCCTGGTGGTTCAGCATCACCAGGTCGGGCAGGCCGTCGCGATCCCAGTCCACCACCTTCGGCGTGGTGCGCCACTGCGTGACCAGTTGTTTGCCGACGGGCTCCCACCAGACCCAGTCCGGTTTAGGCGGCCTTCCCCGCCACTCGACTTCGATCGGCTGGGCGGGCGCGAGCGCGGGCGCTGTCCGCGTTCCCGTGTTCCGGTGCCACACCACCGCGCCCCAGATGTCGTTCACCAGGATGTCCAGCTTGCCGTCCAGGTCCCAGTCCGCCACGGACGGATTGCTGTAGCCCCACTTCTCCTCCGCCGGTCCCTGCACCGAACCGTTGGGACCGGCCACCCGGCGGATCACCTCTCCGCCGGCCTTCAAGTAGCCGCGGTCCTCGAAAACGGGATTCTCCGGCGTGCCCGTGTTCTTGAAGAACTGAAGGTAGCCCGCGGAGTTGCCCGCGATGAGGTCGAGCTTTCCGTCGCCATCCCAGTCCACCGCCACCGGCCGGGAGAGCGCGCCGCTCTTGAGGTATGGATCCACCTGCTCCAGGTAGCGTGGCGCGGCGAGCTTAGGCTCCGTCCCGCGCGGCGCGGTGTTCTCGAGCAGAGCCACCGTGCCGTCCTCCTCGGCTATCAGCAGCGACGGCCGCCCGTCCGCGTGCCACGACACCACGCGGGGCTGAATCATGCACAGATCCATGCGCAGAGTGCGGCCCCCGGCCTGCACCAGGTCTCCGGCGGCGAGTCGTGGCGCGGTGCGCGTGCCGGTGTTGCGGAACAAAGTGACCGTGTCCACGAAGCTCCCGCCGATGAGGTCGAAGACGCCGCGACCGAGCCAGTCCACCGGGTTGGGCGCCGGGCTTCCGTAGAGGTCGAGGGGCCGTCCGCCGGCTTCGAGCAGCACCGGAGGCTCGTATTCGGGTTGCGCATTCGTGCCCCGGTTGCGATGCACGTAGACGTAGCCGTGCACCCGGCCGCGCGTCCATTCGCCCTTCTCGTTGAAGGCGTCATCCCAGCCGTACTCCCGCCAGTCGCTGACGCCGATGAGCAAGTCGATCCTCCCGTCGCCGTCCCAGTCGAAGGGCTGCCACATCTCGTCACGGCCGATCCAGTAGTCGGGTCGCACTTCGACCTTGACGAAGCGCGACAGGCGGTGACGCGCGAAGTCAGAGTAGTAGCCGCCCTGGGTCACCAGGTCTGCTTGCCCGTCTCCGTTGAAATCCGCCGCGGTCAATTCCCTGAGGCCCGGCCCCAGCCACACGGCCCGGTCATACAGCGGCTCGCGGTTCGTGCCGAGGTTGATGAAGAGGTAGGTCCCGTTGTAGGGGCGGTCCGGGCAGGCCATCACCAGGTCGAGATCGCCGTCCCCGTCGGCGTCCAGCGCCGCCGGCCGCGGGTGCAACCCGACGGCCACGCGCCCTCGCACGCCCGCGCGCCCGTAGGTGATGCGGTCCCCCGTCCCGATCATCGCCGGCGGAGCAATGCGCTCGGTCTCCCCGCGGGAGCCCTCATCGAAGTAGATCCAGTACGCCGGCGCTCCGCTCGAGATGAAGCTGACGCGTGCGGACGGATTCCGCCACTCGGTCTTGCTCGCCAGCGCACGCGAGGCCCCTTCGGCGACGACCCGGACGGAATCCGGGTTGAAGCCGCCGGGCAGCGTCAGGTCGGCGGCCAGCGGAACCCCAGCCGGCGCCGTCGCGACGTGTCGCGCACGGAAGTGATTCGTGGTTGGCCAGGCTGCCTCCCCGCGCCGCTCGATCTGGCTGCTCCACCCCAGCGCCGCCACCGCCAGCAACATCGCAGTTCTTGAGATCCGCATGTCAATGCCTGAAACCAAGTGTCCCACGATCCCAGGCCCTCAGACCTGCCCGGAGCGCGGAGCCGCGTTGTGCTACAATCAGCCCCCGGTTCGATTTCGGCAGCCACCACCACGGAGGTTTCCCATGCGAGCACTACGCAGATTCGTCCCGGCGCTGGCCCTGCTGGGCGCGGCGCTGACCATTCCCGGCGCCCGCGGGCAGATCACCGCTCCGGAGAAATTCTTCGGATTCCAGCTCGGCAGCGACCGCAAGATCGCCCGCTGGGACAAGATCGTCGAGTACTTCCAGCTTCTCGAAAAGGAGGGCGGCGGCAAGCTCAAGGTGGTCAACATGGGACCGTCCACGATGGGCCACCCCTTCCTGCTGGTGATCGTCTCCTCGCCGGAGAACATGGCCCGGCTGGAGCGGCTGCGCGAGGTGAACGCCAGGATCAGCGATCCGCGCGGCCTGTCCGGGCAGGAAGTCAGGAGCCTGATCCACGAGGGCAGGGCGGTCGTCTGCCAAACCATGAGTCTGCACGCCACCGAGATCGGGGGCATCCAGATGGCGCCGGAGCTGGCCTACGATCTGCTCTCGCGGCGCGACGAGGAAGCACAGCGCATTCTCGACAATGTCGTCTCCTTCCTAGTGCCTTCCTTCAACCCCGACGGCGCCATCATGGTCGCCGACTGGTACCAGAAGACGCTGGGCGCCGAGTACGAAGGCGGCAACCTCCCCTGGCTGTACCACCAGTACGCCGGGCACGACAACAACCGCGACGCTTTTCAGACCAACCTGGTCGAATCCCAGTACCTGGCTAAGATCATGTTCCGCGACTGGGTCCCCCAGGCCTACATCGACCATCACCACATGGGCAGTTACGGCGCCCGGCTTTACGTCCCGCCTTACGCCGAGCCGATTCGCCCGCTCGGTGATCCACTGGTCTGGCGCGAGATGAGCTGGTACGGTGCGCACATCGCCTACAAGGAGGAAGAGGCCGGCCTGTCGGGCATCCTCAACATGGCGCAGTTCTCCGGCTGGGGTCATTTCGGATTCCACTGGATCACGCCCTTCCACAACATCGCCGGGATGCTCACCGAATCCGCCAGCGCCAGGCTGGCCACACCCATCTACATTCATCCCCATCAGCTCCAGGGACAGACCCGCGGCCTGCCGGACTACGAGGCCCAGACCACCTTTCCCAATCCCTGGCCGGGCGGCTGGTGGCGGCTGCGCGACATCGTCGAGCGGCAGAAGGTCTCCGCCTGGGCGGCGCTCGATCTGGCGGCGCGCAACCGCGAGACTGTCTTGTGGAACGCTTACCAGAAGGCCCGGCGGCAGACCGAGCGCGGCGCTCAGGGCAAGCCCGCCGCCTACGTCATCCCTGCCGCGCAGCACGATCCGTTGACCGCCGTGAAGATGGTCAACAAGCTGCTCGCCCAGGGCATCGAAATCCATCAGGTCCCCAAGGGCTTCACCACGCCGGGCGGCATGCGTTACCCGGCGGGCTCCTACGTGGTCTCACTGGCGCAGCCCAAGATGGGCGTGATCCGCTACCTGCTGGGCCGCACTCTCTATCCCGACAATGAGTGGACCCGGGCCAGAGACGGCACGCCCATGCGGCCCTACGACATGGCCACCGACACCATGTTCGAGTTCATGGGTGTGCGCGTGGACCCGCTCGATGAAGCCGTCACGGGCGAGCTGCGCAAACTCGCCGCGCCGGCGCCGGCCGCCGGGAAGGTGGCCCCGCCCGCGGCCGCGTACCTGCTGGACGGGCGGCTCAACGACAGCTTCGCCGCCGTGAATCTGCTGCTCGACAAGGGCGTGGCGGTGCGGCGCGTGGACCGGGCCACGCAGGGTCTGCGCCCCGGCGACTTCCTGGTCGCCGCGGGCCCCGAGGCGATCCTCGCCGCAGTCGCCAAGGAGACCGGCGTGGATTTCACCGCCCTGAAGGAGGACCTCCAGCAGGGCGCCCGCGAGGTGAAGCGGCTGCGCATCGGCATGTACCAGCGCTACTGGGGCGGCAACATGGACGAAGGCTGGACCCGCCTGGTGCTCGAGCAGTTCCGCTTCCCCTACACCTCGCTGATGGACGCCGAGATCAAGAAAGGCGGCCTCCACGAGAGGTACGACGTCATCATTCTGCCCGAGGACTCCACCGCCCGGATCACCGGCGAGCGCGACCGTCCGGGTGAACGGAGGGGACCGCCCGGCCGCCCCGAGGAGGAGTATCCTCCCGAATACCGCAGCGGCATCGGCGAGGACGGCGTCAAGGCGCTGAAGAGCTTCGTCGAGAAGGGCGGCACGCTGGTGACGCTGGGCGGCGCGGGCAACTTCGCCATCGAGAAACTCGAGCTGAGCCTGCGCAACGTAACCGCCAGCCGGAACCCGAAGGAATTCTGGTGCCCGGGCTCCACGCTGCGCGTCCACTTCGACAACGCTCACCCGCTGGGCTACGGCATGCCCTCCGAGGGCCTGGCGCTGCACCTGGGCGGCAGCATGGCTTTCGAGGTGGTCCCCGGCGCGCGCAACGACCGCTATGAGGTGGTGGTCCGCTACGCCGACCGCGACCTGCTCGAGAGCGGCTGGCTCATCGGGGAGCAGACGCTGGCCAGGAAAGCGGCGGTGGTGGCGGCCAGGCATGGAAACGGGCGCGTGATCCTCTACGGCTTCCGTCCGCAGCACCGCGCCCAGACCCACGCCACCTTCAAGCTGTTCTTCAACGCCCTGCTGCCGTAGGACGCAAGCTGAAGCTTGCGCTACGTGGGGCATGCTTCAGCTTACCCGTTTGCCTTATCTTCATAGCAGGGGCATAGGCACACAATGCACCTGGCTTTCGGGAGAGCCTGGGCTGTGGCGGCGCTGTTCTCGCTGCCGCTGTGGCCTCAACTCGAGCAGATCCGCGAGAGAATGGGCCAGCTCGGCAAGAAGACCGCGGTCACGGAGATCGCTGTGAAGTCGCACCCGGCGGAGGCCAGCGTGCGTCCCTTCGAGACGCTGGTCATCCAGGTCCTCGCTTACGGCCTGGATGGCGAGAAGAAGGTGCGCCTGCGCCGCACCGGGGCCGCCGTACGCCTCCAGCAGAAGGACACCGGCTGGCTGTCAAAACCCTTCGCTTTCCAGGGCCGCGAGGAAGAGGGTTTTCTTGAAGAGAGCGCCTCGACGGCCTGGAACATTTTCCGCGAGGCCAGCAGCGAGTACGTCATCAAGGACTGCGTGCTCTACACCGCGCCCGAGAAACCGGGCAAGTATCGCCTCGAAGCCGAGCTAGAGGGCCAGCGCGCCGAGTTCGACGTCGAGGTCGCCGCCGAGGCCCCCTCCACC
>Ga0194112_10007184_pt1 | contig 14521 bp, 7 predicted proteins | sample TA2MahC400mmetaG_FD_146191 | JGI IMG/M metagenome (GOLD analysis project Ga0194112, IMG submission 146191) | Freshwater microbial communities from Lake Tanganyika, Tanzania - TA2015016 Mahale Deep Cast 400m | ecosystem: Environmental > Aquatic > Freshwater > Lake | place: Tanzania: Lake...
CCTTTACCTGGGCGAATTTCGGCAAATAGGGATTCGAGGCCAACGATAGGCCGTTGCGGTCATAAAGGTCCCAATATTTCTTCGGCGCGACGAACGGCAGATGGGGCCGATAATATCCCAAGCCCATATAGAACGGCTGCCTGCGATCCTTGATTCTCTTGAGCGTCTCCAGCGCCAGGTCGGTCTGGGCCCCGTCATAGAACGCGCTGTCGGGCGCCTCCGAGCATTCCGTCGAACGCCCATAGGCCCAGCCGCCCGCATAGGCCTTGGGATTCTTTTTGAGTCTTTCCTCCCGGACGGCCGCCAGCTCTTTTTTGAGCTCATCATCGTAGTAGAACGATTCGGGATCACGGTCGATCAGCGCCAGCGTGCTGTATTCGGCGGGCCGCAGGTCCGGTTCGTCCCAGGAAATCCGATCGGGCATGTGGTTATGGAAGATCTTGCCCAAGGAGACGGTATGGTAGCCGAACTTGTGGAAATGCTGGGGCATGGTGACGACGTCGGGGATCGTCTTCCGGAACTCCTCGCCCAGGCTCCAGACCCGGGTCGAATCCGGCCGAAGCCCCGTCATAACGCTCGCCCGCGACGGCGAGCAAGCGGCGGCCTGGCAGTGAGTCCGGGTGAAGATCACCCCCTCGCGAGCCAACCGGTCGAAAGAGGGCGTTTTAATCTCGGTGTTGCCGTAGCACCCCAAATCGGGGCGCAGGTCATCGACGAAGATGAACAGGATATTCGGACGTCGGGAGGTTGTGCCGCTGCGGAAATCCGCGAACATGCCCGCCAGGAGCCCCGCCGATGTCGTCTTGAGAAATTCCCTGCGGCTTTGAGGACTCATGAGACGCGCTCCTCTCGACCTACTTGTGCGATCGTAATTCATCACGATTTTACTTCGTTTCTAAAAGTATCTAACCAAGGAATAATATTTGTCAATCCCGACGACTGCGACCGCGGACCGCGAAGTCGTGGAGGCCGTGCGGACGAAAGCCGAGAAGGGCGAGCTCAAGAATTTCACAGCCGGCCGCCCTTCTTGGACCGCCCGTTCTCGTCCGGGGCTTCGAGGACCTGACGAAGCCGGTTTTCAAGTCTATTAGGATCATCGAATACATCAGGACGGAAAGGGTTTTCGCCTCACGATCTTAAACACAAAGGCATAGGCGCACGGCTTCGTCTTCGGCGTCTCGATCGTCATCCCTTCGCTTGTCAGTTCCCAGGCCAGGGGTTTGCCGTCGCCGAGGTCTTCCCTCCCCCGCTCGGCCGGGACGAGAAGGGAGAAACGAGGCCAGGGGAGTATCTCCCCTCTCTCACCGGAGGTCCCCGAAGCGGAAGACGAGGCCGAGGCCGATCTGGAGGAAGGACGGATTGACCGTCATTGGGAACTTCTGTCCGGAATCCCGGAGCATTTGGACGTCGGCGGCCGAAAACGGCTCGTTCTCGATGTCCGCGGAGAACGCGCCGTCGTAGTTACCCGGGAGGAAGTTCCAGGACAGCGTCTGCTCCGGACACAAGAACCAACGGGCCTCGGCCCGGAGCCCGACCAGGCCGGAGACGCGGATGGTGAATCCGGCTCCGAAGTTGGCCCCGAACGCGGTCCGCTTCAGCGTTCCGCGCGGGATCTCGAGCCCGACTTTAAGGGCGTCGACATACTGGGTGAAGGTCGCATCCGGGTTCGGCCAGATCGTCGTGATGCCGTACCCGAAGAACGAATTCTGCTCGAACATGTTCACAAACATCGTCGCCCCGGCTGATAACAAGGCCTCGAACGAACGGAAGCCGAATCGGGCGACGAGATCGAGGCTGAACGGCAGGCTGCTGAAGGAACCCGTTCCCGGCCAGGTCGCCGTCTTTGAAAACGCCGTGTCGTCCGTCCACGTCCAGTTGAAATTGCAGACCGCGGTGTTGGGAAGGTCGGCCTTCATGTGGCTGAACGACGCCTGGAGTCCGAAATTAGGGCTGAAGAAATAGGCCAGCGACCCGCCGCCCGCAAAGCCCGTCTTCGCGTTCGTGGCGATGTCGGTCTTTTCGGCGACGGACCTGAGGAGATCATAGCTCCACTGGTCCTGGTAGCTCGTCGTCCCTTTGATCCGGGACAGACCGAACCCGCCGAAGAGGCTGAATTCGAACGCCGGCGGCCCGGGGGCGTCGCGGAGGAGGGGCTGGGCCACCGCCGCCGCCGAAAGCCCCAGGGCGAGAGTCAGGGCGGCTATCGCGTATTTTTTCGTCATCTTGTTTTTCATTTGTTTTAATTGAGGGGGGTCGGCTTCCTGACCTGGATCGCCGGGTCGGGCTCTATTCGATCTTTCGTCGAACTCTCGGATTAGGAGTTTCGACGGGCGGAGCGGGGATCCCTTCCTGATACGTGACGATCGGCACATAGCCGACCTCGAGACCCGCCGGAGGCGTGAGGATGAGAGCCGGATCGAAGGCAACCAGCGCGCCGCTGCTCGGCGGGGGCATGTAGTCGCGATCGAGGGGCCAGCCGGCGTGGATTTTTTCGACGAAAGATTGGAGCTGCGCTTTTTCCGCTTCGTTCCAGCCGAATTGCTGGAACACCGGTTGGTCGATGAATCGATACCAGTAATACGTGACCGTAGAGAAGTCGGCGAGAGTGGCCTTGTACGGCCCGCGGGCCGGGCCGGGGTTGATCCAGGCGCCCGCCGCCGGAGAGGTGTAGGGCGAGCCCATCTCCGCCGGAGCGAACCCTTTGGACAGGAGATTTGTCTCGGGGGGGACCTGGGAAGCGGGAATGGGCGCCCGGCCGCCGAGTTCATCCCGGAAATACTCGGGGAACAACCCATTGGGCGTGATCGGGCTGTTGCGCCACTGAAGACCGAAGACGCTCCCGCCGAAGATCTGGGTCTCGACAATATTGGCCAGGCCCATCAAGGATTTGGCGTCTTGCTTGAGAGAGATCGGACGCGCCTGCATCGCCGGCTCCATCGAGCCCGCGATATCGAACGTCCCGTCAAAAGCCGGTCCCCCGGTCCGCCAGGATTTGAGTCGATCGTAGATCGCGGCCTTGGAGTAGAACTTGACGTCTTGAACGAGAATCGTTTTTCCCTGGCCATCGACGGGGAACAGCAACTGGGGAATTTTCGAATACAGGACTCCGCGGCTGTCTTTCGCCGTGAAGTAGGGCACGGTGTTGATTTCCATCGCTCCCCCGCCGGCGACGCCCGGGCGGGCGTCAAGTCCACGCCCGCTGTCGAACGGATAGTCCCTGGAAATCTTGCTCCAAGTCTCTGGGAGATAATAAGCGACCGGTCCCTTGAAGTTGGAGGCGTTTATGAAGAGGGTCCAGCTCTGATCGCCGGTGGGCGGAGTGCCCCCCCGGACGTCCGTGAAAGGCAGGGCCATCCAGGCGTAGCCCAGGATCAAGCCCCAGGGATTTCCCTGAAACGGCAGTCCGTCGGGCGGAACGAGAATCCGGTTGCTGAGCTGGGCGATCCCCATTTTGCCGTCGTGGATGGCCGTGCCGCTGCGGAAAAAACCCCAGCCGGGCGAGGCGATCTCGTCGTCGTAGCAGTTCGGCGTCCCGTTCATGCTGAATTTGGGAGGGCCATAATGGAATCTCGTTCCGGCCCAATACCCCTTGCCTCCTTCTAGGGTTTGGAAAACGCTGGCCCAGGTCGGACCCCGCTCCGGCCATTTTCGGGCCGTCGTCCCGATCGGGCAGAGGGGAGTCGTCGTGTTATCCGAATTGTCCGGAATGATCCAGGTCCCCGCCAGACCGATCTGGAACCTATAGAGAGGTTTCTCGATCAGTGCCCAGACCGTGGAGTAAAAGCTCAGCCCGGCCCCATAGCCCTGCGGCGGCTGGGACAGAAGGCAAGAGATGTAGCCGCTGAGCCCTTGAGAGGCGGCCGGCAGCCGGAGGCCGAGAATCAATAGAAGAAAGATAATGGCCGGCGCGGCCCTCTTTGTCATCGGCCCGGCCCCGGGGCTTTAGTGAGAGGCCGGGCGATGTCGACCCAGCCCGCCGGGCGCTGATGCTTCCCCGGCTTATCGCCGTCGCCGAGGTCTTCGCGCGCGCGTTCGGCCAGGGCCAGAAAGCGGGCGACGACGTCAGGGTGCTCCTTGATTAAGTCCTTGGATTCGGCGGGATCGGCGTCCAGATCGTAAAGCCGGCCGGGCTCCTCGATGGGAGGCTTCCGCCAGCCGTGCCGTTTCTCCCGAAGCGGGAGATGGAGTTTCCAGGATCCCGATCGAACCGCCTGGAGTTGACCCATGTAGAAATAATAGAAAACCTCGTAAGGGGTCTTGGAAGCGTCAGGCTTTTCGATAAGGGTCCGAATGTCCTTACCGTCGATGATCCGGTCCGACGGCGCCGCCGCGCCGGCGAGATGGGCGAAGGTGGGCAGAAAATCCATCATCGTCGCCAGAGACCGGCATTCCTTGCCGGCGGGAATCCGGCCGGGCCGGCGGATGATGCAGGGAACGCGCATGCTGCCCTCCGCCGTCCCCCCTTTGGTACCCGAGAGCGGGGCGTTGTTCGCCGGGCGGACGCCGCCGTTGTCCGAAGTGAAGACGACCAGCGTCCGTTCGTCCAGGCCGAGCTTTTCGAGGGCGGCGAGGATCTCGCCCGTCGACCAGTCGAGCTCTTCAACGGCGTCGCCGTATCTGCCGGCGGCCGACTTTCCCCGGAATCGCTCCCCTGAATGAAGGGGGGTATGGGGCATCGCCTGGGCAAGATATAGAAAGAACGGTCCGTCCTTGTGATCGGCGATGAATCGGACGGCCTCCGCCGTGTAGCGCTCGGTCAAGGTGTCCTGATCAACCGGCGCTTCGATGACATCCTCGTTGCGCAGGAGGGGGAGCGGGGGATTTTGGCGACCCTGTTCGGCGCCCATGTCGTTGCTGTAGGGGATGCCGAAATATTCGTCGAATCCCTGCCTGGTCGGAAGAAAGGGCGGCTGATCCCCCAGATGCCACTTCCCGACGCAGGACGTCGCGTAAACGCTTTTTTTGAGGACCTCGGCGATCGTGACTTCGCCGGGATTGAGGCCTTTGCGCGAGACCGGGAAAAGCACCCAGTCGCCGGCTTCGTCCTCATGCATGTCGATCCGGCGCGGGTAGCACCCCGTCATCAAGCTCGCCCGGGACGGTGTGCAAACGCCGCTCGTCGAGTAGAAGCTCGTCATCCGGACGCCCTGAGCCGCCAAACGATCGAGGTTCGGCGTCCGATGCGTTGTCGATCCGAAGCATCCGATGTCGCCGTAGCCGAGATCATCGGCCAGGATCATGATGAAATTGGGCGCTCCTCCCGCGGAAGGACGCGCCGGCGATCGTCGGCACCCGCCGAAATACGGAACGGCAAGGGCGGCCGCGCCCAGGCCGAGGGTCTTGGCGAATTCCCGGCGGTTCACAACGGCCACCCCGCCTCAGATCAACGCGCCGCCCCGGCCGGCGCGAGCTCGACGGCGGCCGGCGCGTTTGATTCCAGCTTGATCCAGACGACGAGGTCGTAGGTGTTGATCCTCCGGATATGCCCGATCCGGAAATTTTTCCCTTCCGGGATCTCGCGGCCGTCGATCCGAAGGACGGCGCCGTCCGGCCCCCAATTCTCGACGACGAAAGCGGGATTCAGCAGGGGGGCTTCGGCGCTCGCTTCAAGCTTCAGTTTCAGGGGACGCGGCCCTTTTGAAATGACATAGCACCGCTGGGTCAAATCGAAGCGGCCGTCCACGCCCTCCCCCGTCAAGGCCGGCGCCTTGAGCCATGCCCGGGCGACGGGGACCAGCGACTCAGCCGGCTGCTTCGAGGCGCCGTACATCCAAGCCCACCAGTAGAGACCGTCCTCTTTGTGAGCGGGTGGTCCACCCCAGGCCAGGGAAAAATGGGCGGCCCTGTCGGGAGCCTGGCAATAACGGCCGTCGGAAGGAATCTGGGCGACCGGCCAGTGGTTCCACCAGGGAAAGTGGGAAACGCCTGGGCGATGCTCGTGGGCGAAAATGCGGACGCGGTTGCCCGTCTCGAAGACCTGGAAGGGCTTGGTCTCGGACTTCAGGTTCGTCCGGATGATCACCGGCCTTTCCTCCGGCTCGCTCCCGAAATGGAGATATTTGTCGCCCTCGCTGATGACCGGGGCTTTTTCGGCCCACGTGTACGTCCGGCTTTGCCCCTTGAGGTTGACCAGGGTCATGGCGGCAAGGTCGATAATGTCCTCGGGCCTCTGGCCCGGCTGACACAGGACGATGACCTCCTCCGGACCGAGGGGACGTCCCTCGGTGTGGAGAAAGACCTTGCGGATGCCGACCTGGTCCGGGTAGAAGGTGTAGTATTCATCGACCCAATCCTCCCATCCCGTCACCGGATCGACCTGGGAGTGGTTGCCGTTGGCCGAGGTGGGGCAATAGCGCCAGTGGACGACCACCCGGGCCGGGGAATTCTCGATGATCCGGACATGGGAGAACCGGCAGCGGGGGTCGAGCATGTGCTCGACGCAGCCGTCGTTGTTGTTGAAGTTTTCGCAGCTCTGATCGGCCATCCAGAGATCGCCTTCCATGACCCAGGCGGGAGAGTAGCGGGTCCCGCGCCAGAAGACCACCCTCACCGGCGAATCATCGAACTGGACGACGATGTCCGGATCGGACGACACCGGCCACAAGTTGTCCCACTCGGGATAATAGGCCAGCTTCATGTAGGACGCCCCGAAAACGCCCGGCCCTTTCGGACCGGACGGCATGACCCGCGCCGGAAGCGCCGGCTCGGCCGACGGCTTGGCCGAAACGAAGAGCCCGGCCACGGTCTCGGTCGAGAGCGCCTGGCCGTAAACCCGGAGTTCATCGACGATTCCGTCGAGAGAATACCAGCAGGGCAGCGTGGCGAAGGCCCGGACGGGATGCGACGGTTCGATCTTCTGACGGCTCATGCCGATCCGCAGGTCTTCATTCGAGGCTTGGCGGAAGTTGGCCTTGACCGGCGCCTCCCCGGCCTTCCGGCCGTCGATGTACAGCGAGATCCCCTCCCCGCCACGAAAGACGGCGGCGACGTGAGTCCATTTCCGGAGAGGAAGGTGACTCTCAGAGCGGCAGACGATCCAGCCGCCGGCGCCGACGTGGAATCCCAGATGTCCCTGAGGCCCGACGCCGAAATAGAAGCCGGCCTTGGGGGAATTGACGGTGATATCATCGGGCCACGAGGCGGCGTCGAGGCTGGAGTTCAGGCTGACGGTGCTCTCCTGAGCGGCGATGGGCGCCCAATTCCACGGATAAGCGCCCAGGGCGATCCAGGCTTCGACGGAAAAATCCCGGCCCAGCTTGGGCGCTTGGGCGGCGGGACGAACAATGCGAGTCGTGTATCCGTCCAGGATGAGCGCCTGGCCTTTCACCCCGGGAACGAGACGGAAATTCCCCCCCACGGGATCGTCGATCGCGGCGGCAGCATCCCGGATCTTGCCGTCCCGGACGACGTCGAAATCCCACGAGGCGGCGGGTTTCTCCTGCGCCGAAAGCGCCGTCCCTCCCCAAAAAGCCATGACGAACAAAAGCGCCGCGGACACCGTGGACTTTTTCATCTGGACCTCCTTGCCGGTCGATTACTGATTTTCCGCTGAGCAGCCGCGGATTTCCGATCTATTCGATCGCCCCGCCCCTCCCCTTCCCGCCGGCCGGGTCGGAGGAGGCCTCCTGACGGGTGACGATCGGCACGTAGCCGACCTCCAGCCCCTTCGGAGGCGTCACGAGAAGGGCCGGATCAAGAGTGACCAGCGTCCCCTGCTTCAGCGGGGCCATGTAATCCCGGTCGATCGGCCAGGCGGCGTGGATCTTTTCGACGAAGGCCTGCAGTCTGGCCTTCTTGTCTTCGCTCCAACCGTATTGTTGGAAAGACGGCTGATCGACGAATCGATACCAGGAATACGTCACCGTCGAGCCGTCGGCGAGATTCACCTGGAACGGCCCCCGGACCGGACCGGGCCGGCCCCATGCTCCGCCGGCCGGCGAAGTGTAGGGAACGCCCATGTCGGCCCGCCTGAACTCTTGGCTTTTGAGCTGCGTATCCTCGGGCACGTCCGCGGCGGCGATCGCCTCCCGTTCTTCTCCGACGTGCTTGAAATACCGCGGGAAATAGCCCATCGCGTTTCGCGTTCCGTCGAACCATTCCAACCCCCAGATGTTGTCCTCGAAGATCTTGGTGTTGAAAATTTTTTCGACGCCGTTGATTTTCTTGCCGCCCTGGTCGAACCGCGTCGTCCGGGTCGTCAGGGTCGATGTCCAGGCGCCCTTCTCGTCGAACACCCCGGAACAGGCGGGGCCGCCGTCGCGCCAGGCTTTGAAGGCGTCATAGAGGGCCGCCTTGGAATAGTAGGTCACATTCTGGACGAGCAGCGTCCGCCCCTGCGCGTCGACCGGAAACTGCAATTTGGGCAGCTTCGAATAGACGACGCCTTGGGCGTCCTGCGACTGGAAGCTCGGAACCGTATTGATCTCCATGGCTCCGCCGCCCATTTTGCCCGGCCTCGAATCGAGCCCCCGCCCGTAGATGAAGGGATAGTTGAACAGCTTGCCGATCTTGCTCCAGGTTTCCGGAATGTAGTAGGCGATCGGACCCTTGAAGTTGGCCGCGTTCAGGAAACACGTCCAGGCCTGATCGCCGGTGGGCGGCTCTCCCGTGACGGGCTCGGTAAAGGGCAGGGCCATATAGGTGTATCCCAGGAACTGGCCGTTGGGATGGCCTTGAAAAGGCAGGGCGTCGGGCGGAATCAAGATCCGGTTGCTGAGCTGGGCGATGCCCAGCCGATCGTCCGGCAGCGCTTCGTTGCTGTAGAAAAACGACCATCCGGGCGATCCGACCTCGTAATCGTAGCACTGCGGCGTGGCGTTCATGCTGAACTTCGGCGGGCCGTAGCGGAAGTGATTGCGGGCCCAATATCCCAGCCCTCCCTCGACGGTCTGAAAAACGGATTCATAGGTCGGGCCCCGCTCCGGCCAATGATCCCTGGCATGCGTCCCGACGGGTGCGAGAGGGGTGTCTTTATTGTCGGAATTGTCGGGCGTGATCCAGGCGCTCGGCAGTCCGATCTGGAACCGGGCGATCGGCTCGTCGACAAGCGGCCAGACGGCGGAGTAGAATCCCATGCCGGCGCTGTACTCGGATTGGGCCGGCGGCCGGGCCGCACTGAAGCTGATGTAGCCGTGAAGGCCGCGGTTGTTCGACACGACCTTTCCAGGTTCCGGTTTCCGTCGCTCCGCGGTTTGAGGCCCTATTCCGGCCCAGAGAAGCGGCGGCAAGCCGAGGATCGCGATGAGGGGTTTTATGGTTTTCATGGCCTTCCTTGAAAATCCGCCGAAATGCGGTCGAGTTATGAAACTCATATTAATAACATTGTCATCTTCTCCGATGTAAATATAAATGTCAATATTATGAAATAAATACGTTCGAAGCGACATATACGAATGAAGAAGAAAAGAGGTTGAATAAGGCCATGCGTTGTGCTACTTTGGAAACCAATGAAATTATTTCTCCGGGGAGGGAAAATGCGCCGCATCCCTCTTGCTTTGTTCACCGCTTGGTTCAGCGTCCCCGGCGTCTGGGAGAAGCGCGGGAAATGACCCCCGAATCCAAGGCCCCCGCTAGGGAAGGACAGGCTCGCGACAGAGAAGAACGTTCACCGACGAAGACTCGCCCACCGGCCGATCATCCAGGCGCATCCCGCCGGATTCTGATCGCGCTGCTCGCGGCGTTCGCTCTGCAGAATGGCCGCTTGCCGGGCCGGGCGGGGGGCTCTGCCGATTCCTTGGCGGCCCGCCCGGCGGATCATCTTAAGCAACAGGCCGGGACCGATGATCGGATTTCACCCGCCGCGTTCCTCGACCCGCCGATTCAGGCGCGGCCCGGCTGTTTCTGGGCTTGGCTCAATGGAGCGATCACCAAGGAACAGATCACCCGGGACCTGGAGGCGATGAAACGGGGCGGCATGCGCGGCGGCGAAATTTGGGATGTGGCCGCGCATGCGGACCCTGATGGACGAGTGCCTGCCGGGCCCGCCTTTCTCGGACCGGAGTCCACCGGGCTCATCGTCCATGCCATCCGTGAGGCGGACCGGCTCGGGTTGGAGATCGGTCTCGTGGCCTCGAGCGGTTGGAACGCGGGCGGAAGCTGGATCCCCCCGGAACACGCCGGCAAAGGTCTCTATCAGTCCATGACCAAGGCCGCCGGACCGCGGATCTTTCACGAAGAACTGCCCCTGCCCGAGCTGCCGAAGCTCTGCCCCCGGGACGAGCGCGGGCGGCCGCTCTATCTGCATGAAACGGCGGTGCTGGCCGTTCGCGATGACGGAACGAAGATCATTGCCGATATGAACCGGGTCATCGACCTGACGACGAAGGTCGGTGCCGACGGCAAGCTGCGCTGGGACGTCCCGGCGGGAGATTGGTCGATCCTTCGTTTCGTCTGCACGAATCATGGTCAGCCGTTGATCGTGCCGAGCCCGAATTCCGGGGGTCCGATGATCGATTTCTTCGATCCCGCCGCCACGGAATTCCATCTCCGTCATATCGTCACGCCCATCCTGAAGGCGCTGGGACGGACCTCGTTCCATGGGACCAGCTTCAAAACGATGGAGTTTGACAGCATGGAACTCGACGGATTCACGCCCTGGAACGCATTCATGGCCGATGAGTTCCAGCGCCGGGCCGGATATTCGGCGATCCGGTTCCTGCCTCTGCTCGCCGGTTGGAAGCTCTCGGACCCCGAAACGCAGGAACGGTTTCTCTATGATTGGCGAAAGCTGGTGAGCGACCGCTTGATCGAGTCGCATTACGTGACCGGCCAAAGGCTCCTCGCCTCCTACGGCCTGAACCTCATCGCCGAATCGGGCGGGCCGGGGCCGCCGATTTGGGATTCCAACCCCGTGGACGGGATCAAGGCGTTGGGGGCCGTTGATATTCCGCGCGGGGAGTTTTGGATCCGGCATCGCGGAATTTTTTTGGTCAAGGAAATCGCCTCGGCCGCCCACGTCTACGGCAAACGGCTGGTGGACGCGGAATCGTTCACGACCTGGCGACGCTGGGTCGACGGACCTTTAAACCACAAGGCGATCGCCGATCGGGCCCTGGGCGAAGGTTTGAACAACTTTTCCTTGCACACATTCGCCAGCTCCCCGCCCGAGGCGGGGCTTCCGGGTTGGGCCTATCATGCGGGCACGGACATCAACCCATCGGCCACCTGGTGGCCGATGGCCGTCGGGTTGATGGACTACCTGGCCCGGTGCTCCTACATGCTCCGCCAAGGTTGGTTTGTGGCCGATGTCTGTTATTACTATGGCGATCAGGCGCCGAACTTCTATCCGCCGTTTTGCAACGTGCCCGAGAAGCCGTTGCTCGCGGGCCTCGACCCAGGGTACGATTATGACGTCTGCTCGTCGCAGGTGATTCTCGAGCGGATGAGTGTGGAAAAGGGGCGGATCGTGCTGCCGGATGGAATGAGCTATGCCGCTCTCGTGCTGCCGGAGCAGGATCATATTCCATTAGAGGTTCTCGAGAAGGTCCGCGCCCTGCTCGCAGACGGGGCCACGGTCATCGGCCGCCAAAGACCGATCCGCTCCCCGCATCTCAAGGACGACGAAATGAAAACCCGGGACGTGAAGCAATTGGCCGAGGAGCTTTGGGGCCGGAGCGAGTCGCCGGACGAACGCGGCACGCCGGCGGTGTCGATCCGGCGCGTGGGCCGGGGGCGGTTTATCATCGCCGCCGATCGGAGCCGAGCCCTCCGGGAGATCGGAGTCGATCCCGATTTTGAAATCTCCGGGCGTCGTGAGGGGGATCTGGGTCCGTTGGACTTCATCCACCGGAGGACCCGGGACGATGATTTCTATTTCGTCCGCAACACAACGAGGGATCCGCAGATTCTGACCTGCCGGTTCCGGGTAGCCGCGGAAGCCAACGGCCAGGCGCCCGAATTTTGGTGGCCGGATTCGGGTCGTCGCAGCGCCTGCCGCAATTGGAAAACGGCCGCCCAAGACCGGACCGAATTGCGGCTTGAACTGGGGCCCCTCGGCTCGGTCTTCGTCGTGTTCCGGAAGCCCGACGCTTCCGACCGGCCCGGGCTTGATCCGCTGGCTCGCGATACGTTCCCCGTCGCGGACGCACCCGCGCCCCTGACCCTCGACGGGCCGTGGCAAGTCGAATTCCCCGAAGGTTGGGGGGCACCGCGAACGGCGACCTTCGCGAAACTGCAAAGCTGGACCGAGTCGGACGTTGAGGGGATTCGATTTTTCTCGGGGATCGCCACGTATCGAAAGACGTTCGAATTGCCGGAATCGTTGGCCGGAAAGGACCGGCTGTTCCTTCAACTGGGCGGCCTGGCGGAAATCGCCGAAGTGACGCTCAACGGACAGCGGCTGGGGCCGGTGTGGCTGCCGCCCTATCGGGTCGAAATCACCGGAGCCTTTCGCCCCGGTCGGAATCAGGTGGAGATCCGGGTCGCGAATCTCTGGGCCAACCGGCTGAACGCCGATTCGCTGCGGCCCGAGTCCGATCGTTTCACCCGAAGCAACATCGACCGGATCCAAACCGATCCGACGTCGGACAGTTCCTACGGCCGGGTGCCGCGCGGGAAGACGCGGCCTGTCTACAAGGAGATCCCGCCGTTGATGAAATCGGGCCTGTTCGGACCGGTTCGGGTGATAGCGCCTAAAGACGTTTCAAACCAGCCTTGAACTCTCGGACATGCCGGCGGGACGCATGGCCTTCGATCGAAAGGAGAACCCGGAATGAACGCGAGAAAGAAAGCGCAAGCCGGTCGCATTTTGAGCGTCCGGTGTCGGTGGACGGTCTTGCTCTTCCTGTTGATCCCTTTCCATTACGCCATCGGGCAGCCAACGCCCGAGGTCGTGAGGTTTGAGCCGTTCACCTGGGCGTCGACACCGCCCGCCGATTGCCCCTTCGAGCCGTCCGCGGTGCTGACGGGAATCCGCTTCCTGGGTGTCAAAAGCGGATTCCGCTACGGAGACACGTGGTATCCCTCGTGGGCCGCGGACGGCCTTCCATTGGCGGGCAACCGCTTTCTGACTTTGGCCACGGTCGTGCGGGTGCGGCAGATCGAAACGACCCGTGACAAGGCGGAAGGCCCGGACGAGTCCAGCGTCCACACGCCGGTCGAGGCGAAGCTGTTCCGGGAGACCATCGCCCGCGCCTGGCCGGGGGCGAAGATCACCTGGGCCTTCAGCTGGCTGGCTTTGAACGATCAAAGACCGGATTACCAAGCCTTGAGGGACCTTGTGGTTTCCTATCACCGGCAGCACGGCGACGAAGTCACCTTCCTTCCGGGCGGCTACTTCGCGAATATGTACAACACCCGCGAACAGGTGAATCGCGACCTGCACGACGGGCTGGGCCTGGTGTCGCGGATGGTGGGCGGCGGATATCGCCCCCGCGCCGTAATCGCCGGCTTCCTGGCCGCCGACAACCTGCGTTACCTGGCCGAGCGTGAGGATATCCACGTCTGCCAGGGCAACATCTGGAGCCAGCACGCCATCGACAACGGCGACGGCGACGGTTCCGTATCCTACCCCTACTATCCCTCGGCTGAGCACTTTCTCAAGCCGGCGCAGGGCCGGGAGGATCTGATCGACTGCGTCAACCTGGACGGCTGGACGTGCGACTTCCTCACCGCCCGCCGCGCCGGTCAGGCGAACGGCTTCAGAAGCCGCTCGGGCGTCGGGCCGATCGAGACCTTGCTGGCCCACGGGACGGAAAAAGGCCTGGATGAAATCCTGGCCACGACGGCGGCGCATTTCGACGACGGATTCAAGCTGAACCATTTCGCCTGGGTGACCTGCATCTGGGAGCTCGTCCTCGTCGAGGGACGCCGGATCTACGGCTACCACGGGCGCAACGGCATGGACGGCCTGGAACGCTGGCTGAGCGAGATCCGCCGGCGCTGGCCGGCGGCGAAAGCCATCACCCACGGCGAATTCGGGCTGCTCTGGCGCGGGCAGTTCAAGGACAACGCGAACCTGGACTACCGGTTCGTCCAGAGGGGCACGGGATTCCCGGGGTCGGAGCCGGACAAACGGATCCGGTGGTTCATGAACAAGGATTTCCGTCTGGCCCTGTTGGGCGACGCGAATAAGGAGGGTTCCGAGAAGGTGATCGACTTCACGCGCTATGACCTGCCGGCGAAGGAACCTTCAGACCCGAAGCCGGGCGAGCACGTCCGCAACTGGAGCCTGATGAACCGGTTGAATCAGAAGGGACTTCGCCCGGTCGACCAGCCCGTGCCTCTCTCCCAGCTGACCGAGGGGGAGCGGGCGTTCATCCTGCGGAGGTGCCCGGAACTGGGACGGGCCGCCGATAAATAATGCTCCCGATCCATTCGACGATGTCGCCCTCGGCGATCCGTCTCCCCTTCCACTCACCTCTAAGGATCGAATAGCGGCTGAGTTATGAAACTCATATTAATAACATCGCCATCTTCTCCGATGTAAATATAAATATCAATATTATGAGATGAATACGACTAATAAAATCAAGCTGGATTAAGACGAAAAAAGATTGATTGAGGGCATGCGTTATGGTACTTT
>Ga0194112_10007186_pt1 | contig 14520 bp, 13 predicted proteins | sample TA2MahC400mmetaG_FD_146191 | JGI IMG/M metagenome (GOLD analysis project Ga0194112, IMG submission 146191) | Freshwater microbial communities from Lake Tanganyika, Tanzania - TA2015016 Mahale Deep Cast 400m | ecosystem: Environmental > Aquatic > Freshwater > Lake | place: Tanzania: Lake...
AACTGTCAATGAAAAAAAAACGCTCCATATTGCCAGTCACGCTGTCCGGTCACCGGCCTGCCGATCAGGAAGTTGCCGCACTGGAACGCCTATCATGCAGAGGCAGGCTATAATGCAATGTTTGCGGCAATCGGGCCCGATATCGTATACATTCAGGCCATCACCGATCGCGACATCTTCCTGGACTACATGGACATAGAACTTTTCCGGACGGTTTGCGGCGATCTGGGTATAAACGGCAGAAAGGTTTATGTTGTCTTCAACCTGGAACACATCCGGAATATCCGGCTTACCTATAAAAAAGATTTTGCCAATCTTGTCTACAACTGGGGAGCGATAATTTCCGTTCTGGCCCTCTACAATGTGCATCCTTCCATCAGAACCGTTGCCGAAGGTCTTTCGTGCATATCTCCCGAAGATTCCCGCATGCTGATCTGCGACTCATACCGGGATGCCGTGCAACGAATCATGTATTGCAAATCCGAAACAGGTTACGAAGAGCCTCCGTGGAAAAAGGCTGAAAGCGGTTATAACGGCTGCATAAAACAATTTCTCGGCTATCTTGCCCGAATATGCTGGCTCGATCTTCTGGATCTTCCCATAAAGGCTCCGACGGCATGCGGTGAATTCAAGCCATTATTTATCGCATTGGAAGAGTTCAGAAAGGACCGGCTCGCAAAAGCCGGGGAACACCGGCAACAAATCAGCCGGATTGAACAACAAGGGAATCTGCAACTGGAGCGCAACCAAATGCTGCTGAATGAGAAGCTTGACCTGTATGTAAAAAATTCGGCAGCATACAGAGAGGAGAAAGCTGCCGTTACGAAAAGCATCCTGGCCAAAGATGCTGAGCTTGAACAACTTGCGGCAGCAGCGGAAGACGATGAATGCAGACTCTCCCGCATCTATGAACAGATATCCTCTCTCGGGATCGGGGCGGAACTGAAAACGCGCCTGCTCGTTGAATGCGTCGCCTTGATCGAAACAGATGCCGCCGCACAGCAGTTTCATATGGAATTGACAGAAGCCGACAGACAATTTCTCCGGATGCTGCAACAGAAACACCCCTCCCTCTCGAAAAAAGAGCTTCGGCTGTGCCTGCTCATCAAGCTCCGCTACAACACAAAAGAGATCGCCAGAGAGACCGGCTTCTCCGTCAGGGGGATGGAAACCACCAGATACCGACTGCACAGCAAACTCGGACTGAAAAAACACCAGTCCATGAAGCAGTATTTCGCCTCGTTCCGGGCCGAATCATAAGAAAGCCCTCGACCGGCGAGCATCTGAAAGCAATTATCAGGTCATTGCGTCCGGGCTTTCAGCTTCGGATTGTCCGATCAGCCGTTCAAGACAGTTGCTGCAGACGCATGTATCGTATCGGGCCGCGAGATACTCGGTGACTGCAGCCGGAACAATCTTCCGGACGCACCAGCAGTCGAGAGACCGCGAGCACTGAAACTCCGCTCCGCATATCGGGCACGCAACCATCTTTCTTTCGCTTCCGCCGGTTGTATGATCGGGCATCATGTTGATGGGAATAATAGTTATCAATCCGTTACGGTCTGACGCATCGCCCTCTGCCAGCCTTCGATCAGCCTGATGCGCTCTCCGTCATCCATGGTCGGACAATACACCGATTCGGTTGCGTTCAGATTCCGAAGTTCATCTGCCGATTGCCAGAACGCTGCCTGCAGCCCCGAAAGAAAGGCGATGCCAAGCGAAGTCGACTCCCTGTTTTGCGGCGTCATAACCTGAATACCCAGCAGATCCGCCTGAAACTGCATGAGGAACTCATTACCGACAGCGCCGCCATCAGCCATCAGCAGCTTCGGCAGCAAGCCGGTATCGGCTTCCATTGCCCTGAAAACGTCGTGCGTCTGATACGCGATGGACTCCAGAGCGGCCCGCACGATGTGGTTGCGGTTCGCTCCCCTCGTCAAACCGGTAATGACCCCTCTCGCATCCATGTTCCAGTGAGGCGCCCCGAGACCGGCGAACGCCGGCACGATATAGACCCCGGCATTCGACTCCACCGATAGAGCCATTGCCGCGGACTCTGAAGCACTCTTCAGAAGCCGCAACTCGTCGCGCAGCCACTGCACAACCGCTCCGCCAATAAAAACCGAACCTTCGAGAGCATAACAGGTATGGCCTCCGCCATCGATTGCAAGCGTCGTAATCAGGCCATTCCGGGATCGGATGCATGAATTCCCGGTATTCATCACCAGAAAACATCCGGTACCATAGGTGTTTTTAACCGAACCCGGCTCAAAACAGCATTGTCCGAACAGCGCGGCCTGCTGGTCTCCAGCCATTGCACAGACGGGAATGCCGTTCAATTCCCGAAGCGCGAGGATTGAACCGAAATCGCCCATCGATGACCGCACCTCCGGAAGCATCGTACGAGGCACGTCAAAGAGGTCGAGCAGTTCGTCGTCCCACCCTTTATTACGAATATTGAACAGCAGGGTACGGGACGCGTTGGTAATATCCGTTGCATGCACCGAACCGTCCGTCAGCTTCCAGAGCAGCCAGGTATCCACCGTACCGAAAAGCAGTTCCTTCCGGTCGAGCTCAGGATATCGATCAAGAATCCACCTGATCTTCGTGGCGCTGAAATACGCATCAAGAGGGAGGCCGGTCTTCTCGGTTATGCGACCCGAATCCCGAAGGTAACGGCGGCAGAGATCGCTGGTACGGCGGCACTGCCAGACAATGGCGTTATGCACGGGCCGCCCTGTATTCCGATCCCATACAACGGTCGTTTCCCTCTGGTTGGTGATTCCGGCAGCGACAACAGGCAAAGAGGCCTGGGGAAGCAGCTCGCCAATACAGGAAACAACGCTCAGCCATATCTCTTCGGGATCATGCTCCACCCAGCCTTCGGCAGGATAGTGCTGCACAAGCTCCCTGTATGACCTTGCATGCACGCGTCCCTCTCGGTCATACAGCGCGCAGGCGGTACCTGTGGTCCCCTGATCGACAGCGAGAATCAGTCCGTTCCGCATCATTGCCCCCTGTATGAATGTAACCTGTTATAGATCCCTGGCCGTTGCCGAAAGCGCCCTGACATGTTTCAGCACGCCTGACACCCGCTCTTCGACGGCGAAAGCCTGATCGAATATCTGGATGCAGGTAAGCCGGTTCGGCACGACGATACAGGGAATTCCAGCCGCATGCGCCGACGAAAGCCCGCGCACGGAGTCCTCCACTGCAAGACACTGCCGAGGTTCGAGCCCAAGCCGTTCAAGCGCTTTGAGGTATGGTTCGGGGTGCGGTTTAGGCCGGGTGATATCATCATCGGTAATGATAACCTCGAAATGACCGAGCAGGCCGTTATCGCGGTGCATCCGTTCAACCTTGTCGCGAGGGCTGCCGGTAACGAGCGCAAGTCTGACCCGACCTGCCAGCGCCCCGATGGTTTCGGAAACATCCGCCAACAGCGGCACAGGCTGCTCAAGGCATTGCCAGAACGCATCGTTCCGCGCATCGATCACACGGCTGGCAAGTTCCGGCGACATTCCCATCTCCAGAGCGATTTCGCTGCTGTGCCTCGCATTGCCAAGATACTCAACTCCCCAGTACCGGCTGTCGAGCGTGTATCCCGCGCTCTCGAAAGCCTTTCGGGTAAGCTCAAAAAAAAGGGCTTCGCTGTCGACAAGCAGGCCATCATTATCCCATAAAATCGCTTCGATCATGCCGTTCCTTCAATTGCCTGGATGAGAGAGACTCAAAGGAAAAAGGTACGGGATTTACCTGCAAGGAACAACTGCGGCTCATGCTGCAAGATCGGAAGTTTTTTTGAATGACCGGGCATAGAGTGCATAGAGTCTGCGAAGCACACTCCAGAAAACCGGATCGCCGGTTATGGAAACAAGCTGTCCGGCCATGCGGCCCGGGTTGTTTCTGATCAGTTCGTTTCTGTAGAGCAGACGCATCAGGCTATCCATTGAAAAGGAAGAAGATGCGGCAACCAGTTCATCGAGCCGGATAACTGCTCCAGCCCGCAAGGAGTCTTCCTTACCGAGCGATAGCGACAGTCTGCGAAGATCACCCTGCTGTTCAATAATAAAACAGACAGCCTCCTTCGGCGAACGCTGCAATGAAACCACAACAGGCGACTTCAGAGGCTTGCCGCCAGGCCCGCACTGATAGCGTATCTCCGGATTCCGGCGCGCATACCGCACAAATGCCCTGTAAATGGCATCGATAATGTTCTGCTCGCTGAGCGTTTTGTTAACCCTCATGAGAAAACAGAGCTGAAAAAGATCTTTCAGCATGGCTATCAGCATGGAGCCGATACTGTCTCTTTTCAGTACCGAACTGTAATTGCAGAATGCCACATTGCAATAGACCATCATCTCGACAAGAGTCGGAGTGTCCATGCTTCTGGTCGAGACAACCGGGCAGAAATTGTTGTACAGATCCCAGTCGAACGAGGTGATTTTGTTTTCGGATTTATACTCGTCGAAAATTTTTGTGCCCGGATAGGGTGTCATCGACATGAACAGTACCTGCCGGAGACCGAGATTTTTCGCAAACTCCGGGTACACAAGCGTATCCTCGACCGACTCCGTATAATGACCGATAATGAAGTAGCCCTCCGTACCGATACCGTTCTCCCTGACAAGCCCGATGGCGCGCGATACATCGTCGAGCACGTTCTTCTTGTTCATCAGCTCAAGCGTCGCAGTATTCGGGCTCTCGATGCCGAGCCCCACTTTGCTCAACCCGATTTTGCGCAGTTTGCCGAGAATCCGCTCGGCCCTTATCAGATCTTTCGCCCTGGTTTCGGTCATGATCCTGAAATTGGTCAGACCCCGCTCGATCATCATGTCGCAGATAGCCTCGGCCCGTCTGATATTGGTCAGAAAATTGGCATCCCAGATCTTGATCAGCTTTTTTCTTTTAGGATCGTGCAATCGGGCAAACTCTTCGACCACGTTTTCAGGGCTTCTGCCCCGCCAGTTTTTGTGCATGGTATCATTTGCGCAGAACGAACACGACCAGGGACAGCCCCTCGACGTATAGATGGTATCGATGGAATAATCCGTGCCATGCTCCCCGTAACGCGCCGGACGGAGACTGCGAAGAGGATAAGGAATAGAATCTATGTCGCCGATGATCGGTCGCGGCCCTGTAGAGGTAATCCCTCCGTTTTCCCTGTATGCCAAACCCGGTACCTCTTTCGAAGGGCCATGCAGAACCAGATCGCGGAAGGTTGCCTCCCCCTCGCCTAAGGCTACGACATCCACGCAGCGGTGCCTGAGCACCTCCTCGGGCAGCGCCGTCGGATGAAATCCCCCCATAACGACGAACGCATCGCGTTCTTTTGCGATTTCGGCAAGCCTCAATGCATTATTGAAACAACCGGTCATCGACGATATCGCGACAAGATCGATTTTCCGCCGTTTCAGCAGTGCCCTGAAGCTGTCGTACAACCCCTCGTTATAGTAGTTTTCAGGGATAACCATGCTTTCGGCATCCTGCTCGACGGCCGCGGCAAGATAGCATATGCCGATGCAGTCGGATATATACCTCGGAAAAGGAGAAATAACGGCCTGCGGCGCCTCGACAAGACAGATGTTTCTGAAAAAAGCCATACCCGGAAATCCTCATTGATTGGTAAACCCATGCGCCGGGAGAAAAAAACGATATCGCGTGATCCCCCGATGTTTTCGAAAACCGCCTCGTTGCTTACGATTTTTCGCGCTATGGGTTATTCCCCCTCGCCAACCGGCTCGTTACTGTAGGTAGAAAGACGTTTCAAATTGTGGTCATAGGACATGGGCTTTTCATTGCGCAGAAGATCGACGATATAATTCGCCTCGGCATAAGGAATACCGGAAACCAAATCAGAGCCCCCGCCCTGATAATAAAACGCAATGTCAGATGTACCGCCGATATTATGAAAAACAGCGTAGTGGGTTACGACTTTTCGAGCCATGGAAAATCTCCTTGTGATGAGTTGGAAATAACAATCAGGCATAACTCCGGCCAAATCGCCATACAGACCGCCATCGATCAAGGCCCCCTGCCCTGACGGTCATTCCGATAGGGTGATGCTCTGTATCAGAACGCATGACGATTAATCGTAAAGTTATGATTTTAAACAAGTAAATCCTCATTCTGTTTTTCTGGCTCCAGGAAGAAAAAAAAATGATCGTTACCGAATAAATCGGTCCGGTTTCAGCTTTCGGAAAGAAATCGTACCTTGGAATGCCGCAACTATACAGGATCGTTTTTTCATGCAGAAATCCGTTTCATCAAAACCCCTGCGCCGCAGCCGTCAACGCGAAAGGCTGCTTGATATTCTGCGCGGAACGTCCACGCACCCCACCGCGGGATGCCTCTACGACATGCTGAAACCGGAATTCCCCAACCTCAGCCTTGGCACCGTCTACAGGAACCTTGCCGTGCTGATAGAAAAGGGTCTCGTAAAAAAAATCGACTCCGGCAGCACCTTCGACCGCTTCGAAGCCAAAACCACGCCGCACTACCACCTTATCTGCCGCGAATGCGGAACCATCATCGATTTCGAAAAGCGGATGTTTCCTGAAATCGAAACAATCATAAGCAACGAGGCAGACTTTACCGTCGAAGGACACCGCATCGATTTCTTTGGCACCTGCAGCGGATGCAGAGGCCGAAACAGGAATAATTCTTGATTGAACCGGATATTTTTTTTATTCTATTATCAATAATCATTCCGATTATTTCAAACAGCAACCAAGGCGATCCGCAAAAACTCATACATTATACTTTACACTTATCAATTTACAATCATAACCGCACAGCTTGCGCAGCAACAACACGAAAGGAGGAACTATCATGAGCGAACAGGGCAAGTGCCCCGTAACGGGCAGAACGGCCGGCAATCCGGTAGCCGGCGGAGGCATGTCGAACCGTGACTGGTGGCCGAATCAGCTTAATCTCGATATGCTTCATCAGCACTCTTCCCTCGGCAATCCCATGGATGAATCATTCAACTATGCCGAAGCATTCGAAACACTCGACCTTGCGGCCGTAAAAAACGACCTCTATGCGCTCATGACCGATTCGCAGGAGTGGTGGCCGGCCGACTACGGGCACTACGGCGGGCTTTTTATACGTATGGCATGGCACAGCGCGGGTACCTATCGTACCAGCGACGGCCGCGGCGGCGGGGGAACCGGAAATCAGCGCTTTGCACCGCTCAACAGCTGGCCCGACAATGCGAATCTCGACAAGGCACGCCGGTTGCTCTGGCCGATCAAACAGAAATATGGAAAAATGCTTTCCTGGGCCGACCTCATGATCCTTGCAGGCAACTGCGCGCTGGAATCGATGGGATTCAAAACCTTCGGGTTCGGCGGAGGACGCGTTGACATCTGGGAGCCTGAAGAGGATATTTACTGGGGTAAAGAAGTCGAGTGGCTCGGCAGCAATCGCTACAGCGGAGAACGAGATCTTGAAAACCCCCTCGCCGCCGTTCAGATGGGGCTGATCTACGTCAATCCCGAAGGCCCGGACGGGAACCCGGACCCCGTCGCCGCAGGCAGGGACATTCGCGAAACCTTTGCACGCATGGCCATGAACGACGAGGAAACCGTGGCGCTCGTCGCCGGCGGACACACCTTCGGCAAATGCCACGGCGTCGGCGATCCGAAACTGATAGGCCCCGAGCCGGAAGCCGCCCCTATCGAGGAACAGGGTCTGGGCTGGAAAAGCGGCTACGGAAGCGGCAAGGGGGACGAAACCATGACCAGCGGACTGGAAGGCGCATGGACTCCAGACCCTATTCATTGGGATATGGGCTATCTCGGCATGCTCTACAAATACGAGTGGGAACTGACCAAAAGCCCGGCAGGCGCCTGGCAGTGGAAACCGAAAGATGTAGCAGAAGAGGATCTCGCGCCGGCGGCCCACGATCCGTCCAAGCGGGTACCGACCATGATGACCACCGCGGACCTTGCGATGCGCATGGATCCGATCTACGGACCGATCTCCCGGCGGTACTACGAGCATCCCGATCAGTTTGCCGACGCATTCGCTCGTGCCTGGTTCAAACTGACCCATCGCGACATGGGGCCGAAGTCGCGCTACCTCGGAGCGGAGGTTCCGGCGGAGGATCTTATCTGGCAGGATCCGGTACCGGCGGCAGATCATGAACTGATCGACAACAGGGAAATCGCGGAACTCAAAAAGCGGGTGCTCGCCTCCGGCCTGTCGATTCCCGAGCTGGTCTCGACAGCCTGGGCCTCGGCCTCCACGTTCCGCGGATCCGACAAACGCGGCGGAGCCAACGGCGCCCGCATCCGGCTCGCGCCCCAGAAGGAGTGGGAAATAAATCAGCCGGAACAGTTGAAAAAAGTGCTTGCGATGCTCGACGGAATACGGGAAGCGTTCAACAGTGAACAGACAGGCGGAAAACGTGTTTCGCTCGCAGACATAATCGTGCTTGGCGGATGCACAGCCGTCGAAGAGGCCGCAAGACGCGCAGGCAGCGAGGTGACCGTGGCATTCACGCCGGGCCGCACGGATGCCTCGCAGGCAGAGACCGACGAGGAATCGTTCGCCGTACTCGAACCGAGAGCAGACGGATTCCGCAACTACACCAGGAAAAAATACAGCGTGACGCCGGAAGAGATGCTGATTGACCGCTCGCAGTTGCTGACGCTCACCGCTCCGGAAATGACGGTTCTTATTGGCGGCCTGCGTGTTCTCGGCGTCAATTACCGGCAGTCTCCGCATGGCGTCTTCACCAGACGTCCGGAAACGCTCACCAACGACTTTTTCGTAAATCTGCTCGACATGGGCACGGAGTGGAAACCGGTTTCGCATGAGCACGACACGTTCGAAGGCCGTGATCGCAAAACCGGCGTACCGAGGTGGACCGCCACCCGCGTCGATCTTATTTTCGGCTCGAACGCCCGGCTCCGCGCCGTCTCGGAAGTATACGGAAGCGATGACGCACAGGATAAGTTCGTGCACGACTTCGTCGCCGCATGGAACAAGGTGATGAATCTCGACCGGTTCGACCTTGCGTAAAACGTATGGGGGGTCGGCCCGGCAATGGGCCGACCGCCGGATATTGCCGTTACTTTATCTTCCCGCCCCGGTAGAGGAACAGCGAAACCCTGTCGTTTTTCCGGATGGCCGCCTTGACCGACTCCACATTCCTTTCGCACTGCAGAAGCGTTTTCCATGACAGCAGATGGCGCTCTTCGTGAAAATCGGAGTTGCCGATATAGTTGAATTTTTTCAGCCCCACAACATTGAAGAGATCGTCCCGGTTGGCAACCTCCCACGCATCGAACATGGTGGCAAGCCGCTCATGGTTCTCCCAGAGATAAAACGATGGATCATCCCCGGAATGGTTCCTGATGTAGGGATGGCAGGCAACCGAAATGCCCTGCTGCTTCCTGATGCAGGCGATAATCTCCTCGACTGTCAAGTCAGGCGAAATATATGACTTGATATCGAGCGCGAGAATATGGTATCGAGAGGTATTGTTTGTCAGCTCTACGCCGGGAATAAGCAGCATGCTGTACCGCTCCCAGGCGCTTCGTGCCGCCTCCCAAAGCTCCTCCTGATAAGCGCCGAACTCCGCGCTATCCATGACCGACAGCTCCGCAACCGGCCGTCCGGATCGTCTGATACTTTCGGTATCGAGCACGTGATCGGTAATCGCTATGACGTCGAACCCCGCTTTGCCATAGAGCGAAACAACCTCGCCCGGCGAATACTTGCCATCGCTCCAGGTGGTATGGATATGAAAATCACAGTAGAGCCATTGCATAGGGTTCCAGCTACGTTATAAAGCCTTGACTTATGCGCGAAAGGTAGCCAACGAACTGTTGAGAAACGGTGACAGCTCTGCAAATTTTATGCCCATTAAACACCGGAGCGGATGTTATCGACTGATTGAGCAGCTAATGGGCATGCGCTTTTGCAGGCAGCATCGCCCTTGCGACCAGCACAATGAGCGCCACTGCCGACAGCATGGCAACCAGACCGCCCTCTTCGTGAGCCGATGCCGCAAGCCAGCCGGTGATGTCGATGCCGAGCGCACCATAAAGCGCGTTGACGCCGATGCCGGAAAGAAACGACATGGCCACGATCACCGCAACATAGACCACGGTGGCTCGCCTGCCGATAAGCTTAGCGATAACCGTAATGGCCGCTGCGTTGGTTGCCGGACCGGCCAGCAGGAACACCAGCGCAGCGCCGGGTGAAATGCCCTTCAGGGCAAGAGCGGCCGCAATCGGGGTCGAAGCCGTGGCGCAGACGTAGAGCGGCACGGATATGGCGAGCATGAGCAGCATGGAGAGATACTCGTTCGAGAGGTAACGGCTGACTATTTCAGGAGAGAGAAAAACTGATATCACCCCGGCAAGCAGAACCCCGAAAAAAAGCCATCCGCCGATATCCTTCAGCAGATCGCCGAAAGCGAAACGCATGCCTTTCATGAATTTCGGGGCCAGACCCTCCGGTTCCGGCTCCTTATGGCTGCAGCAGCAGCCCGACGTGCAGGCGTTCTGCGGTTCCGCCGCCGGAGTCGTCGCTGTTTCCGGGCGCTCGCTCCTGAAATGCCTGTCGGTAAAAGAGACCGCAATTCCGGCCGCCACGGCGGTGAAGAACGCCACGACCGGACGGATGACAGTCATGAGCGGATCGAGCAGCGCCCATGATACCGCGACGGAATCCACGCCGGTCTCCGGCGTCGAAATAAGAAACGAGGTGATTGCGCCTTTTCCCGCACCCTGCTTTTTCAGTCCCGCCGCCGCGGGCAGCACGCCGCAACTGCAGAGGGGAATGGGCACGCCCATAGCCGCCGCCTTGATAATCGAAGCCGTACTCCCGCCGCCAAGATGACGGGCCACGAAATCGTCCGGAAGAAACGCCTTAAGCAGACCCGCCACTAAAAAGCCGAGCAGCACAAAGGGCGCCGATTCCAGCAGCACATTCCACGAAGCCAGAAGGACGGCCATGAACGCATCTATAATAATCATGATCATTACCTTTACCCTTTACATATAAACATATGATGATGTATTCATACATATAAGAAAAAAAAGAGAACTATCGTTTCAGCTCCCTGACATGCTCGGAACCCATGCGGACAAGACCAGAAATATGCTCGTCGTCAAGGCTGTAGAGCACATTCTTGCCCTGCTTGCGGGATTTCACGATCCTCGCGTCGCGCAGCACCCTCAACTGATGCGACACCGCCGACTGGTTCATACCGAGCAGCGCCGTGATATCGCACACGCAGAGCTCCGAAAGGTAGAGCGCATCGAGGATCCTGATCCTCGTGTTGTCGCCCAGCACCTTGAACAGCTGCGCAAGCTCTTCCGAAGGAACTGTGCCAAGCATCTGAGTGCGCACCGACTCGACCACTTCCGAATGTATGCACTGCTCCTCGCAGCGGTCGTGTTCATGTTCCTGCATTCGAAATCCGGTTTATATATGAACAATTATTCATATAATAACGAATAATAACGATCCTGTCAACAAAAAAAAGGGCACAAGGCCCCTTCACCGAATATCCAGGTTTTCGCGGCCGGAACAAACCGGATACCGGCATCCGACGACAGATCGCTTTACCGAAAAGCCGTTATTGACGCAGTACAATCATATCTGCACTTGCATACCTATCTCAATCACCTGACCCGATGGAAGATCATAATACCCCGTAGCACTGATAGAGTTACGGATCATGAGGGCATAGAGCTTCTTTCGCCATATGCTCATTTTTGATTTCAGGCCTGGAACGATTCTTTCGCGGCTCAGAAAAAAGCTTGTAGCCTCGATGCGGAAATGAAACCCTTTGTAATGTGCAAGAGAAAAAACCTGTCGTACACTCGGAGACTCCATGAATCCATAACGGGCAACAATCTTGTAAATTCCGTCTCCGCACTTCACAACCTCAACTTTTTTGCTGTTCGGCACTCTCGGCACCCGTTCCGTCGAGAAGTGCAGCAAAGCCACTTCCGAGTGCAGCATCTTGTTATGCCTCATGTTGTGAAGCAACGCCACTGGAACTGAATCGGGATTAGCCGTCATATAGGCCGCCTGTCCGGCTACACGCTGCGGCTGCTGGAGCGCCAGGCTCTCGATGAACTCTTCCACCGTAAGGGTCCTGTCTCTCAGCTGTTTCAGAAGGATACTCTTCCCTTGGCTCCAGGTATGGAAAAGGGTAAAGATGACAACGCCGATGGCCAGCGGGAACCAGGCCCCGTGAAGCAGCTTGCTGGCACTGGCCCCGAAAAACCCGAGATCGATGACAAAAAAGAAACTGACAAGCAGATTGACCCCCACAGAATTCCATTTCCATATATCTCGAGCCACATAATAGAAAAGAACCGTCGAAATCAGCATGGTTGCCGTCACGGCCACACCATAAGCTGCCGCAAGTCTGCTTGACGAACCGAAACCCGCAACCAGCGCAATGGTCGAGAGCATCAGACTCCAATTCGCTGCAGGAACATAGATCTGACCAATATGGTGCGCCGAAGTGTGTCGAATGGTCAGACGCGGAAAATAACCAAGCTGGATCGCCTGCTGGGTAAGAGAAAATACGCCGGTGATTAGCGCCTGAGATGCGATGATGGTAGCCGTTGTCGACAGAACTACCATAGGAATAAGCCCCCATGATGGGACAAGCGCATAAAAAGGATGATGCGACTCTTCGGGAGAAACAAGCAGGAGAGCCCCTTGTCCGAAATAGTTCAGAAGCAATGCGGGCAAAACGAAAAAAAGCCAGGTGAGCCTGATAGGCTTCTTGCCGAAATGGCCCATGTCGGCATACAGTGCCTCGGCGCCGGTGACCGAGAGGAATACCGCCCCGAGGACAAGAAATCCCTGCAGGTGATTGCTCAGAAGAAACCGTAACCCATGCCAGGGATTAAGCGCAATAAGTATTTCCGGATACCGGAAGATTTCAACGGCGCCAAGCCCTGCTATCACTGTAAACCAGAGCATGATAACCGGCCCGAAGAACGACCCCACCTTGGCGGTACCATGATGCTGCATAAAAAAAAGCACTGCAAGAATGCCTATGGTTACGGGAATAACCAGCGACCCGAACGCAGGAGCGATGATCTGCAATCCTTCGACGGCACTGAGCACCGATATGGCCGGAGTTATCATGCCGTCTCCATACAGCAAAGCAGCACCAAATAGACCGATTGCAACAAGAAGCCAGCGCTCCCTGCGATTTTCGCGACTTTGCCGGATAATCAGCGCCGTCAGGGCAAGAATACCTCCTTCACCGTCGTTATCGGCTTTCATGATGAAAGTGAGATACTTCAGGGTAACGATCAGAATAAGCGCCCAGAAAAGCAGCGAGAGTACGCCGAGCACATTATCATGGGAAACGGGAATACTGTAATCTCCGTGGAAACATTCCCGTATTGCATAGAGTGGACTGGTGCCGATATCTCCGAACACCACGCCGAGGGCGGCAATGGAAAGAGTAGCGAGTTTCTTGAAACCGGCATTGCCGGATAAATGGGGTAGATCGGGGTTATCGGAAGATGAAGAATCTGCCATCGAGATGTTAACTGGTTGACAAAAACCCGACTCTTGAACAACAACATCGCATGATCGGGCATGCACGAATGAATTTATATAAATAATCCGATTCATAGCATGAATCGCCCTGTCAACCCCGAAAAGGAGAAAAGGCAATAATGATCAGCTATCTCTACCGACATCCCGTTCCTGCGTGGGACCGGGCACAATAATCCTGCCTTCGCCAGCCAAAGCACCGGAGGAGCAGAATATCGGTAATCCCGACCCGTCTGGATGAAGAGATCAGACACAACCAATGAAGCAATCACAGCGCAGAAAAAATGAATGGCGATTGCATCAGGAAACCAGATACCCCCAAACCGTCACCCGCCGCTTCACCGGCGCCCGGTTATAGGCAAACACCTCCACGTACGGACCCATAACCGGAATGCGGGCGATGTAGGTACTGATGTTGTGCGGGCTGCCATGCCAGCTTCCCCGACCTGAAACCTCTATGAAGTTGGTGCTCTGCGGACTCGTGACGTTCTCCTCGAGGTTCACGTAGCGCCGGGCCGCCAGCTTGCCGTTTCCATCGAATGCGAAGGTCACGCCAAGATCCACAGGAGGTTCGTCGCTTTTTTCCTGGTTGAAACGCACGAAAATGTTCAGGTAGCTGTACCCGATCACCTCGGAATAGGGCGGGATGCTGATACCCATACCGGGGGCAATTTCCTGATCGGTCATAAACTTCACAATACTGGTGCAGACTGGCTCGCAGGGCCTGATAGCTTTTGTTTCCGGCATCGGAGTCTCCGTTTAGGGTTGGCATTAACTGTGCAACGAAAAACAGGAACAGAAATAACTTGTAAGTTAAACTCTTCAGGTGGGATTACCAACGAACGGGGCTTATGCCATGACCGATTGAACTGATATGAGAGCGATCGTTCGGATTGTGGTAAAACACGAAAGCCCATCTTTGATGGGCTTGTAACGTGTATAAAAATTCTCGGCGACGACCTACTC
>Ga0194112_10007191_pt1 | contig 14517 bp, 11 predicted proteins | sample TA2MahC400mmetaG_FD_146191 | JGI IMG/M metagenome (GOLD analysis project Ga0194112, IMG submission 146191) | Freshwater microbial communities from Lake Tanganyika, Tanzania - TA2015016 Mahale Deep Cast 400m | ecosystem: Environmental > Aquatic > Freshwater > Lake | place: Tanzania: Lake...
CGTGTGGGGGAAAGGGGGTGGTGTCACTGCCCCGGCACGCCAAGCATCTCTGACGCCCCCTGGAACCCGGGTCCACCACAAATCCCGCCGTCAGCCGGCACCCGGGGGGAGTGGTGAGAAATGCGGGTTAACACTTACGGATTCTTTCTGAGCCTGCCCCTCGCCCTCTCCCCGGGCCACGGCCGGCGCTTGCCTCCAGCGGGAGAGGGGGAACTGCGAGCCAGGACAACCACGGGAACGCGTGGCTCTGCGGGCGGAAGTCCGGCCCTTCATCAACCTCGCGCCCCTTGCGGCGGCGCAGGGGGCGAGACCGGGGCCGATCTTCACGGGACGCCAACGAGCAGCGTGATCCCAGTGAACAGCGCCCGCTGAAGCAGTGCCAGGGACACCACGGCTCGCCAGAGCATCAGCCTTCGGCGAGTCAGCTTGTAGCCGAGGACTACGACGCCAAACGCCAGAGCCTGTTCAAGCCACCACGCGTCCCATAGGGCCAGAGCGCCCTCAAGAACCAGCATCGCCTGAATCAGCGAGACGCCGAGCGCTGTCAACCCCTCCCCCTTCCAATCTCGCAGGCCCAGGCGCCAGTGGGGTGCCCGACACACCGCCCACACCCCCGCGAGCGCGGCCACCAGCGCCCCCAACGACCCCGCGCACCGCACCAGCAGCACCAGAGACGGCGTCCACACGAGCAGGCGATGGCAATCCGTAGGGCGTGCATACGTGCATGCGAAACTCTATTCCACCGGCACCAGCCCATAGTGATTCTGCGCGCGGTCGCGGGAGGTCACGACTTCGACGGGAAGGCCGGGGGTGTTCAGTCGGCAGCCGCCAGCTTCCTCGGCCGCGGAGAGACGACCCTCTCGCCGCTCTCCTTCTGCCTCTTTCTGAGGTCGCGTGCCATTGCGCGAACGTCGTACCCGTAACGCTTGGCGCGGGCGTCTTTGATCTGCCATAGTTCACGGATCACATCGTCTTCTACCATGGTTGTTCTCCCATCAGTTCCTCCGGGGTGCAGATGACGGGTGGCTCGTACCCACGGGCCCGCAGGAAGGCGGCCAAGGGTTCTGCCAGCTCGGCGTTTGCTAGATGCCGGCAGTTCCATGTCAATAGGAAGTCGATGCCGTACACCGTCGCGAGAGCCAGATGAAACGCATCGTCTGTGGCCGCCTCGGGCAGTGGGCCTTCAGTCACAAGGCCTTCTGCGAGCGCTGTGACCTCCCCGGTAACATCGAGGAGCGGACTGCCCCTGAGCGCGTCAAGGCGAAGCTTAGCCGCCCCCGGGTCCCCGTCACCTGCCTCATCTCGCACGACTTGAGAGGCAAAGAGCTCAAAGCCTTGGCGGCGCTTCTCCCACCATTCGCGCGTGATCGCTTGCCGAGCGGCCCGGATCAGGTCGCGCGACGGGCGGGCTGTCAGGTAGCTGATGACCGAGGTCTCGATGTAGACGCGCTTCTTCATTGTGTTCCCCGAACTGAGTCTAGCAGGTGTCGCCCTCGAAAACAACAGGGTGCCCCGCTATCACTCCACCAGCACTAGCCCGTAGTAGTTCTGCTCGCAGTCGCGCGAGATGACGACCTGGATGGGGAAGCCGGCGGCGCGGGCGGTGGCGAAGACGTCTATGCCGCAGGCCTCCATAGCGGGGCGGCTGTCGTCCTCGTGGCGGCAGGCGCCCTCGAGGTTGCACGTCTTGCACAGATAGCAAGGGCCGCAGGCGTAGGCGAACGCCTTGTAGTAGCCGGCCAGGAAAACCTCGCGCTCGAGCGCGACGACGATCTTGCGGATGTCGGCCGTGCGATCGCCGTGGACGAGGATGGCGGTCTTGAACTCGTCGAGGATCTTCCGCGTCCGTTCGGGCGTTGGCGAGTAGGGCGGGCAGTTGCGGCTCGACGCATAGGCCCCGCACCCGTACTGGCACTTCAGCCGCACCCACTCCCCGGTGAAGACCTGGCTCGTAGGAACCAGCTTCGCCTCCAGGGCGCCAAGCTCGACCGCGCGGCGTAGGAAAGCCTGAGCAGGTGTTCGGCGTTCGGTGATCGGTGTTCGAGGCGGGGAAACCGGCCTCTTGGCTCGCGTGGTCTGTTGACTCATTCTACTGGCCCCTGCATGAGCAACGACAAGCCGCCAGAAGGGTCATTCCGAGCGGAGCGAAGCGAAGTCGAGGAATCTCTCCGCTCCTGAGGCCAAAGAGAGATGCCTCGACTTCGCTCGGCATGACAGACCGTAATGTTCTCTCTTCCCTCTGCTTCTCTGCGTGAGGCTCATTTCTCCTCGCTGCGGATGAGGCCAACGGCGAATTCCCCAGGCGCGTCGCCGGGGTCGAGGCGCACGGCGGTGATTGTCTGCCCCGCCCATTGAGGGTGCTTGCTGACATCGAGGCGATAGTCGTGCCACTGGCCGTCGGGCTGAACCTGGAAGTGAAGCGACTTCTCCTCGTCGAAGGCGGACGATGCCTCGGTAGTCCAGAAGAGCTGCGCGGCGGGGCCGGCGGTGGAGCGCATGCGGATGAGGAGGACGGGGCAGGCGTCGCCCTTGACGCGGATGAGGCTGCGGACGAGATAGGGGTCGTTGGCCGTGGCCTTGCCGCAGAGCGCGCCGGCGCGGGCCGCCAGGTCCGCAATGTCGTGAGCCGCCATCCAGCCCTCGGCTGAGCGGGCGAAGGGGAAGTCGATGCGGTCAACGAGCCGTGGCAAGCGGTCCACGCGGCGATGGCGCGCGCCTTCGATGCGGACCGCCCTCGTTCGTAGTGCGGCCTTCAGGCCGTGATGGGCGGAACGCCCCCCATTGTCATTCTGAGCGAGCCCTACTCCACTGTCATTCTGAGCGAAGCGGAGCGGAGCGAAGAATCTCTCAGGGGAGCGGGCGCCGCCAGCAGGGTTCATCTTGGTCGCGTCAGTGGCTTCCCCTGAAAGATGCTTCGCCTCGCTCAGCATGACAGGGTGGGTGGTGGTGTCGGCAACGGCGGGTAGATCGACGCGGATGCAGAGGTAGGCGAGCGCATCGTCGTAGCGCCAGCCAGGGTCGGCCCCCCTCTCAACTTCGGCCCGCTCGGCAAGCGGCTTGCCGTCCAGGGCCACGCCAATAGGCTTCGCGACGTTGGTGATGAGGACGCAGCCCTCCTCGCCCTCCGGATAGGCGGCGTTGAAGGTGAGAAGGTCGCCATCCCAGGCGGCGTCGCTGATCTTCGCCGTGGTCGAGATGTGAATGCGACGGGTCGAGCGAAGGAAGGGCTTGTGCGTAAGGATCGTCGTCTGCGGCTCCTCGTCGCGGCCATTCAGCAGAAGGATGTTCTGGATGATCTGGCGGGGGGCGAAGACCCAGGGGCACTTCGTGCCGTCAATCGCACTGATGTTGTCGGGCCAGAGCGCCACGTTCTCGCCTTCAGAATCCTGCTGGAGGATGGCGCTGTGGATGATCAGCTCGGCAAGGCGGCGCCAGTCCTTGCTCCTATCATATTCCGCCAGCTTGAGGAGGGCGGTCGCGTAGCGCAGGCCGTTCCACTGCACGGGCCGCCCGAACCAGGAGCCGGTGAACCACGTGGCGCCGTAGACGGGGATGCTGGCGCCGAGGAGCCACGGCTTGTCGGGCGGGTTCCACAGGTAGATGAAGGGGATACCGCGCCGCGCCCAGGTGACGGCGTCGCGGAGCCAGCGTTCGTCGCCGCTGAAGCGGTACGCCTCGAGATAGGCGTCCACCGCGTCGGCGGCGGCCAGAAGGTCGGGCGTGTGGACGGGCACCTCCCACACCTGGGCGGCGCGGGGCACGCGAAAGGTCTCCATCAGGCGGAGCGTCTTCTGCATCCGCTCGTAGGCCGCGGCGTCGCCCGCGATGCGCGCGTAGCGGAGCACCTGGAACGCCTTGTTCGCGCAGGTGCCGACCTCGGCCGCGTTGTCGGGGCCGAGTTCGTGGTAGTCCATGCCCACGAATGGCCCTTTGCCCTCCTGGTCGGCGTCGAAGCGCCAGGCGCCGTCGCTGCCCATCGTGGCGAGGAGGCCCGCGGCGTGGGCAGGATTGGCGATGGCGAGGTCGAAGCGCCCTGGGAACCGCATCGCATCGAGTCGCATGTCGGAGTTCATGAACTCCGCAATCTCAAGCGCCTGCTCGCGGCACTGCTTTCGCGCCGCTTCGTCGGGGCTGACGAGCGAGCCGAGCAACAGGTCGGCGGCGAAATCGTGCGGCCGGCCCTTCTTCGACATGATCGGCCCGCCGCCCTTCGATGTCCACCATTCCTTTGTTTCGGGCACCCACAGCGATCTCAGGTATGCCTGCATCGAGAACTGGATTTCGTGCTCATACGATCGATTCGACTGATTCGATTCATTCGATTCATTCGACCCATCACCCCTCTTCGGCAGCGGTTGTGGCTCAGGCAGGCCATAGATGCGAATCCACTCATCCACCGCCGCCAGCGCATCCTTCGCCTCGCCATCCACCAGGATGCGATACTCGATCGCAAGTGGCCGGCCTGGTTCCAGCCGGTATTCGTTCCAGTTCCCCCAGGCTCGAGCCTTCGTGTACGGCGAGAGTCCGGGGATGATGAGGCCAGCCACGTGAGACCGCTGCCTGTGCATCCTGTCGGGGGAATCGAATATGGCTCCTGGGCGGTCACGTTGCCCGGCCCACGGTTCCCGGTTGTCCCATAGGAGTCCGACTGTCGCGCTGCCCCCGTGGACTCCTATTGCCGGAACACAGACCGTGTGCGGATGCACCAGTGTCCTCCACCTATCAGGGTGGCTCTTCGCGATGTCGAGGCTGCTCGACGACACTTCTTCGTCCACAAGCCACTCGAGGCCCGGCAAGACGGCTTCGTCCCTGCGCAGAGCAAGCAGCAATGGTGGTTCAAACACGTCAACCTCACACCCCGAATCGTGGACGAGGCTCAAATGCACCGAGACGGACTTCTCCTCTTTCCCGAGGCTGAAACAACTCGTGGCGTGCAGCGTCCCATTAGGGTGCCGGAAGGTACAAGAGAAGGAAAGGGAGCACCGTGGCCCGAGCCTCGTTTCGGCCCTCGGCGAGTATAGCCAGGTCGAGAGCCACGCACGGCCCCCCTCTTTGAGGCGGTCCGTTGTGAAGCCCAGTCCTCCACTTCGGGTCGGGCGGATCCAGCCAACTGCGCGCCAGCCCATGGGGGTTCTCGCGAACAATTCGGCGGGTGCGAAGCCGTATGCGGTTCGAGGGAAGACAAGGCGAAGACGCTCGTTCTCAAGGACGGCGCAGTCGTCGGCTACGATGGCCCTGAGGCGCCCCGAGGGCGCAGGCGGACGTGCCAGGGGGACGGCCCACAGGTCAGCCTGGGTGTGGAGCATTGGCTGGCCTTCGAGGCTCGGGCTTTGCACAGTAACGCCGGCATAGCCAGCGGGGGCAATGGTGCCCTCGATCTGGCAAACGTGTGTGAACCGGACCCGGCAACTCGCTCCGGGCGGCAAGTCATTGAGTTGGCGCGTCGCTCTCGTCGGACTCCTCGGGTTCGCCCAGTGAACATGGAAGTCGGTTGTTGGCTCAGAAACGGTGACATGTCCGAGGTTCCGTATGATGAGCTCGACCTCCTGCGGGCGACCGACTATGCCCATTGGAGAGACGGGACCGAAGCTTTCCAGCAAGAGGTCAGGTGCAAGTTGCAGCGATTCCTCGGCCTTCGCCGCGGCTGAGGTGGCTCGCAAGTCGAGATTGACGGACCAGGTCCTTCGGCCCAATAGGGCCCAGCTCACCACGGCCTTGGCGGTAGGGCATAAGTCGCCGAGGCGGAGTTCGGCGGGGATGGCGCGGAGGCCGGGCGGGACGGTGAGGGTGGCGCGGGTGTCGGGGGCGGGGGCGTCGCCGACGTTTTCGATGAGGGCGGAGATGGTGCAGCGCTCGCCAGGACGCTTGGGGTCCTCGTCGAGGCGGAGGCGGCTGATGCGGAGGATGGGGCCGACCTTCTCGACGTAGGCGAAGTCGTCGAGCAGAAGATCGCCCGCCGTGCCGAGGATGCGGGCGGCGAAGTGGACCCACTTGGCCTTGGGGTCGCCGGTGAAGTCGTACTTGAGGCGGCCCTGGTGCCACCGGCCGTCAGCGATGTGGTCCTTCGGGACGGTGAAGATGGCGCGGGGCGAGTCGGTGCCCTCGATGGGGACGGCGTTCATCGGGATGGCCTGGACTGTGAGCTTTGCGCCCTCGGCGGCGGAGAGGGCTTTGTACCAGAACTCGATGCCGCCCTTGAGTCGATCAATCATCGCGCCGCGTTCGCCGCTCTTGGCCTTCCAGGCGCGGTTGAGCCCAGTTTCCGCCGTTTGTAGTTCCGCCCTCAGGCGGTCTTCTCCCCGAACGAGGCGCAGAGCGCGCTGACCGCTGTGGGCGTCGGCGACGACCTCCACGGTCCGGCCGACCGGCTCCCAGTCGAGCGGGAAGCCGTTGGGGGCCAGCTCCTCGAAGGAGCCGTTTGTGCAGGGGTTCGGCGGCGTGGCAACGGGAAGCAACAGGGCGAAAGCCAGGAGGAAGGGATTCATGGGAGGCTCCTACAGTCGGGACATAGGGCAGTGTATGCCAAGAGCAAGGGGACATCAAGGGGCCGGCTTCTCCGAATCGTCGTCGTTGTCGTCGTCGTCCTCGTCGTCGAATGCGGAGGACGGGAGGTCAGCAAGAGATTCGACGACGACGACGAGGACGACGACGAGCACGATCAAAGAAGGACGCCGCACTTGATCATCCCGTCCTTGAGGCTACAATGGGGCCTGGCTTACCTTTCGCCATTCACACGAGGAACCCACATGCGCACGGTTCGGATCGGCATTGCGGGGCTGGGCTGGTGGGCGTGCGAGACGCACATCCCGAACCTCCTGAGGGTCGAGGGGGCGGAGGTCCGCGCCCTGTGCAGCCGCTCGCCTGAGAACATCGCGCGAGGCCGCAAGGCGCTCGGCGGCGCCCCGGAGCCGCTCGTCTTCAACGACTACGAGGACCTGCTGGCCTGCGATGAAGTGGACGCAGTGGTCGTCTGCACGCCGAACTACCTTCATGCTCCGATGACTCTTGCCGCGCTCTGGGCGGGGAAGCACGTGCTGGTGGAGAAGCCGCTGGGCCTCGACCCCGCGGAGTGCGAGCCCATCGTTGCCGAGGCCGCGGAGCGGCGCCTCGCCGTGCAGGTGGGGGTCGAGCTCCGCTACTCCGACGCCGCGCAGGCGATGCGGCGCCTCATCGCTGAGGGCGCAGTCGGCGAGGTCGCGCTACTCCGCACCGACATCTGGCGCCAGTGGGGCGCGCCAGGCAGTTGGCGGACCGACGCCGCGAACTCGGGCGGACTCTACCACGAGCTGGGGGTCCACTACATTGACCTGCTGGACTTCCTCGCGGGCGGGACGCCGCAGTGGGTCTCCGCCGCGGGCGGGGTGAGGGCGGTGGCCCGCGACTTCGATTACGCCTTCACCACCCTCGGCTATGAGGGCGGCGCGGTGGCCGCCTTCGGCATGTGCCTCTTCGCCGCGGGAGCGCGCGAGGAGGTCGTGGCGGAGGCCATCGGCGCCGAAGGGCGCCTGGTGGGCGACATCATAGCCGGCCGTCTGACCCTCTGGCGGCGCCAGGGCGAGCCGCAAGACCAGTCGCCGAAGCGAACCGGCGACAAGCTGTTCGGCTTCCCCGGCTCGCTCGAGAGCGTGGCCTCATTCGTCGAGTGCGTGCGGACGGGCGCCCGGCCCTCCGCCGATGCCGCCGCGGGCGAGGCCCTCTGCCGCGCCTGCGAGGCCGCCCGACGCTCCGCCGCACTGGGCGGAGAGAGAATCACCACGGAGACACGGAGCACACAGAGAGAAACAGGAAAGGGCAACTGAACATGAAGAAGCTCGAGTCCCCCGTCCGTGTCCGTCCGTGTCGGTCCGTGTTCCTGCTCTGGTTCTTGCTCTCTCCGTGTTCTCCGTGTCTCTGTGGTGAACCCTCTTCTCCCAGGAGGCTCCCGATGAAGGCCGGCTTCGCGGAACGCGACATCACGCCCTCAGAGGGCATGGAACGCCCCGGCGGCTACGGAAAGGCGTTCCACAAGGGACCCGCCCACGACCCCTGCAAGGTGCGGGCCGCCGTGTTCGACGACGGCTCGACCCGTGTGGCCCTCGTGGGCATTGACGCCCTCGCCGTGCCCCGCAAGCTCGTGGTCGAGGCCCGCTTTGGCATCGAGAAGCAATGTGGCATCCGGGCCGAGGCCGTGATGATCGGCGCCTCGCACACCCACTCCGGCGGACCTACCTGCATGGTCCAGCCAGGCGAGTTCGACCACGCCTCCGACCTCGCCAAGAAGCTGGCCTACGAAATGTCCTCGTGCGCCGACGCTAAGTACCTGGAGATTGTGAAGAAGGCTCTCATCGAGGCGGTTGTCGAGGCCGACCAGAAGCGCGTCGAGGTCAAGGCCTGCGTCGGCTCGGGCCGCGCCGAGGGCGTCGCCTTCAACCGACGCCAGCGGATGAAGAACGGCCTCGCCTACTCCCACGCGGGAAAGGGCAACCCCGACATCCTGGGCTACGCGGGTCCGACCGACCCCGAGGTCGGCGTCATCGGGGCTTGGGACGCGAAGGGCCAGTTCCTCGGCTGCGTCGTCAACTTCGCCTGCCACGGGACCGCGGGCGTGGCCGGCACCTCCGCCGACTGGATTCACTACCTTGAGCAGACCGTGCGCGGGGTCATGGGCGACAAGGCCATCGTCGTCTTCCTCAACGGCGCTTGCGGCGACGTGACCCAGGTGGACAACCTCAGCCCCTACACCGGCGAGTTCGGCGAGCGGGCCGGCGTCAAGCTCGGTCAGAGCGTGGGCGCCGAAGCCCTCAAAGTCCTAGCCAGCGCCACCCCTGGCGACATCGGCCCCACCGCCGCCAAGACCGAAACCCTCCGCATCCCGCGCCGCAAGCCCTCGCCCGCCAAGGTCAAGGCCGCCCTCGAACTCGTCGCCAAAGACCAGAAAGAGGTCGGCCACACGCCCTGGACCTTCGCCAAAGAAACCGTCCTTCTCGACGCCGTCCTCCAGAAGGAGCCAATCGCCGAGGTCGAGGTTCAGGCCATCCAGGTCGGCCCGGCCGTCTTCCTAGCGAACCCGGCGGAGTTCTTCTGCCAGCTCGGGCTTGACATCAAGAAGGGCAGCCCATTCCCATTGACCTGTCCCGTCGAGCTGGCCAACGGCTGCATCGGCTACGTCCCCACCGAAGAGGCCCTTGGCGAGCACGGCGGCGGCTACGAGACTCGGCTCACCGCCTACAGCAACCTCGAGCCCAAGGGCGGCCCCAAGATCGTCGCCGCCTGCATCGCCCTCGCCAAGACCCTCACCCCCGGCACAGTCCCCGAGCCCCCCAAAGCCGGCCCCTTCACCAAGGGCTGGGAATACGGCACCGTGCCGCCCGAGAACGAATGATGGAGCCTCGTGTGCTCTTGGACTTCCCGCCACGCGCGGCGTATCATATTCGGAGAGGGGTGCTGTGGGAGCGTGAGGCGCAGTGTGCGGAATCAGGACCGAGAACATGAGCAACGGTGAGCACACGGGGCCCGCGGGGACTTCGGCATTGACCCGGGAGACCATCCTGTCGGCCTTGCGGCGCCTATCGGATGAACTCGGGCGGCAAGGGGTCACTGGAGAGATCTGCCTTTGCGGCGGCACGGTCATGGTCCTCGCGTTCACTGCCCGGCCATCCACGAAGGACGTTGATGCCATCTTCCAGCCCGTCCAGTTGATCCGCGGCCTGGCTGCCCGGATCGCCGAGGAACAGAATCTCCCCCCTGACTGGCTCAATGACGCCGTCAAGGGCTTCGTCTCGGTTCGGCACGAGACGACGAGTGGCAACCTGCCGCAATTCCCCTATCTGCGTCTGACGATGCCAGTGCCGGAGTATCTGCTCGCCATGAAGTGCATGGCCGCACGCCTCGGCGGAACCACCGGCGAGCCATCGGACGTGCCGGACATCGCGTTCCTCATTCGCCATCTAGGGCTGAGCTCACCCCGGCAGGTGCTCGATATCGTCGCGGAATACTACCCGGCCAACCACATCCCCGTGAAGACTCAGTACCTTATCGAGGGCCTCTTCGAGGAGGGCCAGCTATGAGGCCGAAGACGCTCGCGGAGGTCGCGGAGCTTGCCCTTCTCGGCGACTCGTTCGACCGCTGCCTTGCCAACTTCCTGGACGGGTTCTACGCGGCGCCTGGGGCCGCCGCCTTGACCCCGACGCCCCCTCTGCTCGCGCCCCACTTTGGGGACCGCGGGCGGGTCCAGGACGCCTATCTTGCGGCGACTGCCGAGGAGCTGGCCCGCCGCTTCGAGTTGCCGGTCCCTGCCTGGACCGCTGGGGAAGAGCGGGTGCTTCACCGGCCCTGGTTCGCATCGCCCCTGGCCGCCCTGCGTGCCGTCCTTCTCGTCGAGAGCCCGCCCAGCTTCCGGGCGCGCAACATCTTCGTGAGCGAGAACGCCCTGACCCGCGTTTAACACCCAGCCCCGCCCTTCAAGACGGGCTGGGAATACAGCTTCGTCCCTATCTGCAACGGGTGGATGACGATGGGGCGCCGCGATAGCTATAGCGGCTCCAGATTGCCACTTGCAACGGCGTCATTTTGCCACTATAATGTGATTGAACATGACAGAGTACCTGCCTCGTGAGACCACCTCCCGGCTTGTGAAGGCCCTTCGCGCGCTGCCCGTGGTCGTGCTGTCCGGGCTGCGGCAGACTGGGAAGAGCACGCTGCTCCAGCACGAGGAGGCGCTCTTGAAGGGGCGCGCCTATCGGACGCTGGACGACTTTGCGACCCTTGCCGCGGCGCGGGCGAATCCCGAGGCGCTGCTGGGCGACGCCGCAATCCTCGACGAGGTGCAGCGCTGCCCGGAGCTCCTCCTGGCCGTGAAGCGGAGCGTGGATGAGGGGCGGCGTCCAGGCCGCTTCATCCTGTCGGGCTCAGCGAACCTGGCGTTGCTCGGGCACGTGTCGGAGACTCTCGCGGGCCGCGCCGCCTACTTCGCCCTTCAGCCGATGACCCGTCGCGAGGCGCGGGGCGCGACGGGCAAGCCGCCGTTTCTCGCCGAGTTCATCCGCTCGCAGGAACTGCCGCGCGGCGCCGCGGAGCCAGTGACCGAGGAAGAGGTGCTCGCGGGCGGCCTGCCGCCGGCATGCCTGGGGCCGGCCGACGCCGTGGCCGAGTGGTTCCGGGGATACGTGCAGACCTACATCGAGCGCGACGTGCGGCAGCTTTCGCAGATAGCCGACCTTGTGGCCTTTCGCACTCTGGCGCAATTGGCGGCGCTCCGCACCGGCCAGGTGCTCGTGGTGAGCACGCTCGCCCGCGACGCAAAGCTCACCGCCGCCACTGCGGGGCGATACCTGGACCTGCTGGAGGCCTCGTTCGTCCTCCGCCGCCTCCCACCGTTCCTCAAGAACCGCTCCTCGCGCCTGATCAAGTCGCCAAAGCTGCACGTCACCGACAGCGGGCTTGCGGCGCACCTGGCGGGAGTTGACCGCCTGGAGCCCGGCCGCGACGACCTCTTGCGCGGTGCCCTGATCGAGACCTATACTGCTCAGAACCTCGCGGCCCTGCTCGAGGCCCACCTGCCCGACGCGCAACTGAGCTACTGGCACGAGCAGGGCCGCCACGAGGTGGACTTCGTGATTGAAGCGGGCCGCAAGGTGCTGGCCGTCGAGGTCAAGGCGGCCACGCGGTGGGCCGAGAGCGACTTGGCCGGGCTGCGCGCGTTCGTGGCCCGCACCCCCGCTTGCACCGCCGCGGTGCTCGCCTACAACGGGCGGCAGGCCGTGCGGCTCGACGGCAAGCTCTTCGCCATCCCGCTGGGACACGTCGTGGCGTGACGCGGCGGCCGGTCGGGAGGCAGGCAACACTCATTGGAGAACGAGGCATGCGCAGGATCGGACGAGTGGTGCTGTGGTGCTCGGCTCTCGCGCTCGCGGCTGGCGCCGAGGAGCCCGAGAAGAAGGAGGCGGCGGCGCCGAAGCTCGACGGGGTGTGGACGGGCTTCACGGTGATGGGGAAGGGGGAGACGCCCGACCGCGGGCCGGTGCACCTGAAGCTGACGATCAAGGGCGACCACGTGGACGCCGAGCGCCTCGACGGCCAGCAGTTGCCCATGAAGGAAGGCACCGTGAAGCTCACGCCCGGCAAGCCGATGCAGATGGACGGCACGGAGACGAATCCGCGCGGCCGGGTGCGCACCTACCTGGGCATCGCCGAGCTGAGCGGCGACACCCTCAAGTGGTGCGTCTCGACCCCCAACGGCCCGCGGCCGACGGAGTTCGAGACGAAGCGGCCGAGCTTCCTGGTCATCCTCAAGCGCCAGAAGCCGCAGAGCTGAGGGCTGCGCCACGCTCGCCCCTCTGGTCCCTCTCCCTTGTACCTGTTTGGCGAGGGTGGAACCATCCCCCCTCTCCCTCGGGGAGAGGGCTGGGGTGAGGGTGCTTGGCTTGCCGCGGACGAGGCAGGAAGCACCCTCACCCGCCCGCCCCTGGCGGGCGACCTCTCCCCAAGGGAGAGGTGGGCAACCTTCCGACGCGACGCTCAACACGCACTCTCCCTTAAGTAGAGGGGAAGAGCGCGAGGGCAAATGTGTATGGCAGGCCCGGTCAATCCAGCAGCACGATGTCGGTACCCTCGGACTGGATGTCGCGGATGCGGTGGCCGTCAATGAGGATTTGGTAAGCGACGCCCTTGGCGGCCTTGACGTGGGCTTTGCCATCGCGGAGCTCGACGGGGAAGGGGGCGAGGACGCGCCGCTTGCCGTCGGTGGCGAGGGCCAGGGAGTCGAGCTGGCCGTCGAGGACCAGCCGCAGGCTCACGAAGGCGCAGGGGTTGATGTTCGGCCCCTGGCGCCGCTGGGCGGCCAGGACGAACGAGTCGGGCAGCGTGCCCGCGAGCTTGCCGTCGGGATACTCCTGCTGTTCGGCGGAGATGAGGATGCCGCGGGCGAGGTGGGACCAGCCGAGCGTCTTGTCGTAGGGGGCGAGCATGGTGAGGGCGTAGGCGTAGACGCCTCCGCACCACTGGACGGGCAGGCCCATCCAGTTCGGGGCGCGGTAGCCCGTGGCGCCGTAGACGGGCACGGCGGCGTAGAGCATGATGGGGTAGCGGGTCCAGAGGTAGACGAATGGGACTCCGCTGAGTGCCCAGCGGCGCGCCTCGGCCAGGTAGTCCTTCCTCCCCGTCAGTTCGTGGCCGCGGACGTATGCCCAGACGAGGTAGGCGGAGGCCAGGACGTCGGGGGTGTGGAGCGACAGCTCCCAGGTCTGCGCGCCGCGCGGCACGTCGAAGCGTTTCATGTAGTCGAGGGCCTTGAGGCCGGCGTCGAGCGCGGCCCTATCCCCGGTCATGCGGGCGAAGTCGAGGAGGACCGCGGCCGGGCGGGCGCAGTGGCCGCTGGCGGTGTCCTCGTAGTGGCCCTTCTGGTAGGCGCCCTGGTAGCGCCAGGAGCCGTCGGGCTTCTGCCCCTCGATGAGCTTCTTCGCCTGGGCGGAGCGCATCTCAAGCCACTCCTTGGCGCGGCCGGTGACGAACCAGATGGCGTCGTTCTCGACGTGCGAGCCGCCGCCGGCGAGCTTGTCGAGCTTCGGGGCTTCGCCCGTGAGGCGCCAGATGGTGGAGGCGAAGGCGGCGAAGGGCTGGCGGGTCCAGTTGGGCTCGGCGCAATGGCCCCAGCCGCCTTCGCCCTTCAGGGGGCCGTCGAGGGCGGCGAGGGCTAGTTTCCACTGGGCCTCGCGGCTGCGGGGCGCCTTGGGCAGGGGCGGGAGGCCCTGCTTCTTCACGGCCCAGAGGACCGTCTCCTCGATGGTTGCGGCGCCGGCGAAGATGGTGGCCTCGATCTTCCTGCCTCGGAGGGCCATGCGATGGTCGGGCGTGCCGTCGAAAAAGTTCGGCGCGGCATAGACGGGCTGGAGGGCCATGTCCTGCCAGGCCACGGCCACGGCGCCGCGGCCGGTCACGCAGGCCATGAGGGGCATGGTGACTTTGAGCGGGTCGGGCGCGAAGCGCAGGTGCTCCGGCGTCTCGATGTCGAGCTTCGAGGAGGAGCACTCGCCCTTTCCGAGGTACTCAAGCCCCGCGAAGAGGCCGGCTTCGAGCGGCCCGATGGCGCGCACGGCCGGGCCTTCGCAGGGCCGCGGGCTCTCGATGGAGACGGCGAGCTCGCCCTTGTGGAGGGCGAGCTCGAGAGAGACGCCTTCGCCCTCGAAGCGGATGTCGCCCTTCCCCCAGATTTTGGCGATGGGGCCTTTGCCGCCGACCCGCCGCATGGGGGGCACGACGCCGTTGACGGCGACGAGCGGCGCGATGGCCGCCAGGACCTCCTTGCCTCTCTCAAGGAACGCGCCGGAGGCGTCGCTGGCCACGCGGAGGGTGAGGCCGGCCGACTCGCGCGTGATCCAGGCGTCGCGCGCCTTGGGGCGATAGAGAAACACGGTTCGGCGGACGGGCGGCAGGCCCTTCGCCTCGAGCGCGACGGCCACGGCCTCGAAGGGCGACCTGCCCTCGAGCCTCAGCACCGGCCGCTCCACCGCTCCCCCGGCAACGCTCGCCTTCGTGCCGCCG